>Ga0180009_10000674_pt1 | contig 45501 bp, 37 predicted proteins | sample OS_PC_MetaG_FD_123537 | JGI IMG/M metagenome (GOLD analysis project Ga0180009, IMG submission 123537) | Groundwater microbial communities from the Aspo Hard Rock Laboratory (HRL) deep subsurface site, Sweden - OS_PC_MetaG | ecosystem: Environmental > Aquatic > Deep subsurface > Groundwater...
CGCGGGCACACAAGGTTGCGTCATCGGAATGGATCGTTTCGGCGAATCGGCACCGGCCGGCGCGCTGTTCAAAGAGTTCGGCTTCACCGTTGACAATGTCGTCAAACACGTCGAAGCTCTGCTTTAATTATTAACTTTAACAATTAACATACACAGAGCGAAAAGTCATTCGGAAATGCGTTAGTATCGAATGGCTTTTCCGCTTCCTACAGCAGAAAGGGGAACAACGTGAAAGTGAATACTATTACCATGGGTGCATTGGCATCCTTGCTATTATCCAGCCCGATAGCAGGTGCTGAAGATAAATATCCGGCATCTGATTTTAAACCACAGGTCCAATATCAGGATGCCGACTATATCGCCAATACAGCGAAACAGCCTGCTAAGGCAGAAGCCACTGCCAAAACGACAGAGTCTGACCCACGTTATCCGGCAACCAATTTCGAACCGAAAGTGGTTTATCAAGATAGTGAGTATAAGCATACAACGCCAAAAGTAGCAGCTCCAATTGCAAAATCAAGCTCCTCTTCTGCGGCGAGCTCAAGTGCTGAAGTCGCGAGCGCCGAATCGACAACTCAAGAAGCGAAATCCGATAATACGTTAGTGATTTTAGTCGCAGTATTGGCGGCTATCGGTTTTGTTGTATTTAGAAGAAGCTCGGGCGTTGCCAAGTCAAGTGCTAGCTCTTCAGCTTATTATCAAGATAACAGTGGAACAACCGGTGTTGCAAGATACCTGAGCAAACTTGAAGGTTCTGCTGTAACTGGCGTCGCTAAATATTTGGAAAAACAAGCGGCTTCGGTTCAAGAAAAAGTTGGGGCTACTGGCGTCGATAAATATTTGGAAAAGAAAGAACTGGAATCGGAAACCGGCGTGTCAAAATATCTTCGTACTAAGGGCTGAAATCGAAGAGCGCTAACGGATGATAAAGAGTAAACAATCGATGTTTGCCTGCCGGATAAATACAGAATGTTTGAGACAACTGTTTCATCGACACGGATGAAATAATTACCCGGCATTTAATACCTCTAGAGAGATTACCGGCTTGCTAGATAACTTTATGTTGACGCAGGCCGGTATGATCGATCGGTTGCTATTTCGAATCACGAAGAACCAATATGGGTATGTGAGTGATTATGAGATACCATCGAATGATTACATAAAACATCAAAGTCTTGCTCGATCGTTTGACGAGTTAGGAACCGAATCCAAACAACTCAATTATAGCGGTTCGCATATACCTTTAGCATTGCAATTTTCGATGATGCTTAAGGCGGCGGCGGGGTGCTTGGCATAAGGCCTTCAGGGACGCATTCACCCGCTACCTAAATTCCATAGGCTATTGGCCTTGGTTAATCGTTTTGGATAATTTGAGCGCTAGGCCTTTGAACGGGTCACGGAGCCGATTTTGATCCTACGATGGGTATATCGCATTAATTGGCATTTCACTTCCCGGTATGAGTTACCTATAAACGAACCGACACGGTAAGATAGCCTGGAAGCATAAAAATTAATACAACAGCAAATAAAGGTGCACAAAATGGCAAAAAATTTACTTGAACAACTTCGGGAAATGACCGTCGTTGTCGCGGATACCGGCGACCTTCAAGCAATTGAAACTTACAAACCAAGGGATGCGACAACCAACCCTTCGTTGATTACGGCCGCATCGCAAATGCCTCAATATCAGGACATTGTCGACGATACGCTGAAAGGCGCAAGAGCCACATTGGGAGCAGGCGCATCCGCTGCCGAAGTCGTGACTTTGGCGTTCGACCGATTGGCCGTGTCATTCGGGTTGAAAATTCTCGATATCATCCCTGGCCGCGTATCGACAGAAGTCGATGCCAGACTGTCTTACGATACCGAAGCAACGATTGCCAAAGGTCGTGAAATCATTGCGCAATACGAAGCCAAAGGCATTTCAAAAGAGCGCATCCTGATTAAAATCGCGTCGACTTGGGAAGGCATTAAAGCAGCGGAAGTTCTCGAAAAAGAAGGCATTCATTGTAACCTGACTTTATTATTTGGATTGCATCAAGCGATCGCTTGCGCTGAAGCGGGCATTACGCTGATTTCTCCATTCGTCGGACGTATTCTGGACTGGTATAAAAAAGATACTGGACGCGACTCTTATCCACCAGCAGAAGATCCGGGTGTTGTTTCGGTTACGACCGTTTACAACTACTACAAAAAATTTGGTTATAAAACTGAAGTTATGGGCGCGAGTTTCCGTAATATTGGGGAAATCACCGAATTGGCGGGCTGCGATTTATTAACCATCTCGCCTTCGCTGCTGGGTGAACTGCAATCAACCGAAGGTGATTTGCCTCGCAAACTCGACCCTGCAAAAGCTGCTGAACAAGCGATTGAAAAAATCACTATCGATAAAGCAACTTTCGAAAGTATGCATGCAGATAACAGAATGGCGACGGATAAATTATCCGAAGGTATCGATGGATTCACTAAAGCGCTCGAAACCTTGGAAAAACTGTTGGCTGAGCGTTTGGCATCCTTAGAAGGATAAGATACGTTTCGACACTGCGGTACAGGGGATGAACCGCATGAAATGATATAATTTTATCCGTAAATACATTTTCCCGTTTTTGTGCAGTTGTCGCGAAAACGGGTTTGTTTTTTAATATAGGAACCCAAAATGGCACAAAAAATTTTAGATATAGTTAAACCGGGTGTCGTGACCGGTGAAGATGTACAAAAAGTCTTTGCGTTTTGTAAGGAACAGAAATTCGCGCTTCCCGCAGTCAATGTTATCAGTACCGATACGATTAACGCGGTACTTGAAGGCGCAGCTAAAGCGAAATCTCCCGTTATCATTCAGTTTTCCAACGGCGGTGCGGCTTTTTTCGCCGGTAAAGGCGTTAACTTAGAAGGTCAAATGCCTTCGATTTTAGGCGCTATTTCCGGTGCACAGCATGTTCATCTGATGGCGGAACATTATGGTGTACCGGTCATTCTGCATACCGACCATGCCGCGAAAAAGCTTTTACCATGGATCGATGGCTTATTGGATGCAGGCGAAAAGCATTTCGAAAAAACAGGCAAGCCTTTATTCAGCTCGCATATGTTAGATCTTTCCGAGGAAAGTCTGGAAGAGAACATTGAAATATGCGGTAAATATTTGGAGCGCATGTCCAAAATGGATATGACTCTGGAAATAGAATTGGGTGTAACCGGTGGCGAAGAAGATGGCGTTGACAATACGGATATGGATCACTCACTGCTATATACTCAGCCGGAAGACGTCGCTTATGCTTATGAGCATTTAAATAAAATCAGTCACCGTTTTACGATTGCCGCATCATTCGGTAACGTGCACGGCGTGTACAAACCGGGCAATGTTAAATTGACTCCGACAATTTTGCGAGACTCGCAAAAATATGTTTCAGACAAATTTAGCTTGCCGGAAAACAGCCTGACTTTCGTTTTCCATGGCGGATCGGGTTCCTCTCCAGAGGAAATCAAAGAGTCGATCAGCTACGGCGTCGTTAAAATGAATATCGACACCGATACTCAATGGGCCACCTGGGCTGGCGTAATGGAATTTTATAAGAAAAACGAAGGTTATTTACAAGGCCAAATCGGTAACCCTGACGGCGAAGACAAGCCGAATAAAAAATATTATGATCCTCGAGTGTGGCAACGTGCCGGCCAAGCCGGAATGGTCAATCGTTTGCAGCAAGCCTTCCAAGACTTAAACGCAAACAATACGTTGTAATAACCGCGTATTCCAAAAAGCCGATAATGACATTATCGGCTTTTTATTTGCCTGAAATAGGTCGTATTTCGAGTCATAAAAAATCTAAAAACTCGGATTGTTGTCGGCTTAACATGGGCGTAAGCAGTCATGCAGGAACCTTACTCCCTTTATACTCAAAAAATGGTTAACTTTATGAAGGTATGGGGTGTGGTTAACGAGGATGTCGGCAGCAGGGATTGCTGCCGTCAAGCCTCCATGGATGGGTTCACGGCGGTCCTCGATAGACACATCCCATACCTTTTATTCTTAGACGGTTTTTCGATCAAAAGGGAGTAATTGGGAATGAAAAAAAGAATATTAATTATCGGCGGCGTCGCAGGGGGTGCAAGCTGCGCTGCAAGGCTTCGCCGATTATGTGAACATTGTGAAATCGTCATTTTCGAAATGGGCTCCTATGTCAGCTTTGCCAATTGCGGATTACCTTATTTTATTGGCGACGTGATTGTCGACGAACAAAAATTGCTCGTCGCGACACCGGAGTTGTTCGAACAAAGATTCAATATTCGTGTTTGTACCGATAGCGAAGTTCTGGCGATCGATAGAACGAATAAAAGCATCGAAGTGTGCGATTTAAAAACCGGCAGGAAGCGGATAGAGTCGTACGATGCCTTGGTGCTTTCGACCGGGTCAGAGGCCGTATGGCCGGATATCGACGGCATCGATTTACCCGGTATATACGTGTTAAGAACGATTCCGGATAGCCGCAAAATACGCGGCAATTTGGCGAATATGAAAAGCGCAGTGGTTTTAGGTGCCGGATTTTTAGGCTTAGAGTTAGCCGAGAATTTAAAAAAACGGGGCTTAAAGGTAACCGTGTTGCAATCGACCGATCAAGTCATGACGGCGTTAGATAAGGAAATGGCTAGGTTTGTCGCGCAGTATTTGCAAAAAAACGATATTGATTTGCAGCTTAACTGCCAAGTTAACCGATTTGAGCTGAATCAAGATCAAACGCTAACCGTGCACCGGCAAGACGGCGAATCGATAGTCAGCGATGCGGTCATGGTCTCCGTTGGCGTAAAACCCAGAACTCAATTAGCCCGTCAAGCCGGTTTGGCCATCGGAGATTTAGGCGGAATCCGAGTCGATGAAACCATGCAAACCAGCGACTCTCAAATTTGGGCGGTCGGTGATGTAGTCGAAGTACGGAATGTCATAACCGGAGAATGGCAACTATTACCCTTGGCCGGTCCTGCGAACCGACAAGGTCGATTGGCGGCCGCGGCAATATTAAGCAATGAAGATCAGCAAGATATTCCGTCGACCTACCGAGGCGTTCAAGGGACATCGGTGTGCGGGCTTTTCGATTTGACAATCGCTAGTACGGGCGTCAATGAAAAGACCTTACAGAAGATCAATTATGAAAATTATGAAAAGGTTTATCTGCATCCGGGTAATCATGTCGGATATTACCCGGGAGCGAAGCCGATTCACATGAAATTGTTGTACGATACTAGCAACGGCAAAATTCTCGGCGCTCAAGCGCTCGGAGAGTCCGGTGTAGCGCGGCGTATCGATGTCATTTCGGCATTCATACAAATGGGCGGTAGCGTTTATGATTTAGAGGAAGCCGAATTATGTTATGCCCCGCAATTCGGAGCGACCAAAGATCCGGTGAATTTAGCCGGCATGATCGCGGCTAATCAATTGCGCGGGATGCATCCGCTTGCAAAATGGGAAGAGTTACTCGAAACGCATGTACAAGTTACGGAAGATCAGGACGAAGCGGCGCAATTACTCGCGTTTATATTGGACGATCCTTTTACACAGGCTCAGCTTGTCGATGTGCGAACCGAAGCGGAATTTCTGCAGAAACATATTCCGAATGCGATAAACATTCCGTTGGATAATTTACGCGATCGGTTAAATGAATTATCCCGTGAGCGGGAAATTTGGGTCGTTTGCGGCGTTGGGCAAAGAGCTTACAATGCCACCCGGATTTTGCAGCAAAACGGATTTCGGGTTAGAAATTTATCGGGTGGTATGCAAACTTATGAGACTTATAATGGTGAGCAGTGAACGGAGAAAGATGAAAGATGAAAGATGAAAGATGAAAGGTGAAAGGGCGTCGATTTCGGCTTTAAAACCATGCTTAAAGAAGGGGCTTGTAATTTATTGATAAGCGGTTATGCTGAAGCGGATAGTTAAATGGCCGACGGAAACATAAAAATGGGCAATATGGATACGATTCAACCGACCAAGCATTTTTCGATTGCACACCGCTTAAACAAACGGCTCCGCATCATCGTTCCGAGTTTGCGAAAAGATCGAGAGCGTGCTTATATCTTGCAAATTCTATTGTTGAAACGCGAAGGCGTTGAGTCGGTCGATATCACGCCGCAGATTGGGTCGTTAACAATATTATTCGATCCGGAAAAATTGCCGTTCGTAAATCTATTGCATCTGCTTGATGCCGTAATCGCCAATATCGGCCTACAACCGCGCGAAGCGCTCAAAAGCCTTAAGCGCGATAAAAATTATTCCGACAAACCTGCCCAAGACTTTGTTATCGGTGTCGGTGATATGAGCTGCGCATCCTGCGCATTATATTTGGAAATGGTCTTGCAGCGGCAACCTGATGTGCTTCACGCCAGTGTCAATTACATTTCCGAAACCGCGCGTATCAAAACTTACTTGCCGAAAGATAAGTTATTCAAAATTATCGCAGATAATGGCTATCAGGGCTTTTCGATCGATTCCTTGGCCGAACGAAAATTATTATTCGATCTTGAGCGCAAGCATTTACATAAAGCCAAACGGCAAATACTGGCGCTAAGCAAATTGAGCGTGCCGGTTTGGTTGCTGAGCGCGATCGGCTCAAAATCGCGCACACTATTATTAATACAAGCCGTTTTAGCCGGTGCCGCCATTATCGGCGGCGGCCGAGACATTTTCAAAAAAGCGTTTAATCAAGCCAAGCGCGGCGCTGCCGAGATGGATAGTTTAGTTGCGCTAGGGGTCGGCGCGGCTTATATCTACAGCATTCCGGCATTATTTCGTCCCTCCCGGCATGTCTATTTCGATGCGGCGACTGCGATTATCGATTTTGTGACGGTAGGCCGCTATCTGGAAGAACTAGCCAAAAACCGGGCGGTTCAGGATATACGCAAATTGGTGAATCTACAGCCTCATCAAGCGACATTGCTCAAAGACGGCCAAGAATTAAAAATCATGGCCGAACAAATCGAGATCGGCGATATCCTTCTGATCAGGCCGGGCGAGCGCATTCCGGCAGACGGTGAAGTGATCAAAGGGTTATCCAGCGTCAACGAAGCAATGGTAACCGGCTCGGCGATGCCATCGATCAAGGAGCCCGGTCATAAACTCTACGATGGCAGCATCAACGGTAGCGGCGTACTGCAAATGCGCGCCACCGCAACCGGCAAGGATACCTTCTTGTCGGGTTTGATCCATATGGTCGACCAGGCTCAGGCATCGAAATTGAAAATCCAAAAAACCGTCGATAGCGTCGCATCAGTGTTCGTGCCGTCGGTGATTGTATTGTCGGGTGCGACCTTCGGAGGCTGGCTGTTGGCTGGTGAGCGGGTAGCGCATGCTTTGTCCAATGCGATTGCCGTATTGTTAATTTCATGTCCATGCGCGCTCGGTTTGGCAACACCGGCGGCAACGATGGTGGGAACCGGTCAGGCGGCCAGGCGCGGCATTTATATCAGGAACGGCGAAGTCCTAGAAACGGCGGCGTCCATCGATACCGTTTTATTCGACAAAACCGGGACGATCACTGAAGGTATTGCCGAAATAACCGACTTGTTCAATGTATCGGATTTCGACGACGAGCGTCTGTTGCAGCTTGCCGCGTCAGCGGAGTTCAATTCGGAACATTTTTTAGGTCAAGCGATTGTACGCTACGCCAAAGAGCGGGGCATGGAAATAGAAGAATCCTCGCAATTTCATAATGCGCCGGATCGGGGTATTCGCGCTCAAATCGGTGACCGCCAATTATTGCTTGGCAGCGATCTCTGGATGAAACAACACCAGATCGATCTAACACCGCTTAAAGCGACCTCAAAAAAGCTGGCTCAGCAAGGCAAGACCTTGGTTTATCTTGCAATCGATCGGCGCGCGGCGGCGTTGTTTGCCGCTACCGATACGATACGGCCGAACGCCCGACAAGTTGTCGAACATTTGCATCAAGCCGGGATCGATACCTGGATGGTGACCGGCGATACCGAACTGGCGGCCCGACATATTTCCGAGCAGGTAGGAATAGTTACCGTGTATTCCGAGGCGGATCCCGCCAAAAAATTAGCGTTGATTCGTCAATTACGCGAAAGCGGGCACAAAGTCGCAATGATCGGCGACGGCATTAACGACGCGCCGGCGTTAGCGGCAGCTAATGTCAGCCTAGTGATCGATAAAGGAACCGATATCGCCATCGAAGCGGCCGACTTGGTCCTGTTGGACGGCGATATCGGCAAAATCGCCGATGCCATCGAATTGAGCGAGAATACACTAAGTATTATCAAGCAGAATCTGACTTGGGCATTCAGTTATAACGCGATTGCAATACCGTTTGCAGTGGCCGGTAAGCTCAATCCGGCCATCGCCTCGGCAGCGATGGCTCTCAGTTCGGTGTCGGTCATCGTTAATTCGCTGCGCCTAAACCGGAAAAAATGAGCCAATTGATCATTAATTTTGAGGCTTGCTAAATAGCAAGCACGTTTAATCGTAGCTGTAATGTTTGCGCAATGGCTTAACGATTTCCCAGTCGCTGTTTAAACCTTCGGGGAAAACGACCAAGTCGCCGGGTAGGATTCGTAACGGTTCACCGTCTTCGGGCGTTACAATGATTTCACCTTCGAGAATATAGGCTGTTTCGGTTTCATCGAAGTCGATCGAAAACTTGGAAACTTCTTTCTCCCAAATGTCCCAGTCTGAAACGCCTAATTCTTCTAAACGGGCTTCGCTCGGTTGATGTTCAATCTTGATTTGCGTCATAAAAAACCTTGATAAGTAGTAAGGAGCGGTGATTTTAGCACCTTCCGTTGAAAAGGCACTGATGTTATCGAGGCGCTTTTTTAAATAGGGATTCCTAATTGGCGTTATATCAACCGAAATAAAATGTCATCGAATTAGGAATTAAATTTGGTTTTCGGTTTTTGTACGTTTAACATGAACGGCATAACTAGAGAAATCTTGCATAAGCATCGCTTTTCGTAAGAATTGTAATCCGGCCGTTATGAATAACGCCGAACATTAGTTGAGACATCGGCAGGCTATACCGAAAGACACGACTCTACCGTTGAGAGGACACTATGATAAAAAAACATTGCAAATATATCTCGCCCTTATTGATTTCACTTCTGACCGCCGGTTGCGCCGGATCTCCGGAGAGCGGGCAGAGTGTCATTGGTAAAGTCGACAGCGGTCTGGCGACGATTGGTCAGACCGCACAAACGGGAAGGCAAACGATCGAGGCCGGAATAGCGATTGCTGGTAGCGTGCCCGCGACACAAACCGCTTTAACCGAAGCGCTAGTCGGTCAATTGGGCGTTACCCAGCAGCAAGCAATGGGCGGGGCCGGCGCAATATTTCAAGCCGCCAAAACGAATATGACGCAACAAGCATTCGCCGGCTTGTCGCAATCCATTCCGGGTATGTCGGAAATGCTCGCTGCTGCACCGCAGGTCGGTGGCGCTGCAATGCTAGGAGGGGCCGGTGGAACTATCGGTACCATGCAGTCGCTTTATTCGTCGTTTAGGCAACTGAATTTATCGCCGGGAATGGTTAATCAGTTTATTCCCGTGGTTGTCGACTATGTCAGCAGCACCAGTGGGCAAGCAACATCGAATCTGCTTCGTTCGGCTTTGATGCCTTAGGCGGATAAACCTAAAAAAATTAGTTGGCTTGGCAGGATGGGTTATTTAAGGCTATGTTCGCGTTAGCAGTTGAAACGGTTCTCTTTCCTACTAAATAAACCATTTAGTAAATGGTCAATGATTGCTTTCCAATACACTGAGCGTGGAATAGGGTACGATTACTCGCTTGGCAGGACGCCGTAAACCCAGCACCTAAATTCCATAGTCTATTGGCCATGATTGATTACATAGATAATTTAGGTGCTGGGTAAATATGTCCAAGGCTTGACGGCGGCGACTGATTGCCAAGGATGGCATGAATGCAGATTTTGCAGGAGCAAAAATCTGCCCTGCCGCCGACACCTGTCAATCGAGCAATCGTACCCTCCTTTCAACCATTGGCGCGATATTGAAAAAGGAAAGTTATTCAGAGTTGTATCCTGGGGTTTCATGTTGGCTTTAAGTTTAAAAGTATCAACTATTAACGCGAACATAGCCTTATTTAACCCGTCCCCAAAATTTTGCTATACCTTAAGTTTTCGGTTTGCTTTGGCCGCGCTCGAAATGTTTAGGACTCGGCTACAAACTCGGTCCAGCCAATGCTTCTGAAAAGAGGATCTCATACGAGCGGTTCTTTCAAACTAGCGGCGTTTAACAAAGCCATAAGCGTTGGTTCACAAGAACCGCAACCCGTGCAAGTGCCGGTAATTCTCGACAGTTTTTCAGGGTCCGTAATGCCCTCATCAATGAGCCGGCGAATTTGCCGGTCGGTTGTGCCGCTGCAGACGCAGAGTACGTCATTTTTTTTGTCGGGTCTTACTTGATTCATGAATGTTGAGTCGCGTTTATCAATTTGGGTTTGGCCTATGATTTCCGAATCGAGACGATATCGAAATCATAAATGGATAATTTTATGGAGTTTCGGTTCTAAAATCGCAATCGCCGAATAAACCGCAATTGCGCCGCAGAGTGCGATTAGATAGGGTGTTTTCATATCGAATGCGTAGTGTCCGGCAGTCCAAATGACGGTTCCGGCTAAAAGTGCCCCGGCAGCGCTGTAAGCACCGCCGAAGCGCGTGAATAAGCCGAATACGACTACGGTCACGATCCCAGCGCTGCCGAATGCTGAAGCTTGCTCAACTAGGCTGTGAATGCGGTCGGTTTGCAAGGCAAGTAAGTAAGCGACCATGCCGCCGAACAGAACGGTCAGCCGCGCAATACGAACTTTTCGACTTTCGTCGATCGTGCCCAGCAACGGCACGATTAGATTATGCGACAGAAGCGCCGAGGCAGCCATAAGTGCGCTGTCGACGGTGGACAAGATCGCCGAAATCAGCGCACCGGCAAAAATGATATATAAAAACGTTGGTAAATAATGCTGTGCCAATTGCGGCAAGATTTGTTCGGGTTGTGCTAGGCCCGGTAACAAGCGATAACCGAGTAAGCCGATCAAGACCGGAATCAGGCCGATCGAAAGATATAATAGACCGCCGGCCAAACAAGCTTGACGCGCGATTTGCGGCGAACGGCAAGCCAGTACCCGAGATACCAGTTCTTGTGCGATTACCGATCCGCCGATTGGAATCATCCAGTGTTCCAGAATATCCTGCCAATTTTCGTTCTCGGCGGTTTTGAATAAAACCAATCGCTCCGGTTCTATCGAAGCAACCGAAGGCTGCCAGCCTCCTCCGGCGGTCAACACAATCGCCAATAAAATCGAAAGGCCTATGATCAGAGCGACACCTTGCACCGCATCGGTGATGACATCGGCCATCAAACCGCCGTACATCGTATAGACTATTACAACCAGCGCCGCGCAGGCGATCGTCATCTCGACTTCGAAGCCGGACGTAGCCGATAACACCTGTCCGAATGCCCGAATTTGAGCGGCGGCCCACATGATTGTACCGGGCACCATCATCAATACCGCAAGTTTTTCAACCAGAGGCGAATAGCGTTGCCGGAACAAATCAGCCAATGTGGTCAATTGCCGGCGCCACAATGGAATCGAAAATACCAAGCCCATCAAAACCAGACAGAGCGAATAACCGAAAGGATCGAGCGTTGCGCCGGACAGACCTTCCTCATAAACAGCACCAGCCGCGCCGATACAGGTTTCGGCACCGAACCAAGTTGCGAACACGCTCAACGTTGCAAGGCCTACGCCGAGACTGCGTCCGGCCAATAAATAATCGTCTTCCGTTTTGATTTTTTTTGAAACGAAAACGCCGATCAAAAGCTGTGCCGATATATAAACCAGAATGCCGGTTAGGACTGTATTCATGGGCGCAAAGAGGTGACGGTAGGGCCGAAAAAATACTAAGGAATATGCACAAAATAACTGCTACAAGTAGTAGGCTTTGCGGCGATTCGGTGACTCGCTTGACAGAGGACGCCGTGAATACTTCCATGTAGGCTTGACGGCGGCTTTCCCTGACCTGTCAATCGAGCCACCGAACCCCCTCCCAGAAGTTGTCGAAGTTATTTCATGCTCGTTCCCAAGTGAAAATTTGTAAGATATTATATACCTTTCACACTTCAAATTTCGGCGATGCTTAAAGAGGCAGCAATTCCAAGTTTGAGGGTAAAAAAGGGTGTGGAGCATGCTTGGCGAGAATGTCGGCGGCACGCCATCCTTGGGGTTCGAGTCGACGTCAAACCTACGGCGTCCTGACGGGCGAGTGACAGCATCCTTTCATTTGCTGGAGCGGATACCTGGCCTTCATGAGCATTAGGATAATGCTCATGACTCCGGAATATTAAGTCGCCAACGCAGAGGTCTTGGAAACACATCGATTGTATTTGGCTAGCTTCTCATTTCTTGAAGCACTTGTTGAAGCGATGCCGATAAGTCACGGCTCATTCGATTCAGGCATTCATTGAGCGCTGCCACGATGGTCGAATAATCATCGGTTGATCCCGGCAAACGGTAAGAGACTTGACGGTTTTGTATGACATCCTGACCGCGACGGATAAACCATTGCGCCGTTAAACCGGCTTGTCCCTTCTGATCGACATGAAACTCCAAAATAGTCAACGAGACGCGGAGCTTAGCCTGCCTGGCTAAGCTTGAAGATCTAGCTTCTACGACCTCAGCCGGGACGAGCATTGAAAGATTTTGCATCAGTACGCGGCTAATATTGGCATCGAGCGATTCGGCCCAACGGTTGAATTCGTTCAAATGATAGGTATTTCCTCCAGTTCCGACGACAATTTGCGGCCTATCGACATAGCGAGGAATACGCACCCGACCAAGTGCGATAACAGGCTTGGTTTTCGTTTCGATAACACTGCTTTCGTTTTCGTTGAGCGGTTCGAGAAGATAGAATTGCGAAGGTGGAGTTGTCCCGCCCACGCACCCTGTTAAGGATAAGAACAAACAGGTTAAGACTGGTAAACAAAAAGGCCGGACTGCATTCATAATTCAATATTCTCTAGTTATGTTTACCGGAAATCAACGATTCCGGATGCCTTTCCAAATAATCGGTCAGTTCTTTGATCGACCTCGATGCATCGTTGACCGATTCCAGCGTTTCGATTAAAACCGATTCTGGGCCAAAGGTATCGCCGACCATGGTTACCGAGTACTGTGCCTTATTCAGGGCGGCGGTCGCTGCAGTCAAGGCGTTGTTAGCGGAAGCCAAAATAGGTTTGATATCCTGAACCATCGATCTGGAATCTTGGACCAATAAATTCGTGTTGTTAATAGCTGTATGCGTAGTCTTGAGCATCGGTTCAAGGTTGCGGTTGAGCGTGCCAACCGCCTTTTCCATCCCCTCCATGGCATGAGCGAGAGCAACCTGAGATTGCTTGAGTTCATCGGATGCTAGCAGGTCTTTCATTTCTCTTAAACTGTCGGCAAAGTCGGTGACGATTTGTTCCAGCGGCAATTCGCGTAATTGATTGACAAATTCTTCCGCCGAATGCAGGATTTCGTCGCTGGTTGTTAGGATGCCCGGAAACTCAGGAATCCCTTTATAGTCCAGCTTAGCAAATACGGGAGGCTTATTGGGGTGCTTATCTACATCGACATAGAGAAGACCGGTCAATAAGCTTTGTGTTTCCAAGCGAGCACGAAATCCAGCATCAACCAATCTGTCCCGAAGAGCTAATCGCTCTTCTTTCGTCATGGCTATATTGAAAGTCTTACCACTCGTGCCCATCATCTTTTGGCGATCGATCGCTACCACGACGGGCTTATAAACCTTAATTGAGGTTTTATCGAATTGTAATGCGATATCGGTGACTTCGCCGATTTGCACGCCCTGCATTTTTACCGGGGCTCCAACATTCAGACCGTTGAGAGAAGAGTCGAAGAACACCACAAAGTAAACTTTATCCGATTTAAAAAACTGGCCGCCGCCAAATATAAACAAGGCCACGATGACCAGTGCGACCGCGCCGATCGTAAAACTGCCTATCGCCAATGGGTTTATCGGTTTACTCATAAGACTGCTAGCCCCCTATTAACGCGTTGTCTCGACATTGCCCTCGCCTCGAGTCAAGAATTGAATGATTTTGGAATCTTTGGATTCGGCCAGCAAGTGTTTGGGTGATCCGGTAGCCAGCATGGTTTTGGTTTCAGGGTCGAGAAACACCGCGTTCGTGCCAATGGCAAAGATACTGGCCAGTTCGTGGGTAACAACGACAATCGTCGTGCCTAAGGCATCGCTCAAATTGATGATCAGATCGTCCAAAAGCCTTGCACTGACAGGGTCGAGTCCGGCAGACGGCTCATCGAAAAACAGTATTTCCGGGTCGAGCGCCATCGCCCTGGCCAGCCCCGCCCGTTTTTGCATGCCGCCGCTGATTTCGGAAGGATAATAGTCTTCGAAACCAGCCAGGCCTACCAATGCAAGTTTGTAAGAAACGATATCGGCGATTTCCGTGCGGCTGAAATCGGTAAATTCGCCGAGCGGCAAGGCAATATTTTCGGCCAAGGTTAGCGAGCTGAATAAGGCGCCGCTTTGATACAGAACGCCTATGCGCCGCAAGATTCGAATGCGTTCCGCATCGCTTGCGCGCCAAAAATTTTGCCGATCGTAAATGATATCGCCCCGTGCCGGTCGCTGAAGGCCGATTAAGTGTTTTAGCAGTGTGCTTTTGCCGCAACCGCTACCGCCCATGATAACGAAAACATCGCCGCGGTTAATCGTAAAATTCAAATCGCGTTGAATCACGAAGTCGCCGTAAGCCATCGTCAAATCCTTTACCGTGATATGAGGCGTGTTCATGATGATTTTCGAAATGTGTTCAAATGCCCAGCCGATTACAGATTAATGTGATGATAGAGTCGGCTACGACGATATAGACGATGCTGTTGACGACGGCGGCCGTCGCGGCATCGCCGACCGCCGAGGCGCTGCGTCCGCATTGCATGCCTCGCATGCAGCCTGCAGTGGCGATCAGTACCGCAAACACCAAGCTTTTGAATAAACCTATGCTGAAGTCGGTGAGATCGACGGCCTTGCTGAGTTGATTAAAATATTGGGTCAAGGATACATCGAAGGCGTTGGTGGTAACGATGGCTCCGCCGAGAATACCCATAAAGTCGGCATAAATACACAACAACGGCAGCATTAAGATTAACGCCAACATTCTTGGCAACACCAGAAATTCCATCGGCGATATACCCATGGTCTTGAGCGCGTCTATTTCGCTGTTGACATTCATCGTGCCCAGCTGCGCGGCATAGGCTGCTCCCGTGCGGCCGGACATAATGACCGCTGTCATCAAAGCGCCCATTTCGCGTACCGTTCCCAAACCAACTAGGTCGGCAATGAAAATTTGCGCACCGAACATCGCCAGTTGCACCGCTCCGACGAAAGCCAGAATCAGGCCGACTAATAAACTGATCAGCGTAACGATCGCCAAGGCTCCGGGGCCCGTCTCTTGTATACACAAAAATAAATCGACGGTGCGAAATCGAGCCTTGCCTCGCATCAGCGAAACGCCGGCCTGTACCGTTTCACCGATAAATATAATGAGCCTTTTGATGTCGGCGAGTCCGCTTAATACCATCATGCCAATTTTAGCCAAGGCCGGCGTTTGTTGCGCCGAACGGCGATCGCCGGCACGTTCCGGAACGGCGCGAGCCAGATTAAGTAGGCCTTGAATGCCTTCCGGCAGGCCCGATAAGTCGGCTTGAATGTTCTTGGCTTGGCAATAGTCCAGCATTGCGAGCAGATACGTCGGCAAGCGGCTGTCCCAACGGTCAAGATCGCCGGCTTGCAGCGTTAATCGCGCAAAGGGCGTGGTGGCGGCAAGTTGCGCCAACACTTGTTCGACAGGTTTTATATTAGCGCCTTGAGTCCAACTGCCGGCCAAGCGAATTGACCAGGTATCCGCATCGATTTGCTCAAACTTGATATGGCCCGAGATATCTTTTATATCCGTCATGCCGGTAGTCGCTTTCATCAAAAATTATCCACAAATTTTTTGGCCGAAAAAACATAAGGACTTCATGACAAATAACTCCCGGAAGTTATTTATTGCAAAATCCTAAACATTCCCGTCATGGTAAGGCAAATCGAAATGTTAGGAGCGGGTTGAATAACGCCCGCGAGAAAACGCGCTATTCGGGCAGCATGATTATGATTTTTATCGTGAAGGGCGCGATGATCGCTCTTTGCTTCGGCCGAATAAATCATCGGTTGTTTACGAAATTGAGTAAACCCCAAGCATGAAGAAGCTCAATGCTTGCCCGGCTCGAGTTTCACGCCGCGCCGTTCGTGCGTCACATAAGCCTGAATGGCGGTCATTTTCGGGTCGTCGGCGGCAAGCGGTTGGCCTTCGAGCGGATTTTTTAGACACCAATTGATCATTTCCCACATCGGCACGACTTTACCTAGCTGTTTTTGAAATTTCGGATAAGTTTCGGGATGCGTGTTCGCGGCATTCGGATGGCACTGTGCGCAAGCGACGCCGTTGGTGCCTAGTTCCGGGCTGGTCCATAGGTCGCGGCCTTGTTGAACGACTCCCATGAATTGCTGTTGCCAGCGCTCGAGGTCGGTATCGGTAAATTCATCGGCGGAAGCGGTGGGTATTGCTAATGCCAGCACCGACGGAAGCAATAGGATAGCTTTAATGAGTTTGAGGTTCATGCGGTTCTCCGGGTCGGAATCCTAGAAATGCGTTTGCGGCGGAATGCGTGCGTCTTCGCTTTGATAAGCGCTGTCTTCCGGTTGCTTGGTTTTATTGTTGTAGATCACCGAACGCGCGGTATTGTTATACAGCGTGTAATGCAAGTCGATATTGCCGTTGTTCATATTGATAAACTGCCAGCCGGTCGCGTCGCGCTCGAAAAAAGGATCGGCGCGGTTTATTGGGACGGTCAATTTCGGCAGATATTGCTCGGCCTGGGCATAAGACTGCGGATAAGGCCATGGCCATGCAGTAGCCATGACCGAATTGAAGCTGATGTTGCCGATCTGGTTGTATTGGATTTGATGAACATGGCCGTAAATCACCGATACCTTATCGAAAGGTTTGAGTAAGGCTTGGATTTGTTCGGCGTCTTCGGTCCAGAAATTCCAGCCTTTGAATATTTTTTGCAGCGGTGAATGCGATAACACGACGATCGGTGTGGTTTTGGCGACTTTGGATAAATCGGATTTGAGCCAGTTTCTTTGCTCCTCGCCGACCATGAACGGCGATCCGTTCGGATTGTCGAGTCCGGCCATTTCCAGCATACGTTGTTCGTTGCTCGGCCAGCGGTTGAAAGTCCAGTCGTCGTAAGTCCGGATGCTGTTCAAAACGACGAAATGCACGCCCTTATGATTGAAGCTGTAATATTGCGCGCCGAACAGTTGCTCCCAATAGTCGCCGAGATCGAGATAATAGTCGTGCTCGCCCATTACATAATGGACTTTATAGCGCAATGCCGACATGATTTCAGCGCCGTGATCCAATTCGGCTTTCGTGCCGAGTTGGGCCAAATCCCCTCCAAAAAACACGAAATCGGGCTTCGGTACCAGTAGATTGGTTTCGGCCACCGCGCGAATCAGTCCCCGATCCCAATTGCGGACGAAGCGCGTGCCTTCGATATGTTGAATATGGGCGTCGGAAATATAGGCGAACGTAAAATTTTCGGCCGTGTCGGCAAAGGCTAATTCAATCAGGCTAATCGGTAACGTGCTGCCGATGGCCGCTGCTCCCGCTGTCTTCAAAAAATTCCGGCGGCTTTTATGGATCGTATTCATCGTTCAAGTCTCCTTCAATTAACCGCTTGAGCCGATTCGGTTTCGGCCGGTTTTTTAGGGCTGGTCAATGCTTTCATGAACTCGACCAGATCGTCGATTTGCGTGCCGGTTAAGTTGAGCGGGCGTATGCCGCCGCTCAAGAAATCGTTGACACGTGCGCTAGCCTCCGCGACGCCGCCGTTGTTGTAATGCACGATGACTTCGCGCAAGGTTTTCAGGCTGCCGTCATGCATGTAGGGCGCGGTTAATTCGACATTGCGTAGCGTCGGCGTCTTGAATGCGCCGATCTTGTTCAATTCGTCAGTGACTGCGAAACGGCCGAGTTCCGATGATTTCGGATCGGTCAGCACCATGATATCGACGTCCTTATCTTGATTTTTCGCTTCGAGGAAGGCTTGCGTCAAGGTCGGAATGTCAGATTCGATAGAATCGATGCCGATACCGATATTATGAAAGCGGCTGTCGGTGAAGGTCGCATTATCCTGTTCGATCACATGACAAGATACGCACCGGCCTTGGCCGATGAATAAGTTGAAGCCGCGAATTTGCGCGTCGGTCATCGCATCGGTTTCGCCTTTGAAATAAAAACGGTCGAACGGTGAGTTGCCGGTGACTAGCGTACGCTCGAAACTGGCAATCGCTTGTACGACATGATCGATCGTTAGCGCATCGCCCGTAACTTCAAAGACTTCTTGAAAAGACTGTTGATAATCCGGGTCGCTACGAACGATATCGAGAATCGGGTCGTGATTGGGCAGGCCGTGTTCGACCGGGTTGATAAACGGCTGTTTCGCTTGACTTTCGAGATCGGGTTCGCGTCCGTCCCAAAATTGGGAATGATAAAACGCCGCGTTCAGCACTGTCGGGGCATTGCGTGTGCCGGTCTTGCCGCTGTGACCGACCGAATCGGGTAGATTGTCGGTGAAGGCCTTGCCGTCGTCATGGCAATTTGCGCAGCTGACCGTACCGTCGATCGAAAAGCGTTTGTCGTGAAAGAGTTTATCGCCAAGCGCAATCTTGGCCGGCGTTTGCGGATTGTTTTCCGGAATGGGAACCGGCGGTAAACCGATTAGTTTGTCTTCTTCGGAATAGCGGCTCGGCGGTGCTGCTTGAGTCTGCGGAGGGGGCGATGCAGAAGGCTCGAGCGGGTCGGTTTTCGGTGTCTCGACTGATTGTTCGCAACCGAACAAAACGGCAATGCCGAGCGTTAATACGAGTGAATTGCGCATTACGATCCTCCTACAAAGAGAGAGAAGAGCTAGCTTGCATTGTAGTTCTGAAATCTTATTGTCACAAGACAATTGATTTTAGAGGGTAGGGTTAATCAGTTGGCGGAAACAAGGCGTCTAATTGTTCGGCGGGAAGCGCTTTGGAATACAAAAAGCCTTGTCCGAGACGGCAACCTGCTTGCATTAAGTAATCGGCTTGTTCGGCATTTTCAATGCCTTCGGCAATAATATTCAAACGCATGTGACGGGCAATCGAAATGATGGAATGGACGATTACTTTATCGTCGGGGTCGTTCAAAATGTCCCGGACAAAGGACCGGTCGATCTTGATCGAATTGATCGGAAATTTTTTTAGATATGTCAGCGAAGAGTAACCGGTTCCGAAATCGTCCAACGATACGGTTACGCCTATTTGCATCAATTGTTGCAAAATACGTATTACGGCGGACATATGTTGCATCATGACGGTTTCAGTGATTTCGATCTCCAAAAACTCGGGGTCAAGCTCCGAGTTCTCCAGGCATTGCCTAATCGAATGGACCAAATCATTTTGCAAAAATTGCCGGGCCGATAGATTGACGCAAATTTTTGTTAATTGCGGCTGATCTTGATCGCGCCAAATCTTGAATTGCTTACAAGCGGTCTTTAAAACCCATTCGCCGATGGCAACGATCATACCGGTTTCTTCGGCAATCGGAATGAAGTCATCGGGTGAAATCGGTCCTTTTATCGGATGATTCCAGCGTAATAACGCTTCGAAACCGATAATTTGATTCGGTGTTGTTTGTAAGTCGATCAAAGGTTGATAGTATACGACCAATTCTTGGTTAGGCAGGGCATGATGCAGATCATTTTCCAGTGTACTGCGAGTGAGGGCTTCGGAGCGCATGCTATCGGAGAAGAGTTGGTAATTATTTCGTCCAGAAGCTTTTGCGTAATACATCGCAGCATCGGCATTCTTGATCAATTCACCGACCGAGGAGCCATCCTTCGGAAACAGCGTAACACCAATACTCGTTGATGTAATAAACTGGTTGCCGGATAAATCGAAAGGTTGCGATAACACGTCGAGTATTTTTTTGGCAATTTCGGCGCTGTGCTGTGCCGCACTCTGTTCGTCGACGAAATCGGTCAATAAAATAACGAATTCGTCGCCGCCGAAACGTGCGACCGTGTCGCTTTCTCGCACGCAGCCCCTGAGGCGTTTGGCCACATTTTGCAGTAATAAGTCGCCGGCAAAATGACCGAGGGTATCGTTGAGTATTTTGAAACGATCCAGGTCGAGAAAAAACACCGAAAGCCATAATTTATGGCGTACCGCTTGAACGATGCCTTGCTTGAGCCGGTCGTTCAATAAAGCGCGATTCGGCAGTTCGGTCAACGTATCGAAATAAGCTAATTGTTCGATTTGTTTTTCATTGAGTTTGCGCAGCGTGATGTCGGAGAAGATACCGATATAATGACTGACGCGACCGAATTTATCGTTGATACGACAAATGCTGAGCCATTCGGCGTATAAATCCCCATTTTTTCTACGGTTCCAGATTTCGCCTTGCCAGCAGCCTTCCTTGTTGATTTTTTGCCACATATCGCGGTAAAACGCCGGGCCTTGTCGTCCCGAGGAGAGGGTTTTGGGCGTTCGGCCGATGACTTCGGCCGGTTTATAGCCCGTTACCGCGGTAAAAGCGAGATTAATCTTAAGAATGGTCGTATCGGGTGCGGTAATCATGATGCCTTCCTGGCTATGCTCGAACACTTTCGCGGCAAGTTCTAATTGCGCTTCCATTTTTTTGCGTTCGCCGATAGCAATGATATTGACTAGTAAACAATCTTGGTTGAAATCGACACTCGCGGCTGCTTGATTTTTTATCAGGCGTCCGCTGAGTTCTATGTAAATGGGTTTCTTGTGTCTATCGAGCAATCTCAACTCGATGTGCTTTCCGTCCGGTTTTTTATAAAACGCGCTGTAACGTGCGTTAAAAATACTTAGGTCGTCGGTATGAATAAAAGCCGCTAGAAATTTATCGCGTAATTCGCTATGGTTTTTGTCGAGCATTTCTTGCACGGTCCGATTCGACTGTAAAATGCGTCCTTTTTCATCCAGTCTTAAATAACCTACCGGTGCTAGGTCAAAAAGTGTAATGAAGTCGTTTCTCGACGCAATGAGTTGTTGCTGCGCTTCTACAAGCTGTTCGTTTTGCATGCGCAGTTCGATTTGATGCACATTCAGTTCGTGAAATAGCGTCTGTAGATCATGCGGCGAAACCGCATCGATATTGACCGACTCTAAATTGATTAAGGATTCCGCTTCGTGCCTTAGATCGTCGATATCCCCTGAATTGTTCTTCATCGTGCGTACCGGTTTAGTGTCGTTGTTCACTGAATGCAATCAAAAGCGCCTCTCCGGCGTGATCTCCGAGAACCGATGCGCTTATTTTGACGGCTAATTCTTGATGATCTTTGGTGACTCTTCGGGTCAATAAGGTCTGCGGGGCCGAGCAACCCAGAGTCAATCCGGCGATAAAGTGCAGTACTTGTGTTCTGCCGGATTCGGGGGTTAGGTCTGCGATATTACGGCCTATGGCTTCTTGTTTTTGCCAACCGTATAAATTCTCGGCGCCATTGTTCCAGGCGGTTATTTTTCCTTGAGGGTCCAGTAGAAGCAATGCTTCTTCGGTATCCATCACGAGCGAAGCAAGGCGTTGAAGGCAACTGACGCAATCGTTTTTAACCGCCGTCAGATGTGCGCTGATATCACGTTCGGTCAAGGCGATCAATTCGTTGCCTTGGCTTTCGGAATAGAGCAGCGAAGCCGTGACGGAAACATCGATCAATTTGCCGCTTTTGGTAATACGCCGAGCTTCGAATTGTGACACGGCTTCGCCTAGATGATTTTTTTGTTGCAGCTTAGCTGCGATCGAGATGTCGGCAGACGGCATCAGCGATTGAAACTTCATTCCCAGGGCTTCCCGTTCAGTCCACCCGTACAGTTTTTCGGCGCCGCGGTTCCAGGTGACGATGTTACCTTCCAAGCCTTGCAGCGTGATCGCGTCGTCGGAATAAAGCGCGAAATTGGCCAAGCGTTCGCGTTCCATTTTTTCGCGTATCTTAAGCTCGGTTTCGGTGCGTTTTAGCCGGTCGATATCGATGAAGGTCAGAATGATGCCGGCATAGGCATTGTCGGATATGGCATAGGGCAATACGCGCAATAGATACCAATCGCCGTTGGCGGTTTGCAATTCTTGTTCGAACGGTGTTTGATTTTCGGACACCTCGTTGACGATTGCATCGAGGTTGAAGTCGAGAACCGAATGCGACAAATGAAAAAAAGGTCGGCCGAGATCGTTGTCTCGGATATGGAATATCGATTCGAGTCGGTGGGTAAAGCGTCTGACTTCGAGATTTTCGTCGAGAAAAAGCGTCGCGATATTGGTGCTATTGAACAAATTATCCAAATCGTTATTGAGCAGCGTTAATTCGGTGATCTTGCCTTGATACTCGGCGTTGACGGTGTACAACTCTTCATTGACCGATTGCAGTTCCTCGTTGGTACTTTGCAGTTCTTCGTTGCTGGCTAGTAATTCTTCATTGGTTGCTTGCAGCTCTTCGTTCGATGTTTCCAGTTCCTCTACCGTCGTTTGCAAGTTTTCTCTCGTGAATTGTAATTCCTGCTCTAAATCGTTGATGCGTTGCCGGGCATCCATGTCGGCGTCGTAGGTGAGTGGTTCGGTCGAGTTTGGTTTATTGGGCTCGGTTGTTTCACTGATCATGACCGCGAGCAATTTTTCCTGGCTTTTCTTGCCGGGCAAGTTTTTGACGGTCAGCGTAACCGTTCTTAATTGATCATGGCCGTGAATGCGTATATTGGATAACACGATTTCATTAGTGCCTTTTAACGCTTTATTGATACCGGTTGCAATGGGTATTGCCAGATCCTTTATGACGATTTTAGTGATTTCGCTGCTGATCTTACCGCTAGGATAGGATAAATAGTCTCTGGCTTCACCGAAGGTATGCGAGATTTCCATGTTTTCGTTGACCAACATCGTGAACGGCAAAATATCCCCTGCAATGCCGTTGACGAAACGCTCCAGCGTCCGGTCTTCGGAAAAACGATTGATGGATGGACGGTTGAAAGTCGTTGTGAAAGAAGGCTGAAAGATAGAGCCTGAAATTGGGCGAGGTTCTAAAGGTGTCAGTCCGGATGCTTTGTATTTACCTTTGGAACGGTATAGTTTGGTTTTGGGACTGACAAAGTCGAAATAATCGACCATATCGCCGATCGTTTCGCTGGTGCCGAGTAGTAGCAAACCGTCCTTGGTCAGCGAAAAATTGAATAACTCCAGGATTTTTTTTTGTAGAACCGGTTGCAGATAAATCAGTACGTTTCTACAACTGATCATATGGATATTGGTGAATGGTGGGTCCTTGATCAGGTTATGTTGAGCGAAAACCACCATTTCCCTAATTTTTTGCGTGACTTGAAAATTGTCTTCCTTGCGTGAAAAGTATTTGCTCAACAGTTCCGGCGGCACATCGGCGGCAATGCTTTCAGGATACAAACCGGCGCTCGCTTTTTCGATAGCGCTGTGATCGATATCGGTCGCGAATATTTTGATGCGGAAATAATGATTGGATTGCTCTCGATATTCGGCGAGTAACATTGCTAGAGAATAAGCCTCTTCGCCAGTCGAGCAAGCGGTTACCCACAAACGCAAGTCTTCACCTTGCAGTCGCCCGATCGATTCAGGCAGCCATTTTTCATTGAACTCTTGAAAAACGAATTCGTCTCGGAAAAAACAGGTCACGCCGATCAAAAGCTCTTGATAAAGAGTATTGATTTCTTGCTGGTTCGTTTCCATGAACCGGACATAGTCGGTCAAGTCGGCAAGTTGATTGATGCTGACCCGCCTCTCGATACGGCGCATTACGGTACTGGGTTTGTAATAGGTAAAATCGATTTTGCATTTTTCGCGAAGCAGCGCGAAGATGCGGGTAATGCTGGTTCCGCCTTGTGGAATGATGTCCGTTTCCAAGCTGCCGGAATAAGGATGTTTGATGAAGGATGATAATTGCGTCGGCATTTCGTCCGGCGCCAGAATAAAATCGGCCAGTCCGGTTCCGGTTGCGTTGTTCGGCATGCCGGTGAATTTGGCGGATTCTTCGTCTTGCACCATCACCATGCCTCCGTGTTCCTTGATTGCACGAATGCCGCGAGTGCCGTCGCTGCCTGTTCCGGACAAAATAATCGCAATCGCTTGGCTGCCCGCGTCTTCGGCTAGAGACCGCAAGAAGATATCGACCGGTAGATTGAGTCCTTCTGTTCGAACTTGTTCCTTGAGCAACAGCTTGCCGTGAAAAATGGTTAGGTTTTGACGCGGGGGTATCAGGTAAATGTGGTTCTGATTGACTGCCATGCCATCCTCGATCCGATGTACGGGCATTTCTGTATGCTTGGACAGTAATTCAGCCATCAGGCTTTTATAATCGGGCGAAAGATGCTGGACGACGACAAATGCGAGTCCGGAATTGATCGGCATTTTCTTGAAGAATGACTCGATCGCCTCAAGGCCGCCGGCCGAAGCGCCGATGCCAACTATATATGGCGCCGTAGATTCGAAGGAAGTGCCGTTTTCCATTATTGTATTATTGTTGTTAGGGTTAATCGGTCGGCTAAGACTAACATTTTAAGCATACAAATGTGGAAATAAAAATACGGATTTTTACTTGCTTTAGAGCAGCCTAAAAATAATGTTTGAATCTATATGGGAATCTTTGCAATCCAAAAAATGATTACGGCACAGTTTTTTGGGTGATTATCCAACCCCGACATTCTCACGCTGGAGCTTGAGAACGATAGGGGGATGTCAATAATTACCTTCTTCGGGTTCAAAATATCTTTTTAGGTTTAAGGTTTTACGACATTGAATTTTAATTTGATAAATAAGGTCATATGGAATTGCTTTTTGCACAGGCAACGTGCTCTCCGGCAATATTCCGTTCGATAAAACTCGTAATTCCGCCTTCGCTAAAATTACCGTATGCCAGCAGCAGTTTCACATAGGCGCATTCGAGCGACAGATTCCAGAGCATTTCAGCGCCTTGTTCGAGTAATTCGCGCGTACTTTCGTAGGCGCTATCGGAGTGTATCGACGGCGCTAGATAAACCGGAATGCCCTGTTTCCGGCAACGTTCGATAAACGGCAGCAATGACCAATCAGCACCCCTCTGCATCGAGGCGCAGGCGGTGCCGGAATGATAGAGATCGTGCAATACCGCATCGATGCCATCCAAATTAAACAGCGTGTAATTTAAACCTGGATAAGGCCTGATTAATGCGATGCGTTTCGCGAAATCCGGTTTTAAATCGAAAGCCGCGGCGGCTTTGTTTTTAAGCGTGATGAGCGGTTCGGAAAAAACGCCGTTTTCGAAATGGCAATAACATTTGTTTTGCACACTGATAAAATCGCCGCTGAGTTGCAGCGAAGAAGCCAGGCGGCTGCCCAAATTGATCTGCGTGCATTCGCCCCGGTTTTGATAAGGGACGAAAACGCCCGTTTCGCGGCGTTGCCTAATAAATTCGACTGCGGCAATAAAATTTTTCAAGCCGTTGGCCTCGGGGTGATCAAGAGGACGGTCGCTCGACACCAGCAGCATTGGTTTGTTTAATGCATGGAAATAAAGGCTTAGCGCAGCGGCGGTATAGGCTAAGGTATCGGTGCCGTGCGTGACGATGATGCCGTCGTAGCGTTCCGGTTGCTCTGCCTCGATAGCTTTGATCAATGTTTCCCAAAAGCCCGGCGTAATATTTTCGCTTAAAATTTGAACCGGTCTTATCGTCGTGAAGTCGATTTGTGAGTGCTCCGGATACTGTCGTTCAAATAGCTGTAGTAAACGGTAAGGCGCGTTGGCGGAAGTTGCGATCGTGCCGCAGGAAGCCTCCGAGCCGATCGTGCCGCCGGTAAATACAAGCAAAACGTTTTTCATAGTATGATGAATTCCAAAACAAATCGTCCAAGAATAGCAAAGACCCTTTTTTAAAAAAATGAAAATATCTCTAATCGTCGCCATGTCTAGTAATCGTGTGATCGGTATCGATAACAGCTTGCCGTGGCATTTATCTGCGGACCTGAAAAAATTCAAGTCCATCACGATGGGATCGCCGATATTGATGGGCCGTAAAACGTACGAGTCGATCGGCAGGCCGTTGCCGGGACGGACTAATATCGTTATTACGCGTAACACCGATTACCGGCCATCGGGCTGCGAGGTGTATAACGATATCGAAAGCGCGATGGCAAGTTGCCGCAATCATAACGAAATTTTCGTGATCGGCGGTGCGACATTTTACGAGGCCATGCTGCCGATTGCCGATAGCCTATACCTAACCGAGGTTAGGCGGACGTTCGAAGGCGATACTTTTTTTCCGGAAATCGAGGCTGATCATTGGTTAGAGACGCATCGTGAAGATATTCACGATGACCCGGACGTTTCTTTCGGGTACAGTTTTGTAAAGTTGGAACGAATAAAAAAATAAGTAGATTAATCCCAGTTTCCTAGTACATCGTAATAACCAAGATGAACAAAACGGTGGAAGCAAGACCACGCGGTTAAGAGGTGTTGTTATCGCGCATCCGTTCGAAAATTATAATTACAAATGAGGAAGGAATAATGTCAAGTATCATCAATCCACAACGGCGTCAATTTTTACAATATTCGTTTTTCGGCGTGGCCGCCGCATCCCTGCCCGGCATCAGCGCCGCGGCGATGAAACAAATCAAGAGCGAACCCTCCCCCGACTTCCATCCCGATGTCGAAATTGAATTTACCTCGCGTAACGCTTTCATGCCGATTTTAAGCAATGGGGAGAAGTCTAAAGTACAAAAGTATTATGGCAAGCTATTGAAAGGACCTGAGAATACTCTGCAAGACCTCGGCGATAATTTTTTGGGACCGGTTATGAATCTGGTCAAAGGCCAAAAAGTCAGGGTTTATTATAAAAATCGGTTAAACGAACCGTCGATCATCCACTGGCACGGATTGCACGTGCCGCAAGCGAGCGACGGGCATCCGATGTATACGATAGGCCCCGGCGAGCAATATGTATATGAATTTGAAGTGATGAATCCGGCCGGCACCAGTTTTTATCATTCACATGCACATGAAGTCACCGGCGATCAAGTGTATTTCGGTTTGGCAGGTTTGATTCAAGTCACCGACGAGGCCGAAAAAGCCTTGGGATTGCCGAGCGGCGAATACGATGTTCCTCTGGTGCTGCAAGACAGGCGCTTCGATGCTAAAAACCAATTGCGTTATGTGCGCGGCATGCATGACAAAATGATGGGCTTTCTCGGCGATAAAATCATCGTCAACGGCAAAGAGGATGCCGAATTCTCTGTCAAGACACGCGCCTACCGGTTTAGGGCCTTGAACGGTTCCAATTCCAGAATCTATAAATTGGGTTGGGATGACGGTACGCCGTTGACCGCGATCGGCACCGATGCCCATTTACTGGAAAAGCCGGAAACCCGCCCCTATATTATGCTGGCGCCCGGCGAGAGGGTCGATCTTTGGCTCGACTTTAGCGGACGCGAAGTCGGGTCGAAGCTCGTTTTGTATAGTTTGCCTTATACTGGCGCGATGCCTTCGATGTACGAACGCATGCGCGGCATGCAAAGCGATCATGGCGGCATGGATGATGACCCGGCAAATGAAACCCGCGGCATGGGAATGGGTATGGGGATGATGGGCGGCGGAATGATGTCGGGCGGCTTAGCGCAGGGCGCTAAATTTGCAGTCGCTACTTTCAATGTTACCGCAGCAGCCGAAGACTCGCCCAAACTACCGGCGAAATTGGTCGCCTTCGATCGTCTGACCGAGGCAAGCGTCGACAATGCCGCTAAACCGATTCCGATCGGGATTTCCGAAAAACCGATGCGACCGCAACTGAACGGTAAATCGTTTACGTTGGATCATGTGTTCGATTTTGAAAAGGTTAAACTAGGGTCAATCAAAAAAATCAAAATTTTTCATGATCATGGCCCCGGAGGAGGTCAGCACGGCGACGCAAAAATGGATCACGGCGCTAAACCGAAAGACGATTCGGCTATGCAGATGGAGCATGGCGCCGATAAACAAGACGATGAATCGATGCAAGACGGTCATGGCCGAGGCAGCATGGGTAAAATGGGCGGCATGCGGCATGGCGGCGGCATGGACATGATGAGCGGTATGCAACATGACGGCGATGCGCAACAAGCCAATCATGAAGGCGGAATGGGCATGGGTCGCGGCATGCGCGATCGTAGTGGTATGCGTGGCATGCGTCACGGTGGCGATACCGGCATGCAAATGGGCGGTGATATGCAAGAGGGCGAAGGCATGGGTATGATGGGCGGAATGAATCTATCGATGGCGCATCCGATTCATTTACACGGTCAGCAATATCAAGTTCTATCCCGAAAAATCGGCCCGATGGGCTCGAAAGGCTATGAAACCGTTAAGGATGGCTTTATCGACAGCGGCTGGAAAGATACGGTGTTGGTGATGCCTGGAGAAGAAGTAGAAATTGCCAAACCCTTCCAGGATTTTAAAGGCCTGTTCTTATACCACTGTCATAATCTGGAGCATGAAAACTTAGGTATGATGCGGCAGTTCTTGGTTGAATAGACGATTCATGCCGGGTTTAACTAAGATCCGGCATGATTTTTTGGTATTCATTTTTCCCTTCTCGAAGACGCTTATATGGATGTAAGCGGTAGACTAGACTGCGTCGGGAACCGGCAATCGAGATGGAGTATTAACTCGATGAGTTTAACGAATTCATATCAGGCTAATTTAATTCCACTATGCAGTTTCTGACCAGTTTAGTTTTATTTCGTACCCGGCATTGGGTTGTTTTATATTTTATGGCCGCCTTGCTCGGTGCCTTGATCGGCTTTTTCTTTTTATACCCGATCAACGAATTCGTTTATTACTTCGAACACGAACGCTACCGACCCGATGCAGCGAGCGTGATTCGATATGTGACCGGTGAAATGATGGATTCGCTGGGAGGCAAGACACCGATGAAAACAACGTTTTATGCATTCGTCGGCGCTAGTTTAGGCTGCATTACCGCGTTGCTTTACAATGTCATGCATCGGCGCTGGCTGCAAATCCAACAGCTAACGCATGAGCTGGACAAAGATTTAGAGGCGCTGATTAAGCAGGGAGAAAATCCGTATTTGGAATTTAAGTCGTCACTGCGCTGGGATATCGTTGAAAATCGAGTTAATCGCGCGCTCGAAGGCGTCGTGATCAAGACCTTGGCCGGCTTTATGAACGGACAAGGCGGCACATTATTGATCGGTTTATCCGACGAGGGTGAAATTCTGGGTTTAGACAAGGATTATCAAACGTTGAAAAAACCCGGACGCGACGGATATGAACAACTGATCATGACCATGATCGCGACAAATATGGGCGCCGATATCTGTCAATTCGTCCGGGTCGTTTTTCATGATCTCGACGGTTTGGATATTTGCCGCCTGATCGTGCTGCCGTCAACACGCCCTGTCTTCATTCAACAAGGTAACAACCCGAAGCTTTATTTGAGAACCGGCGGCGGTACCCGAGAGTTGAATGTACAAGAAGCAATGGATTATATGAAGGCCCGCTGGCATAAATAGCTGTTATTCCTTTCGCACTTCAAATTTCGACAGTGCCAGAAGAGGCGCCCGGGTGTCCGGTCGATTTTCGCCCCTGAAAAATCGACATTCACGCCATCCATGGCGCTCACAAAGGCTTTGCCAGCATGGATCTACATGGACGTATTTACGGCGTCCTTTAGCGGATACCCAGGCGCCGAATTTTGATCTGCGACGGGTATATACCGGGTTCCGAAAATGCCGTTTACCAATAACCGCTACTCTCGAAGATTCATGCGGAAAACGGCCTTCGCGTTTTTTCAGAAGGCGCGGGCTTTGGTATGATCGTCTCTTAATCCCTTTATACACAAAATGAATTGCACTTGTTAGTTGAATCCGCGTCGGCTAAAAAAAGCTATGTATGCGGTAATAGTTGAAAATACCTACCACTACCGGAAGTACTTAAAAATTCAAAGTGAATTGTAGGGTACGCTGCGCGCACCTAATGTCGGGGCACAAGGCAACAACCTGAGGGCACGTTAAACTCAGGTGGTGCTGCTATGGTACGCGTAGCGTACCCTACAGCCTTCAAGTTTCGAGATGAGTGCCGTATTAATTTCAACTATTAACGCGAACATAACCTAAAAAATGGGGTATTCGGATTGGTTAGCTGTACGAAATTTTTTCGCCGACTTCAAAACTGGTCTATATGCTGTTGCAACAGTTTTTTTACATGGTCGGACTTTATCAAGTCAAAGTAGGTAAGTAACTTTTCCTTGTCCCGCAGGTCGTCCGCATCTAATTCCCACAGGGCTTTTAAATCGTCCTTAATTTCCTCGGCGACCCTTTTATCGTCGGCTATCACGTTGTACCTGGAATTAACTAAATCGATCAGAGTTACTTCATTAACCTGGAAATCTTTGCACAGGCTTTGTATGTTCTCCTCGAGAATTTCAAGCGCTTCATGCTTGTCGAATGCTAGGCAAAGAACATTTTCATAAGTGACTTTCAAATTATAAAAGCTCAGCGCTGTTTCGCTTTCATTTAGATATTCTTGAAGTTCATTTTTCAGCAAATCGAAAAGTTGGATTTTTTCATGCAGGGATAGCATGGAGACGTTGGGAAGCTTGGTCATAAAATATTTGCTAATTTGTAAATTTAAAACGGAAAGGGAAGTGCTAAGGATTTGGTCGAAAATAACTTCCCTATTTTATGGAGGGTACGGTTGCTCGATTGGCAGGTGTCGGCGGCAGGGCAGATTTTTGCTCCTCGGCAATTGCTGAGTTACAAGGATGTAATGAATGCAGAAAATGCAGGAGCATTTTTCTGCCCTGCATCGCCTAAAGCGCCTACTGTTGGTGCCCTAATACACGCCATCCATGGCGTAATGCAAAAATCTGCATTCATGCCATCCATGGCAATCAGTCGCCGCCGTCAAGCCTACACGGATGGTTTCACGGCGTCCTGTCAAGCGAGTTACCGAACCCTCAACAAAGCTCATAGTTCCAGGAGGTTATTTATCACGAAATCCTAAAATCACCGGAGCTAAACTTTCTTCCTGATCTTATCGATAGCTGAACGGTCAAACTGATCTGGAAAGGTTATCCAATTAGCGCCTTTGACCTGGTAAAAAACACAACGTCAGCTATCAAGAGTGGCGAATTCACAGTCACGGCCAAGCGCAGGCTGTAGCGCCTTGTTGTGCGGTTGAAAGCTGGCGCTTGCTGTAAACAAACTCAGGATCAAGATCTATTCCGATATTCCACTCTATGGCGTCAAAAGACACGCGAATGAGGAAGCAATACCAGCGATGGTACTTTGCTTGTCAACACCTGATTTCGAATACCCAAATATTGAAATACCAATAAATTAGTTCTTTTTCTGCCTAGGTTTCATAACGCCTTCGCAATCGATACTGACCCGGAACACATTCTCTCCTAGATGTAACGCGGTTAAAGCACCGCCCCAGAGACAGCCAGTATCGATGCAATAACAATTGTTGCCCCGATAGTAACCGAGCGAGGACCAATGTCCGAATACGATGCGCAAATCGGCGTTTTTACGGTTGGGTATTTCAAACCAGGGTTTTAAACTCTTGGGCTGAGTTCCTGGCGGTCCGTTATGAATAAAATCGAGCTTACCATTATCATCGCAATAGCGCATGCGCGTAAAACAATTGATAATAAAACGTAGCCGGTCGACGCCTTTTAATTGAGGCGACCATACATTCGGCTTGTTGCCGTACATGTCTTTGAGAAAATTGGCATAATTGGAATCTTGTAGTGCATTTTCCGCCAGAGCGGCCATTTCGCGGGTCGTGTCGAAGTCCCATTGCGGGGGCAGGCCGGCATGCACGAGACAAAAGTCGTCATTGTAATGAAACAGCGGCCGATGTCTGAGCCAATCGAGCAGTTCGTCTCGGTCCGACGCCTCGAGGATTTCGCTCAGCGAGTCTTTTTTGCGCTCGGATCTAATCGAACAAGCCGTGGCGAGCAAGTGTAAATCATGATTGCCCAGTACGGTCACGGCCGAGGAACCAAGCGATCTTACGAAACGTAGGGTTTCCAACGATTTAGGCCCGCGGTTGACCAAGTCGCCCGCAAACCAGATTTGATCGGTGTTTTCATTGAATCGAAGCGCATCCAATAGCCTGAGCAAATCGTCGTAGCAACCTTGAATATCACCAATCGCATAAATGGACATGGTTAATGTAAGGTTCTAGGAATCGACAGCGTGAACTTAGGGATATAAGCTTCAAAATCCTCGCCGTCATCGGAGCACATCGAATATTTGCCTTGCATCACGCCTACCGGCGTTTCGATCATTGCGCCGCTGGTATAACGAAATGATTCGCCGGGTTTGAGATAGGGTTGTTCGCCGATGACGCCTTCGCCCGTAACCTCTTGTACTTTGCCGTTGGCATCGGTAATCAACCAATGCCGAGTCAATAATTTCGCCGGAATCATGCCGGCATTGGTGATCGTAATCGTATAGGCGAAGACGTAACGTCCTTCTTCCGGGTATGATTGCGTTTCGATGAAATGAGGGATAGCCTCGATAATGATTTTATTTTTTGTGCTCATCGACGATGGTATAAATTATGAATGCTAAATTGATTAGTATTTCAACTTAACTCGGTTTTAAACGCAAGCAACTATTCAAAATGAGAATCAACAGAGCGTTTCCAATTCTATTGTTTTTGTTGCCTTTGAATGCCTATGCGGCAAGCGCTACTGATTTGTTTTCCGCCGCGGTCGGCGGTAATCAAGCCCGAGTCGAAGCGCTTCTGGCTCAAGGTCTCGATGTTAATAGCGCAGCTCCCGGCGGGCGTACGGCATTGATGGGGGCGAGTTTCGGCGGTAATGCGCGGATTGTGCAAACTCTTTTGGCTTACGGTGCCGATGTGAATATGGCCGATAATACCGGAACGACAGCGTTGATGGATGCATTGATTTTCAGTCATGAAAATATCGTTAACTTGTTGATAACGGCAGGCGCCGATGTCAATGCCAAAGACAATCAAAATATAACGGTATTGGGCCGAGCGAAAAAAGTCGGTAATGAGCGCATCATCAAAATCCTCGAGCAAGCAGACGCTCAGGAAGCGCCGGAAGTCGAAGAAACGGAGCCTGCGGATGAAGAAGGCGAAACCCCTGCAGAAGAACAAGAAAAGCCTGAAGAATAGGGAGGGCAATCGAGATATTCGTAAGCATTTAAAGCTATACTTTCCTACCTAAACCCAATATCTAAAGGAGCGCGGCATGACCAAAATCCCCGTTAAAACGCCGGTTGTCGAACTGGACGGCGACGAAATGACCCGAATAATTTGGCATTTCATCAAGCAGGAATTAATTCTGCCCTATCTGGACCTGACGATCGACTATTACGATTTGAGTATTCAACAACGCGATGCGACCGGAGATCAAATTACGATCGATGCTGCACATGCGATCAAAAAACACGGCGTCGGCATCAAATGCGCGACGATTACACCGGACGAAGGACGTGTCGAAGAATTCAATCTGAAGAAAATGTATAAATCGCCGAACGGCACGATACGAAATATTCTCGACGGGACCGTATTTCGAGAACCGATCATTTGCCGAAATGTTCCCCGGTTGGTGCCGAATTGGACGCAACCGATCTGCATCGGACGTCATGCCTTCGGCGATCAATACCGCGCGACTGATTTTATAACGAAAGGCAAGGGTACACTGCGCATAAGCTTTACGCCGGATGACGGCGGCGAAGTTCAGGATTTCGAAGTCTATCATTTCGAAGGGGACGGTGTGGCCTTGGCAATGTACAACACCGACGAATCGATTGCGGGATTCGCACGCAGTTGCTTCAATGTTGCATTGGATCGCGGCTGGCCGTTGTACCTGTCGACCAAGAACACGATTCTGAAAAAATACGACGGGCGCTTCAAGGATATTTTCGAAGCGGTCTATCAGGCCGAATACAAGGATCGTTTCGCCGAGATAGGCATAACTTATGAACATAAGCTGATCGACGACATGGTCGCATCGGCATTGAAATGGAATGGCGCATTCGTCTGGGCCTGCAAGAATTACGATGGCGACGTGCAATCCGATACGGTCGCGCAAGGTTTCGGTTCGTTGGGACTAATGACTTCGACCCTAGTGACTCCGGACGGTCAAACCATGGAGGCCGAAGCTGCTCACGGCACCGTCACGCGGCATTACCGTATGCACCAACAAGGCAAAAAGACCTCAACCAATCCAATCGCATCGATTTTCGCCTGGACGCGGGGCCTTGCATTTCGAGGCAAGTTGGACGGCAATCAGGCCTTGATCGATTTTTGCGATACGCTTGAGAAGGTTTGCGTCGAAACCGTCGAAGCCGGGCAAATGACCAAAGACCTGGCGCTGTGTATTCACGGAGACGACCTGAAAGACTCGCATTATTTGACTACCGAAGACTTTTTAAACGTGTTGCGGACGAATCTGGAACAGCGCCTGACAACATGAGTCGGTCTGCACTGATTAGCCTTGCGGTGATAGGCGTCATCGTCGGCGCTTATTATTACGCGAAACGACCCAAGCCGGTCGAAGTCGAGGTCTATGTCTTGACTGAAGGCGAGGTCAAGGCGACTGTATCGAATACCCGCGTCGGCACCGTAAAGGCTTGCCGTAGATCCTATTTGGCTCCGGCTACCGGCGGCCAGGTGGCAGCATTGCATGTCGCGGAAGGCGATGGCGTTAAACGAAATCAATTATTGCTCGAAATATGGAACGACGATTTGAAGGCGCAAGTCGAGCTTCAATCGGCACAAATCAAAGTCAATCGAGCCAATGCCGAACAAATTTGCGAACTCGCTGCCGGCACCGGACGAGAGGCCGATCGGCTGGTTAAGTTGCAACGCAGCAAACAATTCGTTTCGGTCGACATGGTCGACAAAGCCGTGACTCAGGCCAAGGCGCAACAAGCCAACTGTCGGTCTGCCCGCATTAACGTCGAGGTCGGTATTGCGAATTTGAATGTCGCCAAGGCTGCCGTCGAGCGCACGATAATACACGCGCCGTTCGACGGTGTCGTCGCTGAAGTCAACGCCGAAGTGGGCGAATTCGTCACGCCGTCGCCGCCCGGCATTCTCACGTTGCCTCCGATCGATTTGCTGGATCTCAGTTGCTTGTATGTCTCGGCGCCGATCGATGAAGTCGATGCCGCACATATCAGAACCGGGATGCAGGCTTGCGTATCGCTCGATGCGTTTAGCGGCGAGCGTTGCTCCGGCAAGGTATCGCGCATCGCGCCTTATGTTTTGGAAAAGGAAAAGCAGGCGCGCACCGTCGAAATCGAAGTCATATTAACAGACCCGAAGGATCTTGAAGGTTTGATGCCCGGTTACAGCGCCGATGTCGAAGTGCTGTTGGCGCGTAAGGACAGTGCCTTGAGATTGCCCGCCGAAGCGATTTTAGGTACCGAGCGGGTTTTGTTGATAGGAGCCGACGGCGTTCTTGAAGAGCGCCGCTTCGAACCGGGTTTGGCGAATTGGAGTTTTACCGAAGTCGTGTCGGGGCTCGACAAGGGCGATCGGGTCGTGTACTCGGTAGGCCAGGAAGGCATCGAACAAGGCGTTGCGGTACGCGAAAAACAATGATTCGCCTGGAAAACATTCATCGGTACTTTCAAGTCGGGGAACAGTCGGTGCATGCGCTCGACGGTATCGATCTGACAATTGAGCACGGCGAATACCTATCGGTGATGGGGCCGTCGGGTTCCGGGAAGTCGACCTTATTGAATGTGATCGCGCTGCTGGATCAGCCTAGTTCCGGTCGCTATTTTTTAAATGACCGGGATATTACACAGTACAGCGATGACGAATTGGCCAAAGTGCGACGCGAAAATATCGGCTTTGTGTTCCAATTTTTTCATTTGATCCCACGCCTGACCGCCGCCGAAAATGTCGAAATGCCGATGATGCTGGCCGGAATCGACCGCAAGGAACGGCAACAGCGAATTGAAACAGCCTTGAAGCAAGTCGGTTTGTCCGATCGAGCCGGCCATCGGCCCGATCAATTATCCGGCGGCCAGTTGCAGCGCGTCGCGATCGCCCGAGCGATGATCATGAACCCCGGTATTCTTCTGGCCGACGAGCCGACCGGCAATCTCGACAGCAAATCGGGCGCCGAAATCATCGATCTATTGGAGCGCCTTAACGAGCAAGGCGTGACTTTGATTGTGATTACACACGACCAGTCGATCGGCGAGCGGGCTAAGCGCAAGATTCGTATCGTGGACGGCAAAATCGAAGCAGAAACGTGAATCGTGACAATATTCTAAATTCGGCAGTTTAACCATGAAACACATGAAGTTCATGCGGTATTTCAAAGATTATCTAAACTTTCTTGCTAACCTCTTGGGTGACTAAAAATCAACCTGATTGCTTAGAACCTTCAGTCAATTTGATTTGGCTTAAAGTTCCCGCCTGGGCCCCGTTAGGCCGCGCCGAGCACTGGCGATTTTGCCGAGAACAGCCCGCTAGGGGAGCGGCAGGGAAGCCGCTCGTTTTCGGAGGGCTAGGGATAGCCCTTCCGAAAACCCTCGGCAAAATCGTCAGCGCGCAGGAAGCAGCGGCCTTCGGGTGTCTTTTCTTTTGGATACTTTTCTTTGGACAAGCAAAGACAAAATCGCCTGGAGCGATTTTGAACAGCTTTAGCTGGCCCGAAGGGCGAAACCCAGGGATTGGGTTTCGTAGCAGTATCGTGGCTGTCGGTCCGCGAACCGACTACACATAAGCGTCGCGATAGCGATACAAAGCCTTTTTTTAGTTTTCAAATAAACTGAATCTTATAGTTAATCAGGAAACTTTATACAAATGCATAATAAGTCATTGAATTAACTTCTTATTATTTATGATCTTCATGGTGAAATTTTTTTCTAGGATTATCCAGCCATTTATTCTGGAACCAACCAATCAACAGACCAAGTTCCCGCACCATCCGTAAGCCTATCGTTCAGCCAAGGCAATAATTCGCGGGCCTGGCTTTCCAATTGCCAAGGCGGATTGATGAGTAACAAGCCCGATCCGGTCATGCCCAATTCCTCGCTGTCCGGAAGCACACAGTGTTCGATCCGCAATTGTTTCCTAATGCCGGTCTCGGCAAGTTCCGCCATTAAATTATCGACCGTTTCCCGGCGAATCACGGGATACCAAAGACAATACACGCCGGTAGCGAAACGCCGGTACGCTTTAGCGAGCGTTTCAACCACGCGACTGTAATCCTCCTTCACTTCATAGCTCGGGTCGATAAAAATCAATCCTCTTTTTTGTACCGGAGGCAGTTTTTTCATTAGATTTTTTAAGCCGTCCTCTTGAGCCACGCTGATTTGACGTTCGTTACGGTAGCGTTCTTGCAAGAACGCAAAATCGCTACCGTGCAGTTCGCTAAGTTGCATTCTGTCTTGAGATCGAATCAGCGCTCGGACAAATTCCGGCGACCCGGGATAATGGCTTAGTTTATTATCGGTGTTTAACGAGCGAACGCCATCAAAATAATTATCAAGCAAAGGATGAGAGGTTTCGTTGGGATATAGACGTCCAATGCCTTGCCGGTATTCGCCGGTTTTTTCGGCAAAGGGCGACTGCAGAAAATAGGCGCCGGCGCCGGCATGTGTGTCGATATAAACGAAGGGCTTGTCTTTTTTCTTGAGTTCGATGATCGTCAAACAAAGCAGGCTGTGTTTGAGTACATCGGCGAAATTGCCGGCATGAAATCCGTGACGGTAGCTGAGCATGATTTTGGCTTCGCACTAGAAATTTTAATGAGGCGGGAATGCATGCCGATCTTGCCTCGGCAGCCAAGGTATGGGTTCCCACGGAGGACCGTGGGCACCAGAAAAATAGATTCGGCGCCATCCCTGGCAGCCGGATTCCGGCGATCCTTACCGGACTGACGCGCCCCCTGTTGACAGCGATGTCAATGAGCCGGACAGCGCGCCGTTTTAGGCCATTTTAGGCCGTTATAAAGCGTCCGACACTTGGCGATGATAATAAGGCCATGTTTTGACATGCAAATGCTTACGAATTGGCGTTTTGATAACCGATACGCATAAGGCGATCGAAAACAGACACCAAACAGCGGCATATTCGTTCGGGTCAGTCGTGGTCAGATCGGAGACGAACGGACCGATCAAGTAATGGAATCCGACAAAACGCCAAGATCCGTAAAGTAACGGCAGATAGAAAGACACCAAAATGTATGTAAAGGCATGCAAACCCCAATCGAAACCGAATAGCCAGCTTTGCGGTTCGGACATTAAGCCGTTCAATGGCATTTGCCAAGCGATATGCCAATCGCCGGATACCGAACAGGTCGCCGGTCCGCAAAAACCTTCGACACCGATTTGGCATGATCCTGCCCAATCGAAAGGAAACATTTTAACCAACATTGCTAACGATCCCATCGCGCAAATCGTATAAACAGTCGTACGAATTTTTAATTTGACGCTTTCCGGAATGAAATACATCGCGACCATATTGACGAAAAATGGCTGAAAAGCGATGTGAACATAACCGAAAAGCGTCAATATCTGATTATTCGGATTGTCGCATAGATTGATGTAAACGTAGGTTGCCGCTTGCAGAAGTTCCATCAGTGCAAAATACACCAATGGAATCCACAATTCGTTCGATTCGCCTTTCCTGGCGACATAAACCGCCGTCGACAGCCCTGCGGCAGCCAAAACGGTCGATGCTTCTCCACTCCAACACATATTCCTATCCTCATTTGTTATAGTTATAGAGATCCCGGTTTTAGCGGGCCTTTTTAGTACGATTTTATATACCTTTCGCACTTCAAATTTCGGCAGTGCCTAAGGAAGCACCGGGGTGCTGGCATAGAGTCTACATGGATGTTTCACAGCGTCCTTTGACGAGTCCCCGGTGCCGAATTTTGATTTACGATGGGTATAGTTTTACCTGATTAGCAAGTTTTTTCAGCTAAAGCCCAAAGATCAGCATATCCTTAGCCGTACGGGGTTCGCAAGCCATGCGCGTCAAGCTAAAAACGGCCAACCCACATCACGTTTTTTCCCAAGCTCCAGCTTGGGAAAGCCCCCCGGAAGCTCCCCCTTCCTTCGACAAGGCTCTCCTGAGCGCAGCCGAAGGGCTCAGGGCAAGAGCCTCCTGAGACCGACACAACCTCCGCACATTCTCAATCAACCCCGGCTCGCTCGCTCGCTCGTTCAATCTTTCTTGATTGTCGGGAAGCTAGAGCTTCCTGAACAGGTTATCCAAGCTGGAGCTTGGGTAACAGCATAATTTAGTTTTTGCGACTACGACTGGCCCCTGCTCGGACACTTGGCTTCGGCAAGCTGAAGCATCTTGCTAATCAGGTAGTTTTATTGTTTCGACTGAATTGGCGTAATTTATTAGAAGCCGAAACCGTGCGCATGATTATATTACAAAGCTTCCGGTTTATTGATTTCATTCGTAAAAAATTTAGTCGTGATTATATCCGGGCACGAGACTACAAAAGGCAAGTAATACGTCTAAACTTAAAAAATATTGAGTCAGTGGTGAACGGTTAGCCGTTAGCAGGGAGTAGACTTTATTTGACTAAGGATACAATGGCTTTCAAAATTCCGCTAACCGCTAACCGCTAACCGCTAACCGCTAACCGCTAACCGCTAACCGCAACGGGAACGCATCAATCAACCGCTTATGACATCTTTAAAAATAGAAGACCTATCGATTTTACTGGTCGAACCTTCATCGACGCAGCTTAAAGTCATCATCAAACATCTTAAAGAAGAAGGGATTGCCAATATTGAAGGGGCGGATTCGGGTGATTCGGCTTTGACGATATTGTCCGATTATAAGCCCGATCTAATCATAAGCAGTATGTATTTGCCGGACATGACGGCTGCCGAAATGATTGTCAAAATCAAAGTCAATGAAGAACTGAACGACGTTCCGTTTATGTTGATATCCAGCGAGACGCGGATTTCAGCCTTGGATCCGATCCGGCAGGCCGGCGTCGTGGCTATATTACCCAAGCCCTTCGATCATGACAATTTGCGAAGAGCCTTACGATCGACGATCGAATTCATCGAACCGGAAGAACTCGAGTTGGATAATTATGCGATTGAAGCCTTGCGCGTCTTGGTGGTCGACGACAGTTCGATGGCGCGTAAGCATATCGTTCGAGTGTTGAATAACATGGGCATCACTCAGATTACCACGGCCAATGACGGCAAGGCGGCGGCCGAGCTATTTCAAGAGACTGGCGAAGCCTTCGATTTAATCGTGACCGATTACAACATGCCGGAAATGGATGGACGGGAGCTGGTCAGTCATATCCGAAACGACCGACAAAATACCTTCATACCGATTCTCATGGTCACCAGCGAATCGAACGAAACCCGCTTGGATCAAGTTCAGCAAGCCGGCGTATCGGCGATTTGCGACAAGCCGTTCGAGCCGCAAAACGTTAAGGAAATTTTATTCCGGGTGTTGAACGGCTAACGTTCCTTAATTTTTGCACAATTACCGGCAACAATGAGCTATCGCTTAATGGGTAAAGCTTGTGCGCCAATCTATATACTTCGCGCGTCCACATTTGCTGTTTTCTAACTCGCTATTTTGTTCGATAGCGGCGTTGCGAAAACAGTTACATAGCTTGCTATGCACCTGTTTTCGCGCTTTGCTCTCGAACAAAATAGCATTGCCATAAAAGCCGCAAACATGACCGCTCGAAGTATACGTATCAAATTATTCCTGACTTTCCTGCTCACCACGCTGCTTTTGGTTTCGGGGATGTATGCGTTTATGCGCTGGTCTTTGGATCGGGGGTTTAACGAATTCATCAAATCAAGACAGCAGGAGCGCGTGTCGACGCTTATCGAAACGCTCAGCGATTATTATGGCCATGATCCCGATTGGGAAAAATTGGCTGCTAATAAACAGTTGTGGATTGATTTGTTATGGCAGTCCGATCATCGTCGTCATCGTCCGCCGCCTATTTTGATAGAGCGGGCGCAAAGCGAACCGTCCGGTTATTGGCCTCCAGCTATGCCGGAAAATTCGATGAACCGCCGTTATACGCCTTTCCAGCTGCGCGTCATGCTGTTGCGCGCCGATCGAAAGATCATATATGGACGCGTCGATGCCATCGAGCAGTTAGAGAAACTGGAGCCTATCCATTACCAGAACGGTATTGTCGGGTATTTGGGAATTTTGCCGGGTAAAACGCCCAGCCAACCCGGCGAATTGCGATTTATCGAGGGTCAGGCTAAGGCTTTTGTCTGGATTGCCTTATTGATGATATTGCTCTCCGCCTTTCTGGCCTGGCTATTGGCTTATATGCTGGGAAGGCCGCTAAAACGGATAACCACGGCGGCGAAAGCGCTTGCCATCGGCCGATACGATGTAAGGCTTCCTGTCGAATCGTCCGACGAACTCGGGCATTTAGCGCGCGATTTTAACGAATTGGCAACGGCGTTGGAACGGTCCGAACAATCGAGACGGCGCTGGGTCGCCGATATTTCCCATGAATTGCGTACACCTTTGGCGGTGCTGCATGGAGAATTGGAGGCCTTGCAAGACGGAATCCGTCCGCTGACAGCCGAAGCGGTCGATTCGCTGCTTGGCGATGTCATGAGACTGAATCGTTTGACGGAGGATCTTTATCAATTGGCGCTTTCAGATCAAGGCGCGCTTAGCTATCGCAAGCAAAGCCTCGATCCGATTCCAGTGCTGCAGGAGGATATCGCCGCCTTATCGCCGGAATTCGATAACCGGCAAATCCGCTTGCAGTTGCTGAATCGTCTGACTAAAACCGTGCACATTCATGCCGACCCGGACCGATTGTCGCAACTATTCCGCAACCTATTGAGCAACAGCGCCAAATACACCGATGCCGGCGGTTGTTTAAAGATCGTTGTCATACAAAAAAGCGGTTTGTTGATTATCGAATTCGCCGACAGTGCACCCGGCATTTCCGAACAGGAAATAAGGCATTTATTCGATCGCTTTTATCGAGTCGAAAGTTCTCGCAGCCGACATCATGGCGGCGCTGGTCTAGGCCTTGCCATTTGCGCGAATATCGCCCATGCGCACAACGGTACGATTACAGCCGGGAAATCAAAATTGGGCGGGCTTAACATCCGTATTGCGTTACCGTTAATATCCTAGAAAAGCTGCATTCATGATAGCAATGGCGATTGACAATGGGAGGCATTTGATCTGAGGAATATTTTTATGAGCCGTATTTTGATCGTAGAAGACGAACTCAAGCTGGCACGGCTGGAGGCGGATTATTTAAACAATGCCGGTTATGCAACCGAATGCCTCGATGACGGTCTTAAAGTGGTACCCTGGTTTAAGCAAAATCCGGTCGATTTGATTTTATTGGATTTAATGCTGCCGGGTAAGGATGGGCTGGAGATTTGCCGAGAAATACGGGCTTTCAGTACCGTGCCGATTATCATCGTGACCGCACGTATCGAAGAAGTCGACAGATTGTTGGGCTTAGAATTAGGCGCGGATGATTATATTTGTAAACCATTTAGTCCGCGCGAAATGGTCGCGCGCGTCAAGGCGGTCTTACGCAGGTTGAAGCCGCAAGAGGTAAGCGGCACCGAAGGTCCGATATCGCTCGTTCCGGAAAGTTTTCGGGTCCGGGCGGGGCATAAGGAAACCGAATTGACTGCGGTGGAATTTCAATTGTTGTAGGCCCTATACGATCAGCCCGGACGGATTTTTTCGCGGTCGAAATTAATGGACTTGATTTATCAAGATCAGCGAATCGTTTCCGATCGCACGATCGATAGTCATATTAAAAAGTTGCGTAAGAAATTATCGGACTTGTTACCGGGACAGGAGTTAGTCCACTCGGTTTATGGCGCCGGCTACCGTTACGAACCACAAGTTAACGGTGAGCGGTGAGCAGTAAGCGGTTAGTAGTAATAGCAATAAAGGGTATAGGGTAAATCTCTATTTTTATCTCTGCGTTACCGGCAAAAGAGAGTTTTGAGTTTTTGCCGTTGTCATGCACTTTCACAATGTTTCCATAATTGCTGCAAATTGTTTACGCATTTGGCGTTTATATTAATCATCAAGAACGGAGATAAACCGTTCTTTTATTACTAACCCCAAGAGGATAAGATCATGAACAAAAAAATCATCGCAATCGCAATCGCATTGGCACTTCCGTTGACTGCAGCCGCATTTCCTCCCGGCAGCGGAAAAGGCGATATGGAAGGCCGTCATGGACAAAGAATAGAACGTTTGACCAAGGATTTGGACTTGACTGAAGAACAACGCACTCAGCTGGAATCCATCTTCAAGGAACAGCATGAAAAATACAGAGCGATCCACGAAGAAACCCGCCGCCGTATGCAGGAAGTGCTGAATGATGAGCAAATGCAAAAAATGGAAGCGTTAAAACAGCAGCGCCATGAAAAATGGAAAGAAAAACGCGAGGAAAAACGTCAAGAGAGACGCCAGGAAAGACAGGAAAGAAAATCCGGCAAAACTGTCGACGCACAATAAGCGCAACGACTTGATCTTCTAAGCAATAGACAATGAGCGCGGCTGAGAAGGCAAGTATCGATGGACAAAATGCAACCGCAAGCCAGGGACAGATAGCGGTTTCACTCGGTACCACCGGGAGGTCGTTATGAAAGGTCTAACAAAAATAGTCGTCTTGGCCATCAGTGCGATGCTGTTGATGAATAGCGCCGTCTATGCTCAAGATCACCGGTCTCGTTCGAGCCGGCACAGTCATTCGAAACAACGGACCGCGCCGCCGCAAGCGCCGCGATCACGCATATATTCGACGCCTAGGCGACACTACACGCCGGCGCCGCCCTATCCGCATTATTATAAACCCGGTTACCGGACTAGGCCTTTGCCTCGCGGCGCATCAAGGGTAGTCGTCGATCGTTCAAGTTATTATTTTTATGACGGCTTTTATTATGAGCCGTTTCAATCCGGCTATATCATCGTCGATGCGCCGATCGGCGCGCTTATAGCGACATTGCCGAGATTGCATCATCAAGTGATGTGGCGAGGTTCGCCGTATTTTGTCGTAGGCAATACGTTTTATCGGAGGCACCCGAGGGGCTATATCGTCGTCAATAATCCGGGCATTGTGCTTTGGCGATAATCTCTACTTCAACTACAAAGAACACGGAAGGCCCGAAATTTAAAATTCGCTCTCCTTCGTGTTCTTAGTAGCCGGTCTCGGCGAGAGGCTTATTGACAACTATCTCAAGCATCGCCTAAAGCGGCCTCATCGATATAAACATCGACGCCGGCTTCCGGTCTGATTAATGCGACCGGCAGGACTTCTCCCTGACGCCATTGCTTCACGGCTTCTTGCTTGCCGGCTCCAGTTACTAAAAACAACACCTGCAAGCTATTACTCAGGGTTTTAGCGCTCAAAGAAACCCTTTCCGGCGGCGGCTTCGGCGAATTGAAAACGGCATGTACCGTTTCATCGGTTGAATGAACGTGGCCTGGAAATAAGCTCGCGGTATGTCCGTCTTCGCCCATGCCTAACAAGACCATATCGAATCGTCCGGCCAGTTCGATTGTTGTGCGGTAGGCTTCGGCCGCGTTTTCCGGGCCGAGTTCGGCCGGCATCGTATGGATTTGCCCGGCAGGAATAGAAACCTTATCCAAAAATACCGAGCCGGCCATGCGGCTATTGCGCTCGGCATGATCAACCGGTAAACAGCGCTCGTCTCCATAATAAATATGCCAGTTACTCCAATCGTCCGAGCTTTCAGCTAACAATTGATATACCTTTTTGGGCGTGCTTCCTCCCGCCAAGACTAATTTGAAGGCGCCTCTTGCCTCGATGGCTTGTTCGGCGGCTGCAAGGATCTGTTGTGCAGCGGACGCGGCAACTTTGTCCGCTGTCGCAAACGAATGCCAATGGATTTTTTGCATGGTGATAAGTCCTCTTGCTATGTAAATAATGAGTAAATTGTATCAGTTCCTTCACGCGGAGCGGGTTATTTAACCTGCTCCGAACGTTCCGATTTGCTTGGGCTACGGTCGAAACGTTTAGGACGGGTTTACAAATCTTGTCCCGGTAAGTTGGAACTTGGAAGTCGACGGCCCCCTCAAACTTAAAGCTTAAGGGACAAGAAAAATCAGAATCTGAAGAACGGCACATGTTTTCGAGCTTAATGTACGAACTTTTTGTGCAACGAGTTTCGTAGTCAAGTGCGAAATTAAACCTGACCCTGAGGTATCCCCACGAAATAGCCAAATAAAACAATTTGCTATGGCTAAAAATTGATAGATTTATTGATTTTTTATCGTTCCTACGCTCTGCGTGGGAATGCATCCCGGGACGCTCTGCGTCC
>Ga0180009_10000675_pt1 | contig 45488 bp, 39 predicted proteins | sample OS_PC_MetaG_FD_123537 | JGI IMG/M metagenome (GOLD analysis project Ga0180009, IMG submission 123537) | Groundwater microbial communities from the Aspo Hard Rock Laboratory (HRL) deep subsurface site, Sweden - OS_PC_MetaG | ecosystem: Environmental > Aquatic > Deep subsurface > Groundwater...
AGCGCCATTGATGTGATGCATAATTTGAGACAGGTTTCCGGCCGGTGTTTGCAGCAAAATATGGTAATGGTTGTCCATAAGGCTGTAAGTATGAATGATTGCTTTATAACGCTCGCTGGCTGACTCCAAATAACCGAGAAAACGTTCTCGATCTCTATTACTTTTAAATATATTTTGCCGCTCGTTTCCCCTTGCAGTTATGTGATAAAAAGCATCGGGATACTCAATTCGTAAGGGCCTGCCCATTGCTGCTCCCATGATTTTTAAAAATTTAGCTAATCCCTATACATCATAGAAACATATCTGTCAACTGTGTAGGCCTGACACCTATTGCTTGCTACAATAGAGCCCAAACATTCTTGGCTCTTTGGGCGAGCAAGTCCTGACGATCGTCTATCTCTTTGCTTCAACAGTGAGTGTCAATTGCTACCTCTTATTATTTATGTTCATCATATTTTTAACAGCCTGCTCGCTGGCAAGCCGGAAGATAGGAGTTGTTGTTCTACTTCATTCAGATTTTCTAAGGCGTTTGCTGCAAATAAAAACCTTGCGTGTGAATCATAATAGAACCCAAAATTGCCTGTTTCTTTCAGCCTGCCCAATTTTTCTCTAATTTTCTCAGTGGCACTACCTGCTCTGGAAAATGAATGATCAAACGAAAAAACAACTTCGTAATTTCGTAGATGTGATGCAATAACTTCTATGGTTACATGCTGTTTCGTTTTTCTCCTACCGATACCGATATCTGGATCAAGTAGCAATGCTGATTTATTACTGCTTGACTCCCCGAGTGGCGAGGCACCGAGTAAATGATAAAACTTCTGTTCAAGCCCATTCCATTCACCCGTAAGCATAGGATCGACGACAACATGATATCCGATTGCCCTAAGGTTTTCTACAAAGTACCTCTTAACAATATCAAATGAGTCGCCAAACCATTGTGGATTCATTTCCTGACCCTTCTACACATAACCCCAGTGCAGCGACCTGTTGGGCGTGCATCCATTGCATTGACTATCTACTGACACCCACACATCACACCATTTCAAGCAGACCAAGAGCTTCATTTATCAACGGGATGAGCTCATCACGCATTAGTTTCTTCGACGGGGCATCGACAATCTCGCCGTGGTGCGGGCCGTTTGTCACGCTACATAGGTCGAACATCTTGGGTTTCAGGACAACGTCAAGGAGTCCTGCACCAAAAAGCGTTTCAAGTAGCTTCGCCAAGCCCTTCTTTGCCTTGATATCTTCTGCCAGGGCGCGGTAGTACTTAGTTTTCAGGACGATCTCGAAAACCTTGCGGATATTACCCTGCATCGTGTCCGGTGTTGGCCCGAAGTCCTCATCAACGTACCTCTCCAAGTCTTCGACCATGTGAACGTACTCGCCCTTGCGGTCTTCCTCCACATCAAACGCCTCAAGACTACTTCCATTCTTCTTGTCTGACCGAACTTGAAGGACGGTGTTGCTCGGTATCTTGTCGAACAGCATCCGAAGAAAATCCTTTTTGTGAGTGAAAATGCAAAGCTGATTCAGCTTCGGAGACAGATCGAGAAGGACTCTTGCTGTGGCCTCGCGCCGGGTTTGGTCCAGGCTCGAAAGCGGGTCATCAAGGATCACGATTTGCTTGTCCAAGTCCGGCGTCTTCTCCAGCGAGGCGATGAAGAATGCGAAAGCCAACGTGCCCTTGTCCCCTTCGCTCAAGGTATTCTTGAAGCAGGCCGCATCATCCTGACGGACCGTCAACGGAACCTTCTTATTCAAGATAAGGAAGCCGAAATCGGTGTATGATTCGTTCGCGCGTGCGTCGGTCTTGCCGGTCAGGTCTGTCATCGTGAAATCCGCTCCAAGGGTCACAAGCAACTGATTGATCCGCTTTTGGTAGGTGTCGAATATAGTCTTGGTGTAGACCTCAAGTTCCTTCTGCTTTACGTCCTTCTTGGCGAGGAGGTCGGAGGCATCCTTCTTTGCCGCTGGGTAGTCAATTGCCCAATTCTTCCACTCAGGCTTGAAACGTTTCTCAATCTCGCGCTCCTTCGCCAAGGCAAGCCGAATGGAATTGACGTCTGACTTGAGCAGGTTCGCAACGTAGTCCTTCGCCTTTTTGGTGAATGCCGTCACCGCGGAATTGTACGAGACAATATCTGCTTTCAGCGACGAAAGTTCTGCTGACAACGCCTCGAACTGCGAAAGGTCGGCATCAGCGTTCGGGTCTTTCTGTTTCTTCTGCAATTCGGTTTGAATCTTGGCCTTCAAGCCAGTGAGCTTAGTCCTGGCGGTCTCTACGAATGCGGACGCATCGGGCAAGGTCTCCGCGCAAATGAATGGCTCCCATTGGTTCAACGTGGCAGTATTAGCGTTGTGCGAAGACACAAGCCCCGTGAGATCGTTTTCGAGATTCCAGTTGGCGAGAGCTTCGGCTTTCTCTTTGAGATTCCTCTGGTATGTACGGAAGGCGTCGTCGAAGAACTCCCGGTATGCTCGGAGAAGGTCGGCGGCGTCTTTCAAATCCTGGCCGCAGAACGGGCAATCGGCCTGCACCAGATCAAGTCCCTGCCGGATGAACTCCTGTGCCTGGCCCTTCTGCTTGAAGTTCTGGTCAATATGCGCAAGGACACGCGTCTCCGCTGCTTCGTGCGCGGCGGCGAGTTTTTGACCAGCGAGTGTTTTTGCTGCAGACAGGTCAAACGCTGGCGCAGACACTGCACGGGGATAACCCAGGGCCCGGACCTGAGTTTCGGATTCTTTGGATTTGATGTCCTGCTCAAGTTTCTGAATGCGACCCACAACGGCGGCTTCTTCAGACGCGGGAATCGCCAGAAAAGCATCAAGGGTGTGATGAACGAATCCGGCCGCGTTGAATTGTGTACCAAGTTTATCGAATTGCTGCCGCTTGTTCTTCTCCTTGGTTTTCAGTTCCGCGAGTTCTTCGGCAAACTTGATACCCTGTGCACCAATGATGATTCTGTGAATGTTCTTGCGGTGCTCGTGTTCGATTTCATGGGAAAGGATGTTCGTGTGGATAAAGGGCACGTCGAAAATTTGCATCGCGGGATACGTCTTATCCCATTTTGTGCCGTTGAAAACGTGGTTCTCACCGTAAATGATGATGACAGCCTCGGGCGAGGCAACGGAGCCCAAGGTTCTGCGCGACCGGATGACTTTCGGGTCATTGTCCCGCACCGACCGGAATACATCCACAAGCGTTGACTTCCCGTATGCATTTGGGGCGATAACGAACGTGTTCTTATGCCAGTCCAATCCGACGCCCTTGGTGGAGTAGTTGTAGAACTTGCCGATGTTCTTCAAACGCCTAATCTTGGTGATCATGTGATCCTATCTGCCTTATTACGCCCAACATAGATTATAAGGACTATTTTCCGTAAAATAATACGTAGATAATATCTTTTGTTGCAAAATATACTTTAATTTAATATAGTTGTCAAGAATTGAAGTAAGTTCTCAATAAACCCGGGCTGTATTAGAAAATCCCCATCAATCCCCCTTTGCAAAAGGGGGAAGCAGTCGGAATGGCCGTACTTATTGAGATGTTACGAAATAGGCTTGAAATAATTTTTTTTGCGGATATTATAGTCCCAAAATCCTGTCGATTGCGCTTATATGATAACCGGCTTGATTCCTCGGCCGGTCGTTCTTTTTTGGTAGTAGTTCACCTATTAAAAAGATTTTTAGACAGGATTACCCCGCATTCCGCGGGGCCCCGACAGCGGGATCTACGCTCCGCTTCGACAGGCATGGATAATAACAATTCTTTTTGTGTATTTTGTGCCTTTTTGCGGCTATATCAATAACGGGGTTTGTAAAATAACTATCAGGTAATTTTTATGGATTGGAAAGAGAGAGTCTATTGCGGTGAACTGACCTCTTCCCATGAGGGCAAGGATGTCCTGCTTATGGGTTGGGTGGATGCCATCCGGGACCATGGGAATGTCTTATTTATTCACCTCCGGGATATTCGAGGTATAGCCCAGGTGATTTTTAACCCTCAGATGAATAAGGACAGTTACAAAAAAGCTGCCGCCTTGAGGGAAGAGTATGCAATACAGGTCCGGGGAAAGGTAGCCATAAGGAAAAAGGGAACGGAGAACCCGAACCTGAAGACGGGTGGTGTAGAGGTTTTCGCAACTGATCTGGTGATATTTTCCAAATCAAAAAACCTGCCATTCCAGATCTCTGAAAAGGCCATGGTATTCGGGGAAGAGATACAAGCCAGTCCTGAAAACGTGGACGAGGACCTGCGATTACAGTACAGATATCTTGACCTTCGCCGCCCCTCTATGCAGGACATTCTTATTAAAAGATATCAAATCATCAAATGTATGCGGGAGTACCTTGACCAGTTGAATTTTATTGAGATAGAAACCCCGTTTCTTACCAAGAGCACCCCGGAGGGAGCAAGAGATTATTTAGTGCCAAGCAGGATACATAAGGGTAAATTCTATGCCCTGCCACAGTCCCCCCAGCTCTTTAAGCAACTCCTTATGATGAGCGGTACTGACCGCTATTTCCAGATAGCCCGGTGTTTCCGTGATGAAGACCTGCGACCTAACCGACAACCTGAGTTTACCCAGATGGATCTGGAATCGTCTTTTATTGATGAAGAATTCATTTATGAAATCATCGAAGAGTTGACGGTCAGGGTGTTTGCCTTGGGAGGTAAAGTCCTGCCCAGACCGTTTCCCAGGATGACATATAGTGAGGCCATGGAACATTACGGCACTGATCGGCCGGACATTCGCTTTGACATGGCATTTGAGGATGTCACGGACATTGTTCAGGATACCGGGTATTCCGTTTTCCGTCAGATCATCAGCAACGGGGGACAGATTAAAGGGTTCTGCGTAAAGGGACAGGCAGCGGCATTGAGTAAAAATGTGCTCCAGAATGAATACTCCATGAAGATCGCGCCCTCCTTCGGGGCCAAAGGTATGACATGGATGAAAGTCATCGGCGGGAGCCTGGAATCCAATATCGTCCAGTTTTTCACCCGGGCCGAAAAAAACGGCCTGATGAAGGTTTTTGGGGCTGAAGATGGTGATGTACTTATAATGATTGCCGATGTCTCCCGTGACCTGATCAGTGAGGTGCTTTGCAGTCTTAGACTCCACATCGCTGACAGGCTAAAACTGATCCCTGAGAACAGCCACTGCCCTTTGTGGGTTTGCAACTTTCCTCTGTTCGAACTCAAGGATGGGAAGGTGAGCTCCCAGCACCATCCATTTACAATGCCGGATCCGACCGATTTTTCTCCCACAAACATGGAGGAATTGCTGGGCCTCAATTCCAGGGCATATGATCTGGTTGTAAATGGGGAGGAATTAGGCGGTGGGAGTATCCGTATCCACAAAATGGAGACCCAGGAAAAGGTTTTTAAGGCCCTTGGTTTGACCAAGGAAGAAGTGGAAACCAAGTTCGGTTTTTTTCTCAGGGCATTGGAATATGGTGCACCGCCCCACGGTGGAGTGGCCCTTGGTATCGACAGGATGGTTGCAATGATTCTGAGTGTCCCGTCCATTCGAGATGTCATTGCTTTCCCTAAAAACAGACGTGCCCTTTGTCCCCTGAGCCGGGCCCCGTCTCCGGCGGACAAATCCCATCTTGAAGAGTTGAATCTGGGCTCAGGATTTCGTACACGAAAGGCCGAAAGCAGAATTTATGGGCCGACTCAAGAAGATATCACCGAGCATGAGTTAAAAAGACCTGAAAAGATTTCCAGAGATGAGGTCGCACACGTGGCAAAACTTGCACGGTTGAAGCTTGATGATTCTGAGGCTGCTTTATACCAGAAAGACCTGAATTCTATTTTAGATTATTTTGAGACACTTAAAGAGTTAGATACGGAGAAGGTGCGTCCAATGAGTCATGTATTGGAAGTAAAGAATGTCTGGCGAGAGGACAAACCCGGTAAAGCAAAAAAGACAAAGCCACTATTGTCAAACGCCCCCATGAGAGAAAAGGGTTACTTTAAGGTCCCGAAAATATTAGAGAGTTAGAAAAAGTAAGAGTTCACCGCAGAGACGCTAAGGCCGCAGAGAAAAGATGTTTTCTTTTCTGCTGAGAGGGCAGAAAAGAAAACAGTTCGATGGCCTCTTAGGTGGAACTAAATTAACTTAACGTTCTTCACGCCTCAATAGAGCATAGAGAACGTGCTCTGAACTTTTTTTTAAAAATACTAAATTGTTACGAAGGTTAAAGTATGGAATTGTGCGATCGAAGTGCATGTGAGCTGGCCGGTATGCTCAGAAAGAGAGAAATCAGCTCTCGGGAAATCACCGAATCGGTATTCAAAAGGATTGATGAAAAAGAAGAAACCATTAATGCCTATATCACCACCACACGAGAAACAGCTTTAAAACAGGCAGACCTGGCAGACAAAAAGTTTCGAAATGGGAAAAGGACTCCTCTGCTCAACGGAATACCCATTGCGATCAAAGACATTTTGTGTACTCAGGGTATAAGAACTACCTGCGGTTCAAATATTTTAAGCAACTTTATTCCTACTTACACCGCCACTGCTGTGAAAAAAGTCCTTCAGGCCGGTGCAGTGTTAACAGGAAAAACCAACATGGATGAATTCGCCATGGGTTCTTCAACTGAGAACAGCGCCTTTGGCTCGACACGAAACCCTGTCAATATCGAACATGTGCCAGGCGGTTCCAGCGGCGGATCTGCTGCGGCCGTATCAGGTGGAGAGACAATCCTGGCCATAGGTACTGACACAGGCGGTTCAATTCGCCTTCCGTCTGCCTACTGCGGCGTAGCTGGGATCAAGCCCACATATGGCAGGGTCTCGCGGTACGGGTTGATTTCCTATGCCTCATCTCTGGATCAAATAGGCGCTCTTGGTCGAACTACCGAAGACTGCGCCATGTTGTTGAACGTGATTTGTGGACACGACAGATTGGATAGCACGTCTGCTCAAGTCAAAAAGCCGGATTTTCGACGGTCTTTTAATAAAGGAATTAAAGGACTCAAGGTAGGGCTGCCAAGAGAGTATTTTGTTGAAGGCATAGATACGCGGGTAGAAGATCAGATCATGAAAGCGGTCAAGGTATTGGGTAAAAACGGGGCAGATATTATAGATATCTCTTTGCCCCACACAAAGTATGCCATCAGCGCCTATTACCTTATAGCCACAGCCGAAGCAAGCAGCAACCTTGCCAGGTATGATGGTGTAAAATATGGTTTCAGATCGAACCATGATCTCCCTGATTCGGTCAGGATGTATGAGGAAACCAGAAGTGAAGGATTTGGAAAAGAAGTAAAACGAAGGATCATGTTAGGCACCTATGCCCTTTCTGCCGGCTACTACGACGCCTATTACCTGAAGGCGCAAAAGGCAAGGACACTTATAAAAGAGGATTTTGACAAGGCATTTGAAAAAGTGGATTGCATGATCACGCCCGTGTCTCCCTGTCTCCCTTTCAAGTTAGGGGAAAAGATGGCCGATCCCCTGCAGATGTATCTTGTGGATATCTATACTGTCTCTCTAAATCTGACCGGACTTCCCGGGATGAGTGTTAACTGCGGAACCGTTGATGGCTTGCCCGTCGGCCTCCAGATCATAGGCAAGGCGTTTGATGAAGAAATGGTGCTACGGGTTGGGAACGCGTATGAGAAAATTTTAAAGGGTCCTCACCGCAAAGACGCAAAGAACGCTGAGAAAAGATAAGTTTTCATTTCTGCTTTGCACACTTTGCGTCTCTGCGGTGAATAGCAAATAACGTTGAGGACAGGATTAGGAACGATAAATGGATTACGACATTATTATTTGTTTTGAAACACATGTGGAGCTGAAAACAGAGACAAAGCTCTTCTGCGATTGTCTTGTAAAATATGAAGCCCCCCCAAACAGCCAGATATGCCCCGTCTGCACCGGTCAACCCGGGGCACTACCTGTGTTGAACAAAAAGGCCGTGGAATATGCCATCCGGGCCGGTCTTGCACTCAATTGCACCATAAACAGGGAGTCCCGATTTGCCCGCAAGAACTATTTTTATCCCGACCTGCCAAAGGGGTATCAGATATCACAATTTGAGAGGCCTTTTTGCGAGGACGGATACCTGGAGATCACAGGGGATGACGGTAAGCCTTACGTTGTGGGGATCAAGCGCATTCATCTTGAGGAAGATGCCGGCAAGTTAGTGCATTCATCCGGCTCCCTTGAGGCTTCAGAGTACAGTCTTGTGGACTACAACCGGTCCTCTGTTCCCCTCCTTGAGATCGTTGCCGATCATGAGCGAAACCCTTTACGTTCAGTAAAAGAAGCCCGCACTTACCTGGAAAAGCTAAGGCAAATCCTGAAGTATATAGAAATAAGCGATTGTATGTTAGAGAAAGGCCAGTTTCGTTGTGATGTAAACATATCCATTCGTCCCAAGGGGTCTAAGGGCCTGGGAAATCGTGCAGAGATAAAAAACATGGCCTCCTTCAAATTCATTACAGATGCCCTTGAATATGAGATCAAAAGGCAGTCGGAGTTAATTGAATCTGGTAGCCGGGTTTCTCAGGAAACAAGACTTTTTGATGAGGAAAAGAGGGTAACGAGGCCCATGCGGAGCAAAGAAGATGCACCTGATTACAGATATTTTCCAGACCCTGATCTGATTGAGGTAGAAATTGACCGGGACTTTCTCCAGGGAATTGAAGACAGCGTGCCTGAACTCCCCGATCAAAAGTTAGATCATCTCATTAAGCATTTTGGAATACCGAGACATGATGCCATTGTCTTAACGAGAGAAAAAAAAGTATCCGACTTTTTTGAAAAGTGTGCCCTTCATTGTAATGACAGGAGGAGACTGAGCCATTGGATTACCAAAGATCTGTTCAAACTCTTAAATGATTCCTCTCTTACAATAGAAGAATGTCCAATCCGGCCTAAAGATTTTTCTCGACTCATCAATCTCACTGACAGAGGCGATATCACTGACAGTATCGGTAGAACGGTTTTATACGAAATGTTCAGGACAGGCAAAAACCCCGAAACCATTATAGAGGCAAAAGGCCTCAAGCCCATTCAGGATGTAGATCTTTTAGATAAAATACTGGATGAAGTGATAGGGGAGAACCCTGATGCTGTTTCAAAGATAAAACAGGGGATTACTAAACCAATAGACTTTCTGGTTGGCCAGGTTATGAAAAAAACACGGGGAAAGGCCCCTGCCAAAAAAGTCAGGGAATTAGTTCATAAGAAATTGCTCAAATAGGCGTAAGTTCTCAATAAATCCGGGCTGAATTAGAAAAATCCCCCCCGGCCCAGACCTGACCTTGATACGTTGCGAGAGTGGCTGACCGAAAATAACTGCTTCGTTAGATTACGACATATGGCCACCAAGTCGCACCAGGGCAGGCCTCAATCCCCCTTTGCAAAAGGGGGAAACAGGCGGAATGCCCGAACTTTTTGAGATGTTACAAATAGGCTTCCGTAAATTCTCATTAAGTTGGGGCAAGTTAGGAAGTGATCCAACTTACAACTAACCGCCCAGCCTTTAGTCAATATTTAGTCCAAACCATAAAGCATAGAGATTTGTCAACCCCCATGCCCCATGCCCTTTGCTCAAGGTGGCACAGTATATTTTCGCCGCGCATTGGCAATGGGTAACCACAAATTAATTTTCTTAAACACTACAGTGTCGGCAAATACCGATCAATCTCGAACTGGCTTACATGGGTCCTGTAACGATCCCATTCAATTTTCTTATTCTCAATGAATTTGTTAAACACATGCTCGCCTAATACCTTTCTTACCAGTTCACTTTTCTCTGCTTCCAGGATAGCAGCATAGAGGTTTCCGGGCAGGTCTGTAATACCATGGGCCCTTCTCTCACCAGGATTCATTTCAAAAATATCTTCTTCAATGGGATCCGGCAATTCATATTTCTTTTCAATGCCTTCAAGGCCCGCACCTAACATCACCGCAAAAGCGAGATAAGGATTACAGGCAGGGTCAGGGGAGCGAAACTCAATCCTTGTGGCCTCTTCTTTTCCAGGCTTATACATGGGTACCCTGATCATGGCTGACCTGTTTCTCCTGGCCCATGACACATACACCGGGGCCTCGTACCCAGGCACTAACCGCTTGTAGGAATTGACCCACTGGTTGGTCACTGCCGTTATCTCCGGTGCATGCCGGAGCAATCCTGCAATGTAATGCTTGGCCATATCAGACAGGTGGTATTTGTCATCAGGGTCATGAAAGGCATTTTTGTCACCCTTGAAAAGTGACTGATGCACATGCATACCACTCCCGTTTTCCCCGAAAATGGGCTTTGGCATAAAGGTAGCGTAGACGCCATTCTGTCGCGCGACCTCCTTCACTATCAACCGATAGGTCATGGTCTTATCCGCCATCTTCAGGCCTTCATCAAAACGGAGATCAATTTCATGCTGACTGGGCGCCACTTCATGATGACTATATTCCACCCGAATGTCCATGGACTGCAGGGCAAAGATGGTTTCCCTCCTAAGGTTTGCCCCCATGTCAAGCGGCCGCGCATCGAAATACCCTCCTGTATCCAGAAACTCGGTGCAGGTATTGTCTTTAAAATAAAAATACTCCAGTTCGGGTCCCACGTAATAGGTGAACCCTTTTTTGGCCACTTTTTCCAGGAGCCGCTTCAGCACATGACGTGTGCCGCCTTCATAGGGTGTTCCGTCCGGATTCAAAATATCACAGAACATTCGTGCCACAGGCCGCTCACCACCCCTCCACGGTACCAACTGAAACGTGGTTGGGTCAGGTTTGGCGATCATGTCGCTCTCTTCAATCCTGGCAAACCCTTCGATTGAAGAGCCATCAAACCCCATACCTTCGGTCAAACCTTCATCCAGTTCTGATGGTGTGATGGCAAAACTCTTCAAAACACCCAAAATGTCAGTGAACCAAAACTGGATAAAGCTAATGTCCTTCTCCTCAACGACTTTTTTTACATCCTCAATGGACTGGCAGTTCATCGTTATTCCCTCCTATAAGTAATTTGTAATTGAAATCTTATATTTAAAATATCAATCTGCAATCTGGATGCCAAATTGTTAAGAGCAATAATTAGAAATATTTTCAATAAGTTATGCAGGTAGAAAGCGTAGCAGTCAAAACTCAATAAGACACAAAATTGTAGTTATATCCATATAAACCCTACAAAATCGTATTTCAAGGTAAGTGCTTTGTGGGCAATAGCGCAGATTGAAAAACGAAGAGGCTTTGGCCTATAACGGACATGGTTTTGTCGTTCACGGTTTTCTTAATTTCATCAGGTTCTACTGTTCATTATATAAAAAGGTTCATACCCCATTTTCTCCAGACCCAAGGGGGGTTTTCGAGTCAGTTCTTCTCAAACAGCTCCCTGATCTGTTGCATGTCACGAGTCCTGGCCAGGGCTACCATAAGCTGGATTCGTGCCTTTTGGCCTGAGAGCCTGCCAGCCATGATAACGCCTTTTTTGTGCAGACTTTTTCCCCCACCAGGATACCCGTAAATTGGCCACGCCCCGCCCCGGATACATCGAGTAGTCATGACCACCGGAATCCCCTGTTCTACCGTCTCTTCGATGGCCTGAACGGCCCCTGGAGGAACGTTGCCTGAGCCAAGGGCTTCAATAACCAGACCTGCCACACCATGTTGCAGCGAGCAACGGATAAACCGGTCATCCATACCAGTACACAGCTTTACCAAATCCACGTTGGGCTCGATGCCCTCAACACGAAAGTGTGCACGGTCCGTCCGGCGCCGCACAAAGCGAAATTTTTCACCTTCAACAAACCCTAAAGGCCCTAACCCTGGTGCATCAAAGGCATCCACGTTGATGGAATGAACTTTGGTCACTTCCCGCGCTGCGTATAACCGGTCTGTCATGAGTACCATGGCTCCCATATGAAGCGACTCCGGAGCCTGGCATGCCCGGACACTGTACAGCAAGTTCCTCAGACCATCATATCCGGGCTCGTTATGATATCGCATAGCCCCGGTCAACACAACCGGCTTTGGCGAATCAATGACCAGATCCATCATAAAGGCAGTTTCTTCCATGACATCTGTACCATGAACAACCACTGCACCGTCGATGTGAGGTTCTTTAAGGACTTTTTCAACGTCTATGGCAAGTTGAAACATACGCTCGGGGGTCATGTGCGGGCTGGGCAAATCGGCCCAATGAATTGCCTTAAAATGCACATCTCTCTGAAAAGGCGTCAATTGATCCACAAGGCTCTGGAACTGCACTTCCGGGACTACACCTTTGGATCCGCGCCCCAACTTCATGGCAATTGTTCCACCAGTGAAGAATATGGCTACAGTGCCTCCCTCCTGAATCTTATTATTAGCGTTTTTCATATCTCCAACCCTGTTGGTCCATCCGCTGGACAAAATCCACGAGATAGTCCACCAGGACCTTTTTCATCTTCTGGCCTTTCTCCTCTGTTGCCTTTTCTGGAGCCCCGCTGGCCCCATAATCGGTAAGTTCCTGAAAGTTCCACATGAGATTCACGTGTGGGTCCATATCCGGAATCATTCCTTTCGCCTGGTTCATGTCCACCAGATGAGGCATAATAGCCAGTGCAATAGATGTCTCTCCCTCTCCTCCATGACCAAGGCCTTCCCATACTTCAAATGTATCTGCGGGCAGCAGGCTTCCCGCGGTCATCCACCAGGCATCCAGGACAGCCAGCCCCATATCCGGGAACTCAAGCTTCATATCCCGGGTAGCTGCCTCGATGCATGGGATGTTACCGTCATGGCCATTGATCACCAGTACCTTCCGTATCCCCCAATACACCAGAGATTGGATAACCTCCTTGATGACACGAGTAAGGGTGTCGTTTGTTAGAGTAATGCACATTGGTTTGTGACGGTAGTGCATACTCATACCGTACCACATGGGAGGCACTACAACGGTGTTTTCCAGTCTCTGAGCGACTTCCGTGGCAATATCATAAGATACAAAGGTATCTGTTCCAAAAGGGAGGTGCCCTCCATGGCTCTCGCAGGAACCAATGGCCAGGAGCGCCTTATCGAATCCTGCTTTTTGAAAGGTTACTTCATTGTATTCCTCAAGTTTTACACTCTTCATGATATCCCCCATTTCAGTATATCAAAAACCCAAAATCCAAAATTCTAAAGGGCAGCCCCCATCTCAGCATTGGAAGCTGCCCTTGTCTGCTTTACTTCCTATGAATTCTTACTTCTCAGGAACCCATGTCTCTAAAAGATCATATTTACCGTTCTTTACACCAATAATAGCCACTGCCTTCATTGGCACGCCACTGGGTCGAGTGTATGAAATCTCGCCGGTGACAGCCTTATAGCCCATTGTCGCAGCCAGGGCCTTTTTAAGAGCTGACTTCTCAGTGGTTCCCGCCCGTGTTATGGCATCGGCGATCAGGCCAACTGCATCAAATCCCAATGGGGCAAAGGCGTTCTCCGGTGGACGGCCATACTCTTTCTCGTAGGCTTCTATAAAGGCCACAACTTCAGGCCGCGGGTCCTCACGATAGGTGTGTGTAGAAAAATAGACGTCGTTGGCCAGCTTGGGACCTGGTACAGTGCTCACCAACTCTGTGTCAAATCCGTCCCCACTTACTATAGCCAGGGATAACCCTGCTTCCCGAATCTGCTTTACCGTAAGACCTGCCTCATTGGGGATGGCCGAGATAAATACCGCATCCGGTTTTGGGGAGGCCGCTTTTAGACGGGCAATCTGTGCGGAAAAATCCTTATCACCCATCATGAAAAAATCTTCCAGAACCAGCTTGCCACCAAGCTCTTGAAATCGTTGTTTAAAGAACTTGGACAATGCCTTGGTAAAGTCCATTGAGTTGTCAGTCCAGACAACCACGTTGCGGGCTTTTAGCTTGTTGTAAGCAAAGTCAGCAATGGCGAAGGACTGGTCATCATCACCAAACGGAGTCATGAACATACAATCCCCCACCCACTTTGGAAGCTCGGGGTGGGTTGCGCCGGAGGTAACAAAGGGTATACCTTTGGCCTGGAAAAGGGGCGCTGATGCCATGACAAAGGTAGTATCACCGTAACCCAGGCCGGCCACCACACCCTGCGACAGGGCCTTCTTGGCGCCAGTGGCAGTGGCCTTCTGGTCGGTCTTGGTGTCGATCCCAATGACCTCCAGCATCCGCCCGCCGAGAAGCCCGCCAGATTCGTTTATTAGTTTGGCCTTGAGCTTTGCACCATTCAAGGAAGGGGCATCAATAGAAGACATGCCCCCTGTTAAATTGTAAAGTGCACCCAGTTTTATAGGTTCTGCTGCCATTGATGCTGCAGTGAAGCACCCCACCATAAACAATACTGCAAAAGTCCCAAAAATAGTCCGTTTCATGATCTTCCTCCTTTTTGATTTTTGTTTGTGTTAACACAGCGGCTCCGCTTGCAATATCTGCCTTGCCACAATGGCAGGCCTTTGACCGCTGCGCAGGCCATGGGCCAAAAGTTAAAAATTAGTTTTATGCCTCACCTCCTTTCACCTTTCCATATTACAAGGTATCTCTTCCTTCAGCAAGGTATCTCTTCCTTCAACAAAGAATCCAGGCCCATCGAAGATCCCGCTATTCGGGGGACGGCTTGGATTTCTATTTTGAATTTAAGGCCCTCTGTGCCGGCTTCATTAGAAAGCCGGGCTCCTGACTGCCAAATATGCCCTGGGGGCGAAAGATTAAAATGAGCAACAGCCCTATAGCTATTATGACCTCGCTGATTCCATAGGCTTCCATAGTTTCCTCCAGCGGCCTTAGAACCTCTGACACCAGGCTCAACATAACAGCGGCAATAGTTGCACCCGTAATACTCCCGGAACCCCCTACCACAACCATTACCACAAGATTGAAGGTCATAACTACAGAAAAAGACGTAGGGGTGATTGCCGTCACCAGATGAGCCCATAATCCCCCTGCCACCCCGGCGAAGAAAGCCCCCAAAGCAAAGGCCATTATACGTGTTCCGGCCAGGGAAACACCCAGGCATTCAGCGGCCATTTCGTTCTCCCTGATGGCCAGCATACTACGGCCCAGCGAAGAATGCTTGACCTTCCAGCATATATAGACAGTGATTACTACCCACAGGTAGACCCACCATAAATTGGTCATCATGGGCAGGCCATTGAGTCCCAAAGGGCCACGAGTAAAACTCTCCACGTTTGTTATAAGGACCTGAAGGATAATGAGAAAACCCAAAGTGGCAACTGCGAGGTAATGCCCTTTGAGCCTTAAGACCGGAAATCCAACGAGAAAAGCGGCAAGGGTAGCGCTGAGCCCACCCAAAATCAGGGCAGGCAGGAGCGACCATTGCTGTGCAGCCAGCCAGGCCGGAAGAGCGGGTAACAGCATGGCCTTTCGAGCCACAGGAAAGGTCAGGATGGCTGCCACATATCCCCCCACTGCCATAAATGCCGGGTGACCCAAAGAGAAGAGACCTGTAAAACCATTTGTCAGATTCAGGCTAACCGCCAGGATTATATTAATTCCCGCAAAGCATACGATGGAGAGGATGTAGTCATTCATGGTGCTGCGCAAAACAAAAACCAGGATCGCGCCGGCCAGAATCAGCATGGGAAAGAACCATCTATGACCATTCCATCCCATCATGCTTTCTCCTCAGTCTTCCGGCCCAAAAGCCCATTAGGTAATACAAGAAGGATCAAGATCAGGGTGGTGAACACAAACGCATCCCGATAGGACGAATAAATGGGTGGCAAGAGACCTACGAAAAGGACTTCACCGAACCCAAGGAGATAGCCTCCAAGCATGGCACCTGGTATAGACCCCACCCCCCCAATGACAGCGGCCACAAAGGCCTTAAGTCCCGGCACAAACCCTAACAAAGGATCGATCTGGCCATATTTGCCACCCCACATCATGCCGGCCACACCGGCAAGACCGCTCCCAATGGCAAAAGCCAACATGATGGTGTGGTTGATGTTAATGCCCATAAGGCGGGCCACATTCAGGTTTTCTGCCGTGGCTCTCATGGCCATTCCCAATCGTGTGAACCTAACCAGTAAAGCCAGGAAGATCATCAAAACCACGGCAGTAACCACAATGCCTAAATCAATGGCGCGAAGAGAAACAGGTCCGAGATGATAGATAGTTTGAAGATAATCGGGGCAAAAGAAGTTCCGGGGCTGAGCAGTTAATAACAAAATACCGAGATTCTGTAAAAGGATGGAAATGGCCAGAGATGTAATAAACCCGGTCACCTGAGGAGCTCCTCTCATGGGCCTGAAGGCCACGCGCTCAATGAGTAGTCCCATGAGTGCTCCACCAATGAAAACCAATATGATAATCACCGGAAAAGAGATCTTACCGCTTATGACCAGCCCCAGGGTCATAAATGCACCGATCATGACGATGTCCCCGTGGGCGAAATTGATAAGTCGTATGATCCCATAAATCATGGTAAAACCAATGGCTACAAGGGCATACATACTTCCCAAAATCAGACCATTTAACAATTGTTGTGCAATGTACCCGTCCATCAAGTTGTCCCCAGATATGCCTTGCGGACTGCTTCGTTTTCTGCCAACTCCTTCCCAGTCCCGGAAAGGGTAATTCGGCCGGTTTCCATGACATAAGCCCTTTGAGCCAATTCGAGGGCCATAAGGGCATTTTGCTCCACCAAAAGGATCGTAGTTCCCTGAGCGTTAATTTGCTCAAGCATTTCGAATATTGTCTCCACCAGGAGGGGCGCCAGGCCCAGGGAAGGCTCGTCAAGAAGAAGTAGTCTGGGCCTGCTCATCAAAGCCCTTCCAATGGCAAGCATCATCTGTTCTCCTCCTGAAAGATTGCCTGCCGACTGCCGTCTCCTATCCAGCAGGATGGGGAAAAGTTCGCAGACCCATTGAAGATCCGATTGAATAGCATGCTTGTCCTTCCTGAGATATGCACCGATCAGCAGATTCTCCCACACATTGAGGTCAGAGAAGACCTGTCGGCCCTCAGGGCAGTGGGAGATACCCATTTTCACTATCCCTTCAGCCGGCGCCTTCGTGATATCCCGCTGGGTTGTATCTGGGTCAGGTCTGAATAAAATCTTTCCTCGACGGGATCGTGTAAGCCCGGAAATGGTTGAAAGTGTTGTGGTCTTTCCTGCCCCGTTTGCTCCGATCAGGGCCACAATTTCCCCGTGTCTCACTTCCAAACTCACGCCCTTTAGGACATAGGTCTGCCCGATATACACATGACTATCTCGAATTTCAAGCATGTCCATGTCCCTTGGGCCTGCCCAGATAGGCTTCTATGACTCGAGGATCATTCTGAATCTCCTCCGGGGTCCCAAGACAAAGGACTTTTCCCTGATCAATCACCTGGATACGCTGACAGGCCCCCATAATCACTTTCATATCATGTTCTACAAGAAGAATGGTGAGATCATGCTCCTGATGGATCCTGGATATGAGCCGGATTATCTCATCTGTTTCTTGAGGGTTCATCCCGGCGGCAGGTTCATCCAGGAGAAGCAATTTAGGGGCAGTTGCAAGGGCCCTCCCCAGTTCGATCTTTCGCTGATCACCGTAAGGGAGATTTTCTGCGAGTTCATCCTTGTAGCCCATAAGGCCAAAGGTGTTCAGGATCTCAAGGGCGCGCTCCTCCATGGCCGCCTCGGAACGTCTCAAAATGGGAAGATTCAGGACCGTCGCCCATAGCCCCGCACCATGGCGCATATGAATCCCCACCTTAACATTATCAATAACTCGCAACCCGTTGAAAAGGCGAATATTCTGGAATGTGCGGGCCATTCCTAAAGCCGCGTTTCGATCAGGTTTAAACCCGGTGATATCCTTTCCCCTGAAAATAATTCGTCCCTTTGAAGGACGAAGCACACCGGTTATGAGGTTGAAAACCGTGGTTTTACCCGCTCCGTTAGGCCCGATCAGACCCATCAACTCACCCTCCTTCAGGGTAAGGTCATATCCCTCAAGGGCACGAACGCCTCCGAACTGCTTACCAAGTCCTTCTACTTTTAATAACAGGGATTCTTCAGTAGCCATTATGGGATCCTTCAGGTCAACATCACGGGCTGATATTCTTCACAAAACAATTACTTGCCCTACCCCACTCTCGATATATTTTTTCGGGTATAAAGACTTTAACTCTTTCGTATGTTGAGTGCAATGGGCAGGGCAAATCACCTCAAAGTCTTCGAACAATTCATATTCATTAAATCCCTAAATTCGGAATTCTTCAATATAATACCACCTTCATCAACCCCAATATCTTTTGCTATTACATGGCATTTCACTTTCAGAAGAAAAAATATGGGCATTCTCTCATTGGAAAGGGCCTCATAATTCCCCTGGCCTTTATTTATTATGAATTCTGAATTGTAATATATTTTTTTTAATCTCATTCTTCAAAGATGGATACAATGTCAATGCCTTTTCAGTGCTTTCCCTTTTTATCTCTTTGTAGGGATCCGGGATTCCGGTAATTTCACTCACTTTCTGATAAATAACCTTTCCACTTTCCGGTGGAGTGCTTTCAAGGGGGATGCTGCTCAGCATTCTTCCCACTTTAGGATCATGGTTTAAACAGCAAACCTGAACGGCCACCAACCTTCCCAGGCAGGGGCTCTTGTCTGAAACCAGCATTTTCCGCAGTAGTCAGGGTTTGTTCAAATTGGGCCTTGGAAACATGACCCTTGGGTTCAATAACGAGAAATTTGCCCCCGGGTTTGAGGGCCTTCCAGATTTCTTCGAAGAAAAAAGCCTGTTCGGGAACCTCATGGACCATGTGAATGGCAACGGCAAAGTCTACTTGCCCAACAAGATCCTCCACACCCAGCCCCTCAGCTCCAGCCTGACGGAGCTCGATTCTGTCCAGAAGATTAGCCTTTCGGGCCCTGCGGTCAAGGGCTGAGAGCATCTTAACCTGGACTTCCACTGCTATCACCCTGCCCCGTGGTCCCACCATTCGGGCCAAAGCCAGGGTGAAATAGCCCATGCCGCAGCCAGGCTCCAGAACGATCATCCCCTCACGAACAAATTGACCCAATATCTTATCCGGATTTTCCAGCAGTTTCCGCAAGGGATTTAACAGTAAATATCCCACCCAAAAAGGACAAACCCGTTCAGCCATATTAGCCTCTCCATGCACCTTCCTTTTTTTCCCGAGAGTATAGAGAAGAGGCAGTAGGGTGTCAATTCCTGAATCCAGGCACAGAGGACGTGGACTTCTGATTCTAAGTAAAAAGAACAAAAAAAATATTGACAAGAATGTGGGATGTATTATATTTTACTAAACAGTTAAACTAACTGGTTAGTTGGACTGTTTAGTTGATTTCACATATGGATGCTCAAATAGTTTACAAAGGAGAAAGATATGGCCTCTCGGACTCTGAATGATAAACGGGACGAAACCATCAGACACATCCTCGAAGCAGCGGCCAAGACCTTTTCCGAAGTCGGGTTTGAAGGCGCGCGCATGGATGAAATCGCAAAACGCGCTACGGTTAACAAGGCCACCATCTATTATCATATCGGTGACAAAAAGGCCCTTTACGCCGAAGTTCTCCACGATATCATAGGCAATGCCCTCGAACGCTCCTTGCGCAACTTGCAAGACACTCAGTCACCCGAAGAAAAGCTTAAAAGCTACATAAGTTCTGTCACTCATACCATGGATCAACACCCGTACCTGGCTCCCATTATGATGCGGGAGCAGATTTCCGGAGGGCAAAATCTTCCTGAGGTGACTGCCCGACTCCTCGCCAATATCATCGGTACACTTACAGATATCCTCGAAGAAGGCGCAAAACAAGGTGTTTTTATCGAAACGATTCCATTCATTGTACACTCAATGGTCATAGGTTGTGTCATATTTTATAAAGCAAGCGATCCCGTCAGATCAAAATACGCTGCTTTCCCCGAAGCGCTCAAAAAACTCGATAAAAAGCTTTCAGGCAGCGTCGCCGAGGAGATCGAAAAACTCATATTGAGAGCTATCAAAAAATAAAGAATCCTATGAGGGTATTGACAGAATTCCGTAACCCTGGCCCAGACCGAACACATATACTTTTTATTAAAAAAGTTGGCTTGGAAATGATGCATTGGATATCCCCAATATGCTAACAAGTCGCACCTCCCGATCCCGTCCCGGTCTCGGGACGGGGAGGGCGGGCTTTAGGTCATTTTAGGCACTTTAGATCACTTTAGTCACTTTGTACCCGGAGGATTATTATGGCAGATATCAGAAAACGAATTGAATTATGGTTCGAATCCTTTGCTCGAACAATATATCGTAACCGGTACAAAACCCTCCTAATTTCGTTTTTGTCAATAGCCGCTATTGCTTCGCAAATTCCAAAGCTTACCATTGATATTTCTACTGAAGGGTTTCTGCATAAAACTGACCCCATTCTTATAGACTATGACGCCTTTCGAGACCAATTCGGCAGGGATGAACTTATTGCTGTAGCGATCCAATCACCTGAAGTCTTCGAAAAGAATTTTCTTCATAGGCTTAAAGAACTACACGATGATTTAACAGAAAATGTCCCCTATATCGAGGATATCACCAGCCTTATCAACGCCAGGAATACCTGGGGCGAAGAGGATCAACTCATTGTTGAGGATCTGCTGGAAAACTGGCCTGAAACAACTGAAAAAATCGCGGAAATAAAAGAGCGGGTATTAGATAATCCTATGTACAAAAACACTCTGATCTCTGAGGACGGAAAATTTACAACCATCTTAATAAAACTCCAGACCTATTCTTCTATTGGAGGCGACACCGATGTACTTGAAGGATTTGAAGAGGATGTTGCAAAGGAAGCAACAGATTTTAGGGACTCTGAAAAACCTGATGAAAAGGAATACCTTACAGACGGGGAAAACAGCGAAGCGGTCAATACGGTGTATGAAATTACAGAAAAATACCAGGGACCTGATTTTCAAGTGTACGTTGCTGGCTCGTCAGCAGTGACTCATTTCCTGAAAAATTCCATGCTAAAAGATGTGCGCAGGTTTTTGTCTCTTGCGTTTTTCACGGTCGCCGTATTTCTTTTTATCATGTTTCGAAGAATCTCGGGCGTGTTGCTCCCTCTTCTGATCGTAGTTCTTTCACTTATTTCCACCATCGGCATTATGGCTGCATTCGGAGCGCCCATAAAACTGCCCACACAAATTCTTCCGTCTTTCATCCTTGCCGTATGTGTAGGTTATTCGGTCCATATCCTGGCCCTTTTCTACCAGCACTTCCGAAAAAACCGTAATAAGGAGGATGCAATAGCCTATTCCACCGGGCACTCAGGGCTTGCTGTGGTTATGACGGCCGCCACAACCGCAGGAGGACTGTTCTCTTTTTCAACATCAGATGTTGCGCCCATTGCTGATGTGGGTATTTTTGCCGGCATCGGTGTACTTCTCGGCATGGTATATACAATTGTGCTTTTACCGGCATTACTTGCAATCGCACCTGTTAAAGGCGCCAAAGGCAAAGAAGACAAACAGGAAGATACAGCAATAGACAGGTTCCTTGCCAGAGTGGGCAGAATTTCAATCGGACATCCGTATGTGATTTTCATTGTGTCTGCTGTCTTTATCGCCTTTTCATTTGCCGGTATAATGAGAATCCGCTTTTCGCATGATATACTACGATGGTTCCCCAAAAACAATTCTGCCCGCATTGCAACCGAAAAAATCGATAAAGAGCTTCGCGGTTCCATCAGCCTGGAGATAGTCATAGATACTGGAAAAGAAAATGGTCTGTATGAACCGGACATACTAAACAGACTGGAAGAAACCGCCGCATACCTGGAAACGCTGGAGGTCGGCAAAATATTTGTTGGAAAAGCCTGGTCCCTTACCACTATCCTAAAAGAAATAAACCGTGCGCTTAATGAGAACCGAAAAGAATTCTATACCGTTCCCCAGGACAGAAAGCTGATCGCCCAGGAATTCCTGCTTTTTGAAAACAGCGGGTCTGACGACATGGAAGACTTTACTGACAACCAGTTCAGTAAGGCGCGTGTCATGATAAAACTGCCGTTTGAAGACGCCGTTGCTTACAGCAGTTTTCTTGATAAGGTCAATGAGCATTTTCAAAAAAAATACCCTGATGTAAAAATCACCACTACCGGCATGACAGCCCTGCTTTTCAGGACAGTAACCAATGCAATTGCAAGTATGTCGAAAAGTTACATTTACGCCCTGATCGTAATCACGATTCTTATGATTCTCCTCATCGGCAGGCTGCGCATCGGCCTTCTCAGTATGGTGCCCAACCTTGCGCCAATTATTATTACGCTCGGTATTATGGGCTGGTTCAATTTACCCATGAGCCTGTTCACGATGCTGGTGGGTAACATTGCCATTGGCCTTGCCGTTGATGATACTGTCCACTTTATGCACAATTTCAGGAGGTATTTTGAAGAATCCGGAGATCCGAATTTTGCTGTCATGGAAACCCTGCATACGACTGGCCGGGCAATGCTGGTCACATCCTGTGTATTGTCAATCGGGTTTTTCATATTTATGTTCGCCAGTATGAATAATCTTTTTCATTTTGGCCTGCTCACCGGCTTGACCGTCATAATGGCGTTGCTTGCGGACTATTTTATAGCGCCAGCTCTTATGGTAGTTGTGTTTAAACCAAAGAAAACAGCACAAAGTTTTGAAAACAGGAGACAGGAGACAGAAGTCAGTATAAATAGCGTTTAAGATAATGTTTTTGGGTTACCTTTTGTGGATTTTCACTGATGAATTGCCACGTCATCTACGAGAAACTGGAAACTCGAAACTTGTCGGAGCGTAGCGGCCTCTGGCTCGGAGAGAGATCCCGTTACTCCAAAATCTTTTTCTCAAAGGAGAATGCCATGAAAAGATCTTTTACTGCATTTATTTTCGTATTTGTTGCGATGGTTTGCCATATTCCTCAGGATATTTTAGCCGATGACCCTAAAGCCCGGGCGATCATGGAAAAGGTAGACGCCAGGGATGACGGTGATAATCAGACAGCGAATATGGAAATGGTCCTGGTCGACAAAAAAGGCCAGGAGCGAGTCCGCAAAATTCATACATTCAGTAAAGACAAAGGCAAGGACACGCTGAAACTGATGTTTTTCCTGCACCCGGCGGATGTCAAAGACACGGCCTTTTTAACCTATGACTATGACGATCCGGATAAGGACGACGACCAGTGGCTGTATCTTCCGGCCCTGCGCAAAACCAAACGGATTGCCACGGCCGACAAAAGCAGTAGTTTTATGGGCTCGGATCTCAACTATTCGGACATGACTTCTTTAGACCTCGAGGACTATGATTACAGCTTTTATGAGGAGGGTAAAGAATCAGAAGTGAGAGGAAAGAAAGTTTATGTTATCTGGTCTGTTCCGCGCTCAAAAAAGGTTATCGATGAAACGGGATATGAGAAGTCTCTTGTTTTCGTGCGGCCGGACATCGACATGGTGGTCAGGGGCATCCGCTGGGTAAAAGACGGCGGCTATTTAAAGTATATCGACGTAAAAAACCTCGAAAAGATTGACGGCATCTGGGTCGCCACCGAGACCCTTGTTACCAAGAAAAAAGGCAAAACTACGGTGCATAAGACCATATTGACGCTGAATGACGTCAAATTCAACCAGAATCTGGATGATGATCTGTTTACGATTCGCCGGATGGAGAAGGGGCTGTAGCCTGCCGTGTTTCGAGTTGCGGGTTTCGAGTTGCGGGTCCACATATGAAAAATATTCACATGTTGAGCATATTGCCTGTCCCATATAAAAATTTTATGAAAAAATATCTACAAATCATTTGGTTGACAATATGTGCATTGAGTATTTGTTGCGCTCCATGGAAATATTCATTCGCACAGGAAAGCGAAAACCTTGATGAAATTATTCAAGGGTTTGGAGGGGGAGAAAAAAAACATGATGATGAATTAGAGGATTTAATGGAGGGCTTTAAAGATGAAATTCCTGAAAGCGAGAAGGAGGATAAGGGAGAAAAAGATGATTTTTTAAAAGGCTTCGATGATGATGCCATAGAAAAAGTGGTCGAAGAAGCAGGAGAAAAACCATCAACATGGAGCCTGAATGGTGAGTTTAAACTGACCACCATCTACAATTTTGCCCACAAAACTCCCGATCCGGGTAAAACTGACTGGCGCGGGCTGTCCATGCTGCGACCGGAACTGGAGCTGACCCTGAAGAAAAAGTTTTCCGAATCCTGGCAGGGCCAGATCAGTGCCTGGGGGTACTATGATCTGGTTTATTCTCTGCGCGGAAGGGACAATTATACCACTGAGGTTCTGGATAGCTATGAAAAGGAGCTGCAACTCAGAGACACGTTTATCCAGGGCAGCCTGACAGAGAAACTTGACACCAAAATCGGTCGTCAGGTTGTTGTCTGGGGCACACTGGATAACCTGCGCGTTACCGATGTGCTGAACCCGCTTGATTTGCGGGTGCCGGGTCTCACCGACATCGACGACCTGCGCCTTCCGGTGACAATGGCTAAACTCGATTACTACTTCGGAGACTGGAACCTGGCCGGCATGGTCATTCCCGAAATCCGCTTCAGTAAACTGCCGGTGTTCGGCAGTGATTTTTACCCGTCACCTGTTCCATTGCCGCCGGCAGATATGCCGGAGGACGCATTTGGAAACCCCGAATATGCCGCCGCCCTGACAGGAATCTTCAGCGGCTGGGACATCGCCTTTTACTGGGCCAATATCTACGATGACCAGTCTTACTCGCAGGTCACTTCCCCCGGTCCGCCACCCCAGCTCATCTTGAAACACGCCCGCATTAACATGCTGGGAGCTGCATTTAATATAGCCGCCGGTAACTGGTTATTGAAAGCCGAGTCCGCCTGGCTGGACGGTATAAAGTATACAAACACACCCGGCGTCAAGTACTCTCGCATTGATCTGGGTGCCGGCATTGAATATTCCGGCTTCCAGGATGCGACGTTGAGCCTGGAGATCGCAAACCGGAACATCAACGGTTTTAATGAGGAGCTGAAACTGCCGCCTGCCGAGCTACGCGAAAATGAATTTCAGTGGGTGGCGAGAATCATGAAAAGCTATCTAAACGATACCCTTACCCTGACACTGCTGGCTTCCACTTTTGGGATCAAGGCCGATGACGGCGCTTTCCAGCGGTTAGATGCAGAATACGACGTGACGGATGCCATTTCAATACGTGGCGGGGTAGTTTTTTACCAGTCCGGCGACAAAGGCAAATTTAAGAATATCGGAGATAATGATCGCCTTTTTCTCGAATTCAGGTATAGTTTCTAAAAATGCTAATCCCCCATTTCTGACATATAATCGTCCAGCATTGTTTCCAGTTTCAACTTATGCTTTGCCTCTTCTTGAGACAGGGCCTGAAATAACTTTTTATGTGCTTCGTTCCCGGTTTTCTCACTGAAGTCGTTATAAAGTTTAAACGCCTTTTCTTCCCGTTTTGCGGCAAGTCTCAGAATGTCTGCATATGACAGGCCCGGCTCATATTCCATGTCCACAAGGTAATCGCTTCTCTTGAGATCAGGCACCTTTTCAATCCTGTAATGCTCAACGTTTTCCTCGCTGAAGTTCTCCAACATGGCCTGATGCTTTTTTTCTTCTTTGGAAAAGTTTTCAAATACCTCCTTTGCCCCGGAATATTTCTCCTGTTTGCTTGCCTCTTCATAAAAGTCTGCGGCTTCTTTTTCCTTGGTTATGGCATAATCCATAATTTCTTCAAAAGATTCAAAGACCATAGTACCCTCCCCTCATAAATTTAATTTAGCTGTTACATTACTCGAAAAAAAACCATATGTCAAAAAGCATAATATCCCCTCAATTGAACCAAACTCAATTGAGGAGGTATTTGGTATCGGGTATCCGGTACTTGTTTAAAGGAATATTTGGAACTCAGGTTAAAAGTTCCATGGTTCACGCCTGCCCTCCCCGTCCCGAGACCGGGACAGGATCGGGAGGCGCGACTTGATATGCATTCTTGAAACGATCGCACTGAATTCTACGCCAGGAGTTTCTACGCAACGGGAGAGGAAAGCCAGGTCTGGGCCAGGGGTTCAAGGTTAACTGATGAAAACTGCACGGTTTTGAGATATTGAGGGGTGGCACATTGCCCGTAACTGCTGCCGTTCATAGGTTCATCAACTGTGTCAAGCAATATGAAAAATGCGACCCCGCCGCAGGCGAAATCCCACTTTCAGTCCCGCTTTTATCGGGAAACTGTGAACATGACAACCAGTTACAGAAATAAAAAATATGATGTGAAATACAATAAAACCAATACCTGATTGCAAATACCCAATACCACCTATTCGCAATTCCTAAATTGGTTCTTGCTTATCCGGGTTAGGGTGTTACCTTGTCTGTTGCCAATTTGTGGTTAATCTTGTATATGCGGAACTATTAGTTTACAAAGTAAATGTACTTCAACATTGATTAACGATTCTGGACAGGTTTGAAAACCAATCTTAGAAAGGAGAATCAATATGAAAAACTATCTGATTGTGGGAAACGGCGTTGCCGGGACTACTGCTGCAGAAAATGTCCGCAAACAGGATAAGGAAGGGAAAATCACAATCGTAACGGATGAGGATTTTCCATTCTACTGGAGACTCAGGTTAAACGAATACCTGGCTGGGGACATAACCGAGGAGGCCCTGGCCGCCAAAAAGGCACATTGGTACGGGGATCAACGTATTGATCTTAAGCTCAAGACCCTGATTGCAGGGGCTGATCCAAACGAAAAGGTTGTGTTTACGGAAGACAAGCAGAGGCTTTCTTACGATTCACTCCTGATTGCAACGGGAAGTCATTCATTTATTCCTCCCATAAAAGGCTCTGAAAAGGAGGGCGTCTTCGCCCTGCGCAATATCCAGGATGCTCGAGGCATTTCTGTCTGGGCAAAAAATATCGAGGATGTTGTCCTTATCGGGGGTGGTTTACTGGGCCTTGAGGCAGGAAATGCCCTCCTGAAGTTAGGGAAAAAAGTTACTGTGGTGGAGTTTTTCCCAAGGCTTTTACCGAGGCAGTTGGATGTAGAAGGTGCTCAAAGGCTTCAGGAAATCATGGAAAAGATGGGGTTTTCATTCAGGCTCGGGGCCAGGACACAGGAGATATCTGGAAACGATCAGGTAACCGGCGTGTTGCTGGAAGGCGGGGAGTCCATTCCCTCAAAGATGGTTATCATATCGGCAGGTGTTCGGCCAAACCTGGAATTGGCGGAACCTCTGGGTCTGGAAAATGACAAGGGCATTAAGGTGGATGAATACCTGCGGACAAACCAGACCGATATTTATGCGGCCGGTGATGTGGCCGAGTTCAGGGGGATGCCGTACGGAATCTGGCCGGCAGCCATGGAGCAGGGGCAAATAGCCGGGACAAACATGGCCGGAGGAAATCTGGTATATAAAGGAACCACCATGGCCAACAGTCTTAAAATTGTAGGGGTGGATCTGGCTTCCGCGGGCAATATTGATGCGGAAAACGAAAAGGAATCCAGAGTGTTCACCGATGATAAAGTTTACAAGAAGATAGTCATGGAAAACAATCAAATTATTGGTTGCATTATGTTGGGAGACACAAAGGACTTTAACAAAATCACAAAAGCCATGTCTGAAAAAAAGGATATTTCTCAGGTGAAGGATCAAATCCTGTCTGAAGGGTTTGATTTAAGCAAATGATCCGCACTTCAGCCCAATACCACCAGCAAACGAGCTATAAGCGCCATGAAATGACAGGGCATTTCCTTGACTGGGAAAACCAGCCCACGGTTTTCAAGACCTATCCCGGGGTTACACCTGTTCAGCTTCCGGGAGAAATGCAATTCCCCGATACGACACTTTGTAACCTGCTCAAGGAAGACCGTGCCAGGAATCGGACGCCCCTATCGCTGGGCATGGAAGACCTTTCCCGCATATTGATGTTGACTTGCAGACTTACTGCCAGGGCTCGACATGCTAATGGAGAATTTCATTACCGCAGTGCTGCATCGGCAGGAGCGCTCTATCCAACTGAAATTTATGTGGCCCCACAAGGCGTGAACGACATTGAGGATGGGCTTTATCACTTTTCAATCGCTCACCATGGCCTTTCCCTTCTCCGCAAAGGGAATCTATCTCCCTGGATCGTCAAAGCAGCCCAACCTATAAGCATAAAAACGCCTCTTTTGACCTTTTTCTTTTCCGCCATATTTTTCCGGAGTGCATGGAAATACCGGGACCGATCCTATCGGTACCACCTGCTCGACACAGGCCATGTGCTTGAAAACCTTACCCTGGCTTTTAAGGCTATGGGCCTTCCCCATACCATTTCCTATGATTTCGATGATTACGAGGTCAACCGTCTTCTTGGCCTGGATGATTTCAAGGAAGTCTCCCTCGCCCTATGCCAAATTCCTGGGAATAGTCCTCTCCAGGGTCAAACAGATGAAGGGATTGATGAAATACCTGATCATATGAAAACCGCAAGCAAGGTAGCGCATAAAGAAATTGACTACCCTGCCATACGCGAAATCCATACGGCAGGAGTCAGAAAAACATCGCCATTAGAGCCAGCGACCCAGATGGTCCATGAACTGGGCGTCATCCCTGACACCTGGACAAAAATCGAGGCCCCTCCTACATGGCCTGAAACCACAGGATACGCTGAAACCGTCTTTGGCCGCCGTTCCAGGCGCAATTTCGTCCCTGAACCCATATCCCCGGCCTGTCTTTTCGCTCTTTTGGACGCGCTTTGTACAACCGAATCAGAGAGCAACTCAACGTCGTCGAATCCTTACCAAACCGTTTCCACTGGATTCCTCATCGGTAGAGCCCAGGGCTTTGAACCAGGCTTTTATTTGCTGGACAGTTTTTCAGAATCCTATGGGATCATCTCTCTCGAATCTATTATTGAAAGGATGGCTCGCGTCTGCCTTGACCAGGCATGGCTTGCCAATGCGGCCGTACACTTTGTTTTCATGACAAATCTCCATATCCTGGACCGTGTATGGGGGGCCAGGGGCTACCGCTACGCCATGATGACCGCCGGCATGATGGGTGAGAGGCTCTACCTTGTCGCCGAAGCCATGGGGCTTGGTTGTTGCGGAATCGGAGCCTTCTATGACTTTGAGGCTGCCGAGATCCTAAACCTTAATACCGAATCGCGGCTCCTTTATCTTGTTGCCGTAGGGGTGGTCAAAGGATTGAAACAGATCCGTTAACTGTTCACTGTTCACCGTTCACCGATCACCGATTGAAGAAAGGACCTTGACCAAATTTAGTTCATTAGGGTATATTTACATAAAATAATTATAATCTTTTGATCCTTCCAATACTTGCCATAACTGCTCAATATGCTGGGGCAGCATAAAAGACTCACCCCAGTTAAATAGTCAGAGATTTAACGGGGCAGGCGCCTATATTCCTAATACGGAGTTTACACGTAAGGGTTTTATCCACTCCACCTATAGCAGGGAGTTATGTGGGAGGATGGGGCTAAACCATTATAAAAAAAATTTTATCTGATGGATAATTCTGATTTCAAACCTATAATTCACATTATAGGCTTACCTGGAGCTGGCAAGACAACTCTATCGAAGAAGCTGGCAAGGAAGCTAAAAGTTCCTATATATCGCATTGGGGAATATCGCTCTAAATTTCCGATGACGATTTATGGGGAGGCAGATGCATGGTTAGCTCTGTTCAAGAACCTGTCTAAACGGAAATGGAGAAATTGCATCCTTGAAACTACTGGATTCAATCGCAGGGAAACATTCTTAAGGGCAGTTTTGCCAGGGTACCAAATTATTACGATAAAATTGGAGGCTAAGAGAAAGGTTTTATATGAAAGAGTCGGGAAAAAAAGGAAGAGTGATCAAGGTGGCGAGTGGTTTTATAGTACAGATTACAAAGACAAATATGAATTTGTAAGAAAGTCATTTAAAACATTCAAAACAATACCGGCGGATATTAGAATTGATACTAGTACCATGAGACCATCGGAAGTGTATAAAGTGGTCTTGAAAAAATTGGATTTCATAATTTGACTCTTTAACTTGGTTTTGGGACTGTAAAGAGAGCAAATCTAAATAAGAACAGGGCCAGCCTCTCTTGTTGAGTCTTGGTCTACAAGAAAACAATATCGATATACTATGATAGGTACTGTTACATCAAAAAATGGTAAAGAAATTAGACTAACGGAAGAACGATGGTCTCATATTGTTGAGGCCCATGATTATATGGCCGGCAATCAGGATATGGTTTTTGAGACCTTAGAAAATCCAGATTCCATAATTGATGATGGGAAAGATGAATTGATAGCAATTAGGCATTATGTCCACACATCAATTTCTGAAAAACATGCTGTTGTGATATATAAAGGACAACAAAATGATGGGTTTGTGATAACAGCGTTTATGACCTCAAAACCCGAAAAGATAATCAAAAAGGGGGTTATATGGAACAAGTCAATATTATAGAGTCTATCCCTTATCTTTTGAAAATGCCATCCAAGCGGATATGGATTGATTATGACGACGAAGCGGATGTGCTCTATCTTAGTTTTAGAAAGCCTCAGCAGGCAAACGACAGTGTTATGGAAGATGATATTATCTACCACTACCATGACAAGGTTCTTGTTGGCCTTACAATATTGCATGCAAAAGAAAGGGTTTGAATAATACTGCTATTTAAAATGCGCAAATTCCTCAACACTTTTGCGTTTTTTGACAGGATTACAGGATAGACTAAATTTAAGAAATGGATTTAAGAAACTCAAAAGAAATCCTGTTATACTTGTAAATCCTGTCTAAAACACTTGGGCGGTAGGTGACCGATTTGACAATGGAATCATACGGAATACTGGCGAAAGAGACCGGATATTCTCTGACCGCCAGCCATCTTTTGGAATATCTTTTTTGCCCCAGGTTTACCTATTTTTAGTACGTGCTGGACATCCCTCAACATGAAGAGAAACGCTTTAAGGTGGAAGTTGGTAGAAAGATCCATGAAAAAAAGATGAACCCTGAGTACCTTAGAGAAAAATTAGGGGTGACAGAAAAAAAGATTGATGTTTATCTTGCCAGCCCTTCTGGCATACGGGGAACTGTGGGTGAGATCCTTTTTTTTGGACGATAGCACAGCCGCGCCTCTTGATTACAAGTACGCCAAGTACAAAGAGAGGACATTCAAGAACCATCGTTACCAATTGGTCTTTTATGCTCAGCTCATCAAGGATAATTTTTATGTTCCGGTAACCCGGGGCTTTATCATTTACACGCGCAGTAAGAACAAGCTCATTGAAGCACCCATTCGTGAAAAGGATTTTAAGGCACTCCGAAAAACCATATCGGAGATTTTGGATATTGTTCAACAGTGCATGTATCCGAAGCCAACAAAATATAAGCAGCGGTGCCCTGATTGTTGCTACCGAAATATTTACGAAAAGTAGATTTTGGGCGATAATTGTAGCTTTATTAATGAGTTAACTGAACTCTGGAAGGGGGGTAAACTGCAAAATTGAGGGCTAAACACTTCAAAAGTGAACAATTATCGGCCTTTGAAAAAACCTCTAACAAGCCGTAATCGCGGAAATACCCGGCCAAATGAGATTGAAGAAAGGGTTCCGCTGACACAGGGATTGAAACGGGAAGAATTGAATATTGACTATTGTCTATTGACTATTGAAGAAAGGATTCCAATAAAACAAGGATTGAAACCTCCGCGATTTCTGCGTTCTCTGCGGTGATATTAATATTGGAGAAAGGGTTCCAATAAAACAAGGATTTTAACTTAACCATGAATAAAAACAAAATAATAAATTTTGAGCCAAAGGAACGGCTAATTGAGAAAGCGGGTTCCTATATAGATTCAGTAGAACTGTTTTTGGAAGAGCGGGATAAGGCTGTTCCCCTGCTTTTAAAGGCACTGAAACATACCGATCTTAAATTGAGGCATGAAATAATTTTCCTTTTGGGTAGTTTTGCTAAACAGGAGGTGGCCTGGCCTTTATATCAGATGATGGTTGATCCCCATGAAAATGAAGAAAGCCGCCGCGAGGCCTCCATCCAGCTCAGCGTTATTTTCCCTTTCCTGAAAGACCCTCAGCCATTAATTGATCGCCTGCTGGAAGACCTCAAAAACGCTGATCCTGAACTAAGGCTGAATGCTGCATTTGCATTGGGATGGGAGGGAAATGACCAGGTTGTCATTCCGCTGATTGAACTTCTTTACGATCCTCATATCAATGTGCAGCAAACCGCGGTCAGCGCCCTTTCCAACCTTCGGGATGACCGGATCATCGGCCTTATGCTGGAACGATTGGAACACGGCCCCCTTGAACAGAAAAGAAGCATCCTTTTTAATTTGTGGAGATTTTATTCAAAGCGGGATGAAGTTGTATCCATTTATCTCAAATATCTGGATCATGAAAACTCCGATCTTCGCTTCGATGCCCTGGTACTACTTTCATCGGTAACCGATGCCAGTGAGCATGTGATGGAATTTCGCAAATGCCTAAGAGACCAGGATTCCCGTGTTCGTGCTTTGGCTTTGAAGGACTTATGTGAAATAAGCAGAGAGGTACTGCTTGGATTTAAGGATGAGATTGAAGGTATGCTTTCGGACCCTGATATGAAGGTAAAACAGGAAGCAATAAAGATTCTGAAAAAGATCAGAACAGGCCCCGGCATATAACACCTGAACGAAAATCCCGTTCAGACACGATTTAGTAAATTGAATATTTTCATATTCTCATTGGGAGATTGCCGGATGGAAATCAGCAGAAGACTGTTTCTGAAGTATGCGTGCATAATTGCAGCATCAGCAAATCTACTGTTGCCACTGAACAACCTATCCATTGCGAGGGCCGAAGTAAGCGATATTCATGACGTGACAACCGCTAAAGAATTAATAGAGAAGAATCCTAAGGCCGTGGCAACCTCATTTTTACGGGCGTTATCAGAACACCCCGCTAAGAATATAAAATCACTGGAGCTTCTTTACGATGTTCATATGGACGTTGCGTGGAATGTTAAGACGAAGATGAGCGTCGCTTTTGAGATGAAAAAAGATAAGGACTACTATACCTCTATATTCAGTTTGACAGAGCCTGTGGGAGAGAATCTATGGAGCAAATTTGCGTTATTTATTTATGGAAAACACACCCAGGAATACAAGGAGATGATAAAGAGTATTGAAACGAGATTGCAGGAGAGATATCGTCTCAAAAACAAAAGATTTATGACAGATGAGCTAAAGGAAATTCTGCCAAAGAAAGAGAGCTACAAAAATCAATCAGGAATTCGAGTATATTTCGATTACACTGAGAATCTAATCAAGTTCTGGGAAGACCAAACAAAGGCAGACTTCAGCAAATCCATAAAATACACAAACCAGGTAGGCCCCATGGCAGGGTTTTTCAATTTTGTATTATTCGAAAAACCCGAAACCGATTTGAATATTATCAACGCATTAAAGCAGGTTGAAGATCTCGGCACCTCAGCCAGGACCTCTCCCGGAAGAAAGAAAGTGAGTTTTCTCTTTGGTGCTGAACTTGTAAAACTTCAAGACAATACCACTGGGAAACACAACCAATATCCTAACGCCATTTATTTTCAGGGCGATAGCTATCTTGATATCATATATGGGAAAAATATTTACTACAAGCTCCTCCATAACATCAGCAGCAATGTGAAGATACCATATTCCATCTATTTGGATGGGATAATTAGTAAGACAAAACAAAGGAATAAAGAGCAAGCACTAAAGCAACTGGCGAAAAGAGACCCGTACTCCCGAGCATACGAACAAGAGTTAGAGGCCTTTGAAACTATGGATGAACTTGCCGCAAAAACCGTAAATGTATATCTTCATGAAACCAAAGTGATATTTGAATGACAAAGGCCTAAGAGCTTCGTCAACCGCCTATTTTTTTCCTGATGAAATCAAGCGTCCTACCGTGCAGGTTGGTCTATTGAATGCCCTTCTTCACTTAGGATGGCGACAACTTGAGATAGAGAATCTTCCCGGACAAATATATAGTCTGTATCATACGTTGAAATTGCGAAAATAGGGATTGTTACCTCTGAAAGTGGATTGATGACCGCAGCAAGAATCCCGGTCAAAGAGAAATCTAACGGCCCTCTAACTTTCAGTGCTCGCCAATCACATTCAGCCCTGATATTCTCAGGAACATCTTTACTCAAGCAAACTATAGAAAGTTCATCTCTCGAACGTGTAATGGAATAGAATTCCTCATTCCGACTCCAAGCTGGAATATCAGCATCTGGAGAGAGCCGACAAACAGCAAATTGGTCAGGTAGAATTGAAAGGGTTAGTTTTGGCATTTACGTATCATAGGGTTTATTGTTGTGGAAAAACCATTTTCCCGCACAAACTCAGATCATAGCCATCCAGTTTCTCAGCCATCTCCCGGAATTGGGGCTCATGGAGAAGCCCTAAGAAAAGCTGAACACCCTGTTCAAAAAAATGCTCTTTTGAAATCAGAAGATCATATCTTTCCCAGCGAAGAGGGATGAAGTCCAGACCCAACAGGTTTGCAACAGGCCTGATTGCAAGCGCCGCGTCAATCCTTCCTGAAAAGACTTCCATGGCCACATCCAGGTGACTTCTGAATTCCTGCTGGTAACCTTCTATTTGCGATCCTTTAAGCCCGGCTTTGTCAAGTTCCCGATCAAGGAGCAAGCGCGTGCCTGTGCCTTCAGGACGATTGCCGATCTTGATTCCTGGTTGACCCAGGTCGGAAACGCGGGAAATTTTCTTTGGATTCCCTTTGGCTGCCAGAAGGCCCTGTTCTCTTCGACAGAAATTAACCAGCACGGGAGATTTTCCTTTAAGTTCCTCCCGGGCAAAGTCAAAATTATATTCCTGTTCATCCTCCTGCAAAAGGTGACTGGATGCCACATGGCACAGGTCACCACCCAGGGCCTTTAGTCCTCCCATACTGCCCACATTGCCAAACACGGCCACATGGTCCTTGTGGAGACGATTGAAGAGGGAAATAGTCCTGTCCAAAAGGATATCGTTACTTCCAACAATAATAAGGAGACCGTGATAAGGGGGCAAAGGACCTGACGGTTCAGGGTAATTGATAGTCTGGTTTTCCAACCACTGTTCCACCAGATGACGCGGAAAGAGCCACTTTCCCGTCACCTTGGTTGCCGGAAGCCCCTTATCGGCAACAAGGGTATAGATCATTTTCTCATTAACATCGAGAAGCTCTGCAACCTGTTTTGTACTTAGAAAAGATTTCGTTTCTTTCATGGCATCTTAAATCCTCTTCATTGTGATTCATCGAATCTGTAATTATTTCACGCTTACATTGAGGACTGCTTCTTTCCTCAATGGATGTGATCTGAGCCTGTCAATCAGAAAACCTCAATGCTCTCTGCCGGACACGTGAGCCATACCTCTTCACCCACACCCAGTTGTAAGCCTTTGAACTTTTCTTTGGGGATCAAAACGCTCAATGGAATCCCCACGTCTACCAGGGCTCGCACCCTGCCCTGCTCGCTGGAGAGCTGAATGAGCGTCCCTTTGAAGCTATTGTCTTCAGACGGATCGCCTCTTCCCTGGCTAACCCTAAGCGTATTAGGATCAATAGATATTCGGATTGGACCTGCCTTATGAGAGGGCACACGCAGCTTCAGCCCATTCTGAAGTACGCAGTACTTGCCTCCTTTCTCGCCAACTTCAACCCGACCGCTGAAGATGTTTTCATAAATAGATTGTGCGATCCTTCCCTCGTATAGGAACACAATTTCGTCTGCCAATCTTGATGCCTGGATCATATTGTGCGTTGTAAAAATCACTGAAATGCGTTTTTCCCGATTGATCTCCCGGATAATTCTTTCGATAGTAATTTGATTTTCAACGTCAACGCTGGCAGTAGGTTCATCCATGAGAATAACCTCGGGACCACAGGCCAAAGCCCGTGCAATGGCAACACGTTGAGTTTCACCACCTGAGAGCTTGTGGGCGATTGCATGCCTGAACATCTCCATACCAACAAGGGCCAGTAGTTCTCCGACAATCCTCTCTCGATTTTTTTTCGTAGTGTTGCGTATCTTCAAAGGAAATTCCACATTCTTGGAAACTGTTGTTGAGAAGAGGATGGGCTGTTGTTGGACGAGTACGACCTTCTTGCGCAGCGCCATTAGGTTACCGCGGGTGAAATTTACCTTTTCAGAATCAAACCAGATGTCTCCGGAGTTCGGTCTGGTGAGAAAGGCCAAGATCTCTAAAAGCGTGGTCTTGCCGGCGCCGTTGGGTCCAAGAAGCGCGAGGATTCTGTTCCTTTCCAGACAAAGCCTATCCAAATCCAGTACGGTTCGTTGATCATAGGTCTTTTTCAAGTTCATTAGTTCATAAAGCATAGCGCTACACCCTCGCTCTTCCCTGAATGTAATTTAAGCAGACATTTACTCCAAAGCTTATAATGAGGAGAACAAGCCCAAGCGCAACGCTCAGCACAAACTCACCCTTGTCATATTCAAGGGCCATTGCTGTTGTCATGGTCCGAGTGAATCCTTTGGCATTACCCCCAAGCATCATGCTGATTCCTACTTCAGCGATGACTCTCCCGAAAGCGAGAATGATGGAAGCCACAATCCCGAAACGGGCTTCTCGAACGATAACCCAGGCTGTCTGGACGATGTTGGCGCCAAGTGTCAAGGCCGTTTTGCGATAGCTGTCATCGATGCGGCTGATGGCAGAGATTGTAAAGGTGGTTACGATGGGTACGATAAGGATCACCTGGCCAATAATCATCGCCTTCTGAGTATAGAGAAGATCGAACGTACCAAAGACTCCTCTCCTGGCTAAAAAGGCATAAACGAACAGACCAACCACCACTGTTGGTAGAGCCAGTAATGTATTGAGTACGGTGATGAGCAGCCTTTTTCCGGGAAAGGTCCGAAATGCGATGAAAAACCCGGCCGGGACCCCGACCACACTCGCGATGAGCGTCGATGTGCCACTGACTTTCAGTGAGACCTGAATAATAAGCAGCAGCTCGGGGTCCCGAGACCAAATTAACAATAATGCTGACAGAAAACTATCAGTAAGAAAATCCATATATTGCCCAGTTTCAAGTATCAAGTATCAAGAATTGGCCCAATCGGAGACTTTTCAAATTGAAATTCTGCCTCTACTGAAAATCCAAGATCTTTTTCTTAAGGACTATTGGCCCATAGAAGTTCTATTTTGCATCAGGGGCGGCGTCCGGGAAAAAGGCCTGTTGTCCCTGGATTTTGTAATGGGCAATTAGGGCCTGAGCCTTGGGAGATACTAACCATTTTGCAAAACGATCTGCCAACTCAAATTTCACATGGGAATACTTCTTGGGGTTGATGGGAATAATCCCGTAAGGATTATGAAGCGTAGGGTCGCCTTCGCACAGGATATCGAGGTCAAGGCCTTGCTTTCGACCATATTTGTATTTCAAATAGGTCCCGCGATCAGCGAGTATATGTGCCTGCTTCTCCTCAGCATAGGTCAAGGCTTTACCCATTCCCTGCCCAATGGAGAGATACCACTGGCCAAGCCCTTCAGGATGCTGGAAAAAAATACTTCGTTTTTTTCCTTTCTTAACGATCTCTGTACTTTTCGTAATAAGGGGCACGCCAGTAGCCTTCCATAACGCCTGTTCTTTGGTATGGGTCCCACTATCATCCCCTCTGGACACAAATCTTGCTCTGGCCTCAGCAATGGCCTTCAGCGCAGTCGCTGCATCAGACATCCCTTTAATCTTAGCAGGGTCGCCTGCGGGGCCAAGAATTACAAAGTCGTTATGCATTACTCCCAATCGATACGCTCCATAACCATCTTGAACGAACTTCTCTTCTCTCACCTTTGCATGTACAAAAATAACATCCACATTTCCGTCCATCCCGTCTTTGATGGCGGCACCAGTCCCTTTGGCAATGACCTTAACTCGAATCCCGGTATCCTTCTCCAGTTGAGGCAACAATACATCCAATAGTCCGGAATTCTCCGTGCTCGTGGTTGTGGACATCTTGAGGATCTTATCAGCCCCCAGGGTTGTCCCATGAACCATGCACATCACGAAAGCCATAGCCAAAATCCAAGCTAAACTTCTTTTCACTACACTGTCCTCCTTTTATTTTCGGAAAGTAATTCATCAAATTAAGCCCTCACGGAAAATAGCTTTATGTCTTATTTGACATAAGAAATAACAAAAAAAGAGACCCTTATCGCGAATATCAGGCTTTTGCCAGCCCAGTAACCTATCGAAGGATCTTCATACCTATGAAGCATATAAGTAATTTATTGTCAAGATTTTATTTTACACAACTACAAACATATTTATAATATCTACAATTAACCATAAATAACAGATACTGCCAGCAATTCAAATTTTTAGGCCATGAAAGAACCTCCTCCACGCCGCTTTCGGTTAGGAAAATTAGAAATCGAAATCTTGCCTTACAAAAGGAGATGGTATAGTATTTCTGTCTCAGGTATCTTGACGCAAAGACACCAAGATGCCTGGATTGCAAAATCATTAATATTCTATGGGAGATGGGCGGTCAGTAGATCCCTTTCATCATCATTCTCAAATTCTACACCGCTAACTCGTGGTCTTCCATCTATCCTAAGCTGCGCATTACTGTATATCAGCTAAAACTCAGCCGTTAACCGAAGGCCATAGATGAATCCGTTCGGATCATCCGCATCATCGTATTTATCCTGCATGTACTGCACATCCAGTGTCAGTGCAACATATTCATCGAGCGCAAAACGCACATAGGCTTCGGCCACCTGGCTGCTGTCCAGATCTGTATTGCCGCCATTTATATAGGCATAGCCGATGCCGAAGTTGTCGTCTTGGCGTCCCCACAGCTTGCCGCTGATATTGATACCTCCTGATAGAAGATTCTCGCAATCAACCGCTGCCTTGTCATCCTGTTTGCCAACCCGGATCCATGCGCCAAAAATGTCACCAAACTGCTGATCAAAAGACAGGATTGCGCACACCAGCCGTTCCTTATCCTCACCATCTGTATCCAAGAATTCTTTACTGGTGCCGTTGACAATCAACCGGTAGTTTCCCTCTCCCAGAGAGGTCTTCAATGTATAAGCAAGCTGGACACCGTAGAAGTGGTAACTGTTGCCGTCGTCATTTTCACCAATGTTCATGATAACCCCCCTGACGCTGAAATTGCCCAGGTCCAGTTCCCCTGCGCCACCAAGATCGAAGGAAGGCGCAAAACCGTTGGGGCCATTGACCAGGGCCTCGTTCATGAACTGGGTGAATTCGTCATTGGAAAATGCGTTTTCATCCAGATAATCCGTTGCATCTATCAAACCACCAGTTAATCCCAATGAAGCGCTTTCGCCAAACTGGAAAGTATGCTTGTACCAGGCAGTGAGCAGGTAGTCCCTGTTTCGGCCGTTGATGTCTTTTACATCGTCCTCCAGAGGGGCCGCCCAGGGGGCAAGGACAAAGGGGGAAATTTCGTTTAAGCCGTTGCCTGCAGCGAATCCGAATTTGGCAAACAACTCGTTTTTATCCGTGGGCCTATAGCTGACCTCCGCCTGAATTGAGAGGCCACCCCGGCCGGCGTTATCAGCATCTGTATCGTTTACATTCTGATACTGGTATGCGCCCCCTATTACTCCCCCTATGGACAGCTTTTCATTAATGTCTACCGCCAATGCATGGGAAGTAAATCCGAGCAGGATGATACTCAAGATGCCTGCAATTCCTAACCAATGTTTTTCATTTGTCTCACCATCGCGCTTTAACAAAACAATAGCCAAACTGAGCAATCTTTTCATAAATCCTTTCCTCCGAGAATGATAAATTCCTCATCTATATTTATCGCTTCTATCTCGTCCTGTCCTTCCAGTCATGGAACTCGACCCAGATCACTGCGCCTATTTCTATTTCCTTTTCTTCACCGTCCTGCTTCAGTTTTTCATCCGCGGTATTCAAGGCCGCAAACCCCCACCAACCCGCCTTGGGTACTGCATAGGTGAAAACGCCATTTCCATCAGCCTTGATGGTCTGGGCGACCATGTAATCAGTGGGCGCTTCTGCCTTTCCGTCCCGGTTAAAGTGCTCCACCTCCACTTCACAGTAAGGAGCAGGCTTACCGTCCACCTTGACAATTCCTTGAAAAACATTGCCCGTATAAAGCCCGAACGGCTTTGAAAGGGGCACGATCTCTGTTTTCAGTCCAATTTCCTCATCCCATCCTTCATCGTCACCAAATGCAGTGACCACGGTCTTGGTGTAATGCACAATGAAGCAGTCCTCAGCCGGCTCCCAGTAAGGTTTGGGCTCCATGTAGAACATGTAAACACCAGGCCTATTGATCGTATAGTCCATTTCCCAGGCCGTATGCCCCATAACTTTGGTCTTTCCCAGTTTGCCAAGCAAATCCTGTTTTTTACCATTTGCCATGACCCCAAAAACCTTTGGTTTTATCAGTTCCATGCCCACCTCTTCAAAAGGATGGGAAAAGGAGAGTGTTACTTTCACATTTCTGCTCTCTCCCTGCATGACCATACTGTCCGAGGGAATGATCATCCCAAAGTGAGCAAAGGCAATTCCATAGGCACCCAGAACAAATAAACCCAATACGCAACAAAAAAGTGATTTTTTCATAAGCTTTTTCCTCCTTTAGTATGGTTATAAAAACAAAAAAGGCCATGAAAACTCAATAGGGTTTTCAAACCCTACAGACCTTCATGGCCTAAAACTTGCTTTTATTTCAATTGTACATCAGGGCTTCTTGCCCGAGTTGTAACAATTTATAAACTTGTAGTAGCAGGATGTCAATATTTTTTTTTGACTGAAGACGAAAATCCATTGACATAACAACAGCAAAACACTATATATCTATGGTTAGGGCATGAAGCCTGATAGATCAAGCGAAGTTCGAGGCCACGAAGGTTTGAGAATTTTGAATTGCCGAATCTTGTGGCCTTTTTTTATGTTATTAATGAGGTAGTGCAAGTTATGAGGCGCTCCATAACAAAGAATCCTTGATGCGCCCCAAGTGAGAGGTCTTCCCATGCACATCTCTGAAGGAATATTGTCCGGACCGGTTCTGGTTTCAGGAATTGCGCTTGCAGCGGCAGGTACTGCCATGGGTCTCAAAAAACTTGATTACGACCGCATTCCTCAGGCAGGCATTCTTTCAGCATCTTTTTTTGTGGCCTCGCTAATCCACATTCCCATCGGTCCTTCGAGCGTTCACCTTATCCTCAACGGGATCGTTGGCCTGATTCTCGGATGGGGCGCCTTTCCCGCAATCCTGGTTGCATTGACGCTTCAGGCAGTGTTTTTCCAGTTCGGAGGCATCACCACCCTTGGGGTAAATACGGTGAATATGGCTCTGCCGGCTGTCTTGTGCTATTTCCTGTTCGGCCGCCTGGTCCACAAGGGGTCTTTTACCGCACTGCTTGCGTCTTTTGCAGCCGGTTTCTTCTCCGTGTTCCTTGGGGCCATCATGGTGGGCCTTGCATTAATTTTCACGGAAGAGGATTTCTTCAAGGTCTCAGCAATGCTCGTAATTGCTCATCTTCCCGTGATGATCATCGAAGGGATCATTACCGACTTCTGCGTAGCGTTTCTGAGAAAGGTTCAACCCGGCATGCTCCCGGGATATGCTGAGTGAAGAACCTCCCACAAAGGATGGGGCTTTGAGGAAGCACCCCTTAGTACGTGCGGTGTTTCTCCATAGAAAGTATAAATCCGAAGCACGAAATGCGAAGCACGAAACAATATCAAATGACCAAAATCCAAATGCCCGAAACCGCATTATAAAGCACTCGTTTTCGCCAGATAGCAATGTAGAGGTTTGTTTCTGTCATTGGAACATTCGAGCTTTGAATTTGTTTCGGATTTCGATATTCGGATTTCGGATTTCACCATTTGGGAAAGCCGTCCTGGGAATAGCCACAGAAACATGACCACGCACCCAGGATGTGGTTTCTCACAGTGAAATGAAAAGCCCATCCGGGTGCTGACTAAAAGGCCGACAAACCTTATAGCTTTATGGAGCGGCAGATGCGAGCACATAGCATGATTGAGAATGTCAGATGGATCAAAGGAATCCTTGTTCTTTTGACTTTTGCGATGGTTCCGATTTTTGTGGTCAATACTGCAAGCGCCCATAAAGCCGTTATCTTCGCCTGGGTGGAAGGGGAGACCATTTATACGGAGAGCAAGCTCAGCGGTGGAAAGAAGGTCAAGGAAGGAGACGTTATTGTTTATGACCTCCAGGGGAATCGTCTTCTTGAAGGAAAGACCAACGAGCAGGGGGAATTTTCTTTCAAGATCCCTAAGAAGACAACGCTTAAAATAGTCCTTCAAGCTGGGACTGGACACCGGGGCGAATGGACGTTACCCGTAGAGGAGATGGGGGCAGTGACTTCGCAACAAAGCGTAGAAGCAGAAACCAAAAAAACCGGGGAAACCGCCTCAATAAAAACAGAGAAGCAGACACAGTCAGTTTCCGCATCCAAACTCAGCCCGGACGACATTCAACTGGCAATAGAAAAGGCCCTGGATAAAAAACTCAAACCCGTTTTGAAGAAACTTGCAGAACCCCAGGAATATGGCCCCACAGTAAAGGACATCTTAGGCGGTATCGGCTACATACTGGGCCTTGTGGGGGTTGCCAGCTATTTCCACTACCGTCGTAAGATAAAGGACCTGTCAAAGTCATGATAGAGGAACCCTTTTCAAATGGAAATTCCCTGGTTCACAACCTTGATCCGAGAATAAAGGTTATTTTCGCGATACTCTATTCCTTCATTGTGGCACTTTCTTCCAGGTTCCCTACCCTGTTCGCTGCCCTGGGCTTCTCGCTCCTCCTGATTGTCCTGGCACGATTAAACGTCCAGGAGGTCTCCAAGAGATTGGCGGTTGTAAATGGCTTAATCCTTTTTTTCTGGTTGGTATTACCCCTGACTATTAAGGGTGAAACCCTATTCAACCTCGGTCCCCTGGCAGTCACCCGTGAGGGAGTAATTCTTTCAGCGCAGATCACGCTCAAGTCGAACGCCATCCTGCTGTCCTTCATAGCTATGGTTGCCTCCATGTCCATCACCACATTGGGCCACGCCATGAACCGCTTGTACATTCCTGATAAAATAGTTCATCTATTTTTGCTAACCTATCGATACATATTTGTGATAGATCAGGAATATCAGCGGCTTTCGAGGTCCGCCAAAATTCGTAGTTTTCGCCCCGGAACCAATACACACACATACAAAACATACGCGTATCTCATAGGGATGCTTTTTGTCCGGGCCTCAGCACGTGCGCAGCGTGTGCACCAGGCTATGCTCTGCCGCGGATTCAAAGGCAGGTTTTACTGCCTTCATGAATTTTCAATGTCATTGCGGGATTGGGCCTTATCGGCTATTATGGCAGTGGTAATCTTTGGATTGGGTGTTCTGGAATGGACCAAAATAACCTAATTATCAATCTTTCTGATATCTCTTTCGCCTATCCTGGAAGCTCCAAGGCCCTTGATAAACTTAATCTTCAGTTCCATCAGGGTGACCGGCTGGGCCTGATCGGGCCAAACGGGAGCGGGAAAACCACCATGTTTCACATTATTATGGGGCTCCTAAAACCCTCGTCCGGAACAATTGAGATTTTTGGCAGGCAAGTTAATGGAGAAAGAGACTTCAGGAGTGTGCGTGAGAGAATTGGCCTGCTTTTTCAGGATGCTGATGACCAGTTATTCAGCCCTACGGTCCTGGAGGACGTAGCCTTTGGGCCTTTGAATTTGGGGAGGTCACAGGAAGAGGCAAAGGATATTGCTCAAAGCACATTGGAACTTCTGGGTCTTTCCGGATTCGAAGACAGGATTACTTATAAGCTCTCCGGCGGAGAAAAAAAACTGGTCTCACTGGCTACCGTACTGGCCATGGAACCTGAAATCCTGCTCCTTGACGAACCGAGTAACGGCCTTGATGACAATACAAAAGCCAAGCTGACAGAGGCACTATCTCAACTCGATCTTTCCTATATTTTGATCTCCCATGAAATCGATTTTCTTTCCGAGACAACAGATTCCGTTTGTGAAATGAGAAATGGAAAGATCCTTATTGACAAAGAAGTATATGTACATCCACATTACCACCGACATCCTCATGGCACGGTGCCACACGAACATAAGCCCTAATGTTGAAAACCCACTCAGGGCAAAACCGTGATCTATGAAACTGCTCTTCCAGAGTGGAAAAATTCCTTCTGCCCTGCCTGTTGTGAAGATCTTAACGAATCGGCGGTTTTTTCGGGGATCCCGATACAAGAACTGCGTTTTAAAAAGATCTCCAAAATAATTGACTTTATTCGAATTTTTGTCCATAATCATAATACTTTAGTCTGATTCATTTCATTATTTATGGAGAACAAATTGACAGAAGAGTCAGGCAGAATATTTGAAAGTGAAGACAACCGCCCTCAAGTAAAAGAACTGTTCATCAGTCTTAAAAAAGAGTTACCAAAGCTTGAAAAACTTCTGGACGAGTGTAACAGCCATTGGGAATACGAAGATCCTGTTTACCGCTTTTATCATCAGAGCCTTAAAGTTTATCGGCTTCAGGAGACCACCAAGAAAATTGTAGAAGATCTTCAATCACTTTCACCTAATCTCAAACTAAACGACTGGTTCGTTTCTATCTTGCATGAAGGGACAGGAAAAGAATTTGATATAGAAGATAACGCCAGATGGTTAGAAGTTACGAGGCCTATCTTAGAGGCATTTTTTCATGCACGTTTCTTTTTGGAAATGGCAGTAAAATATGGACATGAACTTAAATATCCACCCAAGATGTTACCAAGTGGATGGGCATCCTTTTTATACCTATACAATCTGAGATAATTGGATATATATTATGTCAAGTTGAACCTTTAAATCTGAAGGCATCTTTACATAGGTTACTATCCAGTTTTCTTCATAATATCAAAAATGTGATGTTATCCAGTTAGATATTATGAGAAATTGTTTAAAAAAATAGTGTCAGCCGTCTTAATTACAATATTATCAGGAAACTATATACTAACTGGTTAGCATTGAGAGGAATAATGTACGTTGTTTTAGACTCAAATATATGGATTTCGGAACTCGGCCTAAGTTCAACGTTGGGGGCGGCTACACGATTTTATTTAAAACGTAATAAAGCAACGTTGGCGGTTCCGGAAGTTGTCAAGCTAGAGTCTGAGCGTAATCTAAAAAATAGGCTCGACGAATATATACTTTCCATTCGTAAAAGCCATTCAAACTTATTGAGTATTTTTGGTCGTTTAAAAGAGGTGGTGCTCCCAGGCGAAAAGGAAATAAATGAGTTAATCGATAGTCTTTTTTCAAATCTAAATGCTGAATACATAGAAATACCTTTCTCCTTAGAAAGCGCGAGAAGTTCATTTTTTAAAACAATTGATAAGGTACCGCCTAGTGATAAATCGCAACAATTCAAGGATGGACTGCTTTGGGCAGATTGTTTAAATCTACTAAA
>Ga0180009_10000676_pt1 | contig 45475 bp, 33 predicted proteins | sample OS_PC_MetaG_FD_123537 | JGI IMG/M metagenome (GOLD analysis project Ga0180009, IMG submission 123537) | Groundwater microbial communities from the Aspo Hard Rock Laboratory (HRL) deep subsurface site, Sweden - OS_PC_MetaG | ecosystem: Environmental > Aquatic > Deep subsurface > Groundwater...
GCTGACGGACGTCGATATCGCGGAGGTCTACCAGTCGAAGCATCTCTTTGACGGTGTCGAATCCATGACGTCGGAGCTGTCCGGCCTGCTGACGCTGATCCAAGCCATCGAGTGGCACGCGCCCAATTCGAAATTGGACAAGGCCGTTGCACAGGCGCTGACGAAAGGTTCGTTCGGTGATCCGGTGAAGCTGGCAACCGGCGAGATCGAGCTGGAGATCCCGGAACCCCGCTCTGAAACCGAGATGGAGAAAAAGAAGCGGGAAATCACCAACGGTCAGAAGTACGACCCGCATGAACTGGCCGTGCGTCTCGACGAATGGTTGCCTGCCCTTCGAGCGAACTTCAACGACGCCCGCTTCCTGCACTGGCAGGTCGCGTTTCCCGGCATGTGGAGCCAGTGGGAGAGCGTCGAGCTGCATGGCGGCTTCGATGCCGTCATCGGCAATCCCCCCTACGTGCGCCAGGAGCTGATCAAGGAGATCAAGCCCGCCCTCAAGCGAGCCTATCCCGACACCTACAGCGGCACAGCGGACCTTTACGTTTATTTCTATGACCAGGGCCTGAGGCTGTTGCGCCCCGGTGGCCGCATGTCCTATGTCGTCACCAACAAGTGGATGCGCGCGGGTTATGCCGAAGGTTTGCGTGCCATGTTCGCCGAGAAGGCCTGGATCGAGTTCGTCGCCGACTTCGGGCACGCGAAAAAATTTTTCCCCGACGCGGACGTGTTTCCGTCCGTGATCGTGGTTCGCAAGCCGGAGGCTGGCGACGGGCCCAAAGAGACGCAGGTTTGCGCTGTCTCTCGCGATGACGTTCCGGAAAAGGATCTTGAGGAATTTGTTGCGAAGAACACTTATCCTCTACCGCGCGCACATTTCACCAGAGACAACTGGTCACTGGAAACACCGGAGGTAGTCCGTCTTCTTACCAAGTTCAGGGCCGAGCGCACGCCTTTACGTGAGTACGTCGGCGCTGATCCCTATTACGGGATCAAAACCGGCCTGAACGAGGCGTTTCTCATCGACGCTCAGCAGCGGGCGGCTCTGATACAGCAGGACAGAAATGCCGCATCCCACATCCGACCGTATCTTCGAGGACAAGATATTGGCCGTTGGACTTCGCCTGAGACCGGCCTCTACATGATAATGATGAAGTCTAGCGAGAACTTTTCATGGCCATGGGCTGATGCAGATAACGATGCTCAAGCCGAAGCAAAGTTTAAGTCTGAATTGCCAAGCCTCTATCAGCATTTCAAGGCTTTGGAAGAATATCGCGACCAAAGAACCGGGAAGCTGAAAGGATTGCGACACCGCGAAGACCAGGGTCGCTTTTGGTGGGAGCTTCGCTCATGCGCCTACTACGCGGCTTTCGAGGCCCCGAAAACGATCTATCAGGTAATTCAGTTCCACCCACGCTATAGCATTGATATGGCCGGCCAGTTCAGCAACGACAAGACCTTCTTTTTGCCGACTGCCGATCCTTGGCTTTTGGCCATCCTAAACAGCCCGCTCATGTGGTGGCACAACTGGCGATATCTGACGCATTTGAAGGACGAAGCTCTTTCTCCGATGGGTTACCGTATGGAGACCCTGCCGATTGCAACACCTTCCGCCCAAGCGCGCGAGCAGGCGGAAAAAGCTGTGTCTCGCATCATCGATCTCACGAAGTCACGAACCGGCGCGGCTACGTCAATTCTGGACTGGCTCAAGCTCGAATTCGAACTTCCTAAGCCCAACCGGCTGCTCATGGGCCCCGATGCGCTGGATGCCGATGCGTTTGTTGGCGCCGTCCGTGACGTCCTCCCCAAAAAGCGCAAGCTGACCGCTGCGGAGATCGGCGAACTCCGCCGCGAACACACCGACACAATCGAACCCGCCCGTCAGGCGAGAGCAGAAATCTTCACGCTCGAAAACCAGCTCTCGAACCTCGTCAACGAAGCCTACGGCCTCACACCCGAGGAAGTCGCCCTGATGTGGCGCACGGCGCCGCCCCGCATGCCCTTCACACCGGCTGGCCTCGCATCAGAAGCCGATGAACCGAATGCAGATGGCAACGCGGATGAGGATGAGTGAGGCGCGTATATTGTCCATGACCGCTGCTCAATCTCAAGCGCGAGTGGAATCTCTGCGTCCCAGAAATAGCGCTGCCCATTAAATGGAGCCTGCGATTGTATAACTGCTGGACATTGATCGGGCGCCGCCACCGGCGACGCCCATGAGCGCGCTCAACATGACCTCCGACAGCCGGCTTCCCGGTTGCTCGCCTTCGGCAAGACGCTCGACCTACGCCTACACCTATAACAACGCCAACCGGCTGTCGTACCGGAGGCGCGCGAACGCAGTAAGACGGTCTCGTACGAGGGCAATCCCCGGGTCAAGCCCGAGGACAAGCTCTCAAGGGCAACTACACCTACATTTGATTTGCCCGCCTTCGGCAGGATGGCCTGGAGCAACTGATCACACGGGTGATCACCAACTCCGGTTCGCTCATTTTGCTCGCACGCCTTCGGCATGACGGCACCATCCACACCATCATGACAGGCGGTCCGGCAGAAAGCACGCACCAGAAGTGTTGTCGCCGAGACGGACGGCTCAGCCTCTGATCAATCAGCGAATGCCCCGGAAAACCTGCGCGGGATCTCGGACATAGCGTTTACATCATCGCAGGCGTAAGCTCGCCCGTGTTGCAGATAGTGCTCCAACCCCAAAGGAGGGTACGATGAAACGCTCGATCGCAACCGTGCTAGCGCTTACTTTGACCATGATTGATCCGGCTGCAGCTGACGACAAAGCCGATGTCACCGCCGCCATGAACGCCTGGAAGGAAAATCTTGCAGCCGCGTGTGGTGGCGGAGGAGCCGCAAAAATCTTGCCCCTCTATGCCGAGGACGGCGTCTTATGGGGCACTATTTCCCCCACGATCCGTGATGATCGCGCCGAACTCGAGGACTACTTCGTCAATGCCTGCAAGAAGCTGCCGAAGCTCACCGTCGAGTTCAAGGATCCCCTGATACGAGTGTACGGTGGGGATACGGCCATCAATAGCGGCTACTATACGTTCAGTTATGAAAAGGATGGCCAGCCGACGCTGCTTCCCGCTCGCTACAGCTTTACGCTCGTGAAGCGTGATGGCAGTTGGCTGATCGTCGATCACCATTCCTCGACGATGCCGAAGTGAAATTCAATTGATATCGGCAACCCGAGTCCGCATGAGCGTCGCCGCGAAACAGTTCCCCAGTACCGGCGATGCTGCGGTGTCAGCGAGCCCAATTCCTTTTGTCAGCACAAGAAGCGTCTTTGCCCACTCCGAAGACATACTGAAAAAGCCCCCGCGGAAATTGTCGCATTGCGCCGAACGAGACCGCCGACCGCCCTTTTTTATCCAATATTGAGTGATGTCTACTGTTTGCGCGCCAGCACGAATAGCGCAACTGAGGATGCGTTCGCGTCAACGCGCCGCGTGTTCGCAACTCGGAGGAGCTTTTGATCAAACGGCGCATTACAGCGATCATTCCAGCCTATAACGAAGCGTCGAGTATCGCGCAGACTGTCGAAAGTCTCAGGGCGCAAACCGAGCCATTCAGCGACATCGTTGTGGTGGATGACTGCTCCACCGATGACACAGCCGCCATAGCCGAAGCTTTGGGCGTCCGCGTCCTCAGGCCGCCAATCAATACAGGCTCGAAGGCCGGGGCGCAGACCTTTGCGCTGGATTTCGTGCGCACAGAGTTTTGCATCGCCATCGATGCGGATACCCAACTCGCGCCTGATGCAGTTGAAAAGGTCATGGCGTCATTCGACAATCAGGCCGTCGCCGCAGCCTGTGGCTTCGTGCTGCCGCGCTTCGTGCACTCTGTGTGGGAGCGCGGACGATACGCGGAGTATCTCTTCGCGTTCTCGTTCTACAAGCCCATTCAGGAATACTTCGGCAAGCCGATGATTTCGTCTGGTTGCTTTTCCGCCTATCGTACCGATGTGTTGCGCAGGGTCGGTGGCTGGTCCAACCGGACGATGGCCGAGGACATGGATCTTACCTGGACGCTGTATCAGCACGGCTACGAGGTTCGCTTCGTTCCGGAAGCCGTCTGCTATCCGATCGAGCCGCACAACCTTCATTTCCTCGCCAAGCAGCTCAAGCGGTGGTCCCACGGTTTCGTGCAGAACGTGCGGACGCACTGGCGCGGGATCATCCACGTTCCATATTTGCGGCTTATGGTGGCGGTGGGCATCTGGGATGCGGTGATTGCCTCGCTGGCCTATTTGGTGGTGCTGCCGGCGCTGGCGCTTTTCGTCCATCCGCTCTTCCTGCTTGGCTACCTCATCGACCTGCCGGCCGTAGCGGTTCCCATCCTGCTGGCCGGCATCCGCCGCGGAGAGTTCCTCAAGGCGATCCTCAGCCTTCCGTGCTTTCTCGTCATACGGCTCGTCAATGCCGCTTTCATGCTGCGCGCGGTGTGGTCCGAATTCGTGCTCGGCAAGAGCTTGCTAGTTTATGAGAAAGGACACTGACATGGCGGGACTTCCAGGAACGGGTCTCGGCGGGATTTTCTACGCATTGTTGATCGTCTGGATGGCGGTGCGAGAGATCTGGCTGTTGGTGCGGAAAAGAAGTTCGCAGGAACGCTGGCGGGCCATCGCCACGTTTTGGCTGATCCTTGCGGTTATTGTAGCTGTTCTGGCCGGAGAGTTCTGGTTCATACAATATGCGTTGCAGAACTGGATCAGTCCCGTTGAAGCCCAAAACGCATATATCTACCAATATCTTCAGGCCGTGACGCCGACCCTCATTGTGACGCCATTCCTGATTCTTGGGACTATGCTGATGCTGCTTCATCTGGCGACATGGCTACTCACGCCGCCGATCGATTCGGTAACTCCATCGTCATCCTAAGACGCGGCGAATTCCTGCTGTGCGGAACAACGCGTGCGAGCGTTTTGTAGACGCAGACGGCGGATATCGACCTGTGGCATATCCAGGTCGAATTCAACCCGACCGTTGTGTTATCGAGCGACAGAACGGAAGCCACCGCGCAAACGCGACAACTCCAAGTGGGTCAACATGCTCCAGTTCGACAACAGCTATGTTCGGGACCTCGACGGAATGTACGTCGCGTGGAATTCTGCTCGCGCACCCGATCCGAAGCTCGTGGTCTTCAACGAACCCCTCGCAAAGGCGCTGGGTCTCGATCCGCCGTCGCTCACCTCGCGGGAGGGTGTCGATATTCTGGCCGGCAACGCCGTTGCGCCGGGTTCGCAACCGATTGCGCAAGCCTATGCCGGGCATCAGTTCGGTTCGTTCTCGCCACAGCTCGGCGATGGCCGGGCACTGTTGCTGGGAGAGATCCTGGACGAGGCAGGCTCCAGGTTCGACATCCAGCTAAAGGGTTCCGGACCGACACCCTTTTCGCGCAATGGTGACGGGCGGGCAGCGCTCGGCCCCATGCTTCGCGAGCATCTGATGTGCGAAGCGATGCACGCGCTCGGCATTCCAACAACGCGATCGCTGGCGGTGGTGACGACGGGCGAAGACGTCTACCGGGAACGTGCATTGCCGGGAGCGGTGCTGACCCGCGTTGCCGCGAGCCACATCCGGGTCGGCACCTTTCAATTCTTCGCTGCCCGCCGCGATATCGAAAAGGTCAAGCGGCTCGCCGACTACAGTATCGCCCGTCACTTTCCCCACCTTGCCGGCGGCGACTCCGCCTATCTGGCGTTTTTCGAAGCGGTCGCCGACAGGCAGGCGCAACTGGTCGCCCGCTGGGTTCTGTCCGGCTTCGTTCACGGCGTGATGAATACCGACAACATGACGATTTCCGGAGAGACGATCGACTATGGGCCGTGCGCGTTCATCGATACCTACGATGCAAACGCGGTGTTCAGTTCCATCGATGTCGGCGGCCGCTACGCCTATGGCCAGCAGCCGCTCATCGCGCAATTTAACCTGACGCGGTTTGCCGAATGCCTCGTTCCGCTTGTCTCGCCGGATGCGAAAGACGCCGCGCGTCAACTCACGGAAGTGATTTCGGATTTCCCGGCGCTGTATCAGAGCTACTGGCTGTCGGGAATGAGGGACAAGCTGGGCCTGGTCGAGCACGACGAAGAGGCCGACCTCGATCTTGCCAACGCACTCCATGCGATCATGGATGGACAAGCCGTCGACTACACAATGCTGTTCCGGCGCATGTCCGATGTCGTGCGCGGAGACGAGAACGCGGTTCGTTCTCTCTTCGCTTCACCTGAGGCGCCGGGCAACTGGATTGAGCGCTACAAGCGGCGTCAGACTGCCGAAACCGTTCCGGCGGAAGCTCGCGCATCCGCAATGGACCGGGTCAATCCGATTTACATCGCGCGCAATCACCTGGTTGAAGCTGCTCTCACGGCGGCTGTCGAAGCCGGCGACCTGTCACCTTACCATAAGCTCCAGGACGTGCTCTCGCGCCCCTATGAGGAGTCCGGCGAGTTGGCCGAATACGCGGCAGGTCCGCCGGAGGGCTTCGGGCCTTTCCGCACGTTCTGCGGCACGTGAAGCCGACGGGGCGCACTGAAAACCAGATGCAACAGTAGTGTGGCGTCGCGCCATAGTTGACCAGCGGTGCGGCAAGGCTGGTGTCAACTATGGCGCGTTGAACGCCATACTTAGCCCATGATCTCGCTAGTGCTCCGACTCTGACATATGGTTCCCTGCCGGGAACCTGAATGTCAGCCCGGAACACTAGGTAACCTTTTGATTGTGTTCTGGATTCACAAACATTTGACGACCTCCACCCGGGAATCAAATGTTTGATCCAGAACACTAGTGGCCCTTATGTTGCGCCAAAATCGGACGGGGTTCGGGCCGTGATGCGATTTTGGCGCGACGGGCTACTAGTTGCGTTCGTGGGCATCTATCGGAGGACGGGATGCTATCCTAATCTCGCGATGGATTGAAGCAAATGGACGCACTGGCGAATTGCCAAATCCGCCGCACGCTCCGGCGCGTGGTGCTGCGACGTGAAGGCTTCACTCGCTGTGCCGGCCGGCCGCGGATAGCTGCAAACTGATCATGCACGCAGAGAGGAAACAGGTATGAGCTGGCTGAGCACGGAAGATCTTGAGCGCGTGGAATTGCTTGCCAAACGAACAGACCTGCAGCGGCGGCCGATCCCCGACCAGGTCGTCTCCAATGGCGAATACCGGCCGATGCCACAGACCCCGCAGCAACGACAGGTCGCAGCCCTTATCGACGAGATGGCCGATGAGCGCGCACAGAGACTCGGCATGGACCGCCGTAGCTTTCTGCAAACGAGCCTCGGGCTCGCGACGGCGTTTGCTGCGATGAATGCCGTTTATGGCGATGTCTTCAGCGTCGCTCAGGCCGAGACACGCGATAGCGAAGCGATGGCCGAGACGGCCGCCCGCTATGCCGACCAGTTCATCTTCGATGGCCACATGCACTTCGTCGCCGACGACTACAAGTGGGACGGAATCCTCGGGTTGCGACACTTCGGGGCTGTCTATGGCAACCCTGACATCGGCAAGGACGACAAGGCGAAATTCCAGGACCTGCAGATCGACAACTTCATCAAGGAAGTCTTTTTGGACAGCGATACGACCGTCGGCCTCGTGTCGAGTGCGACGGCGGATGATCCCACCAACATCTTCCTGACCAACCCGCAGCTCGTCGACGGCGCCATGCGCATCAACAAGATGTGCGGCTCGCGGCGGCTGTTGCGCCACGCCATATTCGAGCCCGGCAAGGACGGCTGGCTCGACGAGGTCGATCGCGTCATCGAAAAGGACCGTCCCGACAGCTGGAAAGGCTACACGGTCGGCGATCCGCTGGCGCCGTCGAAGTACCCCTACCGGCTCGACGACGAGAAGCTGATGTATCCTTTCTACGAGCGGACCCGGAAGGCCGGGCTTCGCAACGTGTGCATTCACAAGGGGCTGTTGCCGTCGGACTACGAAGAGAGCTTCCGCGACACCTGGCGGTTCGCGACGGTCGAAGACGTTGCCAAGGCCGCCAAGGACTGGCCCGACCTCAACTTCATCATCTATCACTCCGCCTTGAAGCCGCTGACGGTGCCGCCGGAAGAGCATCTGGCGCGATTCGAGAAGACCGGGCGCATCGACTGGGTATCCGATCTGGCGGAGATCCCGCAAAAGCACGGGGTGACAAACGTCTACGCCGACATCGGCACCACGTTTGCGACGACCTGCCTGACGCATCCGCGCCATGCCGCCGCGTTGCTGGGCATTCTGATCAAGGGCCTGGGCGTCGATCGCGTCGTGTGGGGAACCGATGCTGTCTGGTACGGCTCGCCGCAATGGCAGATCGAAGCCTTCCGCCGCATGGAGATCCCTGAGGATCTGCGCGAGCGGTATGGCTTCGCTCCGCTCGGCGATGGGCTGTCTGCAACCAAGACGGCGATCTTCGGGGGAACGTCGGCAAAGCTCTACGACTTCACCGCCAACGAGGCGACGGTCGCGCATTATGCCAGCGACCGGCTTTCTGAATATCGCAAGAAGTATAACGCGGATGGCGCCGACCGCAGCAACATCGCCTACGGGTTCATTCACTCAGGCTGAGGAGTTTCCGGGACGGGTAGCCCGGCAAACCGGCTCCGCCCGAACCGCAACTCTGTGCTCACCGTCGGCAAGATGCCGCCCTCACCCCCGCCTTGGCTGGGGGTGGCATTTTGCTGAACAGGCTTCAATAAAGACGATCCGCCGAGATTTCCTGCGACTTATTCATCAATTTTTCTGTTGCTTTATTCCAGATTTAATTGACCGTAATCAATACGTGGTTTGCGAGCCCGGTCTAACTTGCATTGTACTTTCATCAAGGAGCCGAGCCATGACGTCGATCGACGGGAGCCAACACGCCGCAACGAGCGCAGCACCGGTATGCGTTGCCCGCTTGCTTTTGACGCTCGAAGCGATGTCGGCCGCCCTGGCCGAGGATCGGCCGAACGGTCCCTACGCTTTGGAGGCCGTTCTTGATGACGTCGTCCACTGCCCGGCGATGGAAGCCAGGCCGGGTCTCGTCAACGACTCGTACCCGGCAGTCGTCGAAGCGGTAACCCAGGCGCGCAACGCGGCCAAGGTGCTGAGAGCGTGTCCGGGCAGCGACCGTCAATGGGCGGTCGAAAAGCTTCGTGGGGCCGTCGAGCAGGCCCGCCGCCAACTTGCTGCTCGCGAAGGAGATGCCGACGCATCGAACAATCGCGAGGGTCTGTTCGGACACCGCTGCGAGGCCTGTGTCTTTCGCGGCGAATGAAGTCTCAGGATCTGTCGCGATTGGCTGTTGGCACGACGGCGGCCCTATCGGGATCCGTCAACCATTCCTCGAACACTTCCTGCGAGTGCTCTCCAAGCTGCGGGGGGGGCTCCCGGATTTCGAATTCGTAGCCGCTCATCTTCATGGGAAACGCGGTCGTACGGGTCTCGACGCCGTTGGCCAGTTTCAGCGGACGCACGAGCCGCATTTCCGCGACGTGCGGATCGTCGATGATATCTGCATAGCTGTTGATGGGTGAACAGGGTACGCCGCGCCGGTCCATCTCTTCAAGCCACGCGCGCGCTGTCCGCGAGGCGAAACGCTCCTCGAGCAGATTTGCAAGTTCTTCCTGATGACGCGCCCGAAGCGGTTGCGTCGCGAAGCGCTCGTCTTCGGTCAGTTCCGGCAGCCCGACCGCCTCGGCAACCTGACGCCAAAGCGCATTGTTGCCGGCCGCGATCACGAAGTAGTCGTCGCTGGCGCGAAATGCCTGATAGGGCGCATTGCGAGGGTGTGCGGAGGCAAGCTTCCTGCCGCCGCCTCCGGTTCCGAAAAATTCACTCGTCTGGAGCGCCGCAACGCCCAACAGAGAGCCGAGCATCGAGCAATCGATATGTGCGCCGCGCCCGGTATCTTTCGCCTGCGACAGCGCCGCGGCGATCGTGTAGGCGGCATAAAGCCCGGCGCAGAAATCCCCGACGGGTACGCCGCACTTGACCGGCGGGCGACCTTCCTCGCCGGTGACGCTCATGAGACCGCTCATCGCCTGCACGGTTACGTCGAAAGCGCCCTTTTGAGCGTATGGGCCGGTCTGCCCGTAACCCGTGATCGAGCAGTAGACGAGACGCGGGTTGCGGCAAGCCATGTCCTCGTAGCCGAGGCCCAAGCGCTCCATGACTCCGGCCCTGAAGTTTTCGATCAGCACATCCGATCGCGCGACAAGTTCCGATAGTCGGGCGAGTTCCTGCTCGTTTTTCAGGTCGACGGTGATCGATCGCTTGTTGCGATTGAGGGAGGCAAAGTTTTCGCTGTAGACTTCGCCGCTTTCGTTGGCGCTCAAGGGCGGCCAGCCGCGCATCCCGTCGCCGCCTGAGGGGTTTTCCACCTTGACGACGTCGGCGCCCAGATCGGCGAGCAGCGAGCCCGCGAAGGGACCCGCTGCGATCTGACCGAATTCCAGGACGCGCACACCAGCCAGAGGACCGGCGTTCTTCGACTTCTGCAACATGATGTTCCTCAGGGCGTTCAGTGGCTGCCGCGCTGAGCAGTGCTTATTCGGCCGCCGCCTGCGCGCCGACAGCGGACACTTCGGCGGCATGCAGGTCATGGAAGATCTTGCGCGCTCGTCGCAGCGCCAGGTCCGGCTTCAGGAACACTTCCGAATAGCCTTCGTCAGGATACTCGAACATCTTCTGTTGCTCGGCGACCGCCCACAGATCCTCGGCGGCAACTTCGGGGAACATCTCGGCAACGCGAGTGGCGGTCGCTTTGCCAGGGTCCCCCTTCGACATGTGTTGTGCCGGACAGTTCACCAGGACGCGCCAAATGTGCCGGCGGCTGTCGACCGGGGTATGGGTGTGGATGAGCACGTAGCCGCGCTCGTTGCCATCGACCTCCATGGACCCTGGGAACTCCCGGTCGCCTTCGCGCTCTTTCAATTCGCCTGGGGGCGCGTTGCGCATGACAACACGAGTGAGGCCCGGGCTCATCAGGCAGTGCGTATGGTGGCGATCCACGGTGTCGAAATGGAACCAGTCCACAAGATAGGGCGGCTGGACGTAGTTCGAGGTCTTGCGGATCGTCATCACGTACTTGTTGCCGTCGCACTCACCTTCCTCGAGCTCGATGGGAATGCGGCTGTTGGCGATGTCACCGATGTTGCCGTCGTGCAGTGGATAGAAGTGCGTGATGTCGAGAAGGTTTTCGACGAGCAGGAGATAGTTCGCGCTGACATCCATCGGCCCGACGCTGACGGTCTTCCACGCGCTGTCGCCGACTTCGGGGACGCGCGGCGGCTTGCTGGTTTCGGACCGTTCCGGATTTCCAGGCCAGATCCAAACGAGTCCGTCCTGCTCGATCACGGGAAAGGCGCGGACTTGTGCCTGCGGCGAGATCGGTCCGGTCGGGTGCGAGGGGATCATCACGCATTTGCCGGACATGTCGTAGCGCATGCCGTGGTAGGCGCATTCAAGAGTCCCATCCGGCATCAAGCGCCCCTTGGAAAGCGGGAAGCGCTTATGCGAGCAACGGTCATCATAGGCGACGATGTCGCCGTCCTTGGTGCGCCACATCACGATCGGGCGCTCAGCGATGACGTGGCCGGTCAGCTTCTCGGCTGGAAAGTCGTCCGAGAGCCCGGCGACGTACCAGCAATCCTTGACGATGAACTGTTCTGTCATGGCGTTACCTCGTTTCCTGTCGTTGCAAACGTTCGCCGTACTGCGACGCGATTGTTGTGGTCAGCAATGGTTGTGCTCAAAGGTCGAGTTCCAGCACACCGCCCTTGGCCCGCCCGCAGCACACCATGACGTAGCTTTTGCGTTCTTTCTCGCTAAGCACGGTGTCGCGGTGCTCGGGTTCGCCCGAAAGGTAGCGTGTGATGCACGTTCCGCAATAACCCTCGTTGCAGTCCGTTTCGACATCGCAGCCTTCGCTGCGTAGAACGTCAACGATGCTGCGGTCGGCTGGAACGGGGATCGTCTTGCCGGTGCTCTTGATCTTGATTTCGAACGGCGAGTTGGCCTCGTCACTGTGCAGGCCTGCGGGTGCCGAGAAATATTCGCGGTGTACCGCATGCGGGGGCCAGGCCCCGACCATCTCAGCGCATGCGCTCATGAAGCCGGTAGGACCGCAGTAGTAGAGATGCGTGCCGATTTCGAAATCTGAGAGTAGCGCCTGCAATCCCGGTCCCTTCGAAGGGTCGCCGCCATCGTGATGGATGTGGACCTTGCCCGACGCCACATAGGGCGCGAGCCGCTCGCGGAATGCCGTGCGTTCTTCATTCCGCGTCAGGTAATGCATCGTCCAGCGTGCGCCTTTCGCCTCCAGTTCGGCGATCATGGCGAGCATCGGCGTCACGCCGATCCCGCCGGCAAGCAGCAGATGTGCGCGAGCTTCCCGTCCAGCGAGCGGAAAGTGATTGATCGGCGCAGAGATCGTCAGAACGTCACCGGCCTTTACTTCATCGTGCATCGCCTTCGAACCGCCGCGGCCGTTTTCTTCCTTGAGCACCGCGATTTGATAGCGACTGCGATCGGCTGGATCGCTGCTCAGCGAGTAGGAGCGGATCATGCCTTCGCCCAACCGCACTTCGACATGAGCACCGGCTGTGAATGGCGGCAAATCATCGTTTGACGGGTCGACGAGTTCGAAGGATCTGATTCCCTCAGCTTCGTCGCGGATCCCGGAAACTTTCACTGAAAGTTTTGCTTTTTGCATCCGACCCTGGCCGTTGGTTTGCTCGGCGTCGATGTCAGCCGTCTGCTCTGCGTTTTGATCTTCAAGCATGTCTTGCTCGTCCTATGGGGCGTCCGCTTCGCCGGCCGCGAGAAGTATAATGCCCAAACATCGAAATCGATACAAACGATAAAAAACTACACTTTTACATCAATATTTTTGATAGCGGACTGACCGGCTGTAGCAAGGCGATCATGTCGTCCCGAGAAGAATTGGGAATAGATGACGCGACGCCTTCCGCAACGGCCTGCGCTGGTCACCACTCTGCGTATGCGATGCGGACGGACGGGCCCCCAGCGCAAAACAATTGCTGCAGGAGGCCCTCCCTAGCAGTGACCGCTATGAGGCCGCCGGCCAGCTGTAGTCGAGCGCGCGGGCGCGCAGGAAGTCGGCTTCGGCGACGTCGCTGTAAGCCTTCTGCTCGCCGCGGAATTTGTTCATGCTGTCGAAGACCTTCTTGGCCATGGCATCGCGCCCGGTGATCTCCGTCAACACCTCGGCGGCAGTCGAGCCAAGCTTCTTGATCTGCTCATCGGACAACTTCTTGATGATGACGCCGTGCTTGTTGATGAACTGATCGAGGACCGGTCCCGATCGCGCCTGGAATTCGCTCAGCATAACCTGCGTCGTCGAGAACGCGCATTGCTCGACGATGGCTTTCAGATCGTCTTCAAGACTATCCCAGGACGCCTTGTTGACGAACAGTTCAAGGCAGGTTCCCGGCTCGTGCCAGCCAGTCGCGTAGTAATATTTGGCGTGACGCCAAAAGCCCATCGAGGCTTCGCCGTAGGGGTTGTTCCATTCCGCCCAATCGATGGTTCCCGAGGCGAGCGCAGTCGGCACTTCGCTGCCGGGCAGGTTGACGACTGTGGCTCCGAGGCGCTTCATGACCTCACCACCAAGACCCGGCATGCGGATCTTGAGGCCCTGGAAATCGGCGAGCGAATTGACTTCCTTGCGGCTCCAGCCGGGATGCTGCACTCCGGTATTGCCGCAAACCAGGAACTTGCAGCCGAAGGCGTCCGCATAAAGCTCGTCGCACAGTTTGTCGCCGCCACCGAAGTGATACCAGGCGTTGTATTCCTGGGCGGTCAGACCGAAGGGAAAGTTGCTGACGAATTCGGCGGCCGCGGCCTTGCCCTTCCAGTAATACGGGCAGCCGTGCCCCATTTCGACGGTGCCGGATTTGACAGCATCGATCGATTCGAAAGCCGGCACGATCTCGCCGGAAGAAAACAACTGCACGGTGAGCCGACCGCCCGAGCACCTGGTGACCTGATCGGCGAAATACTGAGCTCCGGTCCCGAGCCCCGGCAGGTTCTTGGGCCAAGTCGTCACCATCCGCCACTTTCGCAGGTTTTGCGACACGGCGGGGCTTGAGACGGTAGCGGCAGCGGCCGTGGCAGCAGTCACAGCGGTGGCCGTTTTCAGAAACGTTCGGCGATGCATGGTGATTTCCTCCCAGCGGAAAAGTAATGTTCTTTTCGGCGTTTGCGCCCGTAAACCGGGTCGCGTTGGCGTGGCCGGATTTGACGGCGGGCCAGCGTCTTTTTTTTGAGGCACGGGCAAGGTGCTTATTGGCCTAAAGAACTATCCGTCAGGCCGGGCATCGGAACAAACGATATTTTTCAATCGAATATCCCCATAAAATCCGATATAGATCATCCGTGAAGAAGCCCGTCCCGGGGCTTTGACAGCGCGGGTGGTCGCCATCCAGCGCAGCCCGCTAGTGTTCCTTGTGGTTCTGACATTCGCTCGGAACTTGGCCGCAATGGGCAGCAAATGTCAGAACCGGAACACGAGAGGATGTTCATGGCGCGTGTCAGCCCACTTGGAAAAGACAAGCTCCCGGCCCCGCTGCACGATCTGTGGGATGAGTTCACGCAGGGCGAAAGAGACTTCACCAATCAGGCCGGCGCACTAGCGCATTCGCCTGAAAACTTCGCCCACCTCTACGGTCTCGTGGTCGCCATGCGCGCCAACTCCAGCCTGTCTGAACGGCTGGTCGAAATCGCCGTGGTGACCACCAGTAAACTCAACGAATGCCCTTATTGCGTCGCGCACCATTCGGTGGCGCTCGAACGCACCGGTTTGCCGGCGGCATCGGTCGCAGCAATCCTTGAACCCAACGTCCCCGGGTTCAGCGCCATGGAACTGCTGGTTCGTGACTATGCACGACTTCTCGTCGAGCGGCCGTGGGGCATCGGCGACGGCTTCCACGATGAACTCCGTCGTCATTTCAGCGAGCGCCAGATCGTCGAACTCACCATCAGGGTCGGTTTGTGCGCCTTGTTCAACACCTTCAATCAGGCTCTCGACATCCCTATGGAAGAGTCCTTTCTGGAAGCCCCTGATGCGGGGAAGGCATGAATTTCAAGCAACTGGAAACCTTCTATTGGGCGGTCAAGCTCGGCAGCTTCAGTTCCGCAGCCCAGCGGCTCAATGCCACCCAGTCCACGGTCTCCATGCGCATCATCGAACTCGAGCGCGACCTGGGCGTCGAGTTGTTCGACCGCAGTCAGCGATCCGCACGGCCGACCGCAAAGGGGCGCGACCTCCTGCAGTACGCGCAAGAGGCTCTTCGGCTGTCGCAGGAAATGCAGCAGCGCATCGCTTCGGAGGAGGCGACGCCTGGCGTTCTGCGCCTCGGCGTCGCCGAGATGGTTACGCTGACGTGGCTGCCCGAGTTGGTGCGCAGGATCCATCAGCGCTACCCCAAGATGACCCTCGAACTTGACGAAGCGTTGACGCATGACCTTATCGCCAACCTCAACCAGGGTGCGCTCGACATCGTCCTGATCCCAGGCCGTGTCCCAGGCTATAGCGTGACGCCGGTGTCGCTCGGCTATGTCGAGTTCGCCTGGATGGCGAGTCCCAAATTTGACATCGGTGCGGAGGTTTTGACGCCAAAGAAGATGCAGGAACTCCCGGTCATCGCTCTGTCGCGGGAATCCTACCACCACACATCGATCGAGGACTGGTTCCGCTCCGGCGACGCCTATTGCCGGCGCATGGATACCTGCAAGAGCTTCACCGTCGCGGCATCGCTTGCGGCGGCCGGCCTCGGCCTGACACTGCTGCCGCCGCGATGCTATGCAAGAGAGATAGAATCGGGCCAGCTCAAACTCATATCGACGGATCCACCCTTTCCACGTGTGGAATTCACGGCGACCAGCGCGATCGAAAGCATGCAGGCTGCCGCACCGAGCGTCGCCAAGCTTGCTGCAGAAGTCAGCAATTTCGAAAGATCGGGTGATCCGATGCGCGATCGCAAGTAGCTCGTTGCCGCGTGAACTAAAAGAGCACGCTCGGCAGCCAGGTTGCAATTTCAGGGAACGCCCACAGCAGCGCCAGCATCAGGATCTGGATGAGGACGAACGGCATCACGCCGCGATAGATCTCGGTAGTCTTTATCGATGCCGGCGCCACACCGCGCATATAGAACAATGCCCAGCCGAATGGCGGTGTCAGAAAACTTGTCTGCAGGTTGAGCGCCATCATGACGCCAAGCCAGACTGGATCGACGTCGCCTGCCAGAAACAGCGCTGGCGCAACGATCGGGACGACGATGAACACGATCTCGATGAAGTCGAGGACGAATCCCATCACGAACATGACCACCATGACCATCAGCATCGCCGTGAAAAAGCCGCCGGGTAGACCGGTAAGGAATTCCTGCACGAGATGGTCGCCGCCGAACCCTCGAAACGTCAGCGAGAATATCGAGGCACCGATCAGGATCGCAAAAACCATCGCGGAGATGCGTGCTGTCGCCTGCCCGACATCGCGCAGAACCTTGAACGACAACTGGCGTCGGACGAGCGCCAACAGCGTTGCCCCGACGCCGCCGAACGAGGCGGCTTCCGTCGGCGTGGCAAGCCCTCCGAGGATCGATCCGAGCACGGCGACGATAAGGAACAGCGGCGGCAGCATGGCCTTCGCCACCATGCCGGCCAAAGCCCAGGCTTGGACGTCCTTCTCGTAGTAGGCCGGGCTTGTTCGGGGATTAAGAAACGCGAGGATCGCAAGATAGGCGATATAGAAGAGGCTCAGCATCACACCGGGAATCAGCGCCCCTGCGAACAAATCGATGACGCTGAAGGGTTCGACGATGAAATTGCCCTTGGCCAGCTGCGATTCAGAATAGATGCCCGATAGCGAGTCCCCGAGGATCACAAGCGCGATCGATGGCGGGATGATCTGGCCCAGCGTTCCGGAAGCGCAAATGGTCCCGCAGGCAAGTTTGGGATCGTAGCCCGCCTTCAACATCGTCGGCAGGCTCAAGAGGCCCATCGTCACCACCGTTGCCCCAACGATACCTGTCGAGGCGGCCAGCAGCATGCCGACAAATGTGACCGAGATCCCAAGGCCACCGTTCAAAGAGCCGAAACACTGCCCCATGGTGGTGAGAAGTTCCTCGGCGACACGCGAGCGCTCCAGCATCACGCCCATGAATACGAAGAGCGGTACGGCAACCAGAACTTCGTTGTTCATGACTCCGAACAGCCGGCCGGGTATGGCGTTCAAGAAGATGAGGTCGAAAATCCCGAACAAGTAGCCGCCGAGCGCGAACAATATGGAAACGCCTGCCAGCGTGAACGCGACGGGAAATCCCAGCATCATTGCGACGCATACGCTCAAGACCAGAAAGATGCTGACAACTTCTCCCGGCGTCATGGCGCTTCACCATAAGGTTCGACGCCTGGATTATCCGGCGACCATTCGGCGTGTCCTTTGAGGACAAGGATCGATCTGAGGATGAGCGCCAGGCCCTGCAGGGCGAGCAGCACGACGAACAAGATCATGCAGCTTTTGAGGAGGAAAAGGCCCTGAAGGCCACCCGCTTCCTGCGATGTTTCAAGCCGCGTCCAGGACAGATGCACATACGGCAACGCGACCCAAAAGATGAGCCCCAGCATCGGAAACAGGAAGAACAGGGTTCCGGCAATGTTGAGCCAGGCTTTGAATTTCAGGCTTGCCGGACCGTAGATGAGGTCGATGCGGACGTGTCCGTCGTGCAGCAGCGTGTAGGCGGACGCCAGCAGGAACACCATGGCGTGCATCCAGATGTAGAGTTCCTGCATCCACACGAAGCCGATGCTGAATCCATAGCGCAGAACCGCTACGAGACAGGTCAGGAAAACCATCAACACGGTCAGCCACGAGACCGAGCGTCCGACGGTCTCATTGATCCGCTCGATGGCCACAATCGACCATTTCAAGCCGGACATTTGCCCCCGTCTACCATGACGCCCCTCCCGGTCCAGGCTCTTTGAGCAGGCTTTTTGCGTCGGCCGTTCGGCCGTTATTTCCCACCGCGTTGAAGCAATGCCCGTCGATGGCGCCGGCATGTTCGGTCTGCACGATGTATCCGAATACAGTCGCAAACCTCATTCATCAGCTCAAACGAAAACTTCCCATGGTCATCCAGCAGCCAACTTGATGGGTTGCACTTGTCGGCATGGCCGGTGGCCGGCCGGCTGCTGAGTTCCATCGCCCCGCATTTTCCTGACACCTGCCAGATCAAATAGCGGCGTTGACCACGCGCATTCGAGCACAGCCTCACAACCGGCTGCGGAATTTGCAATCAGGCCAAAACACCGACGTTGCCCTCACTCCGCGGCGCGAGGCAGCGTGACAGCCGGCACCTCGACTGCCGGGGACCGCGTTCTCGCGAGCAGCGTGTAGGCGGTCGGCACGACAAACAGGGTGAACAGCGTTCCAAACGTCATGCCTCCCACGATGACCCACCCGATCTCCTGGCGGCTTTGCGCCCCCGCGCCGGCAGCAACGGCAAGCGGCAGGGCGCCGGCAACCATGGCGGACGTGGTCATGAGGATCGGACGCAGACGCAGCACCGCTGCCTCTATCACGGCCTCGTGCGACCTCATTCCTTCTTCCTGAAGCTTGTTGGCGAATTCGACGATCAGGATGCCGTGCTTGCTGATCAGCCCGATGAGAGTCACGAGTCCGATCTGGCTGTATATATTCAGCGTGCCCCCGGTCAGGTTGAGTGCGATCAAGGCACCGGTGATCGAGAGCGGAACGGTGAGCATTATGATGAGAGGATCGAGGAAGCTCTCGAACTGTGCCGCCAGCACGAGGAAAATGAAACCGAGGGCGAGGACGAATACGAAGACCAAGCTGCTCCCAGCGTCCTTGAACTCGCGGGATTCGCCTGCAAAGTCGTAGCGGGCCGAAGACGGCAGCACGCGGTCGGCGGCCGATTCGAGAAAATTGAGACCTTCGCCGAGGGAATAGCCTGGCGCGATGTTTCCCGTGATCGTCGCCGAGCGGAACTGGTTGAACCGGTTCAGTTCCTTCGGTGCGACCGTCTCGCGAACGCTCACCAGGTTCGAAAGCTGCACCATCGCGCCGTTGTTGCCGCGCACGTAGATGTCGTCGAGATCTCCAGGCGTGCGTCTGTCGTCCGGCGCGACTTGGACGATGACGTTGTATTGCTCGCCGTTCTGGTTGAAGCGCGTCACCTGGCGTCCGCCCAGCATCGTTTCGAGCGTCCGACCGACGGTCAAGACGCCGGCTCCCATATCCGCCACACGCTCGCGGTCGACCGACACGTCGATCTGCGGCTTGTTCAGCCGCAAATCGCTGTCCAGATTGACCAGCCCTGGATAGCGGCCGGCCTCGGCCAGGATCTGGTCAACGTAGCCTTGAAGTTGCTGATAGCTCTCGGAGGTCTGAACCACGAACTCCACGGGCTTGTTGCGCGCGCTCTGACCGAAGGAGCCGGGATTGTTTCCGAATGCGCGCACGCCGGTGACGCTGGAGAGTCCGGGCCGCATTTCGTTCAGTATGTCCATCTGCGTGCGCGACCGCTCCTCCCAGGGGATGAGCTGCGAGAAGGAAATCAGCTCGTTCACCGCGCGCGAACCGACGATCACGAACGAGTGCTGGACCTCCGGGATTTTTTTCAGCATGTTCTCGAAGTCACCGACATAACGGCTGGTGAAGTCGACTGTGGAGCCTTCGGGCGCGAGCCCTGCGGTGAAAAGAACGCCGCGGTCTTCTATCGGCGCCAGCTCCGACTTGAGGCTCCCAAACAGGAAATAAGACGCGCCGGCTGCGGCAACCGCGGTCACGACCACGAAGGGTCGGATGCGCAGGGTTGCAGCAAGCAGGCTCCGGTAGCCATCGGCGAGGGCGACGAAGGCTCGTTCGAAAAGATTGTACAGGCGTCCGTGCTTCTCGTGGCCGCGCAGCATGCGTGAACACATCATCGGACTGAGCGTGAGCGCGACGAAGCCGGAGACGAGCACCGCTCCAGCTAACGTCAGGGCGAACTCGGTGAAGAGCTTGCCGGTACGGCCTGGCGCAAACGCTACCGGTGCATAGACCGCAGCCAGCGTCAGCGTCATGGCAACCACGGCGCTGGAAATCTCCTGAATGCCGACGATGGCTGCCTTCAGCGGCTTCATGCCGTCTTCGATGTGCCGGTGAATGTTCTCAAGCACGACGATTGCGTCGTCGACGACGAGACCGATCGCCAACACCATCGCCAGCAGCGTCAAGGTGTTGACGGAAAAACCCATCATGTCCATCAGCGCGAATGAACCGATCAGCGAGACCGGAATGGTCACCAGCGGAATGATCGTCGCCCTGACCGATCTCAAGAACACGAATATGAAAACAACGACGAGCGCCACGGCTTCGGCGATCGTCGTGTAGACCGCTTCTATCGAGCGGTCGATGAAGATCGATTTGTCATAGGCGATGGTCGCCTTCATGCCTTGCGGCAGGTCGCCTGCCAGATCGGGTAGCATCTCGCGCAATCCATGTGAGACATCGAGCGGATTGGCGGTCGCCTGCTTAACGATTCCAAGAATGACGGCGTGTTCGCCATTGAAGCGGGTGATACGGCGCACGTCCTCGGGACCGAGTTCAACCTTCGCCACGTCGCTAAGACGCACGGAGAAGCCACTCGCATCCTTGACGACGATGTTTTCGAACTCGGTCGGGGTGACGAGGCCGGTGCGCGAAAGTACCGTGAACTCGCGGTCGATGCTTTCGATGCGTCCCGACGGAACTTCGGCGTTCTGCTGGCGCAAGGCGTTCTCGATGTCGACAACCGTAAGGTCGTAGGCGGCAAGGCGAGCGCGATCGAGCCAGACCCGCATGGCGTAGCGGCGTTCGCCGAAGATGCGGACCTCCGCGACGCCCGGGATATTTTGCAGCCGGTCGCGGATATAGCGGTCGGCATAGTCGGATATCTCGATCGGCTTATGGAGGCTGCTGGTGAAAGCGAGATAGATGATCGCCTGGGCATCGGCTTCGACCTTTGCGATAACCGGCTCGTCGATCTCAGCGGGCAAATTACTGCGAACGCGCGCCACGCGGTCCCTGACGTCGCTTGCAGCCACGTCGGGGTCGACGTTGAGCCGAAAGCGGACCGTGATCTGGCTTTGCTCGGGTTTGCTGCTGGACACCATCGTCTCGATGCCTTCGATGCCGGCGATCGAGTTCTCCAGAACCTGGGTGACCTGCGTCTCGATGATCTCCGGACCGGCGCCGGGGTAATCCGTTCTGATCGAGACAATCGGCTCGTCGATATTGGGATACTCTCGAACCGTCAGACGCGAATAGGAGACGATGCCGATCAGGACGACGATCAGACTTAAGACTGTCGAAAACACTGGCCGCTTGATGAAAAACTCGTAGAAAGTCATCTCACGACTTGGCCTCGCCCTTGACGATTGCAACGGGGCTGCCGTCGCGGATCTTGTGATGGCCGGCGGTGATGACCAGAGTATCCCGTGTGAGCCCCTGCTTCACTTCGACTTGTCCAGGCCGGCGCAGCCCCAACTCGATCTTGGTCCGTACCGCCCGTCCATCGATCACCTGGTACACGAACTGGCTCTCGCCATCCGCGAAAACCGCCGACTCGGGGACCAGCACGGCATTATCGCGTTCTTCGACAACGATCTGGACGCGACCAAACAGGCCCGGCGACAGCCGTCCGTCGACGTTCGCGATCCGGGCGCGCAACTTGATGGCGCGGCCGTTCGCGTCAACGATCGGATCTATGACATAGATTTCACCATGCATCGTTTCCCCCGGCAGAGCGTCGACGGTGACCCGTATGGTCTGGCCGACCCGCAGGTGAGGCAGCGCCAGGGCCGGCACGCGAAAATCAACCTTGATCGGATCGATATCGGCAAGCTCGACGATGCGCTCGCCCGGGTTGACATAGGCACCGAGGCTGACCGAGCGAATGCCGACCCTGCCCGAGAAAGGAGCCGCGATCGTCGCCTTCGCAAGCCGGGCGTTGGCCAGCGCCAGGTTTGCCTGGGCTTCGCTGTAGGCAGCCAGCGACTCGTCGCGAGAGCGGAGCGTGCCGGTGCCCTGCTTGGCCAACGTCATGGCGCGTTCGCGGTTGGCTTCCGCCAGCGTCAGCGCGGCACGCGCCCTGTCGAGTTCGGCCCGCAGGATCTCCGAATCGAGTTCGACCAATGTGGCGCCGGCCTCAACCACCTGGCCTTCGGTGAAGGGCAAGCTGGCGATGCGGCCGGCGATTTCGGGTGAAATGACTACGGCCTCGTTCGGCTGCAGAGTTCCGACAGCCCGAATCGAGTTGAGCACCGTGTCTATCTTGACCGGTTCGGCCTCTACTTTCGCACCCTGGTCGGATGTCGCAATGGCGGCAATGGCGGCAGTGGCAGTTTGCGACGCGCCTGGAAGCCCGGACTTTTTGTAAAGAAAGTGGTAAGCGCTGCTCGACAGTCCGACCGCCAAGACCGCAAAGAGGCTCCAGTATGCGAGACGGCGCATTGACAATTACAGCCTCGAGGTTAACTCTGGACTAGACAGTCTAGTACAGCCGAACCTTGGAGAAAGTCAATTGGCGTCAAGCGCAAGGGTTGCGGTTACAGGCCAGTCGGAGCGTAAGCGTCAGGCCATCCAGTCAGCGGGAGCCGCGGTCTTTCTCGCGCGCGGCTATGAGGCGGCGAGCATGGATCTGATTGCCGCCGAGGCCAAAGTATCGAAACAAACTATTTACAATCACTTCCACAGTAAGGACGAGCTTTTCAAAGCAATCATCTCGGACATGACCACGGCGCTGGTCGTACCGTTGTCGATTTCTGAAGCCGCCGCATCAACACCGCAAAAATTGTTGCATTCGTTTGCTTGTGACTTCCTGAAACTCATGCTCAAGCCGTCGTCACTTGCGCTGTACCGACTGATCGTTGCGGAATCCGCACGCGTTCCTGAGCTAGGCGCAACGCTTTACTCGGCGGGAGCGGGTCAACTGATACATAAGCTTGCCGGCTATCTCGAATGGGAGACGAAGCGCGGTCGACTTGCGGTCGAGAACACTGAGGGCGCGGCCGAATTGTTTATCGGCATGCTCACCGGGCGCCTGCGGTTTCGCGTCCTGGTCGGCGACATCGAAACCCCGGGCGAGGCCGACTTGAAGAAGCGTGCCACGTTCGCCGTATCCTGCTTCCTTACACTTTTTGCGCCCGCCAGTGTCGAACCCATAAGTGTCGAACCCAATCGCCCGCCTGGATACAGCCGATAGATTTCCGGGGTCTCACGGCGATGCCAAAGCTGCATGGATTTGCCATTCGGCGGAATCGGCGATGGCGCTTGTCAGATCGCGTTAATCATGCACCGACCTCAGATCCCGATGGCGGCGCGGTGGATTGACGTTATCTGAAGCTTGCATCGACGTGCGCGCAGAACGACTGCGACTGCTCCAGCATCGGCAGGTGGCCCGTATGCGAGAACGCCGCAAATCGTGCGTTGGGCATTGACTGTGCGAGTGTGCGCTGGTGGGACAAGGGAATGACCGGATCGTCCTGGCCCGCCAGGATGAGTGTCGGCTGGCGAATCCGATTGACCTGGTATTTCAAGTTCTGCCGCCCGACCCAGCGCCCCATTTCGACGATCTGGTCGATGTCGCTTCGCAAAAGATCGAGCCGCGCTTTTTCGGCGATCCGACAAAACTCAGGTCTACCGAGATTCGACTCTGGTATCGCAATTACGGTCGCCAGTCCGGCACGAAAGGTGATCGACGTCGAGGTCCAGATCCGAAGTAGCGAACGCAATGCCAGATTGGCCGAACCCTCGACGTTCAACATGTACTTCAATGTCGGACTGCTCCCGACAATCGCACCGTCCGCGAAGCCCCCGACGATCGTCAATCTTGAAACCAGGCTGGGATAAAGCGCTGCGACCGCGATTGCGACGAAACCACCTGTCGAGTGCCCCATGATATGGACCGGCACTCCTTCAAAATCGCGCTTGAGTGCAATTGCGTAAGCGGCTGCCACGTTGCGCGCCGTCAAGACTTTCTTGAATTGCGCCGCTGGAAGCTGCCACGGGTAGTGGCCGGGCAGGGGGTAGGAAATTGTCCGCCCGCCCATGATGCGGCGCGGAAGCCGCTGCGGCCAGAACGCGCTGGAGCTTAGCGCCCCATGGATCAGTGCAGTCGCTTGCCCACTGCCACGAGAAACGATTGAACCAGGAGGCAGATCCAGCATGGTGGGCGTCCAAAGTTAGAAATCAACTCTCTGAAGCAAACCCTCTGAAACATGCGTTGGTTCCCTCGTCCGCAGTTCGACCGATCCATTGATGGCGTTAGCTTTACGGTCGGGCATGTAAGGCGGGCTGGAATGCAGCCAAGAAGAACCCTGTCAAATCAAACATCGAAGACGTCGGTACGGTTGAGTGGTTGATTCAAGCCCAGAATTGTCACCCGGATACAACGATCAACCTGGTTTGCTATCGGATCGACTTGCTATCCGGAGGGTTTGTCTGTTAGTTGCAATGGCAAGTTTTATCCGCGTATTTCAGGGGCATCCAATTTCCATGGACCGTCCGAACCGATTTGGGCTTTGCTTTGCCTCTTTAATCCTACTTGCGATCGGTTTGGCAGGCTCGCAAGCCGGTGCAGCCGAACAACACGATACCGCAACCGCCACGTTGAAGGTGGAGGTTCGCTACGGCACCGGTTGGTTTGACCGTAGGTACCGCAGCGAACTCACGTCGCTGCGACACTACGCTTCGAAAACCACGACGCCGGAAGCACTGGCAAAGCTTGCAGCATTGCGCGAGCGCATCGTCTCAAGGTTCGGCTTTAGTTCGCTCGAGTCGGCCGCAGTTATCAACGAGCAGGGGCACGCCTTTGTACTCAACGACGATTACGGACAAGCCGAACGAAACTATAGTCAGGTCGCCGGGATCCTAAAGCGGCTCGCAAATAGGCAAGGGCTAAAGCCTGTGGCCCATGAAGCCGGACATTCGCCAGCCGAAACCGATTCGGGTGGCCTCCATCACGCCCGCAGGGAAAAGCTGAGCGATCTGCTCGCCGAAATTACTTTGCGCTATAGAAAGCTGGGCCTGATGGCAGACGCTTTGATGAATGAATTGTTTAACAAGAGCGCCTTCCCTAAAAGCATAAGGGATTTGCAAGCGCCGACCGGTCCGCAAATGCCCCTTCCAGAACGGGCAGCTGCAAACATCAGCGTGCGCAACGGCGGTGCGATCGAGACGGAGCCGCCCGAGTATGACGCCGACCCCGCGGCGGACATCGCACGCTCGCAAGACCGGCAAACGTTCCGCCGGAAAGCGAGCTTGCGAAAGCGCCGGACCGACCGATACGCACAGCGCGTCTACCGCCCCGTCGCACCGCCCGATCCTTATGAATACAGATACGAACCGCGACCCTATTACCCCTACGACAGTTCACGTTACTGGCGCCCGCTCAGGTCGGTGAGAAGATGATCGGTCCTCGATGACAGCATTGTCACTGCGTACGCCGGGCCAACTCAACGACGTATGTAACCGCGGTACCGATCCGCAAGGTGCTATGACGCCCAGTACGGCGGTACCCTGTAATGGTCGTACGTCTGCTTCTCCCAATCCCTGTCGCTCCACGAATCATCACTGAACACCGGCGCGTCTTTCAGTTGCTGTTCGGTGATCCCTGTCACGTACCCATCAAGTTGCGTATCGTATTTCAACGCTGCCCACGGAATTGGATAGTGACTGTGGCCAAGCCCCAGGAAGCCGCCAAAGCTCATCACCGCGTAGGTCACTCGGCCGGACGTCTTGTCGATCATCAGGTGGTCGATCTCACCGATGCTCGCCCCCTTCGTGTCGTAGACGTTCGTGCCGTTTACGTCTTCACTCGATATCAGCTTGTGGTTTGGGTGGACCGTGCTCTTCGTCATGGTGTGTGCCTTTCCGATTGACTAAAGCGCGTCCACCTTCATGGCCTTGCGGTCGCGCTTCTCTAGTTCTTGTTTTCTCGCATGTAGAACGGCGTCTTTGGTGCTCGCCTCGCAAGACTCCGTGCCTTCGCGGCAGGCTCGTGAACTTGCCCTAATGCGTGCCAGCCGAACGTTTGGTGTAACGTTAGGTTCCCTCAGACAAGGGCCGAAAGAGCGGCAGCGCACGCAAGCGGCGACGGGCCTTACCTTCGATTCAAAACGGAAAGAAGATGGGCAGCAGCAGCGCCAGCGTGGCGATCATGAGAATGGCGAGCGGCAGTCCTGCGCGCACGAAATCCGAGAACACGTACTGGCCGGCACTCATCACCAGCAGATTGGTCTGGTAGGCCATCGGCGTCACGTAGCAAAGGTTGGCGCCGAACAGCACGGCGAGCACCAGCGGCTCCGGCGCCACGCCCAGCCTGGTTGCCAGGCTGAATGCCACCGGCGTGCCGATCGCAGCTGCTGCATTGTTCGAGACGAAATTCGTCAGGACTGTCATCATTGCCATCAGCGCGATCATGATCACCAACGGAGTGGCGCCCTGCGAGGCGGTAACGATCATCGAGGCGATGAAATCCGTGCCACCGGTTTTCGTCAGGGCGGCGCCGAGCGCAAGGCTGGAGGCGACGAGCAGGATGACCTTGTCGGAAAGCGCACTGCGAACCTCGCGCCAGGACAGGCAGCCGGTGACGACCATCGCCAGCACGCCGGCGAGCGCAGCGGCAGACACCGGCATCAGCTTCAGGGCCGCAGTGACGACGACCGCCAGCATAATGGCGAGCGCATAGCCGGCCTGTCGTGAACGTGGCGCTTCAAAGGTACTGTCCAGCACTAGCAATCCAGTTTCCGACCGCAGTGTCGCAATCGCCTGCGGCGCCCCTTCGACCAGCAGGATGTCACCCGCCGACAACGCAATCCGCGCGATCTCCCCCGGCAGCTCCGCGCGCTGCAATTGCTGCACGCGCTTGAGTCCGACGGCTGCCACGCCGTACCGATCGGCAAACCTTATCGATGACAGCGACCGACCGCTCAGCACCGAATGTTCGGTGACCACGACTTCGACGTAGATGTTGCCGGTCGGCTTCAGCGCTCCAGCCGAAATGTCGATATTCGCCCCGCTTTCCACCTCATGCAGCTTGACACCCAAGAGCTCGGCGAACTCCGTCAATTCCTGTGCAGTGCCCCGCACATGCAGTCTGTCGCCAGCCGTCAGCTTCAGTTCGGGCAGCCTCACGAGTTCCAGATCGTCGCCTCGCACGAGCTTCAATACACGAAAATGATCACCGAGCTTGGCCCTCGCATCCAAGAGCGACATGCCGTTGGCGGGGCTCTCCTGCGGCACATGCAGTATGGCGTCAAACGTCTCGGCGTGCCGCAATGCAGTGCCACGATCGGGGAGCAGGCGCGGCAACACGAGCCACAGGTAAGGCAGTGCCACCAGCGCCGCGAGCGCGCCGACATGAAAGAAATCGAACACACCGAGCTTTTGCATGCCGAGATCGGCGGCGATGGTCACGACCAGGAGGTTGGTCGAGGTGCCGATCGTGGTCGACATGCCGCCGATCAGGACGGAGTAGTTCATCGGCAGTAGCGTGCGTGATGGCGACTGACCGGCCTTCGCTGCTGCTTCCACCAAGACCGGCATCATCAGCACGACGACCGGCGTGTCGTTGAGCAACGCACTGGCACCCATCGCTATTACGAGTACGGTCAACAGCGCGGAATTCGGGCGGCTCCGCGTGAGCTTGCCAAGCCAGCGCGAAACCGGCCGAAGCGCCCCGGTTGTCGCCAGGCCTCGGCCCAGCACCATCAGTGCGCATATCGCGACGAGCGCCTCGTGGCCGAACCCGGACACGAAGTCGAGCGCCGAGACCGGTTGGCCGCCTCGTTCGAAGGGAACGATGTGAAAGCCTGCAACGAGCGCCGTCAAAATCGCCAGGCTGGTCGTCTGTATTGGCACGGAGTCGCGGGTGAACAGGATGAAGGCTATCAATGCCAGCACCATGACCGCCAACGCGTGAAGGTTGAGAACGACCACAGAAGCCATCAGACGCCTCCGACTCAGAACACCTCGTCCTCATGTCCCTCACTGCACGGCTGGACTGGATGCGTCGAGGGGATTTTCCAACGATCTCTAAAGGAAAAAGATCGGTGGTCATTTTGCCCCTTTCAACACGAGTTCTCCTCACCGGTACGATGACCGGGCCGAGACGTATCCGGGCGGCCCGCGACGGAGCTACGCCACCGTAGTAGAAACTTGCGATCCTTGAATTGGTTGCCGCTTTCAGCCCAGCGCGGCATTTTGGTCCGAAAAATGAAACTCACCCCAGAGCTTTTCAATCATTGGAAAAGCGTAGCCCGCGAATTGATACGATTTCTAAAAACCTCCGGGAACCTAAAAAGCCAAACTCCGTTCAATCGTGACGATGCATGTGTTCACACACGTAAAGGAGTAGAAATATGTATCTCAAGAAATCTCTGATGATCGGAACGAGTATCGCCGCGCTCCTTGCCGGCGCCTCGATGGCAAACGCTCAGACTCCACAGGGCGGCCCGGACGCCGGACCAAACGCTGGTTCAAACATGCAGGAGCCCGCTGGCGGTAAAGGCGGGGCACCAGCAGGTAACGTAACGCCACGCGGCGAAGCCAAAGGCTTTGACAGGGGCGCTCCTGGCGAACGCGGAGAGGCTAAGGGCCGCGAAAACGGAGCACCTGGCGAACGCGGACAGGCGAGAGGCGCTGACAACGGCGGGCCTGACCGGGACACCGTAAAGAAGCGCGACAAGAAGGTTGAAAACGAGCCTTCGCCGAAGTCCGGCCCTTCTGATGCACGCGCCAAAGCAGAAAAGTCCGCCGACGACGCGAAGCCTGCGCGCCGGAACAAGGCTGTTGAAGCCGACAATCAGCCGGGCGGCAAGAATCGCAAGCAGGCTGTAAAGGTCCAGGTCGATCAGCAGAAAAAAGCCGAGCTGAAGCAGAGAGTCGATCGAAGCTCACTGAAGCGAAGCAAGGATGTCGACATCGATATCAACATCGGCGTTGGCGTTCCGCAGAGCGTTACGCTTTACTCGTTGCCACCGACCTGGGTAACGATCGTGCCAGCATATCGCGGCTATCGCTATCTTTACGTCGGCGAAGCCATCCTGATCGTCGATCCTGATACCTACATCATCGTCGACGTTATCTACATCTAGGATCGGCAGCACGAAATGCAGCTTCGACTTAAGCCACCGGTTCACCCGGTGGCTTTTTTTATGCCAAGCAAGGCTGCTCCGCTGTCCTGCATGTGACGGTCCGAATGGTTTTGCTAACGATGGTCGTGAGCGCGATTCGCGGCGTCGACGTAGACTCCGAAGTTTGGCGAGTCATTCCGGTTCTCATGTGGATCTTCATGGCTGCAATCTCAGGATTTGGAGTATCCGCCAAACCCGGCGCGGTTCAAGTCAAAGAGGAACCGACGTTCGGTTATGACCCGTGAGTACTCTTCGCACGTAGGGGTTCAAGCAACTTCCCCTCGAATACCGATTTAGGTCTCGAAGTGTACCAAGTCAGGATAGGCGACAGGACGAGACCGGCGATCACCGGCGACAGCCAAAGCACGACGGATTGACTCGTACTCATCGCAACGCCAGCCAGCACGAGTCCGGCTGCGACATGGAGCAGGTGGAACCTTATCGCCTCGACGAATCGGAGGCCGCGACTTTGCCGGTTCTGCGCGTTCCAGCCGGAGTCTTTGCCCGACACTATTTCTGCCAGAAACTGCAAATGCAGAAGCATGAAAACTGGAGCAATGAGCGCGCTAAGGATAAGTTCATAGAAGAAGCCAGAGACAAGCTGCACCGCGGTTCGCATTGTCGCCAACCCCGCGTTGAACATTTTGCGCAGCGCGACGATGAGGCCAAGAATTTTTGGCAACAGAACAACGACGAGCGTACCCAAAAGCACGATCAGGCCGGCTTCCGGGTCGAATTTTGGCCAATTCGGAAACAGCGACCGCTCGGTGAAATATGATATTTCCTGGCCCCTCTCGTGAATGGCGAGCCATAGACCGACCAGCAACATTCCAAGCCAGACCGCAGAAGAAACGTAGGAAAAGACGCCAAGCGACAGGTGGATCCTGCTGACAGGCGTCAATCCCTTCGCAGGCAGAACAGCAATATGCTGCAAATTTCCCTGCATCCATCGGCGATCGCGCACGGCCATGTCGCAAAGCGTTGGCGGACTTGCTTCGTCACTACCCGAAAGCGCGGTGACGAGCGCGATCTTCCACCCGCATCGCCGCATGAGCGCGGCCTCGACAAAATCATGGCTTCGGATATGCCCTCCGAATGGAGCCGGCCCTTCGATGACGGGCAGGCCAGCGCATTCTCCGAATGCAGTCGTCCGGATGATCGCGTTATGCCCCCAGTAGTTGCCCGAGTCGCCCTGCCACGACGCATAGCCGGCGGCTGCGGGTTCGCCGTAGTTGACGTTTGCAAAACATTGAAGTTGACCGAAAACGGTTTGGCTGTCTCTCAGGCGCGGCACTGTTTGAATAAGTCCCAAACCAGGATCTGCATCCATGGTGGCAGCGAGTGAGCCAAGTGTTTCGGCGGTCATTTCGCTGTCGGCATCGAATACGACGAAGTAAGGGTAGGCCCCGCCGAAGTTCCTCAACCAATCGGCAACATTGCCAGCCTTCTTTTCTGTATTTGCACGACGATTGCGATAAAATATCGCTACTTCCGGACCGAGGTCGCGCATCAAGCGCGTGAAGACAAGCTTTTCGCGGTTCCTGAAGTCTTCGTTCTGGCTGTCGCTTAGAACGAAGAAGTGATATCGGTTCGACGCTCCGCTGGCCTTGAGTTGCACGCCCAGTGACTGGATGGTCCGAGCAATTTCTTTTGAGTTCTCATGATAAATCGGAAAAAGCAGGGCAGTGGCGTTGGCAGCATCGGCGTCAAGACTGGTGGCGGTCACGAGTTGCACTGTGTCATGCCGATACCCACGCAGGATCGCCATCGTGCCGAGCAACGCGTTTGCTGCTCCGAAAGCCATCCAACAGAATGCAAGCCCGGCCAGTCCGAGAAACGCGTAGTGCAAAACGTTGGCGCCATTGCTCAATGACAGCGCGTCGTACAGTCCGTCAATGAACAGCGCGGTTGCGCCGAGGGTCATGGCGACGAGCAGGATGCGGCTGACCCATCTTTCGACCAGTTCCGAGAGCGCGGCGCTCTCGCCCTTGCGTTGGTCAGGCGCTTTCCACAAATCCTGAACCGGCATTGCGAGTCTTGAAGCCATGAAAGGACGCGACGCGATCCATTTGGCTCCCGAAATGGAACTTGAATGCATGGCAGCTACTCACCTCTTGTCCATCGGTAAAGCCAGGTCTCACCTGCAGGACGTCCATCTTCTGTGAGTATCAAACGCAGTTCGGATGCATCCGATCCGCCAGGCTCGAAAACAAAGCTCGCTCTTGCACCACCCGTTTCAGGATTGCGCTGGAGAGTAACTTTGCCCACCTTGCCTGCGGAGCTTTCAACGCTCGCCTCTGGAAGCTCGGCGCCCTCGCTAAAGGTCCGGCCAGCTGCGTAATCGATTACAAACCGAAGCGAATCCTCGTCTTCAGCATGAGCAGAACCGAGCCGGGACTGTGAGACAAATAGTCCCGCCTGTTCGACTTCCGGCACATCCGCCCGCCACCGCATTGTGTAGGAGAACGTCGTTGTTTGCCCCGGCTCGATCCGCGTTCTGGGCCGCCAGAATGCCACGATGTTATCGTGCCATTCCTTTTCGGAGGGAATTTCGACGAGTACCACTTCACCGTTCTCGAAAAGCTTTCCCTCCGGCTCGATCCAGACGCTCGGGCGGCGTTCGTAACGGGCTTCCAGATCTTCGTAGCTCGCAAACTCGCGCTCGCGCTGGATAAGCCCGAACCCCTTGGGCGAACTTCCTTGAAACGAACTGATTTGGAGAGTTCGCGGATTGCTCAATGGGCGCCAGACGTGCTCACCGTTGGCGTTGTGGATTGCGAGCCCTTGCGAATCGTGGACCCGTGGCCGGAAATCGATAATCCGGCCAGGCGTCAATGGGCTGACGAGGTTCATGCTCGTGAGTGGGGCGAGGCCGACATTGTCGAGCGGCTTGCGTGGGAAAAGCGTGGCATCGACCCGTACAACGGTTTCATTGCCGGATCGCACGGCAAACCTGTAGGCGCCTGCCACCGACGGGCTGTCGAGAAGGGCATGGATAACGATTGGCTCGCCCGGTTCGGACGGCTTTTCAACCCAGAAGGACGTAAATTCCGGAAACTCTTCCCCGGCCGGACTCGCAGTCGCGATGGCAAGACCTCGAGCAGACAATCCGTAGGTTTGCCCCTTCGCCAGGGCGCGAAAATAGCTGGCGCCCTGAAACACGATTATCTCGTCGGCCTTATCGGGTGAATTGAGGGGGCCGTTCAGACGAAATCCGGATATCGCCACAGGTTGGTCGTTCGCGACGGCGCCTCGTTCAGCCGTCCGCGCCTCCGCAAGTCCTGGAAAGTCCAACGCCGAAAACTGTAGCGGAAGCCGTTCAGCTCCTTCGACAACGGAGATGTCGATGCCACGCTTGAAGAGCCACCCCATCGGCAGTGGATGAAGTTCGTAGCCATGGGCTTCATCTTTCCACACTGCACGTGTCGGGTCGAAATTGACCTTCTTGTAGTCATCGTAATCGAGCCCGTTATCCTTGTTGGCGACAGGAGGAGCCTGGTATTCCGTCAGCGATCGTTTGCGTGCAATTTCATGAACAAAACGCCCGATATCACCGCTTCCCGAGCCGTCGTGATCGGAAGGAGCCGCTTTACGCAAAATGGCAACATCTTCAGCCGAAGCAGCCTTCAGCGAAAAATCGAATGTCGTTGCAGCGGTCGCTACCGCGAATGCCAATAAGACGAGGCTGCCGCGGCGCCGGACAGCGTTTGCGGAACCCGAAAATGCACTTGCGCAATTGAATACTGGCATCAGCGTAGAACCTCGAGACACGAATTAAGCTGCTTGGAAACGCAGACCCGGTCACATGGTTCCGCTGCGCCGCAATATATTTTGCGACGCAGCATGAAATAGGCTTCAGGCAATTATCGAGCTGATAACCTCATACGATGTGTAAGTGCTCGGTAATCTGTCGGTGGCAGCAGTATCGGATTGCGCGCCGACTGGGGCGAGGTGCGACATTTCGCAACGATGAAAGAACGACCACGCTGATTGGATTTTGACGCGTTGCAACAATTATTATTCGACTTTGCCGTGCGACTGTTTTTGGAGCAGCCTGCATAAAAACTGCCGACCATGCTTTGGCCTGTTCGATACCACATTCGATCAAATCGTCGAATGCAGCCGGCGCGGCGGCTATTGAATGCTGTTTCTGCAGACTGCCTGTGTTTTGGACTTACCGCTCCGCAAGCGGGAATGATGGCAATGTTTGCCGGCGCACTCCGCGCAACATTTCGCCATCGCTGGAGTGGACCCAAGCAGCTACTCCCATTGCGATGATACCGAACGCGTTGACGGCAATCTGCACCGGAAGGCTATCTCCGAGTTCGCTGAATACGATCCAACCCGTAAGTGACAACAAGATTCCGAGAACGAAAACTTCTAGTGAATGCCGGCCGAGCATGCTCACGGCTCGCACGATCGGTAGCCGTAGCCATTCGGCCTGCGGCGATGTCAAGATCAGCGCCGTATACGCGAGAGCCAGGACATGTAAAAGACGCCAGATCGAAAGGTCGGTTTTGGATATCGTGCCGAACCAAGCAGGATCGATGACACGCAGCTCCGACAGCCCCGGCAGAGCTGTCCATGGCGCTGCATACGTTAGAGCGAAAACAAGATATGCAACGCAAGTCGCCAACAGCGTCGGCGAATAGCGAAGCTTGCCTGCCCCAATGGTCATCGCCGTTGCTGCACCACTGGCAAGCAGTAGAACCCACGCGAACGGATTGAGAAGCCACGCACCTATGCTGCCGTCCGATTGCACTATCGGGAGATTTATGCCGGCGAATCCTGCGATCCCCCAGATGAGGAACAGCAACACCATGGTGAACACCATGTTCCAGCGTAACGACAGATATACGAACGGGAACAGCGCGAGCAGAACGATATACAGCGGCAGGATGTTGAACAGATTGGGCTGCATAAGTAGCGCCAACGAAGTCAATACGGCCTGTACGGGTGCATCGGCGACTGGCTGGAATCCAATGTGGGTGATGTATTTGTCTTCGCCCGAAAGGGACGCAGCTGTGTAGAGCAGTGCCGCGCCCGCGACGAGTACGCCGAGGTGCCAAACATAAAGGACACGCAGTCGATGCGCGACCTTGGTCGCGCCTGCCTGGAATGACGTTTCATTGAAGTGACGAGCATACGCGAGGACTGCGGAATAACCCGCGAGAAATACGAACAGCTCGGCGGCGTCAGAAAAACCGTAATTCTGCAGTGTCAGTTCGCTGAAACGATTGCCTGGAACGTGATCGACGAAGATGCATATCAGCGCAACGCCGCGAAAGAAGTCGATACGCAGGTCCCTTTGCTTCGGCGTTGCCGCCGAATTGTTACGATTGCTCATGACTTCCTCACATCGCTAGGCTCGGACGGCCAAATGCCCTCGCGGGGGTGACGTTTTCTTGATATGAGTAAAAAACGATTTCTCTGGGCACCTGGTTCCGTGCCGGATCGAAGCACCACGATCGAGGGTGTTGGCGCCAAGCAACGGCTGCGAGCGTTGGCGAATGTTGTCAGAAGCCGCTCAATCCGTTGTGTGACATGGCCGTTGTAACAGGGCCGCTGAAGGCGGGCGTACGAGTAGAGACGCTCGGACGCTGAAGGCTTCAGGCGATCGGAGCGTCCCTATCATGATAAAATTCGCGGCTTCTCACCACCTGATTTCACATCCTGTCGAGCCAGTTGTCGACCTCTTCGCGCGCCTTGTCTTTTGCATAGCCGTAACGCGCCTGAATGCGGCCTTCGAGTTGCTCTCGATCGCCGTTGATCTCCGCGATTTCATCGTCCGTCAACTGACCCCAAGTTTCCTTCACCTTGCCGGTGAATTGCTTCCAGTTACCTTCAATGCGGTCCCAGTCCACGATGATTCTCCTTCTGAAGAAATATCGAAACGATAGTCACCGCAATTAAACCCGCGACCATAATTTCGGTTCCAGGCCCGCCGTTCTCACAGGCATCAACGCCGTCATCGCCCTGCGCGGAATCACTCGGCAAGGAGGGGCGCGAAAAGCATATCGCGTCATACCGTTAAGGGGCCCGACGTTCCGGAAGCTTGCTTCTGCCATGACCCTGACGGCACGCCAGCGACGACTCGAAAGGCGGGGCGGGGGCGGAATCTAACTCAAACTGCAGGAAATTTCCCAGGGCGGGCCACCGAGCCGTTTCGATGCCGGCTAGTACCCAAGCCATACGGCGCGGCTGAAAACAACCGGCTCCGTCTCACACTGCGACAACGTCGCACCGACCGGTTCAGCGCCGCTCAGCGATACCAGCGCCGCAGCCCCGGCAGGTTGCCGCTCAACCAGCTATCGATCTTCCTGAGCTTGCCCGAGACGACCTTGGCCGCGCCCCGGTCGGGATCGAACGTCGTTCGCTGCTTGTTGATGAGATCGGAAATGGTCAGCGCCAGCGATTGCGCGACTTCCGGCTTCAGGCTCGGCGCGTCGGTGTATTTCGAGAAGTCGATGTTGTCGTAGGCTTCGATGCCGAAGTTCTCGCTCAGCCATGCAACATCCGGCCGCGTCATTTCGAAGATCCGTTCCGCCACCTCCTTTGGCAGACGGAATTTGTCACCGTTGATGTTGCGCAGCGCGCGCACTTCCTTGTGCAGCGATCGGTTGCGCATCTTCTTGCCGTCGACGAAAAGGGGCCGTTGCGCGTTCAAGCTGGAGAGAATCTGCGCCGCTTCGTTCGACAGCGAAGAGTTGTCGTTGCGCGCCGCTTCATGGATGCTCCTGCGCACATCCTCATCGGTGACCCCGAGATAATCGAGGAATGAGCCGATGATGCCGTCGGCGTGCCCGCACATCTTCTCGAAGCTCAGCACCTTGACCGCCCCCGCCCCGAAAACCTCCATTGCCCGGCCGATCCGTGTCTTGAAAAGCGGAGTCGGCGGGTTCGCATACATGTCTTCCAGGATTAGTCCCTGCTTGAGCACCTGCTGCATGGCGCTGGTGGTGTGCGCCACAGGCTCGCGGATAACGAACAGCACTTCGATGTCGTCGACAAATTGCGAGAGCCAATCCTTGAACTTTACCAATTCGCCCGACTGATGATTCGACAGCCCCTCGTTCGAGAACAACACCGTCTCAGCCTCGGATCGCTCGATCTCGGACTTGAACTCGCCCAGAATCTGCTCGCCTTCGCGACGCAGTTCGGAAAGGTCGGTACGCCCCGCCAACTTATTGTGGGGATGCTTTCGCGGATCGTCGACGAAGATGGTTCTAAGCGCCAGCTGCTTGTCGGGACGAACGCCGGGGTAGAGAATGCCTGCTCCCTTGTTCAGCTTCAGGCGCGCTTCGAAACAAGCGTTCTGGATCGTCGTCGTCGCGGTCTTGGGTAGACCGGCGTGTACGATTGCTCGTTTCTTTGCGCGTCCCTTCGCCATCGGCGATCCTTCCTTGTCGGCTACTCCTGTCGCCTGCGCTCACACCGACGGGCTGGCCCGCCCTCTCAGTCGGTCGCGACCATAGGTCAGCTGCGACCCTGCCGCCTGCGACTTGGTGATGATTGCCATCGTCCTGTCGATTCTGATGTTCTCGATCGCCGTGTTGGAGGCGACATCGCCGATCAATTCGAACAGCAGCGTCGCCATCCCTGTTTTCTTGTACCAGGCCGCGCTGCTTTCCTGGTGTGGCTTTTGATAGCTCCACGCCCAGTCCTCGATGATGTAGATGCCGCCCGGCGCCAACCACTTGAACAGAATGTCGAAGCTCTTGCGCGTCAGCTCATACAAGTGCGAGGCGTCGTCGACGATGACGTCCACCTGCCCGCCGAAATCCTCACCGCAGATCCGGTCCAGCCTCGCTGCATCATCCTGCGAGGTCTTGTAATACACCTTCACATCGCCGCCGCGTTCGGCGACGTAGGCATCGAGCGCCGGGATCGGCTCGGCGCGGATGTCGAGGCCGACCAGCTTCGCCGGTCTGAAGCGCTTGTCGAAGAACGCCAGGCTGCCGCCTTCGAAAATGCCCAGCTCAAGGATCTTCTTACCCGCAAGATCGGCCTCGATCGAGTCGTAGATCTGAAGAAACCGCTTGGTCTTGACCAGCGTGAAATCGTTGGCCGTCGACAGCCGGCGCTTCGGCCCCGGTGTGATGTCGATGGTGAAACGGCAGCCGTCGATCTCGAACCTGTCCGCGTCAATCCAATTGATGGTCATCTCTCGTGTCCCCCTTGGCGCCTGCAACGCACCGCGCCCTAGATTTTTTCTCCGATGCTCTGTGCCAGCTTCCTGGCATACCGGTAGCCTTCGAACAAATCGGTTCTCAACGATTGATCGATGTGACCCATCAGTTCGCGTGCGAAATTTTTCGATTTCATGATTTGGCCGATCTTCACGAAGTCGTCCTCTCCGACCGACGGTTCGATCCAGTTTGGATCGTCCTCGGGCTCGGGGTCCTTGAAGAGAATGCCGTCCGCACGGCCCATCACGTCTTTGGCAATCCACCTGTTGAGGTGGCGTGCCCGGTTCAGGATCATCTTGCGCTCCGCGCCGGCCAGCAGGTCCGACTCGTGAAAGATCGCGGTCGATCCCTGATCCACATCGGCCGAATAGGCAAGCAGCGCTTCGTTGAAGCGGGTCGAGGCCTGCGTGTCCTTGACGACATTGTTGATCGCCCGCTTGTACTCCAGCGCCGAATAGGCGAACCGCGGGTTTTCGTTTGTGTCTGATGTTTCGAACTTCGAAGCATCCTCGATGCCGAGCACGCCTGCCAGAAAATCGCTGCGAATGTCTCCGTCGCGCAATTGCCGCCGCTCGTAGGGGCGCAAAATCAGGTTGTCCCTGCCGAAGGCATCCATCCACGGTTTGATGCGATCCTCGTAATCGAAGCGCTTGTAGAGCATGCCGAGCGCGGAGCGGATATCGAGTACCTGCGTCCCTGCCTTGACCTGCTGGTTGTAGGCCGCAATCATCACGTGGTCCTGCCGCCGTAGATAAATGATGACTTTGGGGTTGAAGTACCGCTGCAGCACAGCCGCCACGCCGCGAACGAGTTCGGGTTTCAGGCTGGAGATCAGCTCGCTGGAAAGAAGGACAGGCCTGTCCGCCTGCCGGTAGATCTCAGGCGCCCACTCTTCCACCGGTATGAATTTCCAGACATTTGCCAGGAACGGCGGAACGTGCGGCGAAAGCACATGATGGGCCCCGGCCACCACGCCATACTTCGGGTAGAGGATGCCAAGCTTGCCGAGCAGATTCCGGTTCGCCCAGAAGAACGTCTGCAGCGACGTGGTTCCGGTTTTTCCCAGTCCGATGTGCAGATAGAGGTCTTTCTTCGTCCGTCTCAGCATGTGACTTTCTCAATCTTGCATCTTACCCGTGCAGTATCCGCTCAAGTTCGGCTTTCGCGCGCCATCACTTCGAGTACTCGCTCGATACCTTCGCCAAGACTGGTGCGCGGCATCCAGCCAAGCTTTTGCGCGGCAAGACCGACATCGAGGCAAGTCCGGTGAACGTCGAACGCCCGCGCGGGCAGGTACGTCTTCGAGACCTCGCGCCCCGTCAGTCCCTCGATCGTCTCGAGGATCGTATTGACGCTGACGCTGGTGCCGGACCCTATATTGGTAACGAGGTTCTGACCCTCGAAGGCAAGTCCCGCGGCAAAGGCATCGACGACATCGCCGACATAGATGAAATCACGCGAAACGGTGCCGTCGCCCCAGATTTCCACGGTCTTTCCCGTCACCGCCTTGTGGCAGAAGGTGGCGATGACCCCAAGGCCGGTGTCGTGGCGCTGGTGCTCGCCGTAAAGATTGGAGATGCGCAGCGAAACGCTTTCGAGGCCATAGAGCCGTTGATAGAGCGCCAGGTACTTCTCGACAGCCAGCTTCACGATCCCATACGAACAGATCGGATCGGTCGGGTGGTCCTCGCGCACACACGCGACCGACGGCTCGCCATAGACCGTCCCGCCCGACGACGCATAGAGGAAGCGGCGCACGCCCGCATTCACGCTCGCATCGAGCAGCTTCAGAGTTCCAACGAGGTTGGTTCGCGCATCGAGCAGCGGATCGTCGTTCGACGTCTTCGGGATCACCGATGAAGCCAGATGGATCACCGCATCACACCCCGAAACCGCCGAGTTCAGGATACTCTCGTCGGCGACACTGCTGGTGATGAATTGCACCTTGGGATCGCGCCAGCTCGCATCCGTGACGTCGAGCATGCGCACCGAGTGCCCAAGGCTCATCAGCCGGGGAACCAGGTGCCGTCCAAGAAAACCCGAACCGCCAGTCACAAGAACGTTCATCCCGATTCGATCAGTCCTTGTTGTCAAAGATTGTCATGCCGGCACGGCCAGGGCGCTACGCGCGTTCTCGCCGCGGAGCACGCGATGATAGACCTCAACGTACTTGTCGACCATCACTTCCGGGTCGAACCTCGCATAGGCCGCCGGCACTGCGCCGAGCATGCTGCGGTACTCATCACCCCGAACAGCCACCCTGGCGAGAAGCGCGGCCATCTCCACGACCGGGAGTTGCCAGTCCTCGAGCTCGAACAAGGCGCCGGCCAGTTGCCCACCAGGTTCCGGCCCTGCCTTCAGCATATGCTGGATCTCACCGACGTTCGAGGCAAGCACCGGCCTTCCCGCAGCTAGGCAGTCGATCAGCGTCAACGGGAAGCTTTCGCCACGGAATCGGGACGGCAGTAGGCCGATGTCGGACATCGCGAAGTAGTCGCGAAGGTTTCTCTTGAACCCTAGAAGCTGGATATGATGACCAACCGCGCCCGGCTGGCTCAGCCGGGTGTATTCCTCTCCCTCGCCGATCAGTATGAGGCGGATGTCTTTGCCGCTTTGCTCGCGCGCCAGGTCGACCGCCTTGACGGCTTCATCCCAGCCCTTTTCCGCGATGGCCCGGCTGACGAGGCAGGCGACGAACGCCTGCACGGGAATCCCCAGCGAGGCGCGGTCGACTGGTTTGATCGGAACTTCCGGCAACGCGTTTGCAATACCGACAAGCTTTGGGCTGTCCGCCAGACCCAGCCGCTCGAACGGCCCGAGATTCTTCCGTGAAGTGAACACCAGTGCATCCGCCTCGCGGGCAATTCGCGCGACAACCGCATCCTGGTCGATTTCTTCCATCATCTCGTACATGCCATGCATGGAGAAGACGGTCCGCGCACGCGATGCTTCGCTCATGTGATCGAGAATGGTGCTATCGACCCAGCCGTGGTGCGAATGAATGATATCGATTCCGAAATCGTTGACGACGCGTTCGAGGTGGGCGAAATCCGTGACGATCGGAATGTCCGGGCGCAGCATGCTCCTGACCCCGGCTTCCCGCGGTTCCATTTCGCACGACAGGAACGTTACGGCATGGCCTCGCGCCTTCAGCATGTTCGCCATGAAGATCGGCAGCGTTTCGCCGCCACCGGCCGCGAAGGCAAATCCTGCCATCATCACCGACGGTTTCTTTTTTTCTTGGCTGACTTGCACTCGCGACGGATCATAGCAGGCCCGAAGATTGTCATCCGAGTAGTCCTCTCGGTGCGACTTCCAATGCTTGCGCAGGTTTTGTTCCTGGTCGAAAACGAACTCGCGCGAAACGTCGAAATTTTCGACCACGAACCGTGCGACGTCCTCGTGCTCGCGGTAATAGACATCCTTGACGAAAGTGCTCTTCGCCGTGCTCGCCTCGTGGACGCGATAGAAGTTGCGCATCTCCGGCAGGTAGGCAACGGCCCCGCCCTTGATCAGGTTAAGATAGAACAGCCAGTCCCCGCAGATCTTCATCTGCGTCCACGGCCCTTTCAACAGGTCGTTATCCCTGCCGGGGTGGCGCAACAGTGCGCTGCTCACGTTCGGAACGAGGTTTTTCGTTGCCCACCCCTTGGCCACGAGCTGGTGGGCGGTCAACTGGAACGGCCTGCTCCACAGGTTTGGATCGATGTCGTTGAGATACTCGTGCGTCGACCATATCGCAGCCTTGCCCTCCGCATCCATGAAGGCCGAGTTGACATATGCGAGCATCACGCTTTCGTCTTCGAGAGACGGCAGCAGGCTTTCCAGAAAGTGCGGGTCCGACCAGTCGTCGCTCTCTGCGATCCAGACAAGAGAGCCCCTCGCAAGCGACAATCCCTTGGCCCACTGGCGATAACCGCTGCCGGAGTTCTTTTCGTTAGGGATGAGGCGCGCACGGTCGGGGTATGTCTCCTCATAGCGGCGCATGATCTCGAGGCTGCCATCGCTCGAACAGTCGTCGAGCATGATCAGTTCGAACTTCTGGTAGGTCTGCTCCAGGATCGTATCGAGACGCTTTTCGAGAAACGCGGCATGGTTGTAGTTCGGCACGATGACCGACACCAGCGGGTGAGTCCGGCGCACGGTGCGCGGCATGTTCGTGCGCGCTTCGAGCTGCGTCAGCGTTCTCACGCGGTTGCGGACACCGCTCAGTCCCTGCTGTCTCAGGACGTGAACCGCCTTCTTGACTGTCGGAACGACCCCGCCGCGGCGGCGCACTGCGGACGCGAGCGCGAATGTTCCCGTCGTCAGCTTGTTCGAGACTGCCTTGGCGGATCTGAGCGGGGCAGTGATCTTGTAGCTCGCGGAATTCTCGAATGCCTCGACCGAGGCTCGCGTCAGCCGCAATTCCTCCTCGCGCTCGAGTAAAACGTCGCGGACGTAGTCTAACCGGCCCTGCAGGGTCGCGATCCGGTCGTTCAGACCATCGAACTGTTGCGCAAGCTTCGCTCTCGAAGAGTTGATGGCCGACAGGATCGGCAAGGCCTGATTGAACTCGGCGCGCACGGCCTCGATGCGACTCAGCGCCGGCGCCGACTGCGGCGACTGCGCCAATTCCTCCATCGCCTCGAAAGCCCGGCTGATCCAGCCGCGCATGACCGGATCGATCCGCACGGCATCCTTGCCGTGCTTCTGATGCCGGAAGTCCGTCGACAGGAACGCCTCGACCTGCGGTGCGATATCCTCGATCGAGTTTGGGAACGGCACGCCGGTGTGTTCGATCAGCCGCTGCAGCGTGCCTCGCCAGTCGCGCAACACCGAATCGTAGGTCACGAAGGTGCGGTCGACGCTCCGGGTCGCCTCCTCCGCGTCGAGCACATGGCGCAGCCATAATAGTGCGCCGTCCGCCGGGGCATACTGTTGCGGCCACAATCCTGCACGCGCTTCGAGCGAATGCACGACATCGAGCGGATTGCGCGAAATCAGAACCGGCACCGTCCGTATGCCGGCCTCTGCCAGTGCCGAAGCAAACAAAGGAGCGAACCGGCAAATCCGTGGATCCTTCACGACCAACAACCTGGCGTTGCCGAAATCTCGATCGATCAGCCCAAGAAGTTCGCTGCGTACATCCGCGAGACGTTGCTCTGAAAGCTTCGTGAAATCCGGTCCGCACCAATCGTGCCACGCCGAACCGATTTCTGCCAGCAGCGCATCGTGATACACCGTCAGCGCTTCGGGTTCCCAATGCCCGGTCTCGTTACCCTCACCCGCTCCGAGCAGCCGACGCGGCAGTTCGGCGCCGGCAAGACTGAGCAGCCGGGTCAGCGCGCTGGTTCCCGAGCGGTGCATGCCAAGCACAAGCAGGCACGTCCGATCGCCGGCGTCGGCCGGACCGGTGCGGGGCCAATTCGCGCTCGAACTCGACTGGTTGTTGTCGTCCCACACGCCTTAGAAACCTCGGATTGGCCCGAACCCAAGCATTGGATCATGATCCGCCCGTCTGGCCGAAGCCACGCGCGCCGACACCGGGCTTTAGCTTGTGCGAAGTTCAAACGCAAGCAAGCCAGCCGCCCCATCCCATATCGATTTGATCGATATCGTTTTGTCCGCTTTCGGCTCGTGGCGCCGCAATGCCCGCGGCGGCGGCATGCGATCCTCTTGCGACAGCGCGATCGGGCTCGCCGCGTCCACTGGCGATTGACCGTGCCGGCGCCTATGGTGTAATCACCCCCGCGATTGGTCTATGGGCCTATCGCGCGGCCTGAGCGAACCGGCGTTGCGTTCGCGACGAACCTCTTTTGGGCGCGGTCATGCCCTCCTTGACCGTTGGACAAACCCGACCACTGCACGACCGCGCTAAGGCTCGCCCCGGCAAACGCCCGCAGGGGCTTAGGGAAGCGCGGTCGCGGTCCCGGAGGAATCGGGCGCAATCCAAGAGACGCGCGGCGGCAGCGCGAAGGACAATTGAGTATGCTGGTGACGCCGCAAAGTCTGCCCGAAGTCCTGGAAATCGCACCTGCGAAGTTCGGTGACGCGCGTGGTTTTTTCTCGGAAACCTACAACGCGAAAAAATTTTCTGACGCCGGACTGCCGATGGCGTTCGTCCAGGACAACCACTCGTTTTCGGCGGCCCGCGGCGTCCTGCGCGGTCTTCATTACCAGCTTCCCCCCTTTGCCCAGGACAAGCTGGTGCGCGTCATCAAGGGCGCCATCTTCGACGTCGCTGTGGATATCCGTCGCGGATCGCCGCGCTTCGGGAAATGGTGCGGGCGCACGATTTCGGCGCTGGCTTGGAACCAGATGTTCGTTCCGAAAGGCTTCGCGCATGGCTTCCTCACCCTCGAACCCGACACCGAAGTGATCTACAAGGTCTCCGACCTCTATTCGCCCGAACACGAACGCGCAATTCACTTCGCCGACCCCGACATCGCCATCGATTGGCCCATTGGCGGCATCGAGCCGACGCTATCGGACAAGGATAGCGTCGCACCCTTCCTCAAGGACCAGCCTGAACTCTTCCAATTCTCCGGTGAAGGAGCGAGCCCGTGAAAATCCTCGTCACTGGCGGCGCCGGCTTTATCGGTTCGGCGGTTTGCCGTCATCTTGTCGGAGATCTCGGCACCGCCGTCGTCAATATCGACAAGCTGACCTACGCCGCCAATCTCGATTCGTTGAAACCCGTCTCCGGCAGCCCGCTTTATTCGTTTCACCGCCAGGACATCTGCGATCGCGAGGCGATCCTTGCGATCATGCGAAGCGAGAAGCCGGACGCCGTCATGCATCTGGCCGCCGAGAGCCACGTCGACCGCTCCATCGATGGTCCGGCCATCTTCATCGAAACGAATGTCATGGGCACCTACTCCATGCTGGAAGCCGCCCGTTCCTATTGGAGCGAACTTGAAGGCCCGGCCCGCGATCGTTTCCGCTTCCACCACATCTCGACCGACGAGGTCTACGGCGACCTGCCCTTCGACGACAGCCTTTTCACCGAGACGACGCCTTACGCGCCCTCCTCGCCCTATTCTGCCTCGAAGGCATCCTCCGACCATCTCGTGCGCGCCTGGAACCACACTTATGGCCTCCCCGTGGTGCTCTCCAACTGCTCGAACAACTACGGCCCCTATCATTTCCCCGAGAAGCTGATCCCGCTTGTGACCCTCAATGCCCTCGAGGGCAAACCGCTTCCCGTCTACGGCAAAGGCGACAATGTCCGCGACTGGCTCCACGTCGAGGATCACGCCAAGGCCCTCGCAACGATCGCGTTAAGGGGCGAGATCGGCCAATCCTACAACGTCGGAGGCCGCTGCGAGCGCACCAATCTTGCCGTCGTCGAGGCAATCTGCGACATCCTCGATGCAGAGGTTCCTCGCCCCGGCGGCCCGCCGCGTCGCAACCTGATTACGTTCGTCACCGACCGTCCCGGCCATGACCGCCGCTACGCGATCGACTGCTCGAAGATCGAAGCCGAACTCGGATGGACACCTTCGCGCACCTTCGAGGAAGGTCTCGCCGACACGATTCGCTGGTATCTTGCGAACGAAGACTGGTGGCGGCCGATCCGCGAGAAGAATTATGCCGGACAGCGTCTCGGCACCGGCTCGAACAAGACCTGAGCTGGCCTCATGCCATCGCGGGAAAAACGGGAGAACACATGAGAGGCATCATCCTCGCCGGCGGTTCCGGCACCCGGTTGCACCCGATGACGCTCGTCACGTCGAAGCAGCTTCTGCCGGTCTACGACAAGCCGATGATCTATTACCCGCTGACCACGCTGATGCTCGCCGGCATTCGCGAGATCATGATCATCTCGACGCCGACCGACCTGCCGAATTTCGAGCGCCTTCTGGGCGATGGCACCCGCTGGGGCATCGAGCTGACCTACGCCGAGCAGCCGCGCCCCGAGGGCCTCGCCCAGGCCTACCACATCGGCGCCGATTTCGTATCCGGTCGCAACTCCTGCCTCGTCCTCGGCGACAACGTGTTCTACGGTCACGGCCTGATGGAACTCCTGTCACGAGCCCGCCAGCGCTCCGTGGGCGCCAGCGTTTTCGCCTATCACGTCACCGACCCCGAACGCTACGGAGTCGTAGAGCTGGATCAGGAA
>Ga0180009_10000677_pt1 | contig 45399 bp, 46 predicted proteins | sample OS_PC_MetaG_FD_123537 | JGI IMG/M metagenome (GOLD analysis project Ga0180009, IMG submission 123537) | Groundwater microbial communities from the Aspo Hard Rock Laboratory (HRL) deep subsurface site, Sweden - OS_PC_MetaG | ecosystem: Environmental > Aquatic > Deep subsurface > Groundwater...
CATGAACCAAAGGAAAACCACCATGAACAAGATCATCATCGCCCGCGGCCTGACACTCGCAGCCACCACTGGCGCCTTTTGTCCAGTCATCAGCGCTTGATGCCTATGAGGCTCCAGCCATCCATACTTCCAACATTACGTCGTTGGTGACAGCAATGACCTCGTCAGCTACAATTAAGCGGGATATGACGGTTCACCGAGCTTCGCGGCACCAAGCCAAGGGCGGCATCAACCATACAGTCGCCCGTTCCATCACCAAATCGACGAGCATTCATGAACCTCGCGCGAAATTGCCCCATACACTGTAACATTTTGCGGTCATGATTGCCTGCGCTAGCAGCGCACATAGTGGGCAATTTCATTTTACATGGGTTCAATGACCAACCCGAGCAGCAATAACGGACTGTTAGATCGGCTTGATTTCAGTGAAATCACTCGAAAAGAACAGGCTCACCGACCAGGCATCACAAAAATTGGTTTCACAAAACTGCAGGCTTACGCAATTCTGAATATTTCATGACATAGGTGTCTTGCAAATGACTGCCCAAAGATCGCGCTTCCAGTCAACCCCTCCAGGATCTCTGTAATCGATATTATAGTTGGTTTCTCCAACTTTAACGATTGCAGGTACACCGCACCTTATGCTTGCAGTATGTCTTGACCAGTCGATATACAAAATTTTTCCCGTCCCGTTTTTCTCCAAAATGGTAATCACTACATCAATATCAAAATCTCGATCTCGGGCAACATCATTGCTTAGAAGATTCAGACTGATCGTTCTGTGCCCGTCAATACGCGCAGTGTGGAATATTTGATGCTCGGTCGCATTGGCAGTTAGCGCGAGAGAACAAAACACGATTGCTGGAAAAACAAACACACGCATTGCAACCTCCCGTGGATTACACGAAAAGAGGATTTTAGCACGAAGGAACATGGGTAGCGAGTCGGCAGTTAACCCCCAGTTTTCATAGATGCTTTTCGGCATAGTTCACGCGGATCTTTTCTAGCCTTAAAAATGTGTGGGCCATTCTCGACACGCAATGATCAACGAAACAATACATTGCACGGGCCGATTGTCGGTTTCTCGTTAGAAGGGGTCGCCATTATCTGCATCAAGCCTTAGTGAATGAATTTGCTATTGTTTTGACCTCGACGTTGCGGTAAATCTGTTCGAGATGAAGATGCCGAATCGCCACAAATCCCGTCTCGGACGTATGCTTCTGGTCTTGATGTTTGCTTTTACATCCATCGTACCGGAGTCCCTGCATGCGTTCGCTATGGCTGAGGCGCAGTCAGTCAACGGCGGAGGACATCATGCGATGATGGGCCATCTGTCTGGTGATCAGCCACCGGCTACCCATCACCAATCCCGGGAAAAATCAGCAGATTTCGCGCAAGAACCGATCCCCACCGGCCAAGACACGGTTATAGACCGGTGCTGTCCTGCAAGCTGTTTCGTTGCGCTCTGCCATTTCGACGCCGTGGCGGTGGATCGATTCATTCCCGAGAGTTTCGAGATCGGCGCGACTCCTGAATTTGTGGTCGTGGTCATGGCGTTGCCCGAGCGGCCGCCGCGAGCCTGAAGTGTGATCTGAGCCCTTTTGTGGCGTCGGGGCCGAGTGTCATCGGTTAAATCCACTTCTTATCGCAGTAGGACAATCATGTTTCGTTTTCTCTTGGCGGCCACCATGCCGCTGACCCTTGCTGGCTGTGCGTCGGCGAGTGGCCCTGCCGACGTCATGTCGGTGAGTTCGCCCGCAGATACCGGTGCAGGTATTCGTAATATCCATCATCACACGGTTCTGGATGGTTACACCCATCGAACTCCCGTGGAACCGAAGTCTTGGCGTCAACAAAACGACAGCCAGGGCCCTGGCGCGGGGGTAGGCTCATGAGCATCTCCCGCACTACTATATCTTTCATTGTCGTGTCATCCGCAGGGTTGTTTCTAGCTGGTTGTGTCAGCGACCAGGAGCTCGCCGGGTACTCGGCGAAAGAGGCCGGTTTTGGCGTCGTCGCAGCATCCGTTTCCATCGGCACCAGAGGCAAAGAGGCGGTTTGGCTTCAAAACAAGGATCAGGCAAAAGCGGTTTCCGAACGCGTCCACGGCCTGGTGCACAAGAAAACTATCAATGCCGACACCGCTGTTCAGGTAGCACTTCTGAACAACAAGGGCCTGCAGGCAGCCTATGCCGATATCGGCATGAACGCAGCAGAAGCCTGGCAGCAAAGCCTGGCTGAAAACCCAAGGGTTTCGATCGGCCTGTTGGGAATTGGAGCGCCAGAACTTGGGGCCTATCGCGCCATCGAAGGAATGATCGCGGCCAACATCCTGTCGCTTGCGACCCGGAAGGCTCGCGTTGATATCGCCGACACGCGGTTCAGGCAATCCCAGATGCGGGCGGTTGACGCAACCTTGAAGGTAGCCAATGACACACGCCGGGCCTGGGTCAATGCAGTTTCGGCATTTGAAACAGTTGCCTATCTCAATCAGGCCAAGGTGGCGGCTGATGCAGCCTCCGAGCTTGCTCAGAAACTCGGCGAAAGCGGCGCGCTTCCAAAGGGTGGCCAGGCCAGAGAACATGCCTTCTATGCCGAACTGACCGGGCAAATGGCCGAAGCCCGGCTGGCGTCACGGCTGGCCAAGGAAGAGTTGACCCGGATCATGGGACTATGGGGCAGCGAGGTTGATTACTATGTCCCCGACAAGCTTCCACGGCTGCCGCGCGGGGTTATCAAGAAAAACCGGATTGAGCAGGAGGCGCTTGAAAACCGCGTCGACCTTCGTGTTGCCAAGCTGGAACTCGAAGCTGTTGCCAAGAGCTATGGTCTTACTGAAGCCACGCGCTTTGTCACGGATCTCGAAATCATCTCGGGGGTTGAAGCCGAGCGTGAGATCGAGACCGAATACGAGATAGTCGGCGGCAATCTGGAAGAGAGCAAAACCCGCAAAACAGTGGTTACGCCGCAGCTCGAACTGGAGTTCGTGATCCCGATCTTTGACAGCGGCAAAGCGCGGCTGCGAAAGGCTGAGCTTGCCTACATGCAGGCGGCCAATCAGCTTGCCGAAAAAGCAGTCAACATCCGCTCCGAGGCGCGGTCTGCGCATACCGCCTACAGTTCAACCCACGAGATCGCGCGGCACTACCTCAATGCCGTGGTGCCCTTGCGCACCACGATCGAGTCGGAAGGCTTATTGACCTACAACGGCATGATTTCAAACACCTTCGAGCTCCTCGCCGACACTCGCGCAAAGATCGGAACCTTGATGTTGGCGATCAACGCCAAGCGCGAGTTCTGGCTGGCCGATGTCAACCTGTCTGCCGCGATTTACGGTGGTGGAGCAGGCGCGGGCGGTAGTGCAGCGACACCGTCCGTCGGCGACGCCGGCGGCGCCGGTCACTGATTTTTCCGGAAAGGAACAAGACCATGATGAACAGACGTCAATTACTAGGCGCAAGCGCTGCCGGAGCGGCCCTTGTCTCCTCGACCGCCTGGTCGAAAACAACCAATATGGGACTGCCCGATGCGGCTCTCATGGAGAGCCCGCTGACCCAGGCTCCGCTGATGCCGTCCACCGGACCGGACTACAATCCGGTTGTCACACTCAACGGCTGGACCTTGCCATTCCGGATGAACAATGGAGTGAAAGAGTTCCACCTTGTCGCCGAACCGGTGGAGCGTGAACTGGCAGACGGCATGACCGCCTATCTGTGGGGTTACAACGGCCAATCCACCGGCCCGACCATCGAAGCCGTGGAAGGCGACCGGGTCCGGATCTACGTTACCAACAAGCTGCCAGAGCACACAACTGTGCACTGGCACGGGTTGATCCTGCCATCCGGCATGGATGGCGTCGCTGGTTTGTCTCACCCGGCGATCCCATCCGGCAAGACCTACATTTACGAGTTTGATCTCGTGAAGTCGGGCACCTTCATGTACCACCCGCACGGCGACGAGATGGTGCAGATGGCGATGGGGATGATGGGATTCTTCATCGTTCATCCGAAGGATCCGGCGTTCATGCCGGTTGATCGCGATTTCCTGATCATGCTCAACGCCTTCGACATCGATCCCGGCTCCTATGTGCCGAAGATCATGACCATGGCGGACTTCAACCTGTGGACATGGAACAGCCGCATCTTTCCCGACATCGATCCGCTGGTTGTGTCGAGGAACGATCGCGTGCGCGTACGGGTAGGCAACCTGACCATGACCAACCACCCGATCCACATGCACGGCTATGATTTCGAGGTGACCTGCACCGATGGCGGTTGGGTGCGGCCTGAAGCCCGATGGCCGGAAGTGTCGATCGATATCCCCGTGGGGGCAATGCGGGCCTATGAGTTTAACGCCGAGCACCTGGGTGACTGGGCCATCCACTGCCACAAATCCCACCACACCATGAATGCCATGGGCCATGACGTGCCGACCTTCATAGGTGTCGACAAGTCCAAGGTCACCAGGAAGATCCGGATAGTGCAGCCCGAATACATGCCGATGGGTACCAACGGCATGGCTGACATGGCGGAAATGGCGATGGAGCTTCCGGCCAATACCATTCCAATGATGGCCGGCTGGGGCCCCTACGGCCCGCTTGAAATGGGCGGCATGTTCTCCGTCGTCAAGGTCCGTGAAGGCATCTCGGCTGGCGATTACAGCGATCCCGGCTGGTACGAAAATCCGCCCGGAACCCAGGCCTATGAGTGGACCGGCGAGTTGCCGGAATTTGCCAAGGCAACAGACGCAGCAACAACCATCACCCCAGCGCCGGTGAAATCCGGCAGCAATGGCTAACCTCTTCGACCCGAAGTGTTCACGAAAGGAACAATACATATGAAAATTCTGTCAATCGCATCCACAGCTTTCCTGGCAATGACGGCGCTGGCAGCCGCCGCAGGAACCCATTCAGGCGGGCATGACGACGGTATGATGGCTGTCGGCAAACCCGGGAAAGCAGCGCAGGTCGGCCGCACAATCGAAGTGATCATGAAGGAAACTGATGACGGAGAGATGCTGTTCGAACCTAATGAAATCAAGGTTGAGAAGGGCGAGACAATCCGCTTCACCTTGATCAACAAGGGCGAATTGGAGCACGAGTTCGTGCTCGACAATCATGAAAATGTGATGACGCACAAAGCTGCGATGTCGAAGATGCCTGAGATGGAACATGACGATCCCAATTCCGTACGTCTCGACTCTGGCATGGACGGCGAAGTGATCTGGACTTTCTCGAATGCAGGTCCGTTTGAGTTCGCATGCCTGATCCCCGGTCATTACGAATCCGGCATGAAGGGCGACATCACCGTCGCCGGCCACTGATCCAACGAACCGTTTCCGACACAGAAAAAAGGTAAGACAAATGCGAAAACTCACGACACTCATGATCGCAGCCATGATTGCCGCTGCCGGCAGCCCGGCAGCCTTTGCCACCGAATACACCAAAGGCGTGGTCAAGAAAGTCGACATGAAGGCCGGCAAGGTCACCATCATTCATGAGGAACTGATCAAACTGGACATGCCTGCCATGACCATGGTGTTCCGTACCGCTGAACCGGCCATGCTGGAGAAAATGAAGGAAGGCGACGCAATCGAATTCGTCGCCGACCGGGTGAAGGGCAAACTGACCGTCGTTGAGCTGAAATAACGGCCAAAAAGTAAGTTGCGGGGAGTTGGCGCTTCCCGCAACTCCTTATCTGCGGTCGTGCTGTTAACAACCATGTTCGGTCAATTGGGATAGAAGATCTCACATGAAAATCTCCCGTCGTCGCTTGCTAGCCGGTTTCTCTTGCGGTGTTTTGACCTCTCAGCTGCCGAACCTGTCACTCGCGGAGTCTCAGGATGGTATGTTTGATCTCGTTGCCGGACCATCCAGGCAGCGGCTTTACCTGCCCGATGCGCCTTCGTCGGATCTGTGGACCTACAACGGATCCGCGCCTGGGCCGGAAATCCGGGTGAAAAAGGGTGGGCGCGTCCAGGTACGCTTTACCAACAAGCTGGAAGAGCCGACATCGGTCCACTGGCATGGAATTCGCATCGACAACTCGATGGATGGCGTTTCCGGGCTGACTCAGAAACCGGTCGAGCCCGGCGATTCATTTTTGTATGACTTTGTTGCGCCCGATGCAGGCACCTTCTGGTACCACGCCCATAACAAAAGCTGGAACCAGGTCGCGCGCGGCCTTTATGGACCACTTATTGTTGATGAGGTTGAGCCCGTTTTCAAGCGTTCAAACGACATTACGCTTGTTCTTGATGATTGGCGGCTGGCGGGCGAAGGTGTGCTGGACGTTGCGAGCCTTGGATCGATGATGGAATGGGCGCATGGTGGGCGGCTGGGCAACTGGCTGACCGTGAACGGCCAGAGCCGTCCGGTGACTGACATTGTCCGCGGCCAGACCTATCGCCTCCGGCTCATCAATGCGGCCAATGCACGTGTCTTCGAAATTGATCCAAACCGTTTCGGCGCAACCCTCATCGGCTTTGATGGCCAATCATTCACCGAGCCTGCCAAGCTTGACTATGCGCCACTCATGCTGGGGCCAGCCCAGCGCGTGGATTTGATGGTCGTGGCCAAAAGCGATTTCACCATTGAGGAAGTCTCGGGGGACACGCCTTACCCTATGGCGGGATTCGCTGTCCGGGATGCTGAGGCCTCGCAACCGGCCAGCCCCGCCATAAAGCTGCAGCCCAATGTTCTGCCAGCACCTGACCTCGCCAAGGCCCGGCGTATTCGCCTGGAAATGACCGGCGGTGCGATGGGGGGCATGATTGAGATCATCTACAAGGGAAAGAAGCTGCAGGGTGATGATTTTCGCACCGCAAGACAGGCCTGGGCATTTAACGGAGTGGCCAATCTCGCCGAGGAACCGTTTTTCGAGGCCCGGCAGGGCGAAACCATTCTTATTGAAACCGTAAACCGGACCGCCTGGGTTCATGCCATGCATGTCCATGGTCATCATTTCCAGATTCTCAACAGATCCGGATCTGTTGTCGATGAGGGCAAACCATGGCGGGATACGTTTCTGATCGGGCCAGATCAGACGACTGAGATAGCATTCGTGGCAGACAATCCCGGCAAATGGCTGTTCCATTGTCATATGCTCGAACATGCGGCGGCCGGCATGAACACTTGGTTTCAGGTAACCTGATCCGAAATCCGCCGTTTCGGAGAAGGCAGTGCCGTTGGTCTTTGTCTTCTTCGCTTGCCGCTGGTTCAATCACACGTTGGCGAGATGGACGAAGATCCGCTTCAACAACGAACTAGGTCCTGTCGTTCTTGGTTGTAATGGGGCAACAACGCGAGCGTCTGTAGTTTTGACCACAACTAGAACCCAACGGAGAAACATCATGGCCACATCAACCAAAACACGTGTCGCCGTCAATGGATATGGGGTCATCGGCAAACGTGTTGCCGAAGCTGTGACGCGTCAGGATGACATGATATTGGCGGGTGTGTGCGATGTCACCACCGACTGGCGCCTGCATATAGCCGCAGAACGGGGCTATCGCCTGTTCGGTGCCACTCCCGACAGCGCGGCGGCCATGCGCACGGCTGGACTGGCCATCCGGGGCGGACTTGACGACCTCCTGGCGGTATCGGATATCATAGTTGATTGCACACCCAAGAAAATCGCGGCGCAAAATATCACGACCTATCGGCGACAAGGCGTCAAGTTCATCCTTCAGGGTGGCGAAAAGCACGAGGTAACGGGGCATTCTTTCGTGGCGGAAGCCAATTTTGCCAGCGCGGTGGGGCGCGATGCCACACGCGTGGTCTCGTGCAATACAACCTCGATGGTGCGCACGCTCACCGCCCTCAAGCAGGCAGGGTTGCTCCGCAAGGCGCACGGCACACTCCTGCGCCGCGCGACCGATCCCTGGGAAAGCCATTTGGGCGGCATCATGAACACTCTGGTGCCCGAGCCAAACATACCAAGTCACCAAGGGCCGGACGCGCAAAGCGTCGATCCGGAGCTTGACGTTGTGACCATGGCGGTCAAGGTGCCTGAGACCTTGGGCCATCTACACTACTGGTCGGTCGAACTCACCAGGCCGGTCGGCAAGGACGACATCCTAGACGCCTTCAGGACCTCCTCGCGCATCGCGCTTATCCGAATGGATTCCGGCCTTTCTGCACTCAACGCCGTCAAGGAGTGGATGGCCGACCTTGGACGGCCGCATGGTGACCTCTATGAAGTGGCGTTGTGGGAGGACATGCTCACGGTGCAGGGCAATGAGCTGTTCTATGCGTATATGGTTGACAATCAGGCGATTGTCATTCCCGAAACGATTGACGCCATCCGTGCGCTTACGGGAATGGAGAAAAACGCGTCGGCATCGATTGAAAAAACCAACAAAGCCTTGGGAATCGGCATATCTCCGACAGGGCGCGGTGCGGGAGGAAATGCACACCTATAGCGATGGCAGTGGCCTCGGTATTTTCGCCGGGAACACCGCGTTGTTTGGATTGCTACAGCGCTTTGGAGGCCCTCTACCCAATGCTTGAGGCAGTGGGGTGACATTTTCAAGCCATGCTTTGACTTGCGATGCAGGAACTGACGGTTTTTTGTCGAAGACTTGCCAATTTTGAATATGCATTGGTCGAAGAAAGTCGCCAGAAACTTGTAGCGGCGACGTCCATGTTCAAACTCTTCCAAAGAGCTCCGGACATTCGCGCGCGCATTTGTTGGTTAGGATAATGTAGACAAGATGCAGTGTAGCCAATCCTGCCAGCAGGCAGAAGAACGAGATGTAAGCGAATTGCAGGAACGCGAAATCGACAACAACAACCGCTATCAGTGTCAGCGCAAAGTGGCGCACATGCTTGTAGTGCGACAGAGCCGGTGGCAAAATGATCAGGGTCACGTATATCGTGTTGGTTAGCCAGCGCGGCATCATGAAGTCGAGCCACATCGACTTTTCATAGGCTAGGGACTGGTTGTTGATTTCGACCACGACCATGCTGCTGTTCAGCCCGTGGGGGATATAGAGCAAGAGGCCAAAGCCCAGCCCGATCAGAGACATGATTAGAAACATGCGCTTGCGGGGGCTATCGTTCGGTTCCAGCGCATAGACTGAAAAGGGAATCCAGACCGGCCACATGAACCATGTGAAAAAGATGAACCCCATCGCGCCCCATAGGACTGTGAACGGATCGTCTCCAGTCATGCCCAACCAAACACTTCCCTCCATAAACTGCTGCAATCCGGCAAAAAGCGGCATCAAGGCGATCGGAAAATATCGTTTATTGCGGCGCCAGGCGACGACGGAAATTGCTGTGCCTCCCCCGACAAGAAAGACGCTGGCGGCAAAGCTTACCGGAGCGGACAGACACATCAAATGGCCTTTCTGAGTGAAATTGTTACCCGACTAAAGCCCGTGCAAGCCGGCGATCTCAAATCAGCGTACTTAAATGCCCCAAGCATAATTGGGAAGCCGCCCAATATTGACGGAAACTTCTCCTAAACCCTCGATGTTGGCCAAAGCAACTCTGACTGCGGCCTCTTCGGCGTCTGATGCGGCAATACCCCAAACATCTACACGTCCACCTTCGACCACCACATTCAGTTGGGCAATGCTCAGCCTCGGCGCTTCGGCTAGCGCGCCCAATATTATATCGCGTTTTTCCTGATCATCAGAACTGGACTCAAATCTGATCACCGGTACTGCCGCCATTGCGTGCAACAGGTTTGCCCGACTTACGATACCGACCAGTTCACCATCATCCAAGACTGGAACCCGCTTAAAATGCTTTTTCTCCAGTAGTCTCGCGATCTCTCCAACCGGCATATCGGAAGGTATGGTCACTACATTTGTGGTCATAATATCTTTGGCACGGCGACCATGAAGGGCAACATATTCAGATGCCTCCAAGTCCGGGTTGGCAAAAACGGATAGCCACCAGGATCTGTGCTTTTCGACGGCACCTTCGACCCTTCGCATCAGATCGCCCTCACTGACCAGCCCTACGACCCTACCTTTTTCAACGATGGGAACTGCACTGATGTGATGCTTCATCATCAGGGCAGCGATCTGTTCCACGGACGTATCTCGCTCGGCGGTAATTACTTTGTTTGTCATAATATCATGCGCTTGCATATCGTCTTCCTTTTCATGCTGCGGTCACTATCGCCTACATCCCGCCTGTATGGGCGGCGTTTCCGTGTTGTAATATTGGTGTCATCTCGCATGAAGTCTCCCTGTTCGCAGCTGGATTGCATCATGCGGAGGGCCATAGCGTCATAGGGCAATTCGTGTTCCCGCACCTCCGTTGAGCAATTGGACTGCGTCTTGCAATCGTCCAATGGCGGCGATTTTTTTGCCTGTAACAAAACCGGCCGCGGCCGAGAGTTTGGGCGCCATGGACCCAGCCGGTGCATCGAGAAGTCGCGCTTCATCCGGTGTAACAACCGGAATAGCGCGTGCGGTATCCGTGCCGAAGTCGCGGTATACCGCATCGACATCGGTCAAGAGCAGTAGGGCATCTGCACCAAGCGATGTTGCAAGAAGAGCACTGGACGCATCTTTGTCTACCACTGCCTCGACGCCCATCAGGCTTCCGTCGGCCCGACGCAGCACCGGGATGCCGCCGCCGCCGGTGCAGATGACAATGACGCCTGCCTCCAATAGAAGCTGGATGACTCGCGTATCCGGGATTTCGAGTGGCTTGGGTGACGCGACGACGCGCCGCCACCGATCACCGTCTGGCGCAATTGCCCAGCCGCCGGCCTTTGCCAACGCCTCAGCCTGCATTTGTTCGTATACCGGCCCCACAAACTTGGTTGGTTTGCCAAAAGCCGGGTCATCGCCATCCACAATCACCTGCGTCAACAAAGTTGCCACTGGCCTGTCATGATTCAGAGCGTTTTCCAGTTCCTGTTCGATCAGATAGCCGATCATCCCAGCAGTTTCTGCCCCCAGAACGTCCAGTGGATAGGCTTCGTCGGGCTTGTAGGCCGCACCCTGCAAAGCCAGCAATCCAACCTGCGGGCCGTTGCCATGGGTGATGACCAACCGGTGTCCGGCGCGCACGATACCGGCCAGCGCCAGAGCGGCGGTTGCCACATTGGTACGCTGCATGTCCGCAGTCAACGGCTCGCCCCGGCGTAAAAGGGCATTGCCCCCCAAAGCTGCGACAACCAGCATCTCTAGCTCCCCAATGTGGCGACGAGAACGGCCTTAATCGTGTGCATCCGGTTCTCAGCTTGGTCAAAGACAATCGATGCGGAGCTCTCAAACACTTCGTCCGTCACCTCCATCGCAGAGATGCCGAATTTTGCCTCGATGTCCTTGCCGACAGCGGTTTCGGTGTTGTGGAACGCAGGCAGGCAATGCATGAATTTGGCGCGCGGATTGCCGGTCTTCTGCATCACGTCGGCGTTGACCTGATAGGGCATCAGCAACTCAATCCGCTCGGCCCATTTTTCCTTGGCCTCGCCCATGGACAGCCAGACATCGGTATAGACAAAATCGACGCCCAGGACGGCCTTGTCCACATCATCGGTGAGTGTGATCCGAGCGCCGGTCTCAGAGGCAATAGCCTGCGCTTCCGCTTGGATCTCTTTTGTGGGCCAGCAGGCCTTGGGCGCACAAAGCCGCACATCCATACCCATCTTGGCCCCACCAATAAGCAGACTGTCGCCCATGTTGTTCTTTGCGTCACCCAGAAACGCGTAGGATATTTCGCGCATCGGCTTGTCACTGTGTTCCGACATGGTCAGAAAATCAGCCAGGATCTGCGTTGGGTGAAATTCGTCCGTAAGGCCATTGTAAACCGGTACACCTGAAAACTCGGCCAGCTGCTCGACGATCTGCTGACCGAAACCTCGATATTCGATGGCATCATAGACCCGGCCCAGCACGCGGGCGGTGTCCTTGACGCTCTCCTTGTGGCCGATATGGCTGCCCGATGGTCCGAGATAGGTGACGGTCGCACCCTGATCGTGCGCCGCCACTTCGAACCCGACGCGGGTTCGGGTGCTGTCCTTTTCGAAGATTAGCGCAATCTCCTTGCCCTTCAGCCCCGGCTGTTCGGTGCCTGTGTACTTAGCGGATTTCAGATCGGCGGCGAGTTTCAAGAGAAACCCGATCTCGGCGGGTTTGAAGTCACGCAAAGTCAGGAAACTGCGGTTCTTGAGATTAAAGCTCATTGTGTAATCCTTTCACGTGGTCATTCGGCATCACGGATGGTAGGGCAGCTCATGCAATGGCTGCCGCCCCGGCCCCGACCAAGTTCGGCGCCGGGGATCGCCAGAACCTCGATCCCGGCAGCCTTCAACGCTGCATTGGTATCGTCGTTGCGGTCATAGCCGACGACGACGCCTGGCCGCAGCGCCAGCACATTGTTGCCGTCGTTCCATTGTTCGCGCGAACGCTCGGCCTGGTCATGGCCGCCGGTGGGAACGACCGTCAGTTTCGGCAGGTGCAAGACCTCCGCAACCACCTCGAACAGAGGCCGGTCGTCACGCCGGAATTGAAGCGGCGCTTTGCTCTCGGTTGGACGCAGATCAAAACAGGTTATTTCGTCGGCAACCTCTTTGAAGCTTGTCACCACATCGCCCCCACACAGCGTGAACACCGTGTCCAGATGCATGGCGAAACGGCTCTTTGGCAACTGACAGGCAATCACACGCTCTGCTACGCCTTTGGCAAACAGCGCCGTGGCCAAAAGGCCGATGCCCTGTGGCGAGGATCGCTCACCCATGCCGATCAGCACAGTTCCATTGCCCACCGGCATCACGTCGCCGCCTTCGACGGTGGCAAGCCCGTGATCCACCGTCGGATCGCCCCAATGCACCGTGGTCTTGTCTGCAAATTTAGGGTGGAACCGGTAAACTGCAGCGGTCAGCAATGTTTCGGGCTTGCGCGCGGGCCAAAACATTGGGTTCAAAGACACGCCGCCATAGATCCAGGCGCTGTTGTCGCGGGTAAACAGAAAGTTGGGTAGCGGCGGCAGGATGAATCCATTCGGCCCCAGATAGCTGCCGAACAGACCGGACGGTTCGAACGGCAGGTCGCCAACTTCGAGCCCGCCGATCAGATGCTCGGCCAGCTTTGCGCCCGGCAACTCGTTCATCCAGGCCCGAAGTTCGTCCAGCATCCCGGTGCCAACATCATTAGTGCTGATCCGGTGGTCCAGCACCCAGGCCCGAGCTTCCGGAATATCCATAACCTCGGCAAGCAAGACGTTCACATCCAGAACCTCGATGCCTTCGTTGCGCATTGTTGTTGAGAAGACATCGTGGTCCTTCTGCGCCTGCTTGACCCAGAAGACATCGTCAAACAGCAGCGATTGTGCATTCGAAGGCGTCAATCGGCGATGCGCAAGGCCGGGGCGGCAGACAATAACCTGCCGCAACCTGCCGGTTTCGGAATGGACGCCAAGAGCGTGGGTTGTCATGTTGGAAACTCCGATTATATCATAGGATTGCGGCGATGCTGAGCACGGCCGAGATAAAGATCGTCAGGATCAGCAGAAGCGGCCACACAAAAACAATCCAGCGGTCATAAGGAACGCGCCCGATAGCCAGCCCGCCGATGACCACGGCCGAGGTCGGCGTGATCAGGTTCACCAGGCCGCTGGCCGATTGATAGGCGGTGACCACCAGATCGCGGGAAACTCCGGCGAAGTCCGCAAGCGGCGCCATGATCGGCATCGACAGAACCGCGAGTCCCGACGAGGATGGGACCAGAAAGCTCATCGCGACCTCGATCCAGAACATCAGGTTGATGAAGGCCAGTTCCGGCAACCCACCTACGGTTTGCGCTGCACTGTTCAAAATCGTGTCGGCAATCAGGCCCTGTTCCATTATAACGACGATGCCGCGGGCTAGACCGATGATCAGTGCCACACCCAGAAGGTCGCGTGCGCCATCGACAAAGTTCGCGGTCAGGCGCTTCTCGCCCATCCGCGCAATCAGCCCAATTAGAATGGCCATACCCAGGAATAGCGCACCCATCTGCGCCATCCACCAGCCTTGCGAGGAAACACCCCAGATCAACGCGACAAAAGTCGCCGCGAACAGGATCAGGATCACCGATTGCGTGCCGCTGAGCCGGTCCGCCTCGGTCTCATTACCGCCGGACAGAAAGGCCTGTTTGTTACCATCGGCCTGGGCTGCAACGACAGAACGGGCCGGATCAGCCTTCACCCGCATCGCGTAGCGCATGACATAGGCCACACAGATCGCAAGCCCGCCGAGCAGCAATACCAAGCGCACGACCAGACCATCTGTAAATGCCACACCCGCCGCGTTCGACGCGATCACGGTGGCGAAGGGATTGATCGTGGACCCCAGCGTGCCGATCCCTGCGCCAATCAGGATGATCGAAACCCCGGTCAGCGCGTCGAACCCTGCAACCATCATTACCGGGATCAACAGCGCATAGAAGGCCAGCGTTTCCTCGGCCATGCCATAAGTGGTGCCGCCAAGGGCAAAGAGCGACATCAGGATCGGAATCATCCAGACCTCGCGCCCTGTCATTTTGCGCATTGCAGCCCTGATCCCGACATCAATTGATCCGGTGGCGTTTACGACTCCCAGAAAGCCACCCAGAAACAAAACGAATAGCGCCACATCGATGGCGTTGGCGGCATAGCTGTCCGGGTTGTAGAACCCTGCCGTCGGGGCGAGCAGGACATCAAAGAAGCCTTGAGGATTGGCCTCGACAGTTTTGTAGGTTCCTGCCACGGCGACTTCACGCCCCACGGCATCGTTCATCACTCTATCGTATTTGCCCGCGGGAATGATCCAAGTCAGCGCTGCTACCAATACGATGAGCAGGAACAAAATTGTGTAGGCTGTCGGGAAACGGGACGCGAGATTTCCGGACTGTTGTTCTGTCTTGGCTGGTGCGGTTACCATTGCTTTGTCCTCGTTTGTCAATGTGATTGTCGGGGCGTTGACCCCAGAGCCGGAAAAAAGGCCGGGACGCGCCGGGCATAGTCCTCGAAGACCGTGCCAAACCGCTCGCGGGTTTCCTGCTCCTCCGTGCGGGCCAGGCGGGCGTACATCCAGATCAAGAAGGGATACATCGCCAGTGTCAGGAGCGTCGGCCACTGCACTAAGAATCCGGTCAAGACCAAGGCAAAGCCCGCATATTGTGGATGGCGCATGCGGGCATAAAGCCCAGTCGTGGCGAGTTCGCCTTTGCGCTGTGCCGCATACAGCACTGGCCATGCGGCGGAAATCAGCCAGAAGCCGCCGCCGATCAACACAAAACTGAGAAAATGGAACGGTCCGAAATGCGGATTTGCCTGCCAGCCGAACATCATCTCCGGCAGATGTCCTGCATCGTGTGAGAACCAGTCGACGCCAGGATAGCTGGTCTGCAACCAGCCCGACAGCAAATAAATGGTCAGAGGGAAGCCATACATTTCGGAGAACAACGCCACCAGGAAGGCGCTGAACGCACCAAAGCTGCGCCAGTCGCGGGTGGTCTGCGGCTTGAAGAAGCTGAAGGCAAAAATGATGAATATGGCAGCGTTGAGGAAGGCAAAGAACCATAGACCGTATGAGGAGGAGACATCGCTCATGACTTATCGCCACCGTGCTTGCCGCCATGCCCGCCTCCCCCGTGGCCGCCATGCATGAAGAAGTGCATCACGATAGAGCCAAGCAAAAAAGTGACAATCAGGCCATTACCCGTAAAGATATGGAGGCGGTGTTCAAAACCGAGCAGTACTGCCGCGATCGCCAGAAATACGATCAATGTAGCGCCTACGCGTGATTTCCAGAAGCTTGGCGCCGGCGCTGGTTTGTGCTTTGAATGGTCAGGGTCGGTCATCCCAAATTACCTCCCCATACAGACGATGCGCTCTGTTCATGCTCGAAATTCGTACTTCCGTGCGGGCAAGATGACCAACTATAGGCACTCGATTTCATCCTCAATTTCTCCATTTGCGTGGCACAACAAATCCGGTTCAACGGTTCCTGTATTAGATAGACGCCGACAGCAGCCGAACCTTACAGATAGTCCGACAGGCAAAGCCACGCGGTGACGGTGACCTGTTCTCTGAGATGTTCTCATCCTTTGGGTAGCCGGTACCTAAAGAAAGGAGTCAGGCAATGAAGCGATCACGGTTCACCGAAGAACAGTTCCTCGGCATGACGCGAAATGGAGGAGGAGGGCTGCCAACCTCCATGCCGCTTGCGTACGTCGGCCGGCAAGGGAAGCTGGCGCCGCGCCTGGCTGTATCTGACGATCCCGGCACAAATGCCGGCTTGCCAGCCGCGCCCTTGTCCTGCCTTGCTCTTCGCGGCCTCCGGGTCCCGCCCCCAAAACTGAGGGCACGGAAACCTGAACAGAGGACCGCACGAAACGCGGAGAGCGAATGGAAAAAGCTGAACTTGAAGAGCTGAGGGACAAGGTGGCATGCGCGGCTGTGCTGGAAACCGCCGGTTTTGCCCTCGATCTGAAGGAGAGCACTCGCAAGGCGGTCAAATACCGCCGCGGCGGCGACATCGTCATCGTCATTCATGAGGGCAAGGGCTGGTTTGACCCCTTGTCGGACGTCAAGGGCGACGTGTTCGGCCTGGTCGAACATCTCGACGGGCTCCCCTTTGCCGCCGCCCTCTATGTCGTCGCCGACCTCATCGGCTTCACACCGTCAGAGCCCGCCTGGACGCGTAAGACCAGGGAGAAAGCGCCGGACCAGACGGTGGCGCAACGCTGGCAAAGCCGCCGAAAGCCATGGCGTGGCTCGTCGAGCTGGCGCTATCTCAGCGAGACGCGTGGCATCCCCGAAGCGGTTCTGCGGCAGGCGTTAGCCGCCGATGCCTTGCGCGAAGGCCCGCATGGCAGTATGTGGGCCGGTCATTTCGACGAAGCCGGTCACGTCACCGGCTGGGAGGAACGGGGTCCGGAGTGGCGCGGATTCGCGACCGGCGGCGCAAAGGTCCTCTTCCGGTTCGGTCCCGCCGACGCGCTGCGGCTTTGCGTGACCGAGGCGGCGATCGACGCAATGAGCTTCGCCGCGATCGAAAGCTCGTCGCCCGGAACGCTCTATCTCAGCACCGGCGGCGGCTGGTCGCCATCAACCGAAAACGCCCTTCGCGGGCTTGCCGCCCGCCCGGACGCTCTCCTGGTCGCGGCGACCGACGCCAACAGCCAGGGCGAGACGTTTGCGGAACGCCTGCGGGTCCTCGCTGAAGAGGAGGGCTGCAACTGGCAGCGGCTCAGACCGCCGTCAGATGACTGGAACGCCTGCTTGAAATGGAAGGAATGATGGAGAAGAGAAAAACGAGGACGGCATGCCGCATGCCCGCCGTCCGCCTCAAGGGTGACGCTTCGCCCGGCTGACGCCGGCCCTTGACCCGGCCGGACGGAGAGGCGGCCGCGGGAGGGGGTCCGGAAGGGTTGAAGAAGATGGTGAGCCGGGGACGGCGCCGCGCTTCAGCCCGTGACAGCCCTCAAAGGAGCCCGCAATGAACTCTCCTATCCGCAAGATCCATTTCGGGATCGCAGACCGCCGCCAGATGTTTCGTCTCTTCGACCGACATGCCCAAAGGCCCGACCGCTGGCAGAACGACGACAGCGCACTGTACACCGGTGAGTGGTTTGAAATCGCCCGTGCCGAGCACGACTACATGCTCGAAATCCTGCCGCCGCTCTGGATGCGCGGCGAGATGTTCGCCATGCGCGAATTCCTGACAGGCAGCATCACCAGCGTCTTCTACACGCTCAGCATCAATGGAGTGACGCGGTTCTTTCACGCCTATTGCGATCTTGCCGATCCACGCTCGCCGTACGAGATGCGCGACGCGATTGTTGAGCGCGAACGCTGGCCGGTCAAGGCGATGACCCGCGAAGAACGGATCGAGCACATCTGGAGTGCCACGCAGGACGACTATCGAGGCTATGCCGGAGGGGCCTTCCGGCCCGAGCATCGAGGCAAGCGAACGGTCATCGTCTACGGTCGGTCGGAGACCAGCTTCCAGCTGCTCGACGACCTGACGGATGAGCAGATTTCGGAAAAGCTGCCGGTGCATCTGCGTCACCTGCCGCTGCCTGAAGCTGCGTGAGGTCCGTCATGTTCACATTTCCGGTTCAAGCGGTGCGCAAGGTTATCTCGCGCGGGGAAGAGGACGCGGCCGCCAATGGCGGCTTTCGCAATCCCTATTACGGCACCAGACCAGGCGAGGGTGAGAAACCCGGCTTCTGGCTTGTGGGAGACGAAGGCGTCTACATTATCTCCAACGGCAAGCTCGCCGAGGGCCAAAAGCCGCTCGTTGTCTATTCGAACGAATGCCACCCCAAGGGCAGCGACGACTGGTGGGATTACAAGCGCCGGCATTTCGGCGGCGATGACGGCATCGAGTTCATCGATGCCGACCTCGTCATTCCGAGCTTCAACCGGAACTTCGCCGCGTCCTATCTCGGGATCCAGCTCAGCGAGAACGAGATCTCGTTCTCGCTGATCACCCGCTAACTCCGCTTTCAAATCCGCACGCTGGCAACGCCGCCGGGTTCCCTGGCGGCGCGGCTTCGTTCGCCCTCAATCCAGGAGAACCATCAATGTCAGACCACGACCCCTTCACCCTCGACATGTTTGGCAGTTCGCAGAACGCCTTGTCCTCCGGGCTTGGCTTCGGCGTCACCGCTTTTGCCGACAGCCCAGAAATCGAACCCGACAACGGCGTACCGCTGCTGGCGGCAGCGGCCAACCTGTTCAAGAGCCGGCGGCCCGCGGAACGACAAGCCGCCGAAGCGCCCGAGCGCGGCAGCAATTTTCATCTTTCCGGTGGCTGGAACCTCGCCAAGGGTTGGAAAGCCCGGGCGCGCGACAATCTCGCCGCCATCTCGCTCGCTACGACAATCGCGGCCGAAGACCGGCCCGTGACAAGGCAAGAACAGGCCCGTCTGATCCGGTTCACCGGGTTCGGCGCCTCGGATCTCGCCAATGCAATCTTCACATGGCCAGGCGAGGACGGGTTCCGCAAGGGATGGGAGGACCTTGGCGGCGACTTGCGGGAGGCCGTCAGCGAGGCCGACTACGCCTCGCTGGCCCGCTGCACGCAATATGCCCATTTCACACCGGAGTTCATTATCCGGGCGATCTGGAAAGGTCTCGAACGGCTCGGCTGGCGCGGCGGTCGCGTGCTCGAACCGGGGATCGGGACGGGGCTCTTCCCAGCCCTGATGCCTGAGCCGTTTCGCGCATCCTCGTTCTTCACGGGCGTAGAGCTCGATCCGGTGACGGCACGGATCGCCCGATTCCTGCAGCCGGTCTCCCGCATCATCGAGGGCGATTTAGCGCGCACCGACCTACCGGCGCATTTCGATTTGGCGATTGGCAATCCGCCGTTTTCCGACCGGACCGTGCGCTCCGACCGCGCATACCGGTCAATGGGCCTGCGGTTGCATGACTATTTCATCGCGCGATCGATCGATCTCCTGAAACCCGGTGCGCTCGCCGCCTTCGTCACCTCGTCGGGCACGATGGACAAGGTGGACACCACGGCCCGCGAGCACATCTCCAAATCCGCGGATCTGATTTCCGCAATTCGCCTGCCCGAAGGCAGCTTCCGGCAGGACGCGGGGACGGATGTGGTGGTCGACATCCTGTTCTTCCGCAAGCGCAAGCCGGGAGAGCCCCGGAGCGACGCGGCGTGGCTGGACCTGGCCGAGGTTATTCCGGCCAGCGAGGACAGCGAAGCTTTCCGTGTCAATCGCTGGTTTGCCGATCATCCCGACCATGTGCTCGGCGGTCATGCGACCACCTCCGGTCCTTTCGGGGAGACCTACACATGCCTAGCCGGTGACGGCGATCTCAAAGCTGCGTTGGACGCCGCAATCCATCTTCTTCCGGAAGCGCTCTATGACGGCGAACCCGGCGCGATCGATATAGATCTCGAACTTGGGACGACCCTGACCGACATCGCGAGACCCGAAGATGCCCATGTCCGCGAAGGCAGCTTCTTCTTCGATGTCGTGAGGGGCCTCATGCAGGTGATCGACGGCAAGCCCGCTCCCGTTCCGGTCCGCAAGGGCCGGTCAAGTGAGGGGTTTTCCGAAAAGCAGATCAACATCGTCAGGAAGCTGATCCCGGTCCGCGATGCGGTGCGCGCGGTCCTAAAGGCCCAGGAGACCGATCAGCCGTGGCGCGATCTTCAGGTGAAGTTGCGCATCGCCTGGTCGAGCTTCGTGCGGGATTTCGGGCCGATCAACCACACGAAGGTGTCGATCTCGGAGAATGAGGAGACCGGCGAAACCCGGGAAACGCATCGCCGCCCGAACCTGCAGCCCTTCCTCGACGATCCCGATTGCTGGCTGGTCGCCTCCATCGAGAATTACGATCTCGATACGGATACCGCGAAGCCCGGTCCGATCTTCTCCGAACGAGTCATTGCCCCGCCATCGCCCCCGGTGATCACCAGCGCCGCTGACGCTCTGGCCGTCGTCCTCAACGAACGCGGCCATGTCGATCCAGACCATATCGTCGAACTGCTGCATCAAGACCGGGAGACCGTCATCGCGGAACTCGGCAGCGCGATTTATCGCGATCCGACAGACGGGTCCTGGCAGACATCCGACGCCTACCTATCCGGACCGGTCCGCGACAAACTGGCGATCGCGGAAGTGGCCGCCGAGCTGGATCCGGCCTACAGGCGCAATGTCGAGGCGCTGGAGGCGGTGCAGCCGGCCGATCTCAGCCCGTCCGAGATCACCGCCCGGCTCGGTGCACCATGGATTCCGGCAAGTGATGTCGTCGATTTTGTGAAGGAGTCGATGGGAAGGGATATCACGATCCGGCACATGCCGGAACTCGCCTCCTGGACGGTCGATGCCCGCATGCTGGCCTTCCGGGCCGAGGGCACGTCGGAATGGGGCACCAAGCGCCGGCATGCCGGCGAACTGCTCGCCGATGCCCTCAACAGCCGTATTCCGCAGATCTTCGACACGATCAAAGACGGCGACAGCGAGCGGCGCGTCCTCAATGTCGTAGATACCGAGGCGGCAAAGGAGAAGCTCACCAAGATCAAGGCCGCCTTCCAGCGCTGGGTCTGGTCCGATCCGGGCCGGACTGACCGGCTGGCGCGGGTCTATAATGACCGCTTCAACAATATCGCACCCCGATCCTTCAATGGGGACCATCTCCAGCTACCGGGCGCATCAGGCGCCTATGTTCTTTATGGCCACCAGAAACGCGGCATCTGGCGCATCATCTCGTCCGGCGCAACCTATCTCGCCCATGCCGTCGGCGCCGGCAAGACCATAACGATGGCCGCCGCCATCATGGAACAACGTCGGCTCGGCCTGATCTCGAAAGCCATGCTGGTCGTGCCCGGCCATTGCCTGGCCCAGGCCGCCCGCGAGTTCCTGGCGCTCTATCCGACGGCCCGCATACTCGTCGCCGACGAGACGAATTTTTCCAAAGACAAACGTCACCGCTTCCTGTCGCGCGCCGCGACAGCCACCTGGGACGCGATCATCATCACCCATTCGGCCTTCAAGTTCATCTCTGTCCCGACCGTTTTCGAAAAGCAGATGATCGAGGATGAGCTCGCGCTCTACGAAGATCTGCTCACCAGGGTCGAGAGCGACGATCGGGTGTCACGCAAGCGACTGGAACGGCTGAAGGAGGGTCTGAAGGACCGGCTGGAGTCTCTGGCGACCGTCAAGGACGACCTCCTGACGATTTCCGAGATCGGCGTCGATCAGATCATCGTCGACGAGGCGCAGGAATTCCGGAAACTCTCCTTCGCCACCAACATGTCGACACTGAAAGGCGTCGATCCGAACGGGTCGCAGCGGGCCTGGGATCTCTATGTCAAATCCCGCTTCATCGAGACCAAGAACCCGGGCCGCGCGCTGGTGCTGGCCTCGGGCACGCCGATCACCAACACGCTCGGCGAGATGTTCTCGCTTCAGCGCTTCCTCGGCTTTGAGGCCCTGAAAGAACGCGGGTTGCACGAATTCGACGCCTGGGCCTTGACTTTCGGCGATGTGACGACCGAACTCGAATTGCAGCCCTCGGGCAAATACAAGCCCGTCTCGCGCTTTGCGACCTTCGTCAATGTGCCGGAACTGATAGCCATGTTCCGCTGCTTCGCCGATGTCGTGTTGCCGGAGGATCTGAAGCAGTACGTGAAAATCCCCGCCGTCTCGACTGGCAAACGACAGATCGTCACCGCCAAGCCGACCGACGACTTCAAGCTCTATCAGCGGGTGCTTGAAGCCCGCATCAAGGCCATCGAAAAGCGCGAGGGTCCGGCCCAACCCGGCGATGACATTCTCCTTTCCGTCATTACCGACGGGCGCCATGCGGCGATTGATCTCCGGCTGGTCGATCCCGACAATGACAACGAGCCGGACAACAAGCTCAACAAGCTGATCGCCAACGCCTATCGCATCTGGCGCGAGTCCGGAGAAAACGAGTACCTGACCCGTGAGGGCAAGCCTTTCGACCTGCCCGGCGCGGCGCAGATGATCTTTTCCGATCTCGGCACGATCAGCGTCGAGAAAAGCAGAGGCTTTTCCGCCTATCGCTGGATCCGCGACGAGCTCGTTCGTCTCGGCGTTCCGGCGTCCGAGATCGCCTTCATGCAGGACTTCAAGAAGACCGAGGCCAAGCATCGCCTCTTCGCCGATGTCAATGCGGGCAAGGTCCGCTTCCTGATTGGTTCCTCGGAAACCATGGGCACAGGCGTCAACGCCCAGCTTCGCTTGAAGGCCCTTCATCATCTCGACGTGCCCTGGCTTCCCTCCCAGATCGAGCAGCGCGAGGGCCGCATTGAGCGGCAGGGCAATCAGCATGACGAGATCGACATTTTCGCCTACGCCACCGAATGCTCGATGGATGCGCAGATGTGGCAGAACAACGAGCGCAAGGCCCGGTTCATCGCCGCGGCGCTGTCCGGCGACACGTCCGTTCGCCGGCTCGAAGATCTGGGCGAGGGGCAGGCCAACCAGTTCGCCATGGCCAAAGCGATCGCTTCCGGCGATCAGCGCCTGATGCAGAAGGCAGGCCTCGAGGCCGATATCGCCCGGCTCGAACGCTTGCGCGCCGCGCACCGAGACGATCTCTTTGCCGTGCGTCGTCAAATCCGCAACGCCGAACGTGATATTGAACACGATATGCGGCGGATCGCCGAGATAGGCAAGGACATCGAGCGCAGGATTCCGACCGGTGGCGATGCCTTCGCGATGACCGTCGGAGGTCAATCCTTCACCGAGCGCAAACCTGCCGGCCGGGCGTTGATGAAGGAAATCATGACGCTGGTACATCTTCAGGAAGAGGACGAAGCGGTCATCGCAAATATCGGCGGCTTCGATCTCGTCTTCTCCGGCAAGCGCTACGTTCAGGGCGACTTCCAATATGACGTTGCACTCGTCCGGACCGGCGTGGAGACCGACATCGACCTTGCGCTAACCGTCACGCCGCTCGGTGCGGTCTCGCGCATCGAGCATGTGCTTTCCGGTTTCGAGGATGAGCGGTCGCAGTACCGATTTCGACTCGATGATGCCAAGCGCCGGCGGGCCTCCTATCAATCCCGCCAGGGCGGAGAATTCGGCTTCGAAGACGAGCTTGCAGAGAAGCGCCAACAACTCGCCAAAATCGAGGCCGATCTGGCGGATGAGGTCTTGAAGGAGGGGGAGAAGGCCGGGGAGGTGGCCTGAAGAAGAAGTAGGAAGGGGACCGGTCGCAGATCGGTCGAACCGGTGATGCTGTCGCTCAACCGCCGCCTGCGCCATCCCGACCCGTCGTTCCTCGCAGGGCTGGCCAGCCCCGCTCACCTGGCCGGGCAGGGACGCTCGGCCGCAGTTGCACCGGCCCGCCCGCTCCGCGGTCCCGGGGATGTCTTTGAGAAGAAGACGAAAAAGGGAACCGGCGGCGTGCCGGGTCCTCAATCCCCAACCAGGAGCTTCCAATGCATATCATCAAGATCGACCCGCGCGCGCTGAAGGAAAATCCCGACGATGCCCGCAAATCCAAATCCACGCCCCAGGGCGATGCGCTGCTGGCCGCGACCATCAAGGCCGTCGGTATTATCCAGCCGCCCGTCGTTTCTCCCGAGGCTGATGGCGGCAACGGCTTCATCATCCAGGCCGGCCATCGCCGCACCAAGGGAGCGATTGCCGCCGAACTTGAAGAGATCGAGGTTATCGTGACCGATCCGGCAGACGACGGCGGCGCCATGCGCTCAATGGTCGAGAACATCGCCCGCGAACCGCTCAACCCCGTCGACCAGTGGCGCGCCATCGAACGTCTGGTGGCGCTCGGCTGGACCGAGGAAGGCATTGCCGCGGCGCTGTCGCTTTCGGTCCGCCAGATCAAGAAGCTCCGCCTTCTCGCCAATGTGCTTCCCGCCATGCTGGACCAGATGGTCAAGGGCGACATGCCGGATGAACGGCAGCTCAGGACCATTGCCGCAGCCTCGATCGCGGAGCAGAAGGAGGTCTGGAAGGCCCACAAGCCCAAGAAGAACGAAACGACGTCCTGGTGGTCGGTTGCCAACGGCCTGTCCAAGACCCGCATGTATGCGCGCGACGCCAATTTCGACGCCGAACTGGCGCAGGCCTACGGCATCGCCTGGGTCGAGGACCTCTTCGCCCCCGCCGACGAGGACAGCCGGTACACAACGGATGTCGAGGCATACCTGGGCGCCCAGCAGGAATGGATGACCAACAACCTACCCAAGAACGGCATGATTACCGAGCTTAATGGTTGGAACGGTCCGGAACTCCCCAAGAAGGCCGAACGGGTCTACGGCAAGCCAAAGAAGTCCGACCATACGGCCATGTATCTCGATCGCGACGGCAAGGTGCAGTCCGTCGTCTACCGGCTGCCGGAGCCGAAATCTGGCAAGGGCAAGACAGAGCAGGGAACGACCGCCCAGCCGACGCAGCGTCCGGACGTCACCCAAAAGGGCCAGGACATGATTGGGGATTTCCGGACCGACGCGCTTCACGAGGCGCTCGCCCGCGCACCGATCGAGGACGACACGCTGATGGCGCTGCTCGTCATCGCGTTTGCCGGTCAGAACGTCCGCGTTGATACCGGCTCGGGCAATGCCGGCTCGTTCCGCAGCCAGATCGCGCCCCATGCCGCGACCCTGGTCGATGAGACGGGAAATCTCGCCTTCGACACGGACACGCTCAGGGTCGCGGTCCGCTCGGTGCTGATCGAGGTGCTGTCGTGCCGCCGCAACATGTCGAACAGCGGCATCGTTTCGCGGATCGCCGGCGCAGTCGTCGGAGCCGACAGCTTCCTGCCCAATATGGGGACCGAAGACTTTCTTCTGTGCCTCTCCCGGCAGGCTCTCGAAAGCGCATGCGCGGACACCGCGGTGTTGCCGCGCAACAAGGTATGCGACACCCGCGCCGCGCTTGTCGAGCATTTCCAGGAGGAACGCTTCGTTCACGGGTCGGCGCTCTTCGCGCCGGACGCGAACGAACTCGCCGATTGGAAGGCCCGCAACGAGATCGTCGAGGATGAGAACGTCGGCGATACTGAAGGCTCTGTGGACGAGTCTGAAGCCGGCGACACCGACCCAGACGCGGTCTCCGAAGGTTTCCGCGAAGCTGCCGAATAGCGATCTTCTTTCTTTCGAAGGCACCGTACGCCGCCGGGATCCCCGGCGGCGTTTTCGTTTCCCATCCATCAATCAGGAGGACATTGTCATGTCCGCACAACAGATCTACGACCACGCACCTCTGGGTGCGATCATTCTCTATTCTGACGGCACGCCACAGCCACCCGAACGGCATCGCCGCAAGGTTCAGGCGTGGGAGCGCCGCAACAATAAAGGCCGGCTCGTCAGGAAACAGGCGGGAGCCAGCATCGGTGCCACCGGCGTCCCAGCGAGTTTCACCCTTCACGAGGGAGATTTCGCCAGCTTGGCCGTCATCGTGCTTCGGGTTTTCAAATCCTTCTCGGTCGATAGTGATCTCACCTTTACCGTGCTCAGATCTCCATCTGCCGGTTCCATTCTCGTTTTCAGCCACCCCGGCGATGCGGGCGAACTGGTTCACGTTGCCGACAGCCGGCCGGCCGCCGATGAATGGTTGTCGCGCCACGGCTATCCCGATGCAGTGCTGCAAGGGGTGACCGCTGACCAGGCGGCAGCCGATCATGTTGAGGGGAAGGTGGCATGACGAAACTCGTTCCCACCTATCTGGTCGCCGTCCATTTACTGGTCGATATGACAGGCGCCAATCCCCGCTCAGATGTCATTGCGGCGCTGGAGGCACACCTCGATCATCCTCTCGGGCAGGTGCCGGCTGCAGGTACAATCGTCGACTGGGCCGTTGCCGGTGAGGACCTCGCGGGATCGATGACACCAACCATCATTCCGCCCGATTACGCTGCGGGAATCACGCCGTTTCCGGATTGGCCCTCGGCACAGCAGCGAAGGGCAGCGTCATGTCGATGATCACCTCGTCACACCTGCTCTGCCGCATGGAGGCCGCACACCGCCAGACACGGGGCAATCTCGATCGGATCGAACGCCAGATTTCGGCCCGTGCGGAACGCATGACGGTGACAGTCAAGGCGAAGGCGAGATCGCGTTGGACCCGGTCAGACGAAGCCCTGTTCCGGGCCCATGTCGACGCGCTCAGCTTCGAACGGCGTGGCGAAATCGATGCGTTGACGCGAAAACTCATCCGTCAGGAACGAGCGATCGCAGCTGTCAGTGTCAAGCCCGCCGACGACCAGTCAGGCACAACAGCCCATACTGTGATTGGGGCAAAGGACCCGGGCTTGGGTCATCATCATTTCCTTCACATAAGGCGCCGGTGATATGCCGCCCCTGACGGCCTCCCTTCGGTTCTGGTCGCGGTCGTAAACCGGCGGTCGGAGCCTTCAAGGCCGCTGGCGCGCCGCGGTGCGGCCGCACGCACCATCCTCGCCAAACCAGCCCCGCGGGACGGCGCGAGGGCTAAAGGCCCTGCTGGCCCGCAGGACGGGTTCGCTCGGCATGGTCCGCGCGGACCCTGAAGCCTCCTTCTTTCCGCCGGTTTCTTTTGCCCGCGCCCGAAGGGAGGGCCGGCGGGGGCCGGCTTGAGCCTTCGGTCAAACCGTGAAGGAAAGGAATTTCACATGACCAGCAACGCTCGTCCCTCCCGTCAGTCCGGCAAGGTCGTCCAGCTCCGCAAGGGCGCTTCCCTCGAAATGGTCCGGCTCGCCTGCCCCGACAGCGCTCAGGCATTCCTCATCTCCGAAAGCTTTGGTCTTCCCGTCATCGACTGCGACGGCATCCGCGATCTCCACCACAAGATCATCGTCGACACGGCCGAAAGCCTCAATGAGGGCTTGGGGGACCGGGCCATGCAAATCCACCTTCAACGTATTGTCGGTTCTTTTGTCGGCTCCGCTCATGGCGCAGGCCAGTTCTACTCGCGCGCAGTTACCGAGGCCAGGGACGCTACGGCGAAGGGCTCCAATGACTCTCGCGACGAAGATCTTGACGGTCCGGTCGGGTTCAATGGTGCGGCCCAGCGCAAACGCGAGTTCGCGGCCGATATGGGCCTGCAGGCGCACGCTCTCAGATGCGCAGCCGAAGGCGTTGTCAGCGCTTACGAACAGGTGATTGGCGAGTCTTGGAAACCTTTCACGCGTCAGGTCGAAAACCCCGGTCAGACCGTCGATCGGAAGGCGACTGAGCTGCAGATGGCGGCTCTTGGATGAGCCGTTCGGGCGGAGCTTCGGCTCCGCCCACTATCAATTCGATGGCTAACCCTGCCACGGGTCAATGACGACCACGCCGGTCTCGTGGAAATCCTTCACATTGCGCGTCACCACGGAAAGATTGTGCACCAAAGCGGTCGCCGCAATCAAAGCGTCGGCTTCGTTGCGACGGTCGGGGATGTGAAGTTGGGCGCATCGTGTCGCGATTGCGTCATCGATGGGAAGAATGCGGCCGGCAAATTGCGGCCGGACATGGTCGTCAAGCCATTTGCGCAGCCTGCCACCTTGTTTTGGGTCGCGTCGTTGGACGCTCAGCACACCGCGTTCTAGTTCGAGGATCGTAATCGCCGAGATAAGAAAGGTGGTAGCGTCCTGTGCAGCGACCCAGGCGGTCACATTGGTGTCGGCACGACCGTCTCCGGCCTTCCGCAATTCAGAGATGACATTGGTATCGAGAAGAAAGGTCAACTGAGATCAATTTCCCGCGGCATGATCTCAACACGGGATGGCGCAAATTCGATTTCTGATAGTCCGGGCATAGAAAGTGCATCGACGAGGTTATGTTGCTGACCGGTCAACCGTTCGAACTCTGCATAGGTCATCAGGACATGGGAGGGCTTGCCCCGGTCGGTAATGACAACCGGGCCATCCCTGGCAGCCTTCTTTGCACGGCTGACGTCCTGGTTCAGATCGCGGCTCGAGACAGTCGTAATGGTCATAACGCACCTCTTGTAGGTATGTATCTACATATAGCATGCAGCGCGCGAATTGCAACGGAACGGTGAAGATATTGCCGCTCGCCGGCTAACGGACATCCGGTGTTACGGACCCAACCGATCCACGTAGCCTTGGTGAACCGATCGTGCACGGCCGGGCTCTATCTAGAACGCAACCCAATCCCGCTCTCTTGAGGGATGGCATTCCTGGCGCGGCGCGGACTTCCACGATCAACCCGTAAAGGGTCCGCTAGCTAGCTGCGGCCGCTTGGCTTTTGCCTGCGCGGTGATCGCGTCCGCTTGGCCGCACACTAACGGAGCCATCACAGCGGGAATTGGCCCGCTCCAACGATGGAGCCGAACATGCAGCACGATCTTTCCCTCGCCCAGAAACACGCCTGGAACCTCGCTCGCACCCTCATGATTCCGGTCATCCTCTTTAAGTCCGACGACGAATATGGCGTCCTGCCCGCCGACGAGGTCGACGACGCCGAGATAGTCATCCTCTTCGAATACGACCCTTACACCGGCGGTCATTCTGTCCACTGACAGCTCAACTATTTCCTGTCTCGAAGGCGGCGCACTGCGCCGCCTTTCCGCTTTATCGGCACACCGGCCGTGGTCCGTCCCGGGAAAGCTCCGGGCGGAGCCGGCAGCACCGGCAACGGCTTTGCCGTCCTCCTCTTCGTTCCGGCCCTTCGCCACCCCGCCGCGCTGGGCGCACCGAGGCCTCGGCTCGGGTGCCGCTCCGGCCTTGAGCCCCGCCGTTTTCGGACCTCGTGACGGACCGCGATCGGCGCGGTCCTGAAATCAGGAGGTCTGAGAATGAAAAAGAAAGAGAAAAGCCCGCGCGTCGATATCTATGCGCGGATCACCGAGACGATTGTCACTGAACTGGAAAAAGGTGTCCGGCCCTGGATGAAACCCTGGAGCGCGGGCGGGCTCGAAGGCCGGATCACGCGACCACTCCGGCACACCGGCGAGCCCTACACGGGCATCAATGTCCTCCTGCTCTGGTCCGAAGGCCTCGCCCGAGGCTTCGAAGCGCCACTGTGGATGACCTACCGGCAGGCCGGTCAGATCGGGGCACAGGTCCGCAAGGGCGAGACCGGCGCAACCGTCGTCTATGCCAGCCGCTTCACGAAGATCGAAACGGATTGCCGTGGCGACGAGGTCGAGCGGGACATCCCGTTCCTCAAGACCTACACCGTCTTCAATTGCGATCAGATCGATGGATTGCCTGAGCACTACTATCACCGGCCGGACAAGATCACCGATCCGATATCGCGCATCGAGCACGCGGACCGCTTCTTCGAGCATACCGGAGCTGTGATTCGCCACGGCGGCGCAAAAGCCTTCTTCGCTCCCGCAAGCGACCACATCCAGATGCCGCCCTTCGAAAGCTTCCGGGATGCGGAATCCTACGTGGCTGTCCTCAGCCACGAGGCAACCCACTGGACGGCGCCAGCGCATCGCGTGGGTCGCGATCTGTCGCGCTATCACAAAGACCGCAGCGAACGAGCCCGAGAGGAACTCATCGCCGAACTCGGGAGCTGCTTTCTGTGCGCCGATCTCGGCGTCGTTCCGGAACTCGAACCGAGGCCCGACCACGCCAGCTACCTTCAATCCTGGCTGCGTATACTTAAGGACGACAAGCGGGCGATTTTTCAGGCGGCAGCGCATGCGCAACGCGCCGTGACCTATCTTCATGGTCTTCAGCCGGCTCGGCTTACTGAAGAGCGGGAGGCGGCGTGAGTTTGCCTTCCGAATGACCATGGCGGAGTGCGATCAGCTCTCCGCCGGGCTGTATCCCGGCTTTGCAGAGCTCGTGTCTACCACAGCAATCATACCGCTTCCTCATCGGCTATATCGAGGTTGTGAATAAGAGATCAAAAGGCTTTGGTCATCGCGGCCCTTGCGTCGATGTATCTGCTCTTTCCCTTACAATCGCCCCAACATCCAGACACAGCTCGACGCACAGTTGAAGAACGAGAGCGGTGTCGCATTCTGTGTGAAAGACTCGACAGCGGCACGCGGTTGCCTCGACGCTGGCAAGAGCTTCAGGTTATACTGTCCAATTATATTCTGGATCGGGGGTTGCGATACGACGGTTGCCGGTCTTCACTCCCGTTCAAATGTCACCAACGCGCCGCCCAATGCGGTCTCGATTGAGGCATGTCTGACCGGAAAGCGGCTTCGCCTCGCTCGGCATGACGCAACGGCGGTCCGAAACTTTCTTCCCCTTCGAACTTCATTCGAATTCCTCGCGGGTCAAGAAAGTGTCTCCCCGCCGTCCTCCATTTCATTCCGTCCCCTTTGGGGTGCGCGCCGATCGCTCCCGGTCTCCTGACAGCCATCGAGGCCGCGATAGGCGCGGCCCGAAACATCGAAAGGATGAAGACAATGGCAAACATCGGCCCTTTCACCACCACCAAGAACGGTTTCACCGGCCAGATCAAAACCCTCGCACTCAACGTCAAGGCCCGCTTCGAGCGCGTCGAAAACCCCTCCGACAATGGCCCGCAGTTTCGCATCTTCTCCGGCGCCGTCGAACTGGGCGCCGCCTGGCAGAAGCAGGCCAAGGGAACTGAACGCGACTACCTCTCGGTCAAGCTGGACGACCCGAGCTTCCCGGCACCGATCTACGCCACCCTGGTCGAGGTGGAAGGCGACGAGGGCATGCAACTGATCTGGTCCCGCCCGAACGGCAACCGCGACTAACCACCAGAAGAGGGCCTCGTCGCAAGACGGGGCCTTCCGTGCGATGGGGTGTATTGAACTTCGACTGCAAATGAACTAAGTTGAATGGACTAAGCAGGAGCGCCGCTATGCACACCGTCAATATCCACGAGGCCAAGACACACCTGTCGCGTCTGATAGAGAAGGCCGCGAAGGGCGAACCCTTTATCATCGCCAAAGCGGGCAAACCGCTTGTGAAGGTCATGGCGCTGGATGCGCCGATGCCCGGCGCGACAAAGCGCACAGGCTTCATGGCCGGTCAGTTCACCGTGCCTGATGACTTTGATTGCATGGGTGACGAAGACATCGAAGCAATGTTTGGCGGCGATGCGTGAGGTTTCTTCTCGATACCCATCTTCTTTTGTGGGCGGCAAGCAATCCAGAGCAGTTGCCCGCACAAGCGCGTGCCGAGATCGAGAACTCCGACAACGATTTGATCTTTAGCGCGGCAAGTCTTTGGGAAGTCGCTATCAAGACAGGCCTGGGACGTTCGGATTTCGCGGTCGATCCACGGTTGCTGAGGCGTGGGTTGGTGGACAATGGCTATCATGAACTGGCGATCACCGGTGAACATGCGATCGGCCTTTTGGTGCTTCCTCCCATACACAAGGATCCTTTCGATCGTATTCTGATTTCGCAGGCCGTTGCCGAGGAAATTGTCCTGATGACCGTGGACGAGAAGATCGCGCGATATCCGGCGCCGGTCCGGTGCTTTTGATTGTTCGCAATATCGGTGGGCGTCAAAGCTATCAGCCCCGCTGTACTGCCGCATCGTGATATCCGCGGCGCCTTTTGCTACGCTCAAGACGGTGCAGCGCGGATCCTGCATCGGCGTTGGTATCGAATGTTTCCATCATCGTCTGCCCGCGTCTTCCAATCCTTCCCCAGTCGCGAATGAGCGACGCACCGCCGAACAGCGTGGGCTGAAGGCTCAGGCTGTAGAAGCGGCGCATATTCTGGGCCGGGTCGATGCGACGAAGATGAACCTGGTCGGGAGTGAATGTCTGCATGCGAAGAGTCTCTTCGGCGCAGCAACCGAAGTCCAATGAATCGTGTGAATCAAAGCTGGGCAATCGATTCACAACGTTGATACACATTCCTCGCGATCAGCGATGGAATCGGTTCTTGCCAACGACGCTTTTCATGTCATTGCGCCGGAACCAGATGGCGCGCCCGCACCTGAGTGGCAGATTACCCGACGTGAAAACGATCTGCTCGTCGCCGCGCATGCGCAGCACTTCCTCCGGCAGGATCAGTGGCCGTGCCGCCAACTGCTTGGAGCGCGTTCGCGACGACCCCGACATCTGCGATGTGCGGCTCAACTGGTCGACCTCCACCGTGGTGTTGCCGCAGCGTCGCGAGATGTATTCGGCGGTCTCGGGATCGTTGATCGCGGCGAAGGATACCCATGAGGCGCTCTCGAACCATTTCGATGCGGCGTCCCGCCCACCATAGGTTTCGCGCATCTGGCCGATCGACTGGAAAAGCAGAAGCAGGCTGATGCCGTACTTGCGACCAGCATCGCGCGCGGTCTCGAGAATGCGCAGGTAACCGAGCCGAGCCACCTCATCGAGCAGGAACAGGGTGCGACCGCCGATCTCGCCATTTCGGTTGTAAATGGCGTTGAGAAGCGCGCCGATTATGGTGCGGGCCAACCCCGGATGGGCCTCGAGTGTCTTGAGGTCGAGATTGACGAAGATGTCGGTCTTGCCGCCGTCGATGTCGTCGGTCGAGAAACTAGAACCTGAAACGAGCGCAGCATAGTTCGGGTAGCTCAGCCAGTGTGTTTCCTTGATCGCGTTGGCGTAAACACCGGAGAAGGTTTCCGGCGTCATGTTGACGAAGGCGGCGACGTTCTCTCGAACGAATGCGGATTCTGAATTGTCGTGGATCCTCTGCAATCGCTCGCGCAATTTGGGCTCAGGTTCGGACAAGTTCATGCGCATCTGGCGCAACGTCTGGTTTTCCTTTTCCGTATGCCCTGACAGGCAGACATCGGCGACCAGCGCGGTGATGAGTTGCAGGGCGGAGGCGCGGAAGAAGTCGTCGCGCATTGAAGTCTGACGTCCGGTATCGGTCACAACCCAGCTAGCGACGGCGACGACATCCTCCTCCTTGGTGCCGCCGAACCTGCCGATCCAGTCGAGCACATTGAATCCGACCGAGGCGTCCTTGGGACTGAGCACGAAAACCTCGTGTCCAGCACGCCGCCGGTGATCGATCACCATGGGTGCGGCCTCGTTTGACGGATCGAGCGCAACGAGCCCTCCACCCCATTTGAGCGCAGTAGGGATCGTTACCGAAGTGGTCTTGAACCCGCCCGATCCGGCAAAGACCAGTCCGTGCGTTGACCCGAACGAGGCGTCGAAGCAGAGCAGCGATGATTTTCCGCCATTGCCCCACGTATCTTTGACATCAGTCCGGAATGGTCGGCTCGCCACACTGTCCTGGTCGACGCGATATGCCTCGCCAAGGACAATGCCGCCATCCTCACCGAACATATTCTTGGCGGCGGCGACGGACATCCAGTCGGCTGATCCGTGGATTGCGCGCTTTCCCGTCATCCGCCGCGGCTTCATTGTTGCGAACGCCGCATCACCACTGAGAGCGACGCGGAGCGCAAACATGCCGGCGACGAAGCAAAGCATTGCGCCGATGCCGGTCGAAGGATCGGCATATTCGAGCAGGCTGTGTCCCGCCGGGACCGCATCTGCAAAACCGCTGAGCCGTGTAAATTCCCGCGTCGCGGCAACGGCGATCACGGCAATTGCACCGGTCAGAACACCGTAGCCGGCGAACCTGATTGCCATTGCTCCGCGCGCTGCAAACAGGAAAACGATGCCGATACCCGCAGCTACGCAATAGGGCATGGCGATGCCGATCCGCCCAAACGCCTGTTGCGTTTCAGCCGAATTTCCAAAGCGCGCCAACCACGTTTCGGAACCCTTTAACCCGATGCAGACGGCAATCATCACGCTAACGGGCACGAGCAGAAGAATGAGCTTACTCGGTGTCATCGGAAAACGCCTCCGCTCCGATCGCCGTCAGCCGCTCTCGCTCATTCTCCTCGCCTTTGATCCGCTGCGCACCGTCGATCAGAAGGCCAAGCAGGAGCGCGCGCTTCTCGTAGCGCAGACCTGCCTTGGCAATCAGGCCGCCGAGCCGGATTTTCTCGCGCGTGTCTTTCCTGCGCTTGTCCGATTGGCTTGCTTGTCGCATGCGCTCAAGCCTCGCTATTCGCGCGCGAAGCCGCGCCAGGCGGGTTTTGCGCGGGAGTGAGTTTCCGGGTCTCGCTGCCGCGCTCACGAAACCGTTTGGCCAGGTCCTCAAACGCCGCCAGCAGCTTGCCGTCATCGGCTTCGACTTCGCCAATCCCGGCCTTGAGCGCGATCCGGCCGATCCGTTCAGCCTCACGCGTCTCTGCGGCCTTCAGCTGCTCCTGGAGTTTGGCGATTTCTTCTTTGATTCTGGATGATGGCTTCTTCATTCCGGTTGCTCCCGATTGTCACGAATGCCCCGAAGGCATGAGGAGAATCGCCCGGGTGCGCGTTCAGCGCATCCCGGCAGAAATGCCGGGTCGGCGAAGCCGACGCTTTGAGAGATCATCCCTGCGTTCCGAAGGAATGCGTCCAAGGGCGCAGTAATACGTCGCTGGGGCGACGTGGCTCGCTGCGGCCCCAGTCGGGCTGGAGCGGTGGCCTGCGGAACAAGGATGAACTTGTCTCGCAGGAGCCTGATGAACCGTGGCGATCACGCATTTTACACCCCAGCTTATTTCCCGTGGAAATGGCCGCAGCGCCGTTTTGTCCGCGGCCTATCGCCATTGCGCGAAAATGAGCCACGAGGCGGAAGCGCGCACCGTCGACTATTCAAACAAGAAGAACCTGGCCCACGAAGAATTCCTGCTACCCGCCGATGCTCCGAAATGGGCGCTGGACATGATCGCCGATCGTTCGGTTGCCGGGGCAGCGGAAGCCTTCTGGAACAAGGTAGAGGCATTCGAAAAACGCAACGACGCCCAGCTCGCCAAGGAATTCATTGTCGCTTTGCCCGTCGAGCTTACTCGCGACCAGAACATCGCGCTCGTCCAGCAGTTCGTCTCAGAGCAGGTGCTCGCTCGCGGGCAAGTGGCCGATTGGGTCTTCCATAACGATCCCGGCAATCCGCATATCCATCTGATGACGACATTGCGTCCGCTCACCCAGGACGGGTTCGGTTCCAAGAAGGTCGCGGTGATTGGCCCGGATGGAAATCCGGTTCGAACCAAAACCGGGAAAATCCAATACAAACTTTGGTCCGGCGAGAAGGCGGAATTCCTCGAACAGCGGCAGAGATGGCTCGATCTCCAAAACCATCACCTGGCAATGGCCGGTCTCGAAATCCGTGTCGATGGCCGGTCCTACGCCGAACGCAGCATCGACATCGAGCCGACAACCCATATCGGCGTTGCGGCAAAGGCGCTGCAGCGCAAGGCGGGTGCCGCAGGAAACAAGGTCGATCTCGAACGGCTGACATTGCATGAGGCCCAACGGAAACAAAACGCCGCCCGGATCGAGCACAGGCCTGAACTCGTTTTCGATATTCTCACATCCGAACGGAGCGTTTTCGATCAGCGCGATATCGCCAAGGTCCTACACCGCTATGTCGACGATCCGGAGCGCTTCCAGCGACTTCTGGCGCGGATTACGGAAAGCCCGGAATGCCTGAAACTCACTGACGAGACAATCGACTTTGCGACCGGGGCGCGGGTCGCGGCACGGCTGACGACCCGGGGGATGATCAGCCTCGAGGCCGAAATGATTTCCCGCGCAAACAGGCTTTCGGGAAGGGACGGGTTCGCGGTTGCGGCGAAAGTCCTTGAAACCGTCTTTGCCCGGCATTCCCGGCTGTCGGAAGAACAGCGGACGGCCATTGCACATGTGGCAGGATCGGAGCGGATAGCCACGGTGGTGGGACGGGCAGGAGCCGGCAAGACCACGATGATGAAGGCTGCTCGCGAAGCCTGGGAATTGGCCGGATACAACGTTGTTGGTGGCGCGCTTGCAGGCAAGGCGGCGGAGGGTTTGGAGAAAGAGGCCGGCATTCCCTCGCGCACGCTGGCGTCGTGGGAGCTCAATTGGAAACAGGGACGCCGGCGTCTCGATGGCAAGACGATATTCGTTCTCGATGAAGCGGGCATGGTGTCGTCCCGACAGATGGCGACCTTCGTCGAAGCGATCACGAAAGCCGGCGCCAAACTCGTCCTGGTCGGTGATGCCGAGCAGCTCCAGCCCATCGAGGCGGGTGCTGCCTTTCGTGCCATCGTCGAACGCACCGGCTATGCCGAGCTCGAAACCATCTATCGCCAGAAAGAAGACTGGATGCGCGCCGCCTCGCTCGATCTGGCGCGCGGGCGCGTTGCCGAAGCGCTGTCATCCTATGGCGCGAAAGGCCGGGTAATTGGGCGGCCGCTCAAGCTTGACGCCATCGAAACGCTGATTGCCGACTGGAACCGCGACTACGATCCGGAGAAGTCGACCTTGATCCTCGCGCATCTGCGCCGCGATGTACGCCAGCTCAACATCATGGCGCGTGAAAAGCTCGTTGAGCGCGGTCTGATCGAAGAAGGCCACGCCTTCAAGACCGAGGATGGACCCCGGCAATTCGCCGTTGGCGACCAGATCGTCTTCCTTAAGAATGAAGGCTCGCTTGGCGTCAAGAACGGCATGATCGGTAAGGTCGTCGAGGCTGCGCCTGGCCGTATCGTTGCAAGTATTGGCCAGGGCGTACACCGCGTTACCGTCGATCAGCGGTTCTATCGCAATCTCGATCACGGCTACGCCACAACGATCCACAAGTCGCAGGGTGCGACCGTCGACCGGGTAAAGGTGCTGGCGTCTCTCTCGCTCGACCGGCATCTGACCTATGTTGCCATGACCCGCCATCGGGAGGACATGGCGGTCTACTATGGAGAACGGTCCTTCAAAGCTGCTGGGGGGCTTGAGAAACTTCTCTCCCGAAAAAACGGCAAGGAAGTTACGCTCGATTATGCGGGCGGCCGGTTCTATGCCCAGGCGCTGCGCTTCGCCAACAATCGCGGTCTGCATCTCGTTCGCGTTGCCCGGACGCTGATGCGCGATCGGGTCCAATGGACCATTCGGCAGAAACAGAGACTCGTCGTTCTCGGCGTCCGGCTTCGCACCGCCGGCGCACGGCTCGGTCTTGTCGATCATCCGCTTCACCAATCCAGTCAAACAGCCAGAAAGGCCGAGCCAATGGTCAAAGGCGTCTCCAGTTTTACAATGTCGCTCACCGACGCGGTCGCCGAAAAGCTGCAGTCCAATCCGGCCCTGCAAAAGCAGTGGGACAATCTCTCTGACCGTATTCGTCTTGTGTATGCGGATCCAGAAGCCGCCTTCAAGGCGATGCGTATGGAGACCGTTCTGGAAGACGCGAGCGTTGCCCGCCAGCGTCTTGGCGAAATCGAACTGAATGCGGCAAGCTTCGGTGCGTTGCGCGGTCGCGAAGGACTTCTGGCAAGCCGGGCGGATCGGCAAGACCGGCGCGTAGCGGAGGTCAACATTCCTGCGCTCCGTCGCGATCTCGAGCGCTATCTGGACATGCGACAGAACGCGATGAAGAAGTACGCTGCCGAGGAGGAAGGGTACCGCAAGCGCACCTCGATCGATATCCCATTCCTGTCGCCGGCCGCCGCGCGCGCCATGGAAAAGGTGCGGGACGCCATCGACCGGAACGACTTGGCCGCAGCACTCGGGTTCGCGCTGGCCGACCGGATGGTGAAGTCCGAACTTGATACCTTCAACAAGGCGGTGTCGGAACGGTTCGGAGAACGGACCTTGCTCGGCAACGGCGCTAGGGACCCCTCGGGTTCGACTTTCGACAAAGCGGCCAAGGGTATGTCGCCCTGTGACCGGGAAAAACTCGCATCCGCCTGGCCGATGATGCGCGCCGGTCAGCGGCTTGCCGCTCACGAACGGACGCAACAGGCATTGAAGGAAGGCGAAGCTCTTCGCCAGACACAACGTCAGAGCAAGGGGCTCAAACAGTGACCCTGTACCTGCGTTTCACAGCAATCGCCGTCTTTTTTTGTCTTCCGGCGATTCTGTTTGGCGCGGGATCCGAGGCAGGATTCCGGGTCAACCTGACGCCGAGCTATCCGCTCGGGCTCTGGCGGATCGCGTCATTGAACCGCGCTACTCGCGTCGGGGATCGCATCTTCATCTGTCCGCCACTAACCGAAGAGTTTCGACGGGCCCGTGAGCGTGGATATCTGCGCCGTGGCTTTTGCCCGGGCTGGCTTAGTCCGTTGATCAAGACCGTTGTTGCACTCCCCGGACAGTCGATTGAAATCGGCGCGTCTGTCGTGATCGACGGAGTGAATTTGCAGCGATCCGCGGTCCAGCCAAACGATGATTCGGGCAGGCCAATAACGCCCTACGCCGGGGGTGTAGTGCCGCCAGGGTTTCTGTTTCTCCACTCACCGTTCAAAGGTTCCTATGACTCACGATATTTCGGGCCGATCCCGGCCGATGGTGTTCTCGGGCTGGCGACGCCCATCCTTACCTTCGTTCCGTGACGGCCTGGTTTGCCTGAGCTTTATCGCAGGCAGTGCCGTTGTCGGCGCGATTGCCTGGAGTGGCGAAGTGCTGGCCTTGCCCGCTGCTGTCTTGTTTCCGACGCTCTGGGCGTTTGCACCCAACCGGCTCGTTGCGGGTTTGGTGGTGCTGGCCTATTTCCTTGCAGCGTCGCGCGGGCTCCCTGTTGGCGTCTCAATCTTCTATGCGAGTGATATGTGGGTCGGGCTCGGTCTATGGCTCACGGCCTCGGTTCTTTTCGTCCTCGTGCACAGCTTGATTTGGACATCGAAGTCCGGGTGGCACAAACCGTTGCGTTACGCGCTTGCATGGATCCTGATGAGCGTTCCGCCTTTTGGCATCACCGGTTGGGCGAACCCGATCACGGCCGCTGGTGTCTTGTTCCCGGGCCTCGGCTGGTTTGGATTGATAGCCATGGCTCACACCTTATCTGCGATGACGACGCGGGTATGGCCGATCGTTGCTCTTATCGTTGGTGCCTTTGTCGCACTGTCAGCTAAGGGCTGGAGCGAACCGCATCCACCGGAAGGCTGGATCGGCATTGACACGCACTTCAACTATGCCTCTCCCGGTCAGCACGCGGATTATGCGCAGCATCTCGCCACGCTGGCATTGGTTCAGGACGCGGCAAAAGCCGGCGTGAAAAACATCGTCCTTCCCGAAAGCGCCTTCGGGATCTGGACGCCGACCACCGAACACCTCTGGATCCGCGCACTTCAGGACCTTGATGTGACGGTTAATGGGGGTGCGATCATTGTTGGAGCTGTGGGCTATGACAATGTGATGATCGAGGTGTCTGGGAAGGGCGCGCACATCGTCTACCGCGAGCGCATGCCGGTGCCGGTTTCAATGTGGCAACCCTGGGCATCGAGTGGCGCGACGGCCCATGTCTTTGGAAAGCCTGCCGGCAGTTTTGCCGGGACGCTCATCGCTCCTCTGATTTGCTACGAGCAGCTCCTGGTTTGGCCGATCCTGCAGTCGATGATCTACAAACCGAGTGTCATTGTGGCAACCGGCAATGGCTGGTGGACCGGCGACACCAACATTGTTGCAATCCAAAAGGCGGCCGCCCGAGCCTGGGCATCGCTGTTCGGCGTGCCGCTCGTGATCGCCTTTAATACCTGACAGGATTGCCCATCAAACAAGCTCAGAAGTCGAAGATCTAGAATTTGTCTAGTTCGACAACTATGCATTGCATATGCGACTCATAATGGAAATATTGCGTCCGAATCTCAGATTCCGGGAAAGGTAGGACGTTGGAGAATATCGCAGATTCCGATTTGATGGACGCAATCTCGAAAATTTCAGACATCGCCGACCGGAATTCAACAATCCGGTTTTTGAAAGACGTGGCTTCCCGATACGCATTGAATACCATTGCCTATTTCGGTGTCGGCGTTGGCGGTCAAAATGAAACCGATCCCTATCTTGCCGTAACCTATCCTCCCGAATGGGTCGCACACTACAAGAACCGGCAGTATGTCGATGTCGATCCTGTTGTTCGTCTTGGATTTCGCCGCATGCTTCCCCTTGATTGGGACGAGTTCGGAAAGCCTACGGGGCGGTTGAAGACCTTTTTTGGTGAAGCCGGCGAATTCGGTATCGGGAGCCGCGGACTGACAGTTCCGGTGCACGGCCGCCGCGGCGATCGTGCCTTGTTCTCCGTGACGTCAGATCTTTCCGCCCGCGACTGGGCGAGCGCGAAACTTCTCTATATGCGTGACTTCCAGGTTCTTGCGACGCACATCCACGATCGTGTGCTTGGCATCGAGGGACATGCGAGCGAGCCTGCAAGTCTTTCTCCGCGTGAACTGGAATGTTTGCAATGGATCGCCGAGGGCAAGACGGCCTGGGAATGCGCTGTCATTCTCGGCCTGTCACAGCACACCGTGCGCTGCTATCTGGAGAGCGCCCGCCACAAGCTCCATGCCACGAGCAATACTCATGCGGTTTCGATAGCTCATAGAGCCGGGCTGCTTTTCGATCCCTTGTAAACTCCGCTGTTGGACCGGATGTTCGTCTCAGAACCCAGCCGGTAACTGGTGTCTCCGTCATCAATCAATGAACGGAGACCACCATCATGATATTCGCAATCGAAAGTGCCGATCAGGACAAGTATCCCGCCCTATTTGACGCAATGTTTCGTATGCGGGCCGAAGTCTTTTCTGGTCGCCTCGGCTGGGACGTCACAGTCGAAAACGGCCGGGAGATCGACCGGTTCGATCCCGAAACCCCTCTCTACCTTCTGTCGCTCGATGAGAGATCAGGACAACTCCGTGGCGCTGTACGTCTGCTCCCCACGACTGGCCCCAACATGCTCAGAGACGTGTTTTCCGTGCTGATGCCTGGTGGTACGGTCGAAAGCCCATTGATCTGGGAGAGCTCACGATTTGCGGTCAATCCGCAGATCTTCGAGGCGAGGGATCGGGCAGAAGCAAACCACATGGTGAGCAAAACTACCGTCGAGCTTTTGTACGGGATGGTTGAAGTCGCCCAGCGTGCCGGTATCGAACACATCGTATCGGTCTTCGACGCGAGAATGGCGCGGATTTTCAGGTCAATCGATTGCCGCTTCGAACAAGTGGGCACGCCAGTGCGGATCGGGAAGGTCATGACCTATGCCGGTCTGTTCGATATGAGCGATGCCATGCGGTCACGGCTTGGAGCGGTGGGCGATTTTCGTTCATCAGTTCTCGCTGATGGTGCAATCGCTCCAGCGTCAGTAACCGCACTTGTTGCGAATGTCGAATAAATTCAATGTGAAGATGCCGGCCGGCATCTGGCGTTCGTCAGCCTGATGAAATATAATTCTCCCCGAGGCGGTACGCGCCGCCTCGGGGCGTAGAAACCCCTTTTCCGCGGTTGGTGTTGACCGGAACAACACCAGAGATCCTCTGGCCATTGGCCGGGGGCCTGTGACGTATGTCCAGGTGCCTCGGTACTAAAGGTCACAGGGCCGTCGGAAAACGGTTTCTACCCCCCGGCTTGGGGTCATTAGATCTTATTTGTTCGCGGGGGCGCACCGCGGACCAAGCCGAAGGGGTGGTGCAATATTGCCGGATATCCGCAGCCTGGAACTCAATCCCGATTGCTCAAAGCGTGCCATTGAGACGATTCTCGCGGAACTTGAGCAAGACGAGCTTGAGCGACTTGCGATCGACATCATTCGCGAACAACGGTGTCGGCTGGCAAAAGCGCAAGAGCTCTATGAACTGCTCGGTACCCTTGGACAAGGGAGTGGTCAGGATTCCCTGGCTGACCAACGCCGACATGAATATCGCCTCGCGCTCGTCATGATGAAGGCCCATCATACGATCGCTGCTACCGTCATCAACAAGCTGGGTTATATGCCGCCACTCCCGGAAGACATGATCCGCCAGTAGCTGCCCCACCGCCCGCTGACGACGAAGCCACGAGCTGATCGACATCCGCCCACCATGCCCATGCTGCCGCGGACGCATGATCGGCTTAAGGACAGATTCGCGCCCCTATATAGGTCGTTCAAGTTCGGACACGGGCCTTCTAAGTGCTGACATCAAATGAGCTCGCACTACCTCGCGGCGATGTCGGACGTGGGAGGTTTTCCGGGTTTGACTTTGGCGTGCTAAAAGCCGCCCTTCGCCCATGTCCTGACCAGAATCTGATCGCGAAACCGTTCGTGCTGGTTGGACTGTGGCACGGCATCCCAACTGGATTGATCGGAAACAAGGTGCTTTACCAGCCAGAACGGGTATGATACCCAAACGACATTTGGGTATCATACCCGTTCTGGAGGAAGACGGTGCAGCTCATCGGATCGCGAGATGTCCAGAAACTGGCCGGGCTTTCGGCTGATCAACTGCGCGAATGGACCGTTCGGCGCGGGCTCATTCACCCCGACATTCCAGCATCGCGTCAAGGTCAGCGGGCTCAGTTCGGCTGGCAGACGGTGCTCTTGCTCCGCCTCGCCGTCGTTCTGCGCAGCCGGTTCCATGTAGAGCTTCAGGTCCATCGCGATCTGCTGTTTCGTGCGCGCAAACTGTTTAATGGCCGATCGTTTCCCGGCCTATGGAACACCCGGCTCGCCATTTACGGGCTCGACAGCTGTGCGCTGCTCGGTGGCAGCGATCCGCTGCCCGCCGAACAAGATGTTATCCTGCTTGGGCTCAACGTTCATCTTGAGGCGCTATCGCAAGGCTTTGGCGTCTCCGAGCCCATAGCGCAACTCCCGCTCTTTCCGGCGGTGGGATTGCGCCGAAGCGAAACGGCTGGCGCAGAAGGCGGCACCATGCTGCGCACTGCCGAAGGTGAAGTGGCGTGACCGCGCTCGCCAAAATCGAAGCGGGACTGCGTGCTATCGGTTATCGGCCGGAATTGCTGATCCGAGACTATAGCTTCGCCGATGTGCTGTCGGAGGCGGGCGATGAACAATGCGTCGCACTTGCCGCGTTCACGCAAGTTCCCGAATCCTATCGCTCGGCCGCTTTTGGCGTAATCACCGGCACCCACGATGCGGACGTTGTGCTGCACCGCCGGGCGCTCGGCGCGCCAATCCTGTTCTCGATCGGCACCAATGATGTCGGAGTTTGGCGGGTCGGCGCGGAAGGCAAGCCACGTTTGAGCGAAAGGGTTCCGCTCGACCGCCTCGACGCGCTGTTCGAGCGCAATGCCGACAATTGGAACCCATCTGCGGTCCATCGCGCCAAGTCGCTCGGCCAGACCCAAACGGCCTATCAGCTTGACTTTGTCGATCTGGGGCTAATGGCGGCGATCGAGCATGAGATCGAAGTGAAGCTCGACCGGCTGCTCGGCGAGGTCATTTCGAAGCTTCTTGCTGGGATCGACGATCCGCAACGCGAAGAGTCAGCTTTTCGCACAACCTTCAGACTTCTTGCTGCCAAGATCCTGATCGATCGCCAGCATCCTGCCGCGACATCATGGACCGACGCGCCTGTGCGCGATGTGCTTACCGGTATAGAGACATATTATCATCTCGATCACATGCTACGCCCCGCGGTCGATGCCCTTCCGTCAGCGTCCGTAGAGACTGCATGGACGACGCTTCGCCGCGCTATCACATTCCGCAACATTTCGTCAGACAGTTTGGCATTCGTTTACGAAAACACGCTGGTGACGGCGGACACGCGCAAGCGCTTCGGCACGCACTCTAGCCCTAGGCAAGTCGCCGAATATGTCGTTGGCCAACTCGATCTGGGCCGCTTCGATCTTGAGGACATCACGATCTACGAGCCCTTTGCCGGCGCGGGCACGTTCCTCGTCGCGGCGCTGCGGCATCTGCGCGATCAGCTTCCCAGTACGCTTACCGGCGAGGAGCGGCACGCTTTTCTTGTTGAGCGGATCAGCGGTGCGGAGCTCGACACCTTCGCCTGCGAGGTCGCAACTCTGTCGCTGATCTTGGCTGACTATCCCAACGCCAATGGCTGGAAAATCGCAACCCGGGACCTGTTCGAGAAAGACACGCTCGCAGTCGACGTCGCTGGCAAGAGCATTGTCTTCTGCAATCCGCCCTGGGAGGACTTCGACAGCAAAGAACGCCAGCTTTATCCCGAGATGTCAGCAAAGTCCTTCTCGAAGCCCATGGCGGTGCTGCGGACGCTCATCGAAGCTAGGCCTGAAGGGTTGGGCATCGTTCTGCCACATGGCTTTCTGCGTCAGCAACAATATGCGGGATTGCGCCAGCTTCTTGCGGATCAGTATGATAGCATCGAAATGACCGCTTTGCCTCAGCGCGTTTTCCAGCATGCGAGTTTTGAGGCAGCAATAGTGGTCGCAACAGGACTACGCGATTCAACGCGGGCGGAAGACACACCTACATCGTTACGATCAATCGATGTGGCAGGCCGCAGCCGGGAGGATTTTCTCGCAAGTGGCAAGACGACAGCAGAACGCCGCCGCACTAAAGTCGTGCGCTCCGGAGACCTCTGGATCGGCGCGCTGGATGAGGTTTGGGAGTATCTTGCTGGCTATCCGATGCTTGGCAGTAAAGCCGAGGTGCATCGCGGCCTGCAATGGATAAGCCAGTCTGCAGGTTGGAGCGCCGTCCCGCGTCAGGGTTTCAGGCCAGGCATCTTAAAGCCTGCAGACTCGCTCCTTCAATATAATCTCGTCACCACAGGTTATGTCGACATGCGGGAAGAATCTGCTTATCGGCTCGGGCCGCTGACGCGCCCTTGGAATGAGCCGAAAGTCCTCGCTAACGTTTCTCCTCGCTCGCGTGGCCTTTGGCGCTTGGACGGTGTAATTGACCTCACGGGGCTAGTACCATCTCAAGCCTTTTTTGGCATTTGGCCCACATCTCGGGATTTACCTCTGGAAGTGATCGAGGCGCTGATCAATAGTCCACTCGCCAGTGCTTACGTTCTCGAACACGCGACAAATCAACATCTCACCAATGTGATCATTAAACAGCTGCCGCTGCCCAAGCCAGGTCAGCTCAGCGACGTGGTCACCGCAGTATGGCGCTATCGCGAGGCCCTCGCCGCCAAAGCAGCTAATGCGTTGCATACGACTGAGATCGAAGAGCAGCTGGAAGCATTGCTGATCGATATCGATGCGCAGCTGTTGAAGGCGTTTGATCTGCCTCCTCGTCTGGAGTGGCGATTGCTAGAGGCGTTTCGTGGGCACGAAGCTGAGCGGCGCGTCACGCATCCCTTCAGGGGTTGGTTCCCCGAGGGCTTCACCGCCTACATCCCGCTGCACGAATACATCGGCC
>Ga0180009_10000678_pt1 | contig 45256 bp, 41 predicted proteins | sample OS_PC_MetaG_FD_123537 | JGI IMG/M metagenome (GOLD analysis project Ga0180009, IMG submission 123537) | Groundwater microbial communities from the Aspo Hard Rock Laboratory (HRL) deep subsurface site, Sweden - OS_PC_MetaG | ecosystem: Environmental > Aquatic > Deep subsurface > Groundwater...
CCTTCGCGATGGATTCTGTTCCTACTTCGCTACGGCGGGCAGGTCCTCCTTCGCTGAAGTTTACCCTCCGAAACGAAGTGAAGGAGGGCTACGGCGGGCAGGCCCGCCTTCGCGATGGATTCTGTTCCTACTTCGCTACGGCGGGCAGGCTCGACTTCGCGGGGAAGTTTGTTTCGCTCCTACGGAGCTTTGAGATTATTTCTCTGTTTGTTTTTCTACTAATGTTCGGCTCCGCTGGAGCCGTAATAGCACCGGAGGTATGAAATATGCCGTTTATTTTTATTTGCATTTATAGCTATTTTGTGCACTAGTGGGTATGGTCCCCCACCTTTAGGAGGGAAGTTTTGCGGGAGTTTATTTTTACGTACTGAATTTTAAAAGCACCAGAGGTGCGACATATTAGTAGATAAATATAGATTAAATTTTATAAAGCTCCGGTAGGAGCGGCACGTTAATTTGTTTATATGAGTATAAAAGGAATTTGCCGCTAAGGTTGGTTGTGTTTGGCGTGTCTTTTTAGGCGAATTGACAAATGTTATATTAAACTGCTGGGGTTTTATATAACTATAATATGGGTTAACTGCACAGATTTAATCCACCCCTTTTATTCCCCTCCCCGGGAGGGGATGCATGTTTGATGAAATAGTTGTATTAACTTTGATCTGATGGTACGCGAGGTAATAGTAATTATTGTTTTTATTTGTTAGTTAACAAACTATGCCCTTATAACAGCAACAAATATTACAACATAATATTTTTTATCAGATTCATTAGTACTTCTAAGTCATGGATTATTTTGAATATTATAACTGATAAGTACAAAAGCTATTATCCAATTTATTAAACGTATTAGACACTAAATAATAATTATCAATTTTAAGTTGTTCCGAGAGGCGTTTTAATTTTTTAAAATCATTTTCAACCGCATTTGATTTAACTTCCAACGCAGTCCTAATTTCATTCTTTACTACAAAATCTATTTCCATTCCGTTTCTTTTTTGGTAGTAAGAAATTTCACCATACTTTTTTAAATTTAGAAATACGGAGTTTTCCAATAAACTCCCTTTAGATACTTGTGAGAATTGATTTATTATCCCGTTATCACATAAATATACTTTTTTTGTTCCGCTGACTTCTTTATCCCTATTCATTGTAAACGGGCTAATCAAATAAATAAAATATGTCCCTTCCAATAAATTTATGTATGAATAGACTGTATCCCGGCTTACGCCTATCAAAGAGGCTAATTTTGAAATATCTAATTTAGACCCGACACGTTCCAAAAGGATAAATATCAGTTTTTTAAATGCATCTATTTTTTTAAAATCAGCTAAAGTGATAATATCAATTTGAAAATATGAATTAAAAATGTCTTTCAGCATTAACTGCTTCTGTCTTTCATCTTTTTCCAAAACCACTTGCGGGAAACCGCCGTATTTTAGATATTCTTCATAATATTTAGACAGCTTTTGATATTCAATAAAATTTTTATTTTTACATTTTTCCTTAAAATTTGCGGCGAAATCGATGTCGACATTATTAAAAACTAAAAACTCTTCAAAATACAGAGGAAAAAGTTCAAAGGTAACTTTTCTTCCGGCAAGGGATTCCGGGAAAAGGTTGCGGAGATAGAAACTGCTTGAACCGGTGATAAAAAATTTAACATCGTAATGATCGTATAAATATTTAACTACGCCTGTAACTTCGGGTTTGAATTGTACTTCGTCAATAAAAATATATACTTTTTCTTCAGGGTTTATTCCGTAAGATTTTAAATTCGCGAAAATATTATTATAGTCAATTTCATCAAAGATCTGCTGATCAAGTATATTCTGCAAATCTAAAAAAACTTTATTCCCGCTTATAATAGAATTATATAACATTTTCATCAATGTTGTTTTACCGGTCCGCCGCATCCCGGTTAGCACAACAATCTCACGAGTAGTAATTTGCCGCTCTAAATCGAGTTGTATTTTACGTCTATATTGCATATTCCAAGTTTACAAATTCAATCTAATATTGTCAATTACTATTCGACATATTTTAGCATTTATTTTTATTATGTGAGGTTAATTTGAACGACGAGAGTGGATTGGGAAAAATAATGTGAAACTGTTAGGGTTTTGTAGAATTATAATTTGGGGTAAAGATCATGTATAGTTGACCTGTTCGGAGCAGAGGGATTAGTTCTTAGTCCTGGGTACATGGATGGATTATTCGTTTTTATCATCCATGTTATTTATTTCTATAATTTCAATAAACTTCGTCGTGTGTACCAATATCTATCAATAAAATCTCTGTTTCATTTATTTCCGGATTTGTAATTAAATCAAAAATAATCCGCAATTCATAATCGACCGAACACGACCATGAACCTTCTAAAATGCCTTTTAATTTATGTGTTTTTAACGTCGGATTGAATGGATCTTGCTGCAAAAGAAGCATTGAGTTTATAATCTTGTCTTTATATAAAGGATCTTTTTTGATCGTTCTCTTAAAGGCTCTTTTAAAAGATGATGACCAATTTAGAGTTATCATTCATCTCCCAATTCTTTAAGAAAATCGTCAACCGATCCTTTTTGGGTTTTGTTTGTTAAATACTCTTCTTTGCTTTCTTTAACAGAACTAGCTAATTCTTTTCTTTTTTCTTCAATTACTCTTTTATGAATTATCTCTGAAATCATTAGCTGGTCATCTAAAGAAAGTTTAGATACTGATTCTAAGACATTGTTTATTGTATTTGCAGGATTCATGCTTAACTCCCAAATTTAAATAACAATACAAAAAAAATATAAAAATTTTTGGATTAAAATATGGATTAATGTTTTAGTTGGTAGTTAATTAGTTTTTAAGGACGGGAAGGAAAGCCCCTCATTCACTGAAGTTTTCTCCTACGCCAGAGGCTACGGAGAACAAGTCGGAGGACAGATCGAAGGATTGACTGATTGTCCTCCTACGCCGAAGGCTTCGGAGGATTACATGATTGCAAGATTGCAAGATTGCAAGATTATAAAATTGATTTTCTTTATTCGCTAAAGTTATGGAGGTCAGGACGGAGGATTGACTGATTGTCCTCCTTCGCTGAAGCTACGGAGGATTGGATGATTTTTTGATTGCAAGATTACAAGATTAAAAAATTGATTGTCATCTTCCTACACTGAAGCATGCCCGCCTTCGCGGTGGATTCTGTTCCCTTCTTCGCTACGGCGGGCAGGCCCTCCTTCGCAGTGGATCTGTTCCATTATTCGCTACGGCGGGCAGGCTCACCTTCGCGGGGAAGTTTGTTTCGCTCCTACGGAGCTTAGGGATTATTTCTTTGTTTGTTTTTCTACTAATGTTCGGCTCCGCTGGAGCCGTAAATAACACCGGAGGTACGGCATATTAGTAGCTAAATAGAGATTGTATTTTATTAAGCTCCGGTAGGAGCGGCATGTTTATTTGTTTGTATAGGTAAGAGGAAATCGTCGCTAAGGTTGGTTGTGTTTGGTTTGGCTTATTAGGCGGATTGGGAAATGTTATTTGAAACTGCTAGGGTTTTGTAGAATTATAAATTGGGGTAAACACACAGATTTAACCCACCCCTTTTATTCCCCTCCCGGGAGGGGATTTATGTATGAGCTATTTGTTGTTTAATTCTTAGTTGACTGGACTCCCTAAGGAGGATTGAATGATTTCAAAATTGCAAGATTACAAGATTTCAAAATTGCAAGATTACAAAATTGATTTTCCTTCTTCGCTGAAGTTACGAAGGATTGAATGATTGGATGATTGATTCTCCTCCTTCGTGATGGGTTCTGATTCTTTCTTCGCTACGGCTGGCAATCTCGACTACGCGGAAAAGTTTGTTTCGCTCCTACGGAGCTTTGGGGTTATTTATTTTTTTGTTTTTCTACTAATGTTCGGCTCCGCTGGAGCCGTAAAACACCACTGTGTGAAATATGCCGTTTATTTTAGTTTTCGTTTATAGTTTTATTGTGCACAAGTGGGTTTGGTTCCCTGCCTTCGCGATGGATTCTTTCGCTACGGCGGGCAGGCCCGCCTTCGCGGGGAAGTTGTTCGGTTCTGCTGGAGCCGTAAATAGCACCGGAGGTGCGGCATGTCAGTAGATAAATATAGATTTTTTTTATAAAAGCTCCGGTAGGAGCGGAATATTTATTTGTTGAATTTTGGTATATGTTAAATATGTCGGGAATCTTAGTTTTAGTTTGTTTTGATTTTATGCACAAATTGGTATGGTTCTCCGCCTGCGCGAGGAATTCTGTTTCAGACTTCGCGATGGATTCTGTTCCATTCTTCGCTTCGGCGGGCAGGCCCGCATTCGCGGGGAAGTTGTTCGGTTCTGCTGGAGCCGTAATAGCACCGGAGGTGCGGCATATTAGTAGCTATATATAGATTATATTTTATAAAGCTCCGGTAGGAGCGGCATGTTTATTTGTTTAATTTTGGTATATTTTAAATATGCCGGGAATCTTAGTTTTAGTTTGTTTTGATTTTATGCACAAACTGGTATGGTTCCCCGCCTGCGTGATGGATTCTTTTCGCTAAGGCTGGCAATAGCGACTACGCGGAAAAGTTTGTTTCGCTCCTACGGAACTTTGGGGTTATTTATTTTTTTGTTTTTCTACTAATGTTCGGCTCCGCTGGAGCCGTAATAGCACCGGAGGTGCGGCATATTAGTAGATAAATATAGATTATATTTTATTAAGCTCCGGTAGGAGCGGCACGTTTATTTTTTGAATTTTGGTATGATTGAAATATGATGAGTATATTAGTTTATATATTTTGTGCACTAACAGGGATGTTTCCCCGCCTTCGCGGTGGTTTCTCATTCCATAATTCGCTTCGGCGGACAGGCCCACCTTCGCGGGGAAGTTGTTCGGTTCTGCTGGAGCCGTAAATAGCACCGGAGGTGCGGCATGTCAGTAGATAAATATAGATTTTTTTTATAAAAGCTCCGGTAGGAGCGGCATGTTAATTTGTTGAATTTTGGTATATGTTAAATATGTCGGGAATCTTAGTTTTAGTTTGTTTTGATTTTATGCACAAATTGGTATGGTTCTCCGTCTTTGCGATGGATTCTTTTCGCTAAAGCTGGCAATCGCGACTACGCGGGGAAGTTTGTTTCGCTCCTACGGAGCTTTGGGATTATTTTTTTTGTTTTTCTACTAATGTTCAGCTCCGCTGGAGCCGTAATAGCACCGGAGGTGCGGCATGTCAGTAGATAAATATAGATTTTTTTTATAAAAGCTCCGGTAGGAGCGGTATGTTTATTTGTTTGTATGGGTATAAGTGGAAATCGCCGTTAAGGTTGGTTGTGTTTGGTTTGTTTTCTTAGGCGGATTGAGAAATGTTATGTGAAACTGCTGGGGTTTTATAGTATTTTAATTTGGGTTAATTACACAGATTTAACCCACCCCTTTTATTCCCCTCCCGAGAGGGGAATCAGTTTGAGCTATTATTTTAGTAGCAGATAGTTGATTAGTTTTATTATAAGAATAATTTAAGATTGTCGGTATAATAATCATTGTTGTTTTTAAGCCAAGTGATGTATTCGATTGTTCCCTTTCTATAAATACTGAACTGATCATCATCCATTTTTATTAATGATTCAATAGTTTCTATATATTTATTTCTATCGTTTAAATTAATATTCCAGCCTGCTTTGAAATTATCTAATTTGTCCCATGGTGTCGTTCCCGAAGAAAGTACCGGGATTCCGTAAAACAATGATTCAAATATTACATGCCCAAAGTTTTCACCCAAGGTTGGAAGAAACAATAGATCATATAAAGGATAAATTTTATATAATTCGGAATTAGGAATACTTCCTTTATAAGTAATTTTATTTTTATGGTTCTCATTTATTTTATTGAGACACTTTTGCCAATATTTATTGCTTTTAATAGGACCATAAATATCTAGTTTATATTCCCCTTTTATTTTATTTAATATTTCAATTACAAAATAAAGATTCTTTTTTGGTGTTATGCTTGAGATAAAAATTATGTTAAGATTATTTTTTATTTTGCTCCTATTTGGTATAACCTTTGGGAGATTAAAATCAGGAATATCGGAAGCAATTTTGACAGCTGCCTTTTCCCCGAAAACTAACTTTATATCATCCGCTTCATAATTATTTGAAGCGTGCCATACAACATTTTTATATAAATTTAGAATTTTTGCTATTGTTAAATATATTTTTTTCTTGAATTGTTTTAATGATAAAGCGCCTTTTGACAATTCCCCTCTTGGAGCAATAATTATTTGTTTACGGGGAATTAAATTAAAAAATAATAACAAGATTACTTTAATTGAAAAACTAAAATCAAAAAGACTATTTAGATAATAAGAATCGAATTCCGTGCTTGCTATAATTTTCCTTAAACCGACTTTAAAACCGGAATAATAAATTGAACAGTTGGAATTCTTTGTCCATTCATCCGCTTTGATACCTTCATAAGGTAAATTTTCTAAAATATCTTTATTTCTTGTAATAATTTTAAAACTATAATCATTTGATAATGTATTTAGCAGATTTGATATAGTTCTTACCGGTCCGCCCGATTTATAACCAGGCAAATAAAACCCGATAAAGGTCAGAATAATTTTTTTGTTCATAAAACAACAACCGGATTAAATTTAAAAGTAGATAATATTTCTATTTGCGAGGCTGTTTAATCAATAATTCGATTTTTCATTTTTTCAAATGATATAAATAATAAGAAGATATAAATTAAAAACTGGAAACTGCCCACACCTACAAACCATGCTTCAAATTGAGCGTTAACAATTAAAGCAATAAGGAAAGCAAAAGGAAGATTATATATATTATTCGAAATAATGTGCTGCTGAATAATATTTTTATTTAAATGGTGATTCGTACCTTTTTTATTCCCCTTTATTTTTCTTTCAGATAAAAAGTAATAGAACAAGAAAATACACGGCAATAGAAATAGTATTAAACCAATAATACCGGTCTCTTCAATTAGAGCGAGAAAGCTATTCAGTTTTTCTCTTACAAATATTCCATTATCATAATGATTTCCCGCGGCGTCATTTTTAATGGCGGGATTACTGATTCCGTATCCTAATCCTGTAAATCCGCCGGATATAGCGGCTTCAAAAGAAGATTCCCAATAAGTTAATCTGCTTCCTAAAATTGAACCAGAGCCTTTCGCCATCCAAGATTCCGCTGAATTTTTAAAGCCGGGGTTAAATACACTTAAAGAGATTAGGGAAATTATTATCATAGCAGCGGTTATAAAAAAGTATTTATAATTTATTAAGAGAGCCAAAATTATACACATAATAAAAAAGGATAATATTGAAGCGCGGGAATGGGTAATTATAAGAAGATATAAATTAGCAGCGAGTATAAATGAATAAAATATTAATAAATATTTATTATAGATATTTTTTTTTGATTTATAATTAAAATAATATTTTAATATTTGTTCAAATATTGAAGGAGAAGTAAAAAGTACAATGGCGCCGAGAGTATTCTGATGTGAGACAAAGCCCATAAATCCTTTTGAGTTTCCCCCTGTCCAGGCATTTTGAGGTATATCGAATAATAATGAAATTATTGAGGCAATTAGGACAATTATATTCAGCGGTATTAGGCAGCCGAAATATGTATCCGATATTTTGTTCCAAAATAATGAGGCAAAATAAGTACCTATTATTAAAAACAATAAATAGAAGCTTCTTAACAATGTAATATGGGGATGTAATGACCAAATTGAAGTTAGCACTGACCATACCGGGAATAACAAAACTAAATATAAAATACTTTTGGCAATCCGGCTTAAATTGAATTTGCTAATATCATTAAGGATTACATTTAAGTCATTATAAACTGAAATTAAACCCGCAAAAATAATTATTAAAAATCCAAGCGGAGTTAGAACAAACAGATATTCAAAACCGGGGAAGGCTTTTGCAAAAGTACCAAGAAGCGATAGGAAAAAGACAACTTTTAGTAAGGTATTTTTCTTATAAGACGTATAAAAATTAATATTCAATTTTATTTCTACTTTTTATTAAAATGTATTTTAGCAAAAGTATAATTCCGAGTATGCCCCAGGTTAAAAATAGAATAAGCAGGTAGTTATTATTAAGTTCAATTCTAGTGAGGATAAAAAACAGAATTAAAAACAAAACTATTATTATCATATAAATCACAGATAATTTATACTGAACATTCAGCAATTCTTTTTTGAATAAATATCCGTTCATAGGATAATGGATTATCGCAAAAATCATAAACCCGGGGAGCATAATATTTATAATATTTTTTAACAGCGTTAGATTTATCGTTTCAGGAAGCATAGTAATTCCAAACGACAAAAATAAATTTATTATTACCCAATAAATGAACAGTAAGAAAAACAATAATATCATGCCTAATATGATTTTTTTTCTATCCAGAATACCTGCAGGAAGCGTATAAATATATTTTTCAAAGATAACTCCTAAATAAAAAATGGGGGCTGTTAATGTCCAGGCAAATGTATAAGCATTTGCAGTTTCAATATTAAAAAATGTATTAACAATAAATTTATCCGCAATAAAAATAAAGGGTGAAACCGAATTTATAATAAACGCTGTAAATCCAATTTTATAAAATGATTTTGAATTACCATTAATAATTCTTTTATCAATCTTAATTATAAAATAGAGTGAAATTATAGAAGCAATAAATGTCAGCAGTGAAAACGCAATTACTAAATTAATATTTATAAAAGCGGCAAAAACTATTGTTATATAACTTATAAGAAGTATAGAATAAACAATAAAATATTCTTTAATAAAGTTGTTATACAACAGATAAAACGATGTCAATTCAAATACAATAAGTGAAAAACTTACAATAAAGGAATAATAACTGTTTATGTTTTCAATAGAATATAAAATTGAATAAATAAGCGCCAGATTAAGCAGAATGAATAAAAGTACCTTTATAATCTTAAACCGTTTCTGCGCGTAGGCGTAATTAAAACCAAGTCCCCCTATTACAGCGGCTAGAGAAGCCGTATAGTACATTTTATTAAATTCGTTAAACTGCAGTGAATTTGTAATATACGGGAGTATAAAAAAGAATATTTTTATTAGACCTGTTGTGAAGATTAGAACAAATATTTTTTTTATAAAATCTGAATTCAGTTTATAAATCAATTTTAGTTCCGGTTTTTACACGAAGAAAGGATTTTTATTTGTTTAATTTATGGTGTGAGAATAGAAATGGAAATTCTGATTGGGAAGAATATACCGGGTAAACGTGTGCTTTACTAATCTGGTAATTTGAATTAGTTTTATTTCTTTGCCACGAAGGCACAAAGACACAAAGGGACTGAAGAGAAGGATTGATTTTGAGTTTGAGAAGTATAAATTATATAGTTAGAACTAACAATGATGGAAGAGGTTTGGGACTGATATTTGATAGTTTGAATAAGGTGTTTTTTTATGCCACAAAGGCACGAAGGCACAAAGATTTTAGAATTTAAAGACCATAAGAAATTAAAAACGAGAACTCATTGAAATTAGTATTGATATAATTTCCGTTAATAATTTCTTCCTCTGTTTTATTAATATTATAATTTATTTTTAAATAAAGACTATGCATAAATTCATACGATAATTGAAAACCATATAAAGAATAATACTTTTTTAATCCCCATAAAAAATTCTGATTTGGTTTATATCTTTCGCCGCCGGGAACAGCTAATTCACCTTTTCTTATATAGCTGTAATATAAATCGAAATTTAAACCGCGAATTATTCTTTTTCTTAATTTTAGATATAATTGATCGCTATTTTCACCAATCCAATGACCAAGCTGATAACCGAAATTATTATATGTCTGTGCCGGATCAATATGAGAATATACGAAGGGCTGAATTTTCGTATATTCAGCAATTAATTCACTTTCGGGAATTAGTGGATCAATTGTATGAAAACCAATATTATAAGCGATTGCGGAAGGATTATCAGGATTACTAATTGTAAGCTCATCAATAAAAACAGATCCGTAAAATTTCGTCTGTATAGAATAATTTTTATACCACAAAGACCCGAATATTTGAGCGTTGCCGGCCCTCTCATCAGGTGCTGTTAAATAATGATCCGCTAAACGAAAAGGAATTATTGGAATTAAATATATTGGTTCCAGTTTATCGCTATAGATAACGGATTCGCCGATTGAAAAATTAAAGTTTTTTAAGGGGGTAAATGAAAACATATGGGTAACAAAATATTTTTCAACATTGGAAAAATGATTTCGGCCTGGATTGATTCTAATTGTTGAAGAATCCAATATCTGCGAATCTAGATAACCGTGTATGTATGAAAACCTGAACCATTCAACGGGATTAAATTCCAGTTTAAGATAAGGAAACGAAGGCGCTTTTGAGGACATAATTATATTACCGCTTTCACCGGTGCCGTAATAGTTAAAATCCTTGCCAATGGTAATATTGCCCCAATCCCATGAATAAGTTAAATTCGCGCGGACATAATCAAAATCTAAACTGCCGTCGCTATTATTCTTTTTATATCCATATCCTGTTTCATTTGTGAAATCACGTGAAGCATCATAATAATCTCCGCCTGCCCTATTATCATATAACACTATATCAAAACCAAAATTATCATTAATATTACCGAACAATTTAAGTCCGTTTGATCTTAATGTAGAATTTTTTCCGTCTGAATAACTAATTGAATAATTAATTACGGGATCCACCGATAAATTAAAACCGGGAGACTCAAAATTAAATAACCTAAAGCGGCAGTTATTATTAAAACCGAAAGCCAAATTATTATGTTTAATCTGGCTGGTATCAGGAAGCTGCTTTAACATTTCAGAAGAAAATTCTTTTAAGTAGAAATCCAACTCGGTTTTTTCAAGATGTGAAACTTGGATTTTATCCCGGAGTGCGTTTAACTTGCCTGCAATATATAAACGTGAGAAAGGCAAAATTTCTTCGTTAGTAGAAATTAGGCCTTTATTTGACATCCTGTTAAGGTAATTATAAACGCTGTTTGTTACCGGTTCATAATTAACCTGTGAATACAAAGGGATGGCCGCAGAAAGAAATATTATTAATATATAGAAGAATTTTAATAGTTTCATTAGGTGTTATTTTAAGCGGGTTTTACCAATTTCAGATTGGTATTATTAGAAACGTATTCAGGCACTAATTGACGAAGGATTAATCTGATATCATTACCCTCTTCATTTGAATGAAAAATTAAATTTTCAATAAGCTCGTTTAATTGGGGATGCGTGAAATTAGAAGCGTTTACCGCTTCAAAAATCTTTTCATGCTCTGTTTTTTTATACTCCTCACCTTCAAGAAATAACTCCTCGAACAATTTTTCACCAGGGCGCAGGCCGGTAATTTCAATATCAATATCTTCATTTAATCTTAACCCGGAAAGTCTTATCATATCTTTTGCCAGATCGACAATTTTAACAGGTTCACCCATATCGAGCACAAATATTTCCCCGCCTGAATTTAATATGGAAGCCTGAAGAACTAATTGAACCGATTCGGGGATTGTCATAAAATATCTCATAATATCGGGATGGGTGATAGTTAAAGGGCCGCCGTCTTTTAACTGGCGGTAGAATGTTCTAATTACACTCCCCCTGCTTCCCAATACATTTCCGAATCTTACAGCTGAAAAAGCTCTTCCGTAATTTTTTGCCGCTTGAAGGACTATCATTTCAGCGACACGTTTTGTAGCGCCCATAACGTTTGTAGGATTAACGGCTTTGTCAGATGAAATAAGAATAAATTTATCCACATTAAATTTTACGGAAACATCAACCATATTCTTTGTACCCATAATATTATTTAATACAGCTTCAATGGGATTATTTTCCATCAAGGGTACATGTTTATGAGCGGCTGCGTGAAAAACTATCTGCGGTTTATATTTTGAAAAAATTCTTGAAAGGCCTTCCGAATCTTTAATATCAACAATTTTTGTTATAATGCTATTAATACGGCAATGTTTCTTAAGCTCCATATCAATTTCGAAAATTGAATTTTCACCGTGACCGGTTATTACAATCTGTGCAGGATTAAATCTGCAAACCTGGCGGCATATTTCACTTCCTATTGAACCTCCGGCACCGGAGATTAGCACTACCTTTTCTTTAATAGAATCGGCGACTTTATCAAAGTCAATTTCGACTAATTCTCTTCTTAATAAATCTTCTACCTGTACCCTTCTTAATAAATTAATTTTTATATCTTTATCGAGAATTTTATCAATAGGAGGAAGCGTTAATACCTCAACATCAAGTTCGGAACAAATTGAATGAATTTCCCTTATTTTTTTACCAGAAACCATGGGCAAGGCGATTATTATTTTCTGTGCTTTTAATTTAGTTGAAATTTCCGATAAATTAGAAATAGGTCCCAGTATTGGAATACCTTTTATTTTCAAACCAATTTTAGCTTCGTCATCATCGACAAAAGCTACAACCTTACCATAATCTTTATGGTAAAGTATTTTATTTTGTGTCTGTACTCCGGCATCTCCGGCGCCGATAATTATCGTATGAATTTGAGGGTTATACCTGTCAAGTCTGTTTTTTGAAGACTCCGCTAGACGCAGACTAAAGCGCGCGGAAGCAACTATAATAATTGAAATAAGACTGTCAAGAATCGGCAAGGAATAAGGCATGCCTTCGACTACATCTGTAATAAAATAATTAAACAAATAAAACGCGAATATCTCAAATAAGATTACAGTAATACAAGCGGCTATTATTCTAGCTAATTCATCAATACTTGCAGACTGCCAGTACCGGTTATAAAACCCGAATTGATAAAATATTACAAATTTTAAAACGGTAAGGGACAATGTTATAAATAAAAGATTCTCAAAAGTAATTAGGTTAGATATATTACCATCAGTTCTAATTAACAAGGCTATATATGGAGACAACAATAAAATAATTAAGTCAAATGCAATAAAATGCCTGTTGCGGATTTTTCTTGTTATTTTAAATATTTTATTTATCGGCATTTTGACCTCTTGTTAAAATTGAAAAAATTATACCAACGATCCTAGCCAAATCGTCTTCTGATAAATTTGAACCTGAAGGAAGACATAAACCGTCTTCAAACAACTTTTCAGAAGTACCGTTTGTGAAATTCAAGGCATTTTGGAAAACCGGTTGTTTATGCATTGGTTTCCAAAGCGGACGGGATTCAATATTATATTTCTCTAATTCAAGTCTAATATTTTCTCTAGAAACTCCATTTGTTTTATTAGAATCTACCAAAAAAGTAGTAAGCCATCTATTTGAAAAATGACCGACCGGTTCATCAAGAAAAGTTATTCCATCAAACTTAGTAAACTGATCTTTATAAAAATCATAATTTGCTCTTCGCTGCTCTACCCTTTTATCGATTACTTTCATTTGTCCACGCCCGATACCGGCAACTATATTACTCATTCTATAATTATAACCGATTTGAGAATGCTGATAATGCGGAGCGTTATCGCGTGCTTGGGTAGCGAGGAATCTTGCTTTAGTAACGAATTCTTCTTTATTAGAAATTAACGCACCACCACCGGAAGTTGTAATAATTTTATTTCCGTTAAATGATAGAATGCCAATATCACTGAAACCACCGACATGTTCTCCCAGTGAAATAATCTTTTCACTTGGGTTTAATTCAATTTTATTTTCTTCTGCTTTTAGTTTAGCTAAATCTTCTGAATTAATATTGATTTCACGGGACAGGCCATTTTTAGATATGTTTCGCATTTCACGGGATAAATATCTTGATCCAAGTGCTTCGGCGGCATCTTCAATTAAGGGAATTTCATATTTATTTGCTACTTCCATTATATCATTAATGAGAGCAGGCATGCCGTAGAGGTGAACATAAATAATTGCTTTTGGTTCCTTACCTTTTGCTATGCGATCTTTGACAGCGTCTTCAAGAATGTTTGGATCCATGTTCCAAGTTTTGTTTTCTGAATCTATAAAAATTGGGACGGCTCCTTGATAGGCGATGGGATTAGCAGTAGCAGAAAAGGTCAAGCTTTGACAGATTACTTCATCATCTTGTTTTACACCAAGCATAATTAGAGCAAGATGAAGTGCAGCTGTACCGGAACTTAAAGCTGCGGCATGCTTAACGCCTGTATAATTTTGTAAATCTTCTTCAAAACCGTTTACATTTGGACCGAGCGGTGCTATCCAATTTGTATCAAAAGCTTGGTTTACAAAGTTAAGTTCTTCACCGCCCATGTGGGGGGAAGAGAGCCAGATTTTAGGATTCATAAAATATCTCTTAAAATTATATACAAGAAAAACCACCATCAATTATATAGTTCGAACCAGTAATCCATTTGCTTCTAGAAGAAAGAAGAAATGCAGTAAAGTTCGCAACGTCTTCAGGAGTTCCATATCCTAATGGATATCTATTTTCATCTTCAATAATTTTAGAACCCGAAATAACATCTTGTGCACCATCTAACATTTCAGTTCTAACCATACCCGGAGAAATACTGTTTACTCTTATTCTGTTTTTGGCTAATTCGATAGAAATTGTCTTAACAATACCAAATAATGCTGATTTAGATGAAGAATAAGCTGCTAAGCCAACTGCAGACTTTGTAATGCCACTTATGGATGAAATAAATACTATTGAAGAATCATTATTAATTTTTTTCTTAGAATATAAATTCTGAGTTAGTTCGATTGGCGCAAAGTAATTAATGTCATATATTAAGTTCAAATTTTTTCGTGAAAGGACTTTGAATGGAATATATTTTAAGATACCAGCAGAATGAACTATACCATCTATACTTGGTGTAGTATCTACTATATTTTTTATAAAGCCATTATCTGTTAAATCACCTGAATATGCAATAACTTTTTGGGGAGCTTTGTTTTTGATTTCGTTCAATTTCTCAGTTCTGCGGCCACAAATAACCAAATTCGAATTAAACTTCAGTAACAATTCGCAAATCGACTTACCAATACCAGAGGTAGCACCGGTAATTAAAAATGTTTTATTGCTTATTTCTAAAAAATCATTATTCATTCTCATTTGTTAGATTTACTTTTAATCAATTCAAATAATTCATTTACTGTTTTACAAGAAATTAATTCCTCACCAGTTAAAACCACATCATATTCATTATCTATCATTGCAAGTAAAGTCATCGCCGCTAATGAGTCCCATTGTTCTAAATTATTTTGAAAATCTAAATCAGCATCTACAGAATTAGGCTCTACATCTTCAATTGCATATTCAAATTTTCTTAAGAAGTCATTAAGTTCCACTTTTCTCTCCTAAAATTATTATTAATAATATATAATACAACCACCCCATGAGTAACCAACACCAAAACCAACTAACATTACTTTATCATTTTTCTTTATTCTATTATTTTTATAAGCATCATTTAAAGCTAAGGGAATAGTTGAAGATACAGTATTACCAACATTTTCAATGAAGTAATAAAATTTATTTTCACTGATTTTAAGTTTTTTTCTAAGATTTTCTAACATAAACTTATTGGCCTGATGAAAAATAAACAGATCAATATCTTCGATTGATAGTTTTGATTTATCCAAAATATTTTTTACAACTAGCGGTACTTTTTCTAAAGTAAAACTAAATATTTTTGCCCCATTCATGAATAAATAATCATCTTCCGTATTATTTTTTTTAAATTTGAGCCCGCCATTCTTTACTATTAGATTATTAGATCCTCCTCCATCCGTCCCATAATCAAAATCTTCTATTTTTCCATCTCCATTTGAAATTAATGAAGCGGTAGCAGCATCTCCGAAAATGGATCTATTACTTTTATCATCAAATTTAATATGCTTTGAGTATGCCTCCGAAGTTATTAGCAAAACATTGTTTGCTTGATTTGATTGAATTAAAGCTTTGGACAAACCCAAACCATAAATATAGCCTGAACATCCAAGATTAAAATCAATTGCACCAATATTTTGTTTTAGACCTAACCTATGCTGAACGACGCATGCAGTAGTTGGTAAATAATAGTCAGGACTTTGAGTACACAAAATTATGTAATCAATTTCATTTTTACTAACATTATATTCTTCAAATAATTTTAATGAGGCATTAACAGACATATCTGAAACTGTTTCATTTTCAGAGCAGATATGCCTTTTAGAAATACCAAGTTTGTTAGTTATTCTTTCAATTGTCCATTCAGGAAACTGTTTTGATAAATCATCATTTGTTAGTACATTTTCCGGTAAGTAATAGCTAATAGCTTTAATTGAAATACCCATTTATACCTCTAATTTAATAACAGAATATTATAATGGTAAGAATTTTGATATTAGTATAACTTTATTTTCATTTAGGAGAGACCAATAAAATCGTATCCTACTCATGAAATTTAATTGGTTTAGCAGGAATTCCAACTGCTGTGCAGTCCGAAGGAATATTTTTCGCAACAACTGCTCCTGCTCCAATTATTGTTCGGGCACCAATAGTAACTAGATTAATAATCTTTGCACCAGTACCAACATAAACCGAATTCTCAATTTTCACTTCACCGGAAATATTAACTGAAGGCATAAAGGCTGAATAGTCATCGATAATAGTATCATGACCAACAGTGCAACTTAAGTTTAGAATGACATGTTTACCAATACTTATATTTGTAGTAATAACACAACCAGCAGTGATTATAGAACCCTCACCTATTTTTACGTCAGAATCACCAATTTGAACATTCGGATGAACTATAACAGGGTATTTAATCTTATCGTTTATTATCTGATTCAAAATTTTTGTTTTTGTGGATGGGTTACCTATCGATAATACTAAATACAACCCTTCATTGACCATATTGAGTTCAGCAATACCTCCTAGTACAGGATAATTATTAATCATTTTATTTTTCTCAATACCATCATCAAAAAAGCCAATAATTTCCCACTCTTGATCGACTTTGTTAATTTGTTCAATCAACATAGCAACTTCTCTACCAAAGCCGCCTGCACCAAATATTGCAATTTTTTTCATTTTACTCACCTCAGTTTTTACCATTAAATTTCGGAGCCGTCGCCATTCCTTGTGAATTAATACCCTCTCTTTTTAATGTTTTAGCAATTGTTAGAATAATAATTTTAATATCCACTAGAAAAGAAATATTATCAACGTACCAAACATCCAGATCAAATTTTTCTTTCCATGATATAGCATTCCTTCCATTTACCTGTGCCCAGCCGGTTATGCCGGGTTTTACTTCATGTCTTCTTTTTTGTTTTTCATTGTATAACGGTAAATATTCTATTAATAATGGTCTTGGACCTATTAAAGACATATCTCCTTTAATTACATTTAATAACTGTGGGAGTTCATCTATAGAAAGTTTTCTAATTAATTTGCCTATAGTTGTTAAGCGCTTTTCATCCGGAAGAAGATTACCATCAACATCTTTATTTTCTTTCATTGTCTTAAATTTTATAATATTAAAAATCTTTTCATCTTTGCCGGGACGAGATTGGACGAAAAAAACTTTACCGCTATTTGCCATAAATAAAGAAAAAATAACAACTAAAAGTAAAGGTAATGTAATTATAAAAACAAAAAAAGAAATCAGTAAATCAAAAAGTCTTTTAAGATAGTTTTTATAAATCATTTCAGAATATTTTTTGTTCAAAATGATTCATAATAATGTTGTATGAATGGGCTGCGGTAAAATTTTGGATGAAGTATTTATATCCATGATCGCCCATCTGTTTACATAAGCTTTTGTCTTTTAGCAGCTTCTCAATATTCTTATTGAAGTCATTCAAGTTACCGCTTTGAGACCAAAAACCGAAATTATTCTTTTCAGCAAGCCTACCGATATCAGTTACAATATCAGTTGCCAATAAGACCGGTTTCTCATTCTCCAAATAAGATAAAAGTCTAGAAGGAAAGTTTGGAATTGTAAATCGTTTATCGAGAAAAATTAGACCGACATCGGCTACTTTAACAATATTATCATATTCAGTTTTGGGAAGTTGATTTAGAATGAGACAATTATTTGAGTTATTCTGATTGGACCAATGAAGTAACTTGCTAAACTCTGTGCCAGAACCGACAATTATTAAAAACAAATCGTCATTTTGTTTATTTGAGTCAAGCACTTGAATAAGAAAATCTATTCCTTGAGGAATGCCAAGGTTACCACCATATAAAAGAATAAGTCTATTCTCCGGTATGTTAAATTTATTTTTTATTTTCTCTAGTTGTTGTGGAGAAACGGCACTATTTACAGGAGCCAGACTATTAGGATTTACCTCAACTTTATTCGGAGACAAACTTTTATTGTTCTTCAATAAATATTGAACGTTTGCCGGTGACATACAACCTATGTAATCAGAAATTTCATAAAGGACTTTTTCTTTTTTACGAAAATAGTTATGCATTAAACTATTTTTTCTAATCAAACCCATATCAACAGCATTTTGGGGAAAAATATCTTTTAGTAGAAGATAAGATTTTGTACTATTTCTTTTTTTGATATATTTAACTGATTTTTCGAAAGTTATCGGCGGGGTTGAATAAATTATTAAATCAAATTTAATCTCACTTAAATATTTCACTATTCCCCAAAGGAACATAAAATCTAAAAGCAAAGTTGAGATGCCCTTTTCAATTGTACTGCATTTCTGAATATTTAGCCATTTCATTTTTATTATAGTAATTCCATCAATCCTCAAGAAACTTGATTTCTTTTTGAGTCTTCTTTCATTTGGGCTAATTATAAAAACATTATGCCCTTCATCTCTGAACTTACGCATTAGATCATTATAGATTCCACGTTCGTTAATATCGTCTGAAATTACTAATGTTAGGAAGAGAATGTTCATATTCTGGTTATCAGTAACTTGTGATCCGTGATTAGTAATTTAGTTAATGGGAGAATTTGTAGATTCCCGCTTAATGATTGCGGGAATGACAAATGATAATTTAAGTAATAAAAGAGAATAAGTTATTTTGACCAAACGACACGATTAACGTAATCCGTATAAGATAAAATAATTCTTAAAACTTTATCCGATACGTTTGGCATCGAATAGTCAGATACTGGTCTTAATGTACGTTCATTATTTCTTTTTTGAGTTTCAAGAACTTTAATGGTTTGCAATATTCGATCTTCATTAAACCCTGTGAACATAACAGAAGCTTCTTCAAATGCTTCGGGGCGTTCATGATTTTCACGTAAATTTATAGCTGGGAAATTTAGGATTGAAGATTCTTCCGAGATTGTTCCGCTATCGGAAATGGAAACGAAAGCATTGAATTGCAAATTGTTGTAATCTGAAAAACCAAGAGGTTTTAATAATATTATTTTCTCATCAAGAATGGAGTTCTTTTTATCAATCATTTTACGAGTACGCGGGTGTGTAGAAACAATAATTGGAAATTGATATTTCTTGACTAGTAGATTTAAAATATTTATAAATTTGTCGAAATTAATGGAATCTATATTTTCCTCACGATGCGCAGAAACAAGGAAATAGCCTTCATGGTTCAGCTTTAAGCGATCAAGGATAGTGGAAGATTTTATTTTGGGCATATAGTAATTAATGACTTCGAACATAGGACTGCCGGTTTTAATAATTCTATCGTTTGGAAATCCTTCTTTCAATAAATATTCACGGGCAATACTGCTATATGTGAGATTAATATCACTTACATGATCAACTATCTTTCGATTTATTTCTTCGGGAACTCTTTGATCAAAACAACGATTACCGGCTTCCATGTGGAATACCGGGATTTTCCTTCTTTTGGCAGGGATAGAAGCTAGACAACTATTGGTATCACCTAAAATCAGAAGCGCATCAGGTGATTCGCTTTCTAATATTGGATCTATTTTAATAAAAATTTGACCAATAGTTTCGGAAGCGTTTTTGCCTGCTGCTTCGAGAAAATAATCGGGTTTGCGCAATTCTAAATCTTCAAAGAAAATTTGATTAAGCTCGTAATCATAATTTTGACCGGTATGAACAAGGATGTGTTCAATTGCTTCTGATTGATCGAGTTTGGCTATAACTCTGGATAAACGAATTATTTCTGGGCGTGTACCGACAACGGTGAGGACTTTTAATCTATTCATAGAAACCTTTAATTAAAGAAAAAAGATAAAAGTAAAAAGTTAAAAGAAAAAGACAAAAGAATAAAAACAAAATTCAAAAGACAAAAGTAAAAAAAAAGATAAAGAATTAAAAAAATTAGTTTGAGCGTGTTTTATGTACTATCGATCCTAAAATATTTTTTAGCTCTGAGGATTCATTTAGTAAAAATTTTAACTCATCATTTAGTAAATTATTCTCATTTATACTTTCGATTATTCTTAACCAATAATTTGATTCACGCATTTCTCTTAATGATATTCGAACCTTATTATTAAAGTCAGCTTTTGATGAACCAGCTTGGGATTCTTCGTAATTTGCGCCACTTGAAGTTGAACTTTTTGCTAATTGGTATTTAATAACTTTATACTCCGCGGAGTTTGGTAGTCGTCTAATAAATTTTAAGCAATTAACTGCAAAATTAAAAAGTCTTTCATTTAGATCATTAATCATAACTTCTTTTTACTTTTATCTTTTGTCTTCAATTCTCACTTCTTCAAAGTAAGTGTCGGGTTTATCGGGATTGAAGATTTCGTTGGCCCAAAATAGTGTGATCAGATCTGTATCCCCAGTGTTTGTGATATTATGGGTATAGCCAGGAGGAATATCGATTGGAGTTATTTTATCTCCGGTTACTTCATATTTTATTATAGAATCGCCTTGTATTTGCCGGAAACAGATTTCCGCTTTACCTTTAATTACAATAAATTTTTCTGTTTTTGTGTGGTGATAGTGATTTCCTCGTGTAATCCCGGGTTTTGTGGTGGAGACAAAAAATTGTCCAAATTTTTGGGATTTTATAAGTTCAGTTAGGTCTCCCCTTTCATCCCGGTTGGTCTTTAATTCATAGGAAAAATTGTCTTCATTAAGATAGCTCAAATAAGTCGAATATAACTTCTTAGTAAACTCATCAGATACATCTGGTAGTAAGAGGTTTTTTCTGCTTTCTTTAAAAGAAGATATTAGCTCAGCTAATTCACCTAACTTGATTTCATAAAATGGTTGGACATATAATCTCGATTCAGGACTATGCTGTGGTTTATTATTAATAATACGAATAATGTTTTCAGTAATATCATCGATATATATAAGCTTAAGGTTAGCATCAGGATCATTAATTTTAATTGGAAGTTCTTTTGCGATATTATTACAAAAAGTTGCTACTACGGAATTATAATTTGGTCGACACCATTTACCGAAGACATTAGTTAAACTATATATATAAACTTCATTATCTGTCTTTTTCGCAAAATCGATGAGATATTCTTCGGCAAGCAGCTTACTTTTACCATAGGGGTTATCCAATTCAGCTTGTGTTGAAGAAGCGAAAATTATTGGTTTATTGAGTTGGTTTGATTGCAAAATATTTACAATAGTTTCAGTTAACCCAAAGTTGACCTCTTTATATTCAGAAATATTTTCAGGCCGATTACTTCCCGCAAGATGTACTATCCAATCACACTCGATTATCCCCCTATCTAAATCTTTTATATCGTTGTCTTTATCAAACTCAAGAAGGTCATATCCTTCTTTCTCATTTAAAATTGTAACAAGATTTTTGCCTATAAAACCATTGGATCCGGTGATGAGAATTTTTTGCATATTTACTTACCTTTCCAATTTATTAATTCTTTTTTTACAAATGGGAGTTCTAAAAGCATTCTCTTTAATTCTGTCTTAGAAAGTCTATAAGTATTATGTGAATTATAATGTTTCAGTCCGTTTTCGGGGAGAACACCTTCAGAGAAGTATTTACTGTAATTTAAGTCCCTATCATCGGGGGATACCTTATAGTAGTCACCTAAATCTTCAGCAACAAGACACTCTTCATCTGTTAAAAGAGATTCGAAGAGCTTTTCACCATGCCTAGTACCTATTGTTTGAATCTCACTTTTAGAATCGAATATTTCTAGTAATGTTTCGGCAACATCTCTTACTGTAGAAGCGGGAGCTTTTTGGACAAAAAGATCACCACTGGTTCCATGTTCAAAGGCATAAAGAACTAATTCAACCGCATTTTCAAGTGACATCATGAACCGGGTCATTTCAGGATTTGTAATCGTTATCGGTTTATTTCCTTTAATTTGTTGTATGAAAAGTGGTATGACTGATCCGCGCGATGCCAAAACATTGCCGTACCTAGTGCCAATAAAAACAGTTTTATCTGTAAGTCTTGCCTTTGCTACGAAAACTTTTTCCATTAATGCTTTTGAAATACCCATCGCATTAATAGGATAAACTGCTTTATCGGTGCTGAGGCAGATAACTTTTTTAACGCCCATTTTGATTGCTGCATTTAATACATTATCAGTACCAATAACATTTGTTTCGGTAGCTTCCATCGGAAAAAATTCACTAGATGGAACTTGCTTTAATGCAGCGGCATGGAAGACAAAATCTACTCCTTCAAGCGCCCTTTCAATGGACTCATATCTACGAACATCACCTAGAAAAAATTTGATACGCGAATCATTATAAAATTTTCGCATATCGTCCTGTTTTTTTTCATCACGACTGAAGATTCGAATTTCTTTTATTCCGACGTCATCATTTAGGAAACGATTAAGTACTGCATTACCGAATGAGCCGGTGCCTCCGGTGATTAAGAGTATTTGATTAGAAAACATTTTTTTCCTTAAAATTAATGAACATTATCTACTAACATTTCTTTTTCACTTTTGGTCGGATAATTGATTAATACTGCTCTATATTTACCTTTAAAAACAAATAAACTCCCCGCAGCAACACCAATAATCTTGTATTCGTCAATAACCAATTTAATGTCATCAAAACTACCCGCTCCACCAAGTACGGTCATAGGCAAATTTGTAGAGTCTCTCATCATTTTTATTAATCCTAAATCGTAACCTTTCATTGCCCCATCATTATCAATTGAATTAATTACAATTTCACCAGCACCGTAATCCTCAAAGTCACGGATCAATTCAAACGGAGATTTTGAGTTACTTCTTGTACCGTTATGTGTAAATACTTCATACTTATTGCCAAACATTTTCTTTTTGACATCCATTACTACAACAACACTTTGATTACCAACTTCTTCAGCAATTTCAGCTACTATAGAAGGACGTTGAATAGCGATTGAACTTATTGCAATTTTTTCAACACCTAGTCCAAAAATTTTCTGAGCTTGGCCAACAGTTTTTATCCCCCCACCATAACATAACGGCATACGACATTCAGCTGCTACATTTTCAATCATTTTATAATTTGGTTCATTATTTTGAACTGTTGCATCAATATCAATCAGCATCAACTCATCGGCTTCTTTTTCGTTGAAAATTTTAACAGCGTTAATGGGATCACCAACATATTTATGATCTTTGAATTTGACTGTTTTTGTCAATCCTTTGTTATGGACGAGGAGACATGGGATTATTCGGGGGTGGAGCATTCGTTTTTTAAGTTTATCGATGAATATTGATTATTTCTTTTTGTTTGAGTGATACTAAGACTCGAGAGAAATTACTAAGATGAGAGGTTGTGAAGTTTAGCAAATTTCAATTTACTAAACTTATTATCACCTGAACCTCTAAGAAAAACTAGAAACAAAACTTGCTAGAATTCATTTCCATAGAATTTAGCATTGCAATTATTTCTTCATATTCTTTGTCTAGTTCATCAAATGTTTTCTGATCTATGTATTTACAAGCTAAGGAAAAGTCGAGCCAACTTTGAGTTTCTGATGCTTCTTGCTGTACATCGGTCAACTTATTCTTGAATACTAATTCATATTTTCTTTTTCGCAAAGATTCAGAGATATTTGAACAAACTGACCTAGATGCTCTTCTTATTTGATCTGTTAGAGAATATTTTTCTTCCTTTGGAAAACTTTTACTAATCTCAAAAATTTTCATTGCAGCAACAAAAGCTTATTGATAGACCTTGATGTCGCGAAAGTGATTTAACTTAATAGACTTACCCATCAACTAAACTTCTTATCTTCATAACTTCTAAATTTCTTCTTTTAGAGAAGTGCAAAGTTCTTTAAAATCTGTACGCCATTATGATGGCTTTTTTCAGGGTGAAATTGTATGCCGTAGATATTATTCTTTTTAAGACCGGAAACAAAATTTTGACCGTAGTGAGAATTTGCAATTTGAGTGTCCCTACAATCTGTTGAAAAACAGTATGAATGAAGAAAGTAAAATCTTGGTTCTTTTTCCAAGCCGGCAAAAAGTACTTCTTCTTCTTTAACGTTTACAATATTCCAACCCATGTGAGGTAAATAAGGTTTGTGATTAAGATTATTTATATCAATTTTTTTTACTTTTGTCTTAAACCAACCCAAACCAGCCAATTTACCTTCTTCACTGGATTCTGCCATTATTTGCATTCCAACACATATACCAATTACGGGAATTTCTTTTTGTAAAACGAATTCATCTAATTTTTCGCGCATTCCGGAATTCTGCAATAAATTAATAGCGTGATCGAAAGCACCTACACCTGGTAGTATGATTTTTGACACATTATCCAGATCGTCTTTTGTCTTTGCAATTTTAACAGTTATGTTAAGGCGTTTATATACATTAACAAATGCTCTAATATTCCCTAATCCATAGTCAATAATTGTAATCATTTTTTTCTTTTGACCACTTTTTCAACACCCATCAGATGTAATATTTTAGCACCAAAATTAAAAACTGTTTTTTGATTTTTGTAATCCCAGTAATATTTTTTCGGCATATTAAAATAACCTCGAAGTTCTTCGCTAGTAATACCAAGTTTTGTAGCGATATAGTTGAACTCGTCCTCTATTTTTTCCGGGTCATAGGCAGGTTTACTTAACCTCTCAAGTGCTTCTTCGCGCGTCATTTGACCTGTTAAAATTAGGCTAGAGAATTGAACACGGCGGGTATCAAAACCGAACCTTTCGGGAAGCCAATAACCTTCATAAAATTTTGTAAAACGGGATTCAAAATGCTTTTGTGGATAGGGTTTCCAATTATATTCCTTTTCAAGTAATTTCATTGCATCAGATTTGATGTAAGGGATATAGTTTAATGGTTTAACAACTTTTACTCCCTTTAGATATCTAAGGTAAATTTTATGTCTAAAAATTGAACTAAAAGGATAAGTCTCCATTTGGGATGTACCATATCTTTTTCTAATATCGTTAATTTGCCACATGTCAGTGCCATAATACAGCCAATATAGAGGATATTGCACACATTCCGTTGAGAAATTTCCCCCATTTAAGATATATTTTATTTTATATTTCTCAGCAAAGTTATATAAAACGGCGATAAAAGCATGGTCTTGCGGAATATCTAAATGCGGGACACCGGATTTAAAAAACCCCAATTGAAAATCTCTCATTTCTTCCCAATTAATAACTTCTGTATATAAATCCAAACCTAATTTATCGACAAGATTATTAATATTATTAACTGCTATTTCTGAGTTCCAGCCCCCATCAACATGAAAAACCAATGGGCGCAAACCAAATTCTTTGACCATAATATGAAGCAAATAGGAACTATCAATTCCCCCACTTAAGCCAAGAAGGCAATCAAACTCATTTCCTTTACCTTTTTTCGTTATATCGTACACAATACTCTCTAATTCCCTTTTGCCTTTTTCATCAGTATGCCAATTTGGCTTTACATTTTTTCCAAAATCATGACAGTGATCACAAATTCCTTTCCCATCGAAAATAATGTGATTATCTGAAGTATCCATTACACAATTTGTGCAAATTTTATAATTCTGTTTATTCATAGCGACCTGATTAATTAAATAAATTTTTTGCATTATTTAAGATATCTTTGTCATTACCAACCCTTATTGCAAAATTTAAAGCTTTTTTTCGCATTTCAATATAGCTAAGTGGTGATAAAGAATATAGATTATTTATTTTATCAATAAATAGTTCCGGCTTATCTAATGGAACATCCCACCCCACTCCAGCAATTTCAAGATTTCGCCAAGGAGTAGTATCGGCAATCAATACGGGAGTACCAGCAGAAAGAGATTCTATTATAACATGTCCATAATTCTCACCTTTTGTTGGGAAAAAAAACAAATCATAATTTTTGAACATATTATTAACCTCATTTGGTTTCAACGACCCCATATATTCAATCGATTTCTCATTAATTGATTTCATTTTTTTTTTACAAATTGACCAATATTTTTCATCCTCGTGATTTGTACCGTAAATATCAAATTTAATCGGTATAACAACTGCTTTAATAATATCCAAAGCGTAATTAAGATTTTTTTCTCTTGTTATTCTCGAGAAAAAACAAATTCTTAGAGGCATTTCTGATGTTCGCGGCTTATTCTGATTAAATGATCCAGGTAATGCCTTTGGACCTAGATTTTCAGAAATTACAATATTCTTTACTCTATTTTTTAGAACTTTTTTGATACTTGTTACTTCATGTTTTGATGTAGCTTGAAATTTTAAATTATCATAAAGCCGAATTGTTTTAGAAAAGAATAAGAATAATCTTTTTTTGTTACTTTTTACTTCTAAGCACCCCGCTTCTAACTCACCACGTGGCGCTAATAGTATTTTCTCGCGTGGGATTACGCTAAACAATGCCCCTAGCAAAGGTTGTATTGCGAAAGTAAAACTAAAAAAAGAATTTATATAAATAATGTCATAATTATGATTTCTAATTATTTTAAGTAAATTAAAAAAGTTCAATGATTTTGGCGACGCATAAAATATCTTAACATCGTCAAATTTCATCCACTTATCATGTGTTACATTGCTATATGAACTTGAATCTCCTAAGTCTCGATCTGATGTGATAATACTAAACTCGTATAAACTATTTAGATGGGATATTAGGTTAAAAATAGATTTTGCCGGACCACCACCTTTAAAACCAGGTAAGTAATAATCCAAAAGAATTAATACTCTCATTTGCTATATTCCTGTTTCAGATATTTAGAATCATTTCCTTCAGATATCAATCCAATGAATAATAAAAATATCAGATCATAAGGAACCATGACTACACCATAACTAAGCATAATGATGAAAAACATTAATATAACAATACTACGTTGGTAATCCTTAATGATAATTGATCTAGAAAAGAGTTTGACAAAGAAAGCAAAAAATAGAATGGAAATCAGACCTAATCTTGCGAATAAACCCGACAAAAAAGCTTCAGTGCCACTTAAGTTGTAATCATTAATTAATTTATATGTACCAACCCCAGTTAACGGGGCAGAGAGGAATAGATCATATTGTTGATTCATTATAAACGATCTTGCTGAGCCGGATAATTCAGTACCGATCATAGTATCACGATATAAATAATTATCAATTTGTGAATTTGAAAAACTCACTTTTTCATATATATTAACAATTTCATCAAATAAAAATATTCCACTTACTGATACCAAAACAATTAATATCGCATAAAATCTATATAAAGTTCTATTTTGAATCTTAAATATTTGCTTTGAAATCACGAATATGATTAATATTAAAAGACATGCAAGAATTGTCCGACTTCCTCCAAAAAATATTAAATAACCTGCAACTAGTACAAATAATTTATTTGAGATTTTTTGAAAACTAAAATAATTTTTTACCAAAACTATAATAGCAATCATCGCACTACCAACAACCGATAAAGGGAATAAACTTACTCTTGCCTGGTATATACCTTCACCATGATTGGGTAGATAACCATAGTTATTAAAGCCAATATGATAGGCAAGGACCCCGTATAAAATGGTTATAATAAACATTATATTTATTATATTTATCTTGAGATAATACTTTCGTTCAAAAATAATCAAGATAGTAGTAGATAATAAAATCATGTTGTAAATCGTCGAAAAATCAAACCTGAGTAGTGAAATAAATATTGCAAAAAACATGAAGTAGTAAAGAAATTTAGTGTATTGTATATTTTCGTTTTGTTTTAATATATATTTTATATTTATAAAATTAAATAATAATATGGGACCAACAATTAGCCAATATATAAAAGTAGGTAATTTGGGAAGTCCTACCCACATATGCGAAAACATCATTAATATCCAATAATAAATAACAAGAATATCAAATTGATTAAGTTTTTTATTATCCTTCATTTTAGATTGATTTTATAATAGTTAATAATTCATTGAATAGTGTTGTGAAATTCCAATTTGGTTTAATCGATTCAATGGTTTGAATAAATTTCGAAAAATTATCTTCTTCCTGGAATCTAATAATATTTTTCCTTAGCAAATCAATATCAGTATAGTTAGATACTAAACCAATTTTATTTTTTAAAATAATACTCACTGCATCTCCGTTTGGTAAGGCCCCAAGGATAGGCAAATTAAGATTTATATATTCAAATATTTTCGAAGGTACACAATATTTGTAATACTCTTTAGATAATGAAACAAATCCAATATCAATATTTTCAAGCAGAAAACGATGGTAATCACTTTGGTTAAGTGCATCAATAAAAATCACATCCTGATTACTAGTATACTTAAATTTGTAATTTCTATGATCTCCTATAAAATACAATTGAATATTGGGTAAATTTGACGCTGCTTTTAATAAAATCTCAGGGCCTTGTGTCTTCTGGAAAACTCCCCCGTAGACTATTCTTAGTTTCCCGGATTTATTTTTCTTAATTTTTGGAGCAATATTTGTGTAACCAAAATAAATATTTATTAATCTACTTTTTAAAGAAGGATACTTTCTTACCAATGCATTTCTATATTCTACCGAAGATGTTATAATTAAATCTGCTGAGCTGAGATACTTACTTTCATTCTTTTCTCTAGAAACATGCCAATATTCCCCAAATTTCAAATTGTCTATTTGACTATAATTCAAAGGATCATGCAAATTAGCAACATATTTACAGCCTGTTTCTTTTTTTAATAAAGTAGCCAATTTCAACGGACCAAGTTCTCCACTTGCACTAGCAAAAATTATATCACTTGATTTTACGACATTTTTTAAATATTCGAGAGAATCTTTAACCCACTTATCAAGATAATCATCTATTATTCCTATACGTTGCTTAATATTTTCAATACGTAAATTAAAGTTTATTGGATATGAAATTAAGTCTGATTCAAGAATTACTTCTTTTGATAAGTAATTAGGAGTTACAATTATGACTTGAAATCCAGACTCGCGTAATAATTCTATTTGTTTGCTCCTAATTAAGCCACCACCAAAATTTCTATTAAATAAACGAGCTAAAAAATATATTTTTTTCATATTAGTTTTTTATATATAAAATAATTATTAAGTTTATTTTCAAGTTCAATTATATTATTAAAAGATTGTGAATTTTTACATGAATATACTCTTTCATCGTAAATAATATGTTTGTATTTTTTATGGAATTGTTCATTGGAATAGAATAGACTGTTAAGATTATAAGAATTCCTGTCGTACAAAATACTTGAAATAGTTATGATGCCAAGCTCAGCTTCAAAGATATTACTATTCATTTCATTAGAACAATCTGAGAGAAAAACATTTTTTGAATCAACCTGGCCAATAAATGGTGGATATAAACCATACCTAGATATTAAATCTCTTTCATAAGGATGCAAATATATACCTAAAGTAAGATTATTTCTTATTACAAATTTTACTAAAAAACTAATTATCATTAAGCTTAACTTACTTAATTCGTTATCAGTATTTACATTTTCTTTTATTTTATCAATATTTTTTTCCCTGAAAATACCCATAGATCTTGCCCACTCTCCTGAACTATAGAAACCAATATCATATAATTTTTCTTTCTTTTGAATGTCAAAATAAATAGAAAACAAATTTTCCCATTTCATTATTGATACATTCTTCGCAATAAGCCAACCTTTATTTATGAGATAATAATACTCTTGAATCTGAAGTTTGCTTGATAAAACAATTGAAATGTTTGATAAATAACTATACTTTAAATAAGTGGACAAATTACTATTAGTTGGGATATAGAAGATATTAATATTCTTTGATAAAATAATAGTTAACAAGTACGATACAACATTGCTATAATCAAATATATATATTTTTTGGGGTTTATTAATGGCGATAAATAAAAGGAATATTTGCAATTTAAATATTTCATAAAATGGCAATTTGCAAAACATTAAAAAAGAAAAAATTGATAAATAAACAAGCTTGCCCCATGATTTAAGAAACAATAAGAAATCAACATAATTTTTTATTCTAATTCCCTTTTTCCAGTGAAAATATGAAAATTTTTCTTCTATATTTTTATTTAAATAATACTGATAAATTTCAACATTTTTTTTTACGTTGGAAGGTTCTATCAAAACTGATTTGTTTATTTGCAATGATGATAACCTAATCATTGCGGGATATAGGATACTTAGAGAAATTAGCATCAATCTATCTTTTAACCACTTTTCTGGAGTAGATATTTCCTCATAATTTAGCTTACAAATATTAATGTATCCTTTTAGTATCCTACTATCAGAATTTGATGTAAGTTTATCAAAATATATTTTTAGAAGTTTCATATATTTTTATGACGCAAAAAAACAGAACTACTAAACCAAGGCATTTTGTAGACTTTAGTTGAAATTAACCAAACACCTAAAAAAGAAACAAATGAAGTAATCGATTGAGAATACGCCGCACCAATCCCACCAAATATTTCGATAAAATACAGTGTTAAAAAATAATTTAATATTAACGAAGGAACAGTTATAAGAGTTACAAAATATACTTTTTCGACATAAAATATATAATTGACAACTAGCATATGCATACTGTTAAAAATAAATCCAAAAGATATCCAAAAAACATACAACTTTGCTCCATTAAAATCCTTGGATACTATCAACGGATAGAAATAATCAATAATTTGTTCATATATAAACGGAATTATCAGTAATACAATAAAAATAATATAGGTAAATCTTACGATATTAATTTTTGTAGATTTATTTTCTAATTTTAATTTTTCAAATAACCAGGGTGAAAAAGCTAAATTAAATGAAGTAAATAGAATAAGTAATAGACTAGCAATTTGATAACCAAGTGTATACAAACCCGTTTCTTCTAAACTAATCTCATTATTAATGATAATACGACCAAGCATCACACTAAATACACCCATGACGTAGTTTGGAATCAAAACGATTCCGAATTTGAAAGCTGATTTAATATAATTAAAGAAGAATTTACCAATAAATACTTTATTTCTGGCCAAAAGAACAATTGAAAGAAATCCAAAGATAAAAACTGAAATGAATTGTCCAAAAACACGGCCAATCCAATCATATGATAAAAAAACAACCAATATAATACTAATTACTATGTTTACTAGTGTATTTGCTATAATTAAATAACCATATTTAAAAACTTTTGATTTAACTTGAAAATCAACCAATAGAATATTTATGATAACTTGGAAAAATACAGTTAATAATGCTAATACCTGAAATTCAATAATTATCTGAGTATATTCATAGATAATGTTCGAAAATCCCACGATTAATGAAAGAATAATAAAAAAGCTTGCATATATTAAATAAATACAAGATGTAACAAATTTAGAGTATTCAGCATTTGTTAACTTAAAATACTTAACTCCAATTGCTCCGTTTGTAGACATTCCAATTATGGGTATAAAAACTGCTATCAATACTTGAAACATTGAAAGTTTTCCATAAGAGGATGGAGATAAGTATCTTGTTAAAATTGGTATTAAGAAAATTGGTATAGCTGAGTTTATAACATTTGCAACAGAATAAATAAAGGTATTCTTTGACAAATTAATAAATTTTTTAATCATTTTTACCGCATAAGTATTATTCAGAATTGAATTTTAGCAGATTAGTTCACTTCTTTTTGAATAATAAACATAATTTGTTTTGATCTTTTTCTAGTGGGTTTATTTAGAATAAATTTAATTATATTTTTTAAGTAAATTTCAAACAGTAATTTAAATCCATATTGAGTCCATCCACGAGAATTGAATACTTTTGTTTTAACATTTTGAAATTTAGAAAATGTATACTCAGAGAAGGAATTAACATGTTCATCACCTGGGACAATCACTTCTTTATATGGTACGATAATATATAAGACTTTACATTTTTCTAATAGTTTTCTGGCTATTTTATAATATTCTGAAAGATGTTCAAATACATTGGATGATATTATAATATCAGAATCAGGAACAATTGATTCGTCACCAGAGAAGAACTCTGCAATGGCTCCATAATTTTTTTTCGCCGTTTGTATTGCATTTTCAGATAAGTCAACTCCTATAAGCTTTGCATTTGGAAATCGGTCGTGAAGAATTTCGAGGGCCTCACCTGAAGCACAACCAAAATCTAGAATTGTGCCATTAAATTCAGTTGGAATTTCTAAGTGTTCAAGTTGTGAAAGAGTAAAAAGTCTAGTTTGTTCTGTTCCACATTTATTTTCCCAATCACCACTTTTAAAGCGATATTCCCAGTATTCTTTCGTGTTTATGTTCTTGTTCATGTTCATGATTTCACCAGATTTATGAAATGTTTTAGTATTTTTTTTACTGCATCTCCATCACCATAAGGATTTTTTTGAAGACTCATATCTTCATAAAATTTCTTATTTTTTAGTAATTTGGTTGTGAAACTAACTATTTTTTGCTTTTCAGTACCTACAAGAATAACAGTCCCTGCTTCAATTCCTTCAGGTCTCTCAGTAGTATTTCGAGTGACAAGTACAGGAATACCTAATGATGGTGCCTCTTCTTGAATCCCACCACTGTCTGTTATTATTATTTTACTTTTACTCATGAGGTATACAAATTCAGGATAATTCAATGGTTCAATTAAATGTATATTCTTTTTACCCTTTAGTAATTTCTTAACTGGGATATAAACATTTGGATTAAGATGAACAGGATAAATAATAGAAACATTTGATAATTCACTAATTTCTAGAAGTGCCAAACATAAATTTTTGATACCATCGCCGAAATTTTCTCTTCTGTGACCAGTTACAAGAATTAAATTTTCAGAATTGTTTAGATATTTATTAATATTATAATTTTTATATATCCTATTTATATAAATCTTAGATAAGGCAATATTTAATGCATCAATAACTGTATTACCTGTTACTTTTATTTTTTCTTTATCTATTCCTTCCTTCAATAAATTTTTTTTTGCTTTGAGAGTAGGTGCAAAGTGATAATCAGCCAATTTTGCTGTAAGAGTCCTGTTTATTTCTTCAGGAAAAGGAGAAAATTTGTTAAAGGTTCTCAAACCTGCTTCTATATGGCATATTTTAATATTGTGATAATAAGCACATAAGCTTGAAACAAAAGAAGTTGTTGTATCACCGTGAACAAATATATAATCTGGTAAAAATTCTAATAGAACCAAGTCAAGATTATTAATTATTTCTGAAGTAAGAAAAGACAATGACTGATTTTTTTTCATCAAATCAAGATCATAATCTGGACTAATATCAAAAAAATCCAGCACTTGATCAAGCATCTGCCTATGTTGAGCCGTTACGCAAACCTTAGTAACAAAAATACTGCTTTGTTTTTTCATTTCTATTATTAAAGGAGCCATTTTAATAGCTTCTGGCCGTGTGCCAAAAACAAATAGAATTTTTGATTTGACCATTTTATTTTTTCTCAATGATCAAAAACTTCCAAGGTTGCAAAATATATATGTTCAATTGAATTCCATTAATTGATGTAGTTAAGTCATCAGGTCTTTTCCCAACAAAATTATCTGAATTTCCGAAAGCTGATGGATCATAATCCAAATCATCTTCGAATGAAAAATCCATTTTAAAAGATATGTTTTCTAATAATTCTTGAATGTAACCCTCAGAATATATATTATAATAATGATAATTTATTGGTTCTCCATTCAGATCATAACTTTCCGGCTGTTCTACCTGTTTTATTCGAAAAGAACTGGCTCCAATTAATGTTCTAATTATGATATATTTTTTGCTTACTCGGATTAATTCTTCTAGCGGTTTTTGTATGGAAGGAAGATGCAAAAATACGTTATTACAAATAACAATATCTGATTTGTTATCATCAACCGGAATATTAAAAATATCACCAACCTTAAAGTCTGTTTTAGATCGCAATGAATTGCTATTTACTTTTAGAGAAAAAGCTTCTTTTGCTCTTTCAATATAATATGCTGTTTGGTCTATTCCAGTGTAACTAAAATTAGTTTTTATAATTTTATCAAGACTTCTTAAATAGTGTCCTGCACCACATCCAACATCTAATATTCTGTCATTTTCTTGAATAATCTCATTTACTTTTTTTGCAAGAGACTTACTCGATTCCATCTCAGGTAACTCACCAATTGCTCTTTTATAAAATAAATCTCCATATTCTTTATCCTTATCCCAAACACGCCAGTTTTCTTTCATTTTTGCCTCAATTTTAATTATTAATAAATTTATTTATTGTCATCAACCCCATCACTATTCACAGTATGCCTTAGCTTCCACACACCATTAACTATAGTCCAAAGGTGTGGAGATCTAAATTTATCAGTTAATTCATTTCTAAAATAATCTCCGTCCATTCCAATATATTCCATAATTTCATTGAAATATTTATCAGGAAATTCACCATCAAACCTTTTAACCAAAGCCTGTCCTTCTTCCCTAGTAATGTGCTTATTTCTAATTTCCTGAGAAGCATCGTAAGTTGCTCTACCAATACCAAATTTTATAAATGTTGTATAATAATGTAAATCATCTATCTTATCATCAATACTATTATATTTACTATACGTGCCTTGTGTTCTAAAAGGACGTGCTTTAAAACCTGTATTTTCAACAGCATAATAATAAACTTCTTGTGGTGTCCATTTTAAGTAATATCCTAAATAATGCACATCAATATTTTTATCTTCCAATTCATTTTCAGTTGGTGGTAAAAATGCCATAAGATCAGAAAGTCTCACTTCATATGTTTCTTGAATTTCTTTAATTGAAACACCACCCAAATAAATTTCATCGAGGTTTTTAAAACTGAAATAACTCTTATCCCTTAGTGAAGTCATATTATCAGCGATAGGGTTACCATATTCAGCTTCATTTTCACCATAGAATACAAGAGGTATATCAAACTTAGCTGCCAATCTTGGTCCAAGATTTTTCTGTCCTAAAATGAATGTTTGAAAAGGATGGAATAGGTTTTCAATGGATAATTTTGTCAATAGTTTCATTACCTTTCCATTCCGCCTAAATGAAATATTATCTAAACCACCAATATCGATCCAGTTTTTCCAATTTTCATAACCATAGTCCGTATACATTATAGGCGGCCAAGTAACAGTTAAAGGATTCATACCATATTTATACTTTAACACATGTGCTTGAAAAGCACTATCCTTTCCGCCGCTACCTGGGACTAAACAATCGTAATAACCGTCATTTCTTCTATACTTATCCAACAATTCCAATAATCGCTCTTCTCTTTCTTCCCAATCAATTTTTTCTTTAATTTCTGCATTTCTACATGCATCACATATACCTTCCTCATCAAAATTAAGAGTTACTTTTTTACTATTGATTGTATGTTTAAATTCAGCAGTGGAAGCAGGGCGCTGATTAGACATAACACATTTTTTGCAGAATTTAACTTCTTCTGGTAATCCATAATAAGCCTCTAATTTTTTCGATTGCATATCAATCCTTTTGGTTAATACTATTTGCAAAATTATTATAAATTTTTATTCCTTCATAAGCGCTTTTTTCCGGATGAAATTGTGAGGCAAATACATTGTCTTTTTCAATACTAGAACAATATTTTATCCCTTCGTATTCAGTATAAGTAAGTGTTATAGAGTCATCTTCAGTTTCTACAAAATAAGAATGGACAAAATACATAAATTCATTATTATTGATCCCGTTTAATAATGATCTCTTCCACTTTTGTGAATTATATGGATGAATTTGGTTCCAGCCAATTTGTGGAACTTTGATTTTAGATTTTGTAGAACTAACCGTTGGAAATTTTTTAACCTGACCAGGAAAAACATTTAATCCTTTTGTATTCCCAAATTCTTCACTTCCGGAAAAAAGTAATTGGAATCCTAAACAAATTCCCATAAATGGTTTTTCATTTTCAAGTATTTTTTTTAACGTTTCAATGAGATTCAATTTGTTCAAGTTATTCATTGCTTCGGGGAAAGCACCAACCCCGGGTAAAATTACCGCATCTGAATTTTCAATTTCGGTTTGCTTTGAAGTAATTATTGGATTTAGGCCGACATTTCTGCATGCTTGCTCAACACTAAATAAATTCCCCATATGATAGTCAATTATAGCTACGTTATTATTCATTGGTATTCTCCATTAAGAATCTGCATCCAATGCCTTTTGCATTCAAATAGTCTTTAATCTCAAATAGGCTAACCGGGTTGATTTTTTTAAAAACAGAATTATTTTTTAAGAATTCAAAATTTCCTTCGGACTTTGTTGCTAAAGGATTTTTATTCTTACGAACAAAATCATAATGCAGAATTGATGCCAGTGCAACAGCATCAGCTTTACTCTCAACAATAACTTTTTCAATATCTTCTTTTGAACCGGCACCACCATGAGCAATTACAGGAATACTTACAGAAGTAGTAACATTTTTAATTAAGTCTGAATCAAATCCTAAACCAGTCCCTTCTCTATCTACTGAGGTTAGACAAATTTCACCTGCGCCTAATTCCTCAACTTTTTTAGCCCATTCAAGTGCATCAACACCCGTATATTCCCTTCCATTATCTGTATAAGCTAAATACTTTCCCGATTGTTTTATAACTTCTATGGCAACTACGATAGTTGAAGAACCAAATACTTTAACAGCTTCCGCAATAAACTTAGGATTATTAATTGCGGCTGTATTTATGCAGATCTTATCGGCTCCGGCACGAAGCACTCTGTTGATATCTTCAATAGTTCTAAGACCACCACCAACCGTTAATGGAATAAAAGCCATTTTCGCTGTACGAGTAATAATATCATCAAGACTATTCCGTTCATAGAGACTAGCAACAACATCTTGATAGAAGAGTTCATCTGCTCCGTTATTATAATAATGTTCCGCGAACTCTTCAGGTGAGCCCAGTACTCTTAAACCCTCTAGATGAATTCCTTTCACCAGGTTTGGCCCTTTAATATCCAATCGAGCAATTATTCTATGATTCATTTATTTTTTCTGTTTTTAACAAATAATCTGCATATTGAAAATCCGACATATCATCAATATCTACAGATGAAATTTTATCCATTAAATAGGCAAATGTATTTGTCCCAATAAAACTTTTTTCACTTAATATAAAATCTGTTTTTGCAAAGTAAATTGCCCCATTTATAGAGTATACTTTCTCAGCATCCTGTCTTCTGGTCAACTGAACTTCTTGAAACAACGGCTCCAACTTTTTGTCTTTATTTATTTTATACATCCAATATGGATGCTTATCTACTTTGGTAACACTAACACATGATTCAGCATTATTAATACTACATATTTCGATGCAGTCATCTATATGCTCAATTTTTCTTAATGGAGAAGTTGGTTGAAGAAGGCAAACATAATCATATTTTTGAGGTAAATTATTTATTGCGTGTACTACCGGTTCAATACCTGGGGTTTGATCTTGAGCTAATTCTTTTGGTCTAATAAAAGGTACTTCACATCCCAATACTTTTGCAATATTAATGATTTCTTCATCTTCCGATGAAAGAATTAATCTATCAATGTATTTCGATTTTTTTGCTTCTTCAATTGTCCAATAGATGAGTGGTTTTCCAGATAAAGGTTTTATATTCTTTCTTAATATTCCCTTACTACCTCCACGAGCAGGGATTATTGCCAAGATCGTTTTATTAGCAATCATAATCTAAATTTCTCTACCGCTTTTTTATACTCAACCCATTCTCCAGTATCAACCCAAGAGTTTTCACTTATCGGATAAATACCAATCTTGTGGGTTAATTTTATTTTTTCTATTAAATGTGTTATGTGAAAGAATTCATCTTTAGGAATATATTTCAGAACCTCAGGTTTGAGAACGTACATACCTGTATTTACTAAGAGATCATATTCCGGTTTTTCTTTTATGTTTACAAGTTGGCCACCGTTCTCAATTTCGCATATACCGTAAGGTATATTATAATGCTTTAATGAAGTAACAATTGTTATATCATTATTCTCAATAATATGATGCTCTAAAATATCCGTATAATCTGCTTCTATAATTATATCACAATTAGTTAGAATAATATTCTTTTTAATTCTGCCATCAAGTTTTTTAAGAGCACCTATTGTTCCTAACGGTATTTCCTCATCAATATAATTGATTTTATAGCTTGGTTGTATTTCTTCAAAATAGGATTTTATTATTTTGGCTTTGTGGTTAACGGATACATAAAATTCATCATTTCCGTAATCTGTGAACTTTTCAATTATTATTTCAAGTATTGATTTATCACCTATAGGAATAAGTGGTTTCGGAAGAATCTTAGTAAATGGATCTAGTCTTGTCCCCTTACCACCTGCCATTATTACAACTTCAGCATCAAGTTGTTTTTTTGTTTTGCGAACCGTTTTCTCATCAAACAATTTATCCCATACAAGAAATTCGACTATTGCATGATCATCATTAACTACGGGTACATGCGAAATCTCTCGTTTGCGTATTTCTTTCTTAATAAAATCTATATTATAATTATGCCGAACAAAGAATGTGCCTTTGAAACAAACCTTCTCTATTTCTATAGATAAATCACCATCTTTTAGAATCCAGCGTCTGATATCACCATCTGTAACAGAACCGATGAGTTTATTGTTTTCATCAACTACAAAAAGAATTTTTTCTAAATTTTTATCAAGCTGCTTAATAGCATCTTTTGCAGTTGCCGTTTTGTTAATAATAATATTTGCGAATTGTTTATTCATAACAAATGGATATTAGTCGAGAAGAAAATTACTTTTAAGTATAGAAATAATTTTATCAGAGGTATTACCCTCACCGTAGATGTTTTTCTTGTTTAACTCAGGCATTTCTTTTATTTGTTCAATTTTTTTTTTTATTGCAGTAGCGTCAATTGGAGTATCAATTATGTTTCCCCCCCGGTCACGTCCTTTCTGACGATCTCCGATATTTATTACATATTTCCCAAAAGAAGCCGCTTCAATAATCCCGCTAGAGGAATTCCCTATCACTGCATAACAATGTTTCATACAAGAGTAATATTTTAAAGGACCAAGTGCATCAAAAACAAAAACATTTTTATTAGTTTCACTAAACTTTATCAATTCCCTTCTTAAAAATTCATTTGTAGTGTCATTATTGGGTAGTGTAATCAAAGTTTGGTATTCAGATAACTCAACTGCTTTAATAAATTCTTTTACTAGTCTATAGTTTGCATTTATATTAATAGTTTCAGGATGAATTGTTGCAAGAAGTGTTGGTTTTGTAAAATCTATCTCAAGTTCTTTTTTCAATTCATCAATAGATAATAATTGCATATCCTTAATATTATCTAACGCAAGTGCACCAACGTTATAAACAAACTCATCCGAACCAATTAAGCTCGTTACTTTCTTAGCGTGATTTTCTGTTGAAGTAAAATGATATTTTGATATTAATGTAATAGCATGCCTAAATTTATCATCAATTGCACCGAGTGTGCTTTCCCCACCGTGTAAATGAGCAACCTGAATGTTAAAAGGAACTGAAGCTGAAACAGCCGCAAACATTTCAAATCTATCACCTAAAGCAAAAATTAATTCATAACTTTCTTTTTCATAGATATGGGCAAATTCTTTTATTGTATTACCCATACTAATAGCTATAGATTTAGAAGTAAAATCTGATTCTAGAGCTTTTACTATGTAACTTGCTTTAAATCCATCATTTTCAATAAAGTCAATTGTTCTTCCGAATTCTTCGTAAGGATGTGAACCAAAGGCAATAATATGAAGATCAAAATATTTTTCCGAAAATATTTTTTTTATAAGCGGCAGATAAATACTGTAATCTGATCTTCCCGCAGTTAACAATGCAATTTTTATTTTAGATTCTTTCTTTGTCAAAGGATTTCTTTTCATTCTTATAATTCAATCAAATCATCTAGTGCAAAATTTCTATTGGCGGTTTTTCCGATCACTTCTTCCCACCTCATCGGTGATATTCCATTACCCGGTCTTTTAATACCCATATTCTCTACAGTAAATCTTTCACCATTTTTGATATCTTTAATAGCAACCAGACTTTTTCTGGCAATTAATTTATTTTTTAATTCTGACGGGGAAGGTTTTTTAATACCGTTTCCTAAAGCTTTTTCGATGTTTCTAATAGCAGAAACCATTTGTTCTAACTCACTAGGTTCCATTGATGCCTTATGATCAGGTCCTTCCATATTCTTATCTAAAGTAAAGTGTTTCTCAATAACTTTAGCACCAAGTGCAACTGCTGCAATCGCTACTTCAATACCCTGTGTATGATCTGAATAACCGACCTTTACATGAAAAGCTTTTTTGATTGTTAACATTGCTGTTAGGTTTACATCTTCAAACTGTGTGGGATATTCGGTATTACAATGAAGAACTGTAATATTTTTTAAGTCTGTTCCGTTTCCGGTAAGAACATCAAGTGCATCTTCAATTTCACCAAGATCTGTCATACCGGTTGACAGAATAACATTTTTTTTAAGTTTTCCAATTTTTTTCAAATAAGATAAATTAGTAATCTCACCAGAAGGAATCTTAAAAATTACTAAGCCAAGTTCATTCAATAAATCGATGCTTTCAAGATCGAAAGGAGAAGACAGAAATTGAATACCTATTTTGCTGCAATATTCAATCAGCTTTTTATGGTCATCAACAGATAATTCCAACTTTTTGATCATTTCATATTGTGATTCAGATACGTCAGTAGTCTGTTTTTGATATTCTGCTTTTTCAGCTTTTATGGAAACTAGCTTATCAGCTTTAAAAGATTGGAATTTAACAGCATCAGAACCTGCTTCTTTAGCAGCATCAATTAACTTAAATGCTAGTTCAATAGAACCATTATGATTGACACCAGCTTCGGCTATAATAAATGTTTTGCTCATAATTAAATATCTTTTATTAAACTCGCAGGGTTGCCCCTGTAAATTCCCTTTTTAGTAATAGATTTTAATACGGTACTGCCGGCAGAAATAATTGTATTAGCCGGAATATTTATTTGTTGAATTATGTTTGAACCCGTTCCAATTAAAACATCGTTGCCGATATTTACTTCACCAGATAAGGTAACTCCGGGAGCGATATGAGTGAAATCACCAATCGCACAATCGTGATCAATTGAGGCATTCGTATTAACAATTGAGCATTCGCCTATTGATGAACCACTGTTTATTGTTACCCCATCCATAACCACAGTACCGTTTCCAATAGAAACATCTTCATTTATTATTGCATTCAGCGATACAATTGCCGGTAAGTTAAAACTAATATTTTTACAATTATCAGCTATTTTTCTTCGAGGTCCTGCGGATTTAATTTGTCCTAATCCAATAACTGCATTATTAACGCCATCTTTGAAAATAGAATTTAGTTTATCATCATTTCCTAAATATGACACACCTAAAATTTCACCCTTATTCTCCGGATCAGTATAACCCACGATATCATATTGATTTAATTTCTTGAGAATCGAAATAATTACTTTCGCGTGTCCACCTCCGCCGATAACAACAATTTTTTCTTTCATTGCTTTCTGTAACCACTTGGTATATTAACAATTCTATCTTCGAGCCAATCTGAATTATCAAGATTACCTGTTTGACAATCTTTATACATATCCAACTTATTCATCAAACGCCAAATTGGTCGTGTTATTACTCCGTTTGAGTTTGTTTCTTCTAGAAAATAATCACGTTCTTTTCTATTTTCTAATTGGATGCAATTTAACCAGTAGTTGGAAGAAGAACCAGCTTGTTCCGAGATGAATTCAATGGTTGAATGATTGAATGATTGATATGATTGAAAAAATCCTCTGTATTTTTCTGCGGTTTGGCGTTTGTTTTCTATGATTTCATTTAAATTTTCCATTTGTGCTACGCCAATTGCTGCGGTTACGTTTGTCATACGATAATTGTAACCAACTTCATCGTGGATGTATTCCCATTTATGCGGTACTTTTGCCGTTGTTGTAATGTGTTTTGCTTTCTTTGCGAATTCTTCATCATCAGTAAAAATCATTCCTCCACCGCCGGTGGTTATGGTTTTATTTCCGTTATAACTTAGTACTCCAGCTAAACCAAAGGTACCGGTATGTTTACCTTTATACAGTGAGCCGAGTGATTCAGCAGAATCTTCGATTACAGGAATGTTGTATTTATTCGCGACTTCAACAATTTCATTTATTCTGCAAGGGAAACCGAAAGTGTGCATGGGAACAATAGCCGAGATTGACTGATTGGTTGATTGGTTGATTGTTCGTTTATTAATCTTATCATAATTTGTATTCTTGCTTAACCAATATGCTAGTTTTTCGGGGGACATGCCCATTGTGTCTTTGTCTACATCAATAAAGACCGGTTTGGCACCGCAGTGTGAGATTGCGTTTACAGTTGCGACGAAGGTTAATGATTGAGTTATTACTTCATCGTCAGGTTTTACTCCGGCAATTTGTAAGGCAATTTGTAATGCTGCCGTTCCGTTTACAACTGCGACTGCGTATTTAGAGCCGGTATATTTAGAAGTCATTTCTTCAAATTGTGTTACATATTTTCCAACGTAAGAAACAAAAGTTGAATCGATGCAATCATTCATATATTTTTTTTCATTACCAAAGAAAACAGGTTCATGAAGAATAATAGGATTTTTATTTGGGTAAAGAGATTTTATAAAATCTATAGTTTTATCATGTATCATTAATTATATGTTCCTATAATTTTTCGAATATGGATCAGAAATTACATCATTTTTAAGTAAATCATAGATTTCTCTAAGACCATGGGGAACTGTTTTAGTAATTTGAAATCCTAATTCATTTTTAATTTTAGAAAAATCTACACGATAATCACGTGGGTCTTCATCTTTATGAACATATTTAATATTCGCATTAGGAACTATTTTCAAAATTTCATCAGCAATCATTTTCTTCTGATAGTTTTCTGTTGTATCCCCGACACCAAAGACATTTTGTTTAACTTTGTTTGTCTCAGCCTCAAGTATAGTAACACAAGAACGGGCTAAATCTTCAACATGACAATATGGTCTCCAAAATTGTTCACCAAAGATTAATAATTCCTTATCAAAAGCAATTTCTCTAATAAATTCATTTACAGTTAAGTCAAATCTCATTCTAGGAGATAGGCCATAAACAGTTGAAAATCGAAGGGCCGTTGGAACAAATGTATCTCTAATAGAATTAGACAAAAGATAATTCTCAAATTTTACTTTTAACTCAGCGTAAAGTGAAACAGGGTTCAACTTCGAATATTCATTTAAGAAAACATCTCCTTCCATTTTTCCGTAATTACTGCAAGTTGATGCAAAAATAAAATGTTCAATTTCAGTGTGCTCATTACAAAAGTCATAAAGATATTTTGACGCTTTCCAATTAATTTCATTTGCAAGTTCTGGCTGATTTGAACAAGCAGGATCACCAACAATTGCAGCTAAATGTACTACATCCGTCACATTAAAAAGTACTTGCTGCACAGTAACTTTATTTCTAATGTCCCCCTTAATAAATTCAAATCTAGGATTATTATAAATACTTATCAATGACTCACCGCCAAAAAATAATTCGTCTAAGACCTTGACTTTATATCCTTTTTCTAAGAGTTGGCGAACAAGAACACTACCAATATAACCTGCACCACCAGTAACTAGAATATTCTTCATAATTATTCCTATTTAGTCATTAATTAAATCTCAAAATAAATACTTTATACTAATAAATTCATACTGTATAATTAAAAAATTATCAACCTTCACTGAACATGGATAAAAAAGAAAAGAATAAAGGATAAATGATAAATTTTTATTTGTCTTGCTTCTTGTGTCTCACATCTTGTGTCTTGATACTTGATACTTGTGTCTTGCATGGTTACGCTTTAAATACTTTACCGTTAGATAGTCCTTGTATTTTAAGCGCGTTTCTGGAATCAACGATTAATTTTGAATGTTTGTAAATAAATTTATAATCGAATTCATCGTGATCAGTACTTAACAGTATCAAATCGTAAGAAGCGAGATTTTTAGAAGTTAATTTTACGGATTTCATTTTAAAGTTATAATGTCTTGATTTAGGAAGTTCGGGTACATAAGGATCGTGGTAATAAACTTCAGCGCCTTTCTCTCTTAATATTTCGATTAATTTAAGCGAAGGCGATTCGCGCATATCGTCTATATTTTTTTTATACGAAGCGCCGAGTATCAGCACCTTAGAACCATTGATTGATTTTTTATGTTTATTGAGAGCCTCAATTGATTTTTCAATTACATAGTAAGGCATATTAGTATTTATTTCGCCGGCGAGTTCAATAAATTTTGTATTTATATCATACTCGCGCGCTTTCCATGAAAGATAAAAAGGATCGATTGAAATGCAATGTCCGCCTAATCCGGGTCCTGGATAAAAAGCATTATAACCGAAAGGTTTAGTCTTAGCCGCTTCAATTACCTCCCATATATCGATGCCCATTCTTTCGAAAACGACTTTAAGTTCATTAACAAGGGCGATATTAACCGAGCGGTAAATGTTCTCAAGAAGTTTTGTCGCTTCCGCAGTTTTGGGAGAAGATACGGGAATTGATTGGATGATTGCCTGATTGTAAAGCTCACAAGCAACTTCTGTACATGTTTTTGTAACTCCCCCGACAACTTTAGGGATTGTAGTAGTTGAATAATCGGGGTTGTTCGGGTCTTCGCGTTCGGGGCTGAAGGCTAGGAAGAAGTCTTTGCCGACTTTTAGTTTACTATTTATTGAAGATCTATTCTTACTGCTATTCAATTTGTCATTTGTTGTCATTAGGTCATTCTTAGTTTGCAATGAATGACTATCAGTGACAGCGCCAGCTGATTGATTATTAAATGAAGCATTTTCAAATAACGGAAGCAGAATCTCTTC
>Ga0180009_10000679_pt1 | contig 45172 bp, 35 predicted proteins | sample OS_PC_MetaG_FD_123537 | JGI IMG/M metagenome (GOLD analysis project Ga0180009, IMG submission 123537) | Groundwater microbial communities from the Aspo Hard Rock Laboratory (HRL) deep subsurface site, Sweden - OS_PC_MetaG | ecosystem: Environmental > Aquatic > Deep subsurface > Groundwater...
CGAGCCCGAGTGGTACTTCCTCGCCGTCTACCAGCTCCTCAAGTACGTGCCCCGCTGGCTGGGGGTGGGCTTCAGCTTCATCCTCTTCCCCGTCATGCTCTTCACCGTGCCCTTCTTCTGGGGCCGTATCACCCGCTACCGCTGGGGACGCGCCATCCTGAACACCGTCGTGGGTCTTGGAGCAATCGCCGCCCTCACCCTCACCCTCCTTGGGTTCTTGGGGTTCGAGTGATGGGGCGCGGCACGAACTGGGAGTGATGTAATGGACATGGAGACCATCGCCACGCTGACCGTGGTGGGGTTCGGGAACATCGCGTTGATCTTCGTGATCGTCTGGATGATCCAGACGTGGCGGGAAGAGATAGCGCGCAACAAGAAGAGCGACCGATAGAGGCATCACCCGGGCCACGCGGAGCCCGTCGCCCGACGGGCGCATGTCGAGGGGCGGCTACTCAGTCCGTCTTCGTGGCGGCCCTCACCTCGATGAGCAGGGCTTCGCGCCCCTCCGGCCGCCGCTCGAGCACGATCACCGCGTGTAGGCCGTCCACCTGTTTGGTCGCCCCCTCGAGCGAATCGGGCGAATCGGGCGGTGGTTCCCATCCTCGAGAAGCGAGGTAGTCGGCGAGTCCGGCCGTCATGGGGCCTCCGAACAGGCTGGCTCCGCCCTTCTTCACCTCGAGGGTCCCAAGGGCGACGAGACCGACCCCCCTCGATTCAGTGAGCGCGTCGGCCGCCCGCATCGAGGGGAGCCCTCCCGATTGCCAGCTGTAGCCGAGGTCGGTCAGTCTGTTCACCAACCCGGCGAAGTCGGAGGAGAGGGTACGGAGCGGATCGACATACGGCTGCTCCACCGCATCGAGACCGGCAACCTTGACGTTGCTCACGTACGTGACGTCACGCGTGAACCACCAGCCGAGGGACAGGAGAAGCAGAAGCCCCGCCAACACGCGCGCGTAGAGGCTCCAGCGGCGTGGAAGCCGCCGCCCGAACACCCGCCATGCGCTCTCGTCGAGTCGGGGGTCGGCTCCAAGGTCTGCGTCGGGCGCATCGGTGCTCTTCAAGTCAGAGGCGGACATCAGCCTCGCGGGGGGTCATCACCCGGCCGGTCGATCGCTCGAAAGAACCCGCTCAGCGGGTGCCGGAAGGCTTCAGAAGGTAGCCCCCCGAGATGGCCAGGATGAATCCCAGCACGGTGTAGATGAGGAAGTCCATGAGCTGTACGTAGAGGAACGCGAAGGCGGCCTGAGACCACAGGGCGATCGCCCCGAGGATGAACAGCAGGCCGATAAAGTTGGGAAAATCGAACCGTGAACTCAATCGTGGTCCTCCTCCGCGCGGCTCGGCTGATGTGGGGGTAGACAGGCCCCGTGAGGGTGCTATAGTACCAGACTGTCGGGAGCTTGTGAAAACCTTGCTTTGTTGCCGCGAGAGCGCTCGCTGAAGCCCCAGGCAGCAGAAGTACAGAATATGCGACCCTTGCTGCGGCGGCGTGTGGCGGCCGATCCGGTGCCCCGCAGCTTGCAGGCGGTCGCTCGACGCTGAGAGATGGAATGGCCTATCAGAATCCACTGCGCTTCAGGGTGCGCGACCGTAGCGGCCGGTCGGTACGCGTCCAGAGGCGATACCTCATCCTCATCGCCTTGGGGTTCGCCGCCGCCGGTGTCGCCTTCTTGTTCATCCCATTCTACGTGACCTCGACCCCGGGGTTCTGCTTCAACTGTCACATCATGGAGCCGTTCGTGGAGTCCTGGGAGATGTCCACTCACTCCAAATTCGGCTGCACGGACTGCCATGTGAAGCCGGGGGTCGTCAACCACTTCGTCAACCAACTGGTGGTCACCCAGAACGTCTACCTGAACCTCGTGGGACGGGCCGAGATGCCCGAGCAGATCAGGTCGGCCACCAACGAGAACTGCCTGCAGGCGGGCTGCCACACCACGAACCGCAGAGCTTCGACATCGGGCGACTTGATCATCCCTCATCGCGAGCACGTCCTTCTGCGCGACCTCGAATGCAAGGACTGCCACTACAGTGTGGTGCACACCCCGGAGGGCGGCACGCCTCTCCCGCCGATGGGCGCCTGCGCCATGTGCCACGATGGTCAGAGGGCTTCGTCCGAGTGTGGCACGTGCCACCGCAACCCACCCTCCGCTGATGAGGAGCACCCCGGTCTCGCACTGGAGGCACATGCCGAGATGGCCAGAGGGCGGGAGCGCGACTGCTTCAAGTGCCACCATAGCGACCAGGGCTTCTGTGCCCGGAGCGGCTGCCATGATCCGGGCACCTTCGAGCGGCTCACCGCGGAAGATCGATTGAACGAAAGGTTTGGGCAGTGATGCGCTGGCCGGGCTTCCTTCGTATCTACGACGACAGCGGCCGGGCGGTGCGTGTACGCTACCGCTACCTCCTCCTTATGGTGGCCGCCTTCGGGTTCATCGGCTTCTCCGCCATCTACCTTCCGGTGGCTATGACGTCTACTCCGAGCTTCTGCGGCAACTGCCACCTCATGGTCGAGCCCGTGGAGTTGTGGGAGGAGTCGACTCACGCGAACATCAACTGCATCAAGTGCCACGTGGACCCCGGCTTCATCCATGAACTGGAACACAAGGTGCTCTCGTACAAAGAGATCTACGCCCAGTTCTTCGGCCACGGCGAGATGCCGCCCGACATCCATCCTCCCTCCAACAAGAGCTGCCTTCAGTGTCATTCGATCGACCGGCAGGTATCGCCGGGCGGCGACCTCCGCATCCCGCACCGGGAGCACGTGGAGATGCGCGACCTCAAGTGTGTCGACTGTCACTTCAACGTGGTGCACTCCCGCAGGGGAGAGCCCGGCGGTCCGCCTCCGATGGACGTGTGCTACATGTGCCACGATGGCGTCAAGGCGCCGAACGAGTGCGAGACCTGTCACTTGACCCCCCCCAGTGAACTCTCGGCCGAAGCGCATACTACCGACCCCATCCAGAGCCACGGCGAGCTGGCCAGGGAACGCGAGGAAGACTGCTATCGTTGCCACAGCGAGCGCAGTGGGTTCTGTGTCGACTGCCACAGCAAGCCCCCCCGCACGCACGATCGAGCAGATTGGCGCTACACGCATCGCAGTGACGTGGACTCTCGGGGTCGCGCAACGTGTCTTGGCTGCCACGAAGAGAAGTTCTGCGACAAGTGTCATAAGGTGCAACATCCACCAAATTGGGTCGACATTCACCACGATTTCGCGCAGGGCGGTGGCGAACCGTGCCTCACCTGTCACTCACCTGCGTTTTGTGGGGCTTGCCACACCTCAGAAGGCGTCGCCGAGTAGAGGAGGGTCGGATTGGCAGCAAGGGCTCATGATAATGCTGGTGAACTAGCGAAAGCGTTCACGTTCTCAATGTGGAGGGCCCTTCACACTTTGTTGTTGGCCATGCTCTTAGTGGTCCTTGTCGGCACTCCGGCCGCGGCCGAGGATGGCGATGCCGTCGATCCTGCCGGCTTCAGCGGGCGCTGTCTGACGTGCCACTCCATGCCGTATCTTGGCGTGGTCGACACTCCGCTCGGACCACGAGACCTCCACATCGACCCGGAGGTCTACGAGAGTTCGGTGCACGGCCTTCTGCCCTGCAACTCGTGCCACGCCGGTTTCTCCCACAACCCGCATCAGATGGTGCCCAACGCGGAGTTCTTCGCGGAGACCGCTGGTGAGGCCTGCAAGAACTGCCACGACGACCAGTTCGAGATGTACAAGCAGAGCTACCACGGCGAGCTCACGCGTGAGGGTGTCGCCGAGGGTGTGGCCTCGCCGTTGTGCGTCGATTGCCATGGGACCCATGGCATCGCCTACGTGGACACCCTCGAGTATCGTCAGACCATCGCGGATGTGTGCGGAGCGTGCCACGGAGGCAGGGAAGACACGTTCCTGGACACCTATCACGGTAAATCTCTGAGCCTCGGCCGCGAAGCTTCGGCCACGTGCGTCGATTGCCACGGCGACCACAGCATCCTCCCGGTGAGCAACCCCCTGTCCACCCTGTCCAAGGCCAACATCCTCCCTACCTGCCAGGAGTGTCATCCCGACGCCGGCGAGGGCTTTACCACGTTCCTCGTGCACATCGAGCCCACGTCGACCAAAGCCCCGCTGGTGGTGTTCCTGGTCGCCATGGCGTACCTGGCTCTTATCGTGGCGGTGTTCTCCTTCGGTGGTGTGCACACGCTCCTCTACATATACCGGGGTTTCAAGGACAAGCTCTACTTCAACAAGGGAGGAGGTCACTGATGGCCCATGGTACCGACGCCAAAGACGGTGTGAACCTCGTCTACCATCGGTTCAGCGCCTTCCATCGCTTCAACCACGTTCTGGTGATGGTGAGCTTCTTCGGCCTGGTCTTGACCGGCGTCCCCCTCAAGTTCAAGGACAGCATCTGGGCCCAGCTCCTGATGGACCTTATGGGGGGAGTCGCGGCTGCCGGGTTCCTGCACCGGGTCATGGCTGTGGTCAACATCCTGTATTTCATCCTCGAGTTCAGCTACATGGCTTGGTACGTGGTCGCCCGGAAGGGGCCGATCTTCCACGAGGACTCGATCGTGCCCGGGAAGAAGGACTGGGCCGACATGAAGGGCATGTTCCGCTGGTTTTTTGGCAAGGGGCAGAAGCCGAAGCTCAGCCGGTTCGCCTACTGGGAGAAGTTCGACTTCTGGGCCCTGTTCGCCGGCACCTTCCTGATCGGTGGATCCGGCTTGATGATGTGGTTCCCTGAAGCCACCACCAGGATCCTGCCCGGCGTTTCGCTGAACGTCGCTCTCGTGATCCACTCGAACGAGGCGTTTCTCGCGACCGGGGTGATCTTCATCTTCGTGCACTTCTTCTCGGCCCACGGGAGGCCGGAGTCGTTCCCGGCCGACGAGGTGATCTTCTCCGGCTACTTGCCCGTCGAACACTACATAAGCGATCGTCCACAGGAGTACGAGAACCGGCTCAAGGCCGGAACGCTTCATGAGGTGATCCGCCCCGCTCCGTCGGCGCGCAGGCGTCGTCTGTTCCGGTGGGTGACCGCGACGGCCACGGTGTTCGCCTTCCTGGCAGCGTCGTACACCGTGCTCCTTGTCCTCTGGCCGGTGTTGTTCTAGTGGAGAGTTGAGCGAGAAGGCGTGAGAGAAGCTACTGCGGGAGTGCGCAAGGGGGATGTGATGGGTCGGCGATGCGCGGAGAGGGGCCACCCGAGGGCGGGCTTGGGCCGTTTGAGTCGGCTGCGACGGCTCGAGGCGGTGCTGGGTCTGGCCCTTCTTCTTTGTTTGGCGGTGGCCTGGCCCGCGGCCGCGCGGGATGTCGAAGGGTGCCTGATCTGTCACGGTGACCCCGACTTCGTCGACACCACCCCGACCGAAGGTGGGCCGAAGTCGCTCTATGTGGATTCAGCCACGTTTGTGGAGTCAGTGCACGGGGAGTTGGCATGCTCGGCCTGTCACAAGGGATTCGTCCTTACCATCCCGCAGCATCAGGTGGATGTCGAGAAGGACTTCCGTCAGGTGGCCATCGAAGCTTGCGAGGCGTGCCACCCGGATGCCTTCATGAGCTATCAGACCTCCTCCCACGCCAAGTTCTACTATCAGGACGAGGCAGGCCCCATCTGCATCTCGTGCCACGGGTCCCACGCTATCAAGAGGGTGCGGCTCGGTGAGGAGACCGCGGAGTTCAAGATGGAGATGGCCCGTGACTCCTGCGGCAGGTGTCACGAAGACTATTTCGACCGGGCCCGCGACGAGTTCCACATCAAGGCCCTTAACTTGGGCTACGAGCGGGCGGCCACGTGCTTCGACTGCCACGGCTACCACGAGAACCTAGCCCTTCACAGCGGCGAACCGGAGACGGTCGAAGCGTGTCGCCAGTGCCACCCGGGAGCCAATGCGGGGTTCACCTACTTCCAGATGCACCTCGAGCCACACTTCCTCAACGCGTGGTGGGGGGTGAGGGCCGTCTACCTCTTCTTCAGCACCCTGCTCATCGTCGTACTGGTGGTCGGGATCGCCTACACCACCGTCCACCTTCAGAAGGAGACCAGGATCATCCTCGGGGTCATGGGCGGGGGCCTCGGTCGTCTCTTCGGCTTCATCAGAGCCCTCGAAGAGGAATCCTATCGCTCGACCGGCGAATCTGACCACGAGCGGGAGCCGGACAAGCCCACGCGCTCAGGCGCCGACGAGGAGGGGGGTGCGTGATGGAAGAAGGCAAGGACTACTACGTCCGCTTCAACTGGTACCACAGGCTGAGCCATTTCGTGATGATGACCACCTTCATCGGGTGCACTCTCACCGGCCCACCGCTCAAGTACAGTTACGACTTCTGGGCTCAGGCGATGATGAACTTCTGGGGAGGCGTCCACAATGCGGGCCTGATCCACCGGGTGATGGCGGGGTTCATGGTCGGCGTCTTCGTCGTCCACGCCATATACCTCATGTACTGGGTGGTGATCAGGAAGGCGGACGTCTTCGGCCCCGACTCCATCTTCTTCCGGAAGAAAGACCTCTACGACCTGATAGGCATGATCAAGTGGTTCTTCGACAGGGGGGAGCGGCCGCGCTTCGAGCGCTTCACCTTCTGGGAGAAGTTCGACTGGTTCGCGGTCTTCTGGGGCATCGCCATGATCGGTACTTCCGGCTTTGCTCTGTGGTTCCCCACCGTCACGGGTCAGTTCGTGTCGGGCATCTTCCTGAACGTGGCGCGGATCATCCACGGTGACGAGGCCATCCTGGCCATCGGATGGATCCTGTTCGTCCACCTCTACAACTCGCACTTGCGCATGAACGTGTTCCCCTTGGACCCGGTGATCTTCACGGGACGCATGCCCGTCGAGCACCTGAAGCATGACAAGAGGGCCTGGTACGATCGTCTTGTCCAAGAGGGCAAGATCAAGCCGCAGTGATGGGACCATCTTCAATGAACGACGACCGATCGGATCGAGGCGTCCGCACTCGCCGGGCCGGCATTGCGCGTCTCGGAGCGGCGTTCGTCCTCACGTGTCTGCTTGCCGCGGGCGCCGCCGGCTGCGGTCAGATCTCCCTCTCACCCACGAGCCCGCAGGTCGAAGACGGCGTGACCACCACCAACGTATCTGCCGCCACCGGCGAGGCCGGCGGCGAGGCCGACGGCGAGACCGCGCAGCTACTGCAGGCCGAACTGGAGGCTGATGCGGAGCACCCTGCGAAGTTCATCTCGCTCTGCGCGACGTGTCACGACCGGCTCGACAGGGAACTCGACTGGCGTCGCGAGCGCAAGCTCGTGTTCAATCACCCGGCCCATTTCGCGGAAGGCATCCGGTGCGCCGCCTGCCACCAGGAGTTCCCGCACAAGCCGGGCAGGATCGTCTACGTCTCTGTGGAGACCTGTTTCGTCTGTCACGGTACGGTGCACGGCCAACAGGGCAGCCTCGCCTCCACCGCGTGCGACACGTGTCACACCGCGGACATCGCCCCGGTGACTCCGGATCACAGTGAGGCCACCTGGGTGAAGCTCGCGGGAGATGGGCTCGGCATGCACAGTGCCGACGCGAAGACGAAACGCCTCTTCTGCAAGATGTGCCACGAGCAGAGCTATTGCGACTCGTGCCACCGCATGGCGATCCCGCACCCCGACGAGTGGGTGCCGGCCGCCCATCAGGAGTCGGCGAAGTCCGAGCGGGAGGCCTGCTCCATGTGTCACGACCAGGGCGTCAAGTTCTGCAACGACTGCCATCACGTCGAGTACGAGCGCCTGCAAGACTGGACGGCCCAGCATAGGACCGTGGCCAGAAGCCTTGGCGCTGAGTCATGTTACGAGTGTCACGTACCACCCTTCTGCTCCGAGTGCCACGTGCGCACCGGCAAGCAGCGAGGCGTGCTGGGGGGCTAGGGCACGAGTCACGGCCAAGACAGCACTAGGAGGCGCATGGTGGCATCCAGCGGACGCGTTTCGGCCCGTTTCGGCCCTATCCTACTCGGGCTTCTCTTGATCTCCGCCGCGCTGACCGGCTGCGCGGCGTCTGTGGCCGCGACAGGCGGCGAGAGCACCCGAGATGCCGGTCAAGAAGCTCCCGCTTCGGGGGAGACCACGAGCACCACCGTGTTCGTCATGCCGCTGCTCGACGACGCGTGTCTCTCTTGTCACGAGGACACCCTCGACGAGTTGGCGACCACCGAGGACCCGAAGGTCTTCGCGCACAGGCCGCACGTTTCACAGCGCATCATGTGTTCCAGCTGCCACGAGGCCTACGGTCACTCTGGAGATCCGCGCCCGGTGAGCGAGACCTGCGACGAGTGCCACGGCCTCAAGATGCCTCACCACGCGGACTACGGCGTCGCCCACGGTCGGGAGGTGCTCGCGCTGGACTCCAGCAAGGTCTGCGAGAACTGCCACAACATCTACCTCCACTGCCAGACCTGTCATGGGGTACAGATGCCGCATCCCGACCAGTGGGAGGCCAAGCACGGGGAGATCGCCTATCCGCGTTTGGAGATGTGCTCCACCTGCCATCCGGACGAAGACTGTCTCGCGTGTCACCCCGTCGCGATGCCGCACCCCCGGGAGTGGACGAAGACCCATGGCCTGCCGGTGATCGATAGCGGCTCGAAGATGTGCACCTCGTGCCATGAGCCGCAGCAGTGCGTGGCGTGCCACGGCATGCCCATGCCGCACCCCTCCGACTGGGGGGCTGCTCACTCCGAGATGGCGGCCACGAAGCGGGGTGAGTGCAGCATCTGCCACGTCGACGAAGATTGCATCGACTGTCACCAGATACACGACACGCACGGGAAGGGAGGTGCTGGATGATCTCCGGACCTCTCTCATCGATTCGCGGCGCCGGCTCCCGGGTGAAGATCTTGGTTGGACTGGTGGTGGCGATCGTAGCGGCTCTTGGCGTCGGGGGCCTCCTTGTCCTGGGCCCATGGGGGAGTTCCGCGGAATCGCCCGGCACCACCGACGCCTCAGTCGAGCAGTCGGGCGGAGCCTTTCAGAGCCTTACGAGCGCCACCGTGGGACCGACGGAGGGAGTGTCGAGTTCGCCCCAGTTCCTTGAAGGTGAGCCGTTCCGCACCTGCGAGGTGTGTCACGCGGACTTCCTCGATATGCCGCCGCAAACACCCGACCACGACCTGGTCTTCTCTCACGAGGTCCACCTCTCTCTCGATCAGGCGTGCGACACCTGCCACAGGCCACCGCTCGGGCACTTCGACGCTCCTGCTCCCATGATGATGAGTTGTCTCTCGTGTCACGAAGGCGAGACGGCTCCGCATCAGTGCGTGAACTGCCACCGTAAGATCGACGAGATCGCCCCCGGCTACGACGAGCCGGTGGTGCATCTCGATCCCGATGTCTTGGAACGCAAGACCTGCGAGAAGTGTCACGACGTCCAGGTGTGGTGCGAGCAGTGTCACGGTGTGGTGATGCCCCATCCGGCCGGCTGGGAGGCGTCGCACACCGGCTTCGCCTACTCGCACGCGGACACATGCGAGAAGTGCCACCAATCACGCGATGCGGCCTTCTGCGTGCGCTGTCACGGGGTCGAGATGCCGCATCCGGCCTTCTGGTACAGCAGTCACGGGGACATCGCCGCCGACAACTCGTCTTCGTGCGCTCGTTGCCATCCGTCGACCCCGCAGTTCTGCAATGCCTGCCATCACGCCGGCTTCTCGCCGACCGCGGCCTGGACCTCAGACGAGCATGGTCCCATCGTCGAGCAGCGCGGCACCGGTGCGTGCTTCGTCTGCCACGAGCAGGTCTTCTGCGAGGAATGCCATGATGTGGGACGCTTCCCCAAGAACTAGCCCGAACGGGCGCCGAGTCCGCTCACCGGCAGGTCGCTTGCGCCCTCCGGCGAAATAGTGGAGAATCGCCCCGGCTATCGGGGAGAAGAGAAGCGACGTAGAAGGAAGGAGGTGAGTTGATGAGAACACCCAGATCGAGAGTAGTCATCACATCATTGCTGTTCGCCTTGTTGGCGGTCGCACTGGTCGTCTTCACCGGCTGCACCGAGGCCGGGCCCGGCACAACGAGCACCACCGCCGGCGGAACGGAGACCACGGCCGCACCGGGCACCGAGACCACCGCGACCACCGCGGGCGGCTCGGAGGCCGTGCAGCCTGTGTCCGAGAGCTTCAAGATCTGCACGGATTGCCACTCCGACTTCAATCAGTTCCTGGCGACCAGCACTGTGCTCACCCCGAACTTCGGGCACGCGCTGCACCTGAACAAGGGCTACCGGTGCGAGGATTGCCACGCGATCCCCACCCACCAGCCCGACACTATCGTGAAGCCGAAGATGCAGGCCTGCTTCGTGTGTCACACGCAAGAGGCGAACGCTGTGGCTCCGGGAGCCTGCTCAGCGTGTCATCCGGCCGACTTCCCGCTCGTGCCGGCGAATCACACGGCTGCGGGATGGCTTCCCGCGGCAAACCCGGGATTGGTGAAGACGGTGGATGCCGAGCACTCGGCCCTGGCCGCTGAAGATCGCGGCTACTGCGACATGTGTCACGCTGCGAGTTTCTGCGACTCGTGCCACAAGACCCCCATGCCGCACGCTTCCGATTGGCAGGCCGCCCACCCGCAGACGGTGGCGAGCGGCGGTAAGCAGTCGTGCGCGACGTGCCATCCGGCGGAATACCTCTGCAACGACTGTCACCATGCGGGCTACAAGCCCGGCGAGACGCCTTGGACGCTTCAGCATCCGCCCATCGTCAAGGCGGCCGGAGCCGAAAGCTGCTTCGCCTGCCACAATCCGTTGACGTGTGCTCGCTGCCATGTCACCGGCGAGTTCGATATGAACCTGGAGCCCGGCACCTGATCCTAGCTTCGGAACGTTGACGCGGTAGGTTGTGGAGCCGTGTGGAGGCGGCCGAGTCCCTCGGGACTCGGCCGCCTCCGTTTTCGTGCGCGTCTAGCGGGAGCGCCCCTCGTACGTTATTCTGGTGCGTGGCGCGTTGCGCAGGTCTTCACATGCGCTCGCAGGCATCAAGGGGAAGGGCTCTCGAGCCGATATGGTCCTTCGACAGTGCCCCTCGCTGGGCGTCTTCTTGTGAACGAGGTGGGCGTGTGACTGATCAGGCCGCGGCCGATCCGGTTTCCCCGGACCCGCCGGACAACGAAGGAGAGGATGACAACCGGCGCTCACTGCTGGGCAAGATCATCCTCGCCGTATTGCTCGTTGTGATTCTGATCATCCTGCTCACCACCCGCTCCTGCTCGTTCCTGAACCTGGCGACGTTCGTGCCCCCTGCATCCGGCACCGATACGGTTGAAGATTGCCTGTCGTGCCACCCCGACCGGCACCAGAATGGCTCGGCTCACGCTCCAGAGAAGGTCCCATGCCTGCGGTGTCACACGCAGCATCCGGCGCCCAACGCGGACGGGACCATCTCCGGTGAGGGCCCGTTCCTCATCGCCACGCAGCGCGAACTTTGCGTGATCTGCCACGGATCGGTCGGTGCGGCATACGACGACCAGCACCAGCACCCGCCGTTCCAGAACGGCGAGTGCACCGCGTGCCACGATCCGCACGGAACCGACTTCCCCAAGCTGCTGGTACGTTCCGCGAAACACCTGTGTGTGACGTGCCACTTCGTGGCCGACAGCGCACAGCACGAGCAGGTGCACGCACCGTTCGGCGACCTCGATTGCATCGCGTGCCATTCGCCGCACGCTTCGGACTACACCGGCATGACGAAGGCGGCGCAGCCCGACCTGTGTCTTGACTGCCACACCGAGATAGACGAGGAGCTCACAAAGAGGTACTTGCACAGCCCGGCCGGGGAGGAGTGCACGACGTGTCATCTGCCCCACTTCTCGGATGACACGCCCCTGTTGCAGGCCAAGCCTCCCGCCCTGTGCTATCGCTGCCACACGTCGGTGCAAGCGCTGTTCAAGCTCGATTCGAGGCATCCCGTCCCGGGAGAGTTCAACTGCACGAGCTGTCACTTCGTGCATGGTTCCGACTTCCGGAAGCTGCTGCACGGCGCCGGCAACGACGTGTGCCGCGAGTGCCACGCGGTGAAGGTGGTCTCGGTGGCCAAGACTGCTCACGACAAGGTCTCCCGCAGTGGTCGCGAGAAGGGTAGTTGCCTCAACTGCCACATGTGGCACGGCTCTTCCTACGGACCGCTGCTGCCCAAGAGAGAGGTCCCGCTGTGCGCTGAGTGCCACGAGCGGAAGACCCACCTACGGACCAACCACCCTCACGACGCGCCCTATTACGACACGTGGCACAAGCAGACCATGAGGTGTTCGAGCTGTCATGATCCGCACGGCAGCGGCTTCACCTACATGGTGCGCAAAGAGAAAGACGGCCTGTGTCTCACGTGTCACCCCGGGGTGGGAATCACCTTCTAGGGGGGACTCCTTGCGCCGCCTGCGGCTTCTGCTCAAGGTAACGGGCGTTCTGGCGATCGCCTCGCTCGCCCTCGGCTTCGCGGCCGTCGGCATCTACTACTGGCTCTTCGTGACCGTTCCGGGGCCGGTGGTCCCGGCGCGGGGAGACACGCGAATCGTCGCCTCCGACGGTACGGTCCTCGCGGTGATGATGGCGCGGGAGCACTCCCAGCCGGTGGGCTATTCCGACATCTCACGCGCCGTGGTCGAGGCGGTCATCGCCAAGGAGGACGAGTCGTTCTTCTCGCACGATGGGCTCGACTATGGCGGGATCCTCCGGGCGGCGATAGCCAACTTCCAGAACGGCGCCGTGGTCCAGGGTGGCAGCACGATCACCCAGCAGTACGTGAAGACCACTCTCGAAGACCGCTCCCGCACGTACCGCCGCAAGTTCGTCGAGATGCTCGCGGCCAAGAAGGTGGAAGCCGCCTTGCCGAAGGAAGAGATCCTCTCCCGCTACCTCAACACGGTCTACTTCGGACGTGGCGCGTACGGCATCGAGGCGGCGGCACGCCGCTACTTCGACACGACCGCGCGCGAGTTGGGGTATCCCGAGGCGGCGTTGCTCGCCGTGCTCATCAGCGCGCCGAGCCTGAAAGGACCCGCCGTAGGCGAAGAGGACATGCTCCTGCAGCGCAACGCCTTGCTGGAACGCATGCGGGTGCTCGGCTATCTCTCGTCCGAGAAGGCCGTCGCGGCCATCGAGGCGCCGCTCGGTGTCGTCGCCCAGCGTTCTTCGAGCGACGTGAAGTGGCCATACGTGGTCGATCAGATCAAGCTGGAGTTACTTGAGGTGTTGCCGGCCGACAAGGCGTTCGCCGGCGGGCTCACCATCGAGACCAGCCTCGACCCCCGCCTGCAACGCTTGGCTGAGAAGGCCGCCTATTCGAACCTCCCCGACGCCGAGGGCCTCGATGTCGCGCTGGTGTCGATGGAACCGTTCTCGGGATACGTGCGGGCCATGGTCTCGGGCCGTGACTACGACGCCAGCCAGTTCAACCTAGCCGTGCAGGCTAGGCGCCAACCGGGGTCGGCGTTCAAACCGTTCGTCCTGGCGGCCGCGTTCGAGGACGGGGTCGGTGCCGAAGCCCCCCTGTTCTCCGGCTCCACCCCCTTCATCACGCGCTACGAGGATCCCCAGACGCGGACCGTACGTTACTGGGAGGTGAGCAACTACGAGGATCGGTCGTTCGGGCTGCTGTCCCCCCTTGAGGCTACGGTCCAATCGGTGAACACCTTCTACGCGCAACTCGTCGGCAAGGTCGGAGCCGAGCGCGTGGTCGCGGTCGCTCGACGCGCCGGCATCTCCTCGCCCCTCGAGCCCGATCCGGCTATCGCGCTCGGTGGGCTGAAGACGGGGGTAAGTCCATTGGAGATGGCCACGGCGTACTCGACGTTCGCAAACGGCGGGGTCAGGACGGAGCCCAGGTACATCGTGCGGGTCCTTGACGCCGACGGTGAGGTGATGCACCATGCTTCGGCGAACGGCGAGCAGGCATTGTCAGCCCAGGTGGCGTTGAGCGTGACCCGGGTGCTCCAGCAGGTGGTGGAGCGCGGCACCGGGATCAGGGCGCGCCTCGAGCGCCCCGCGGCCGGTAAGACAGGCACCTCACAGGACTTTCGCGACGCATGGTTCGTGGGCTACACGCCTGAGCTCTCCACGGCGGTGTGGATGGGCTATCCGGACGAGGCGCGCAGCATGGAGGAGGCGGTCGGGAAGGCGGCCGGGGGGACGGTGCCGGCGGAGGTATGGCACGACTACATGGTCGGCGCTCTGCATGGCGCGCCCGTCAATGGGTTCCTGGTGGCCGACACCGAGCTGGCGAAGATCTGCAAGGAGACCTTCAAGCTGGCCGTCGATGAGTGCGATGACGCCGAGGTGATCTTGCTCCCGCGTAGTTCGGTGCCCGCGGACTCTTGCGACATGCACGGCGCCGGCGGCTGAACGGCGGCACGCGGAGCTAGCGCGAAGCGGGACCGTTCGCCGCTTCGCGATTCGTCGCGCGGCCCTGCTTGGACCGGTAGAGGCTCGCGTCGGCCTCTTCGAGCAGCTGGTCGCTCTCGGTGCCGTGGGTAGGGCAGCTGGCGTCGCCCACACTCACCTCGAGACTCACGAGCGCGGCGTCGACCTTCAGCTTGGTCTTCGCGAGTGAGGTGCTGATGCGGTCGCCCACCACCTGCACCACGCTCTGCTCGGTCTCGGGCATCAGCACGATGAACTCGTCTCCACCCAGACGGCACGCGATGTCCACGTCGCGCACGTTCACCTTCAGCAGCATGGCGAGGTGCTTCAGTGCGGCGTCGCCCGCCTGGTGGCCGTGGGTGTCGTTGACGGCCTTCAGGTTGTCGAGATCGAGCATGAGGATGGAGAACGGGTGTCGGTAGCGCTTGTACATCTCGCAATGACGCTCGAGTTCGCGCGTCATGAAGCGGCGGTTGTAGAGGCCGGTGAGCGGATCGGTGTGGGCGAGACGGTCGAGTTCGCTTGTGGAGTGTCGGAAGTACGACTCGGTGGAAGCGGTGAAGATGCCGTGAAGGGCCACGCGCAGTCTCATCACGAGGGTGAGGAGCTCCTTGTCCTCCTTGCGCAGCGTCTCCAGCAGGAGCATCCAGATGGAGTCCTCCAAGGCCAACATGTTCCCAGAGAGCGTCACGAGCCCCGGCGTGTCACCATCTCCGAAGAAGCCCAACTGAGCCGCCCGCTCGTAGTAGTGGCCGCCGGGCTGGAAGCTATCGAGCACCGTTTCGTCGCGGAGAGCGGCCGCGAGGCCTTCCACCAGCTCCACCGATGCGCGTATGCTCTCTTGGGTCGGGAAGCTCTCCAGGGAGTCGAGGTCGTCCATGCGTGAGATGATCCGGCCGAGCCAGTCCTTGGTGATGCGGATCTTGTTGGCTTCGAGGACGTTCTCCGCCTTGCGGAAGAGCGGGTTTGGGGCGCTCACGGCTTCTTCTTGACTGGAGTTTGGCTTATCGTGCACGCCGTCTCTCTTCACGCTGGGAACAACTTCTGCACAGATACAATATAGTTGGTCTCTTGGAAGGATGCAAACGATGCGGATACTCCACATCAACAAACGGTATCCGCCGCATGTAGGCGGTATAGAGAGCCATCTTCAGGACCTGGCTCGGGCCCAGGCGGCTGTTCCGGGCGTAGAGGTCGAGGTCGCAGTGGTCGCGGAAGGGGATCCCGGGCGCGAAGTCGACAGGGGTGTGGTTGTGAATCGCCTGCCGCAGCTAGGGATAGTCGCCTCGAACCCGTTGTCCACCGCTCTCCTTGACGTGTTGAAGGCCTCGTCTCATGACGTATGGCACCTGCACTACCCGTTCCCCACGGGCGAATTGGCGGTGCTTCTCGCTTCCGTGCGAAGGCCGTCGCTTCCCCGGATAGTATGTGCCTATCATAGCGACTTTGTCGCCCAGTCGGTGACGAAACGCGTACTTTCTGTGCCGTACTCAGTCTTGACCAAGCGGTTCCTGGATCGCGCCGACGGAGTCATCGTCTCCTCACCACAACTTGCCCAGAGCTCCTCCTTTCTACGCCGAGTGGCTCACAAAGTGCGGGTGATCCCGTTCGGAATCGACCCGGCGCCGCTGCAGGCCGACGAAGGACTGGCGGAGCGGTCGATCGAGCTGCGTGAGCGATACGGAACGCCATTGACGCTCTTTGTCGGCCGCCTCGTGCCGTACAAGGGCGTCGACGTGTTGCTCGAAGCGTTCCGGCACGTTCCCGGCACTCTGGCGGTGGTGGGCGAGGGCCCTCTGCGCGGCCGCCTCGAGGAACGTGCGGCGGTCATGGGCATCGGTGAGCGAGTGGTGTTCGCCGGGTCCTTGAGCTTCCGCGATCTCGTCGCGCACTACCACGCGGCCGACGTGTTTGTGTTGCCGTCTGTCACCCCGAACGAGGCATTCGGTCTGGTGCAGCTGGAGGCCCACGCCTGCGGCGTGCCGGTCGTGAGTACCGATCTCCCTACCGGCGTGCCGTTCGCCAACAGCCACGGCGAGACGGGCCTCGTGGTCCCGCCCGGGGACGCGGTCTCGCTGGCGGCCGCCCTTGGGCTGTTACTCGAGGACGAGGAGCTTCGTGCGCGGTTGGGTGCACAGGCGCGCGAGCGTCAGGCGAAGGAGTTCTCCCTGGAAGCCATGACCGGCCGGGTGCTGGGCTACTATGAGGAGCTTCTACTATGAGGAGCTTCTACTATGAGGAGCTTCTGCTCAAGCCCTGAGCTGCAGGTGCCGATGCTCGGCAAGGGACGCGGATGCGTCTTCGATCTGTGCACGGGAAACGCGGGGAGTGGAGACCAGAGGATGTCGGCAACCGGGTCACTATCGACGCTGGGGATAGTCGAGCTACTCCAGATCGCCGGCCTCTTCCGCAAGATGGGCTCGCTTCGCCTGCTGTTCCCCGGCCAGCGTGTGATCACCGCATACTTCCAGGACGGTCACCTCAGCGGTCTCACCGACTCCGGCCGTGTGTGGCAACTCGGCGACCTGCTCACGAGTCTCGGGCGCCTGGAGGAGGTCGACAAGCAGCGCCTCCTCACCGAAGCCAAGACCCGCGGCAAGCGGCTCGGACAGCTGGTGATCGACCACGGGTTCTACACGAAGGTTGAGATGGAAGGCATCCTGCGCCGGCTGATCATGCAGTCTCTGCTCTTCGCGGTGGAGAACGAGGCGAAGGGCGGCTTCGAGATGCACCTGGGTGCGGTGTCGCAGACCACCGTGATGTTCCCCGTGACCGACTTCCTCATCGAGATCACCTCCGCCGTGGACGAGCTCGAGCGGCTCCGCACAGTCCTCGGCCCGGGAGAGGGTGCGTTGCGGGTGGTTGCCGAGGTGGACGAATCCGACACACTGCGCGATCTTCCGTATCGCAAGGTACAGGTGTTGGCCCACATCGACGGTGAGAAGACTCCCATGGACGTGGCCGCTGCCTCTCCGTTCTCGCCGACAGAGTCCCTGCGCATCCTCAGTGATCTTGCCGGTCTGGGTGTCGTCGGATGGGCCGATGGCGACCCGGCACAGCGCCGCGCCCGCGTGCTGCTGTTCCCGGTGCCCGACAGACCGGTCGAGAGAGACGAGGGATCCGCCGCGCCGGCTTCCGGCGAGCCGCGGACCTCGGGCGGCGTCTGGTAGAATCGGCGGCGATCGGCTTTTGGGGTTCTGACCTGCCGAAGATCGGGCGAGGCGCAGCTTGCGGATCGGATTCGACGCCAGGACAATCGATTGGAGCGGTATCGGTACGTACTCGCGCAACCTGCTGACGCAGTTCGCGGGTGCCGATCTCGACGTCGTCGTGTTCTGTCCCGACGGCAAGCGGGAGTCCGTGCCCCCGGCTCCCCTCTTCTCGCTCGTCTCCACGAATATCGACCCTCTGTCCCGCTCGGGCCGGGCGGTGTTCGCCGGGATGGTGGAGCAGAGCGGCGTGGACCTTCTCCACGTGCCCAGTCACTACGCTCCGGTGCCGGTGGCGGTGCCTTTGGTGGCCACGGTGCACGACGTGATACCGCTCATCTACCCACGCACCGTGCGGAACCCGATCGCCCGGGCGCGCTACCGGCGACAGCTTGCCCGCACGCTGGGCGCCGCGCGCTGCATCATCACGGTGTCGCAGATCTCGCAGAGCACCCTCACCGGATTCGCCGGGGTCGCTCCCGAGAAGGTGCGCGTGATCCAGAACGGCGTGTCGCGGCAGTTCCAGCAGGTGAGCGATCCGGAAGCACTGGAGGCCGTGCGTCGGCGCTATCGGCTTCCCGAACGGTTCGCGCTGTGGGTGGGCGACTTCCGGCCGAACAAGAACCTGGAGTTCCTCGTGTCCTCATGGGCGTTGGTACAGGAATCCTTGGGGGAGCCGCTCACCCTGGTGATGGCTGGGTCGCAGGAGGGTGAGTTCCGCAAGATCGGGCGCGAGGTGTCGCGCAGGGGACTCGACGATCACGTAGTCTTCCCGGGCTTCATCCGCGACGCCGACCTCGCCGCGGTCTACTCGGCGGCCGATGTGTTCGTGTTCCCGTCGCTCTACGAGGGCTTCGGGCTTCCTCCCTTGGAGGCCATGGCCTGCGGAACGCCGTGCGTGGTCTCGAACTCCTCCGCCCTCCCCGAGGTCACCGGGAGGGCCGCGATGCTGTTCAATCCCACCTCCGCCGGCCAGCTGGCCGAGTGCGTCACGCGCGTACTCACCGATGAAGAGCTCAACGGAAACCTCCGTCGTGAGGGCCTGCGGCAGTCGGCCCTGTTCAGCTGGGAGAACGCGGCGGCCGAGACTCTCCAGGTGTACCGAAGCGTCCTCTTGTGAGTCGTAGATCTTGGATCATCCTCAGCCTGGCCATGGACGCCCTGGCTGTGAACCTGGCCATTCTCGCCGCCTTCCTCGTGCGCTTCGGCTGGCCGCTGCCGGCCTTCAACATGGATGCCTACCAGCGCGTGCTTATTCCGCTCACGATCGGGCAACTCTTGATCTTCCTCCTCGTCGATCTGTACGATCCGGCGGCCGAGCGCTCGGGCCCCCAGCTTCTCGGCACGGTCGTCAAGGGTGCGTTGATCGGCCTCGTGGCCCTGGTCGCCATGAGCTTCCTACTGCGGGCCTTCAGCTTCCCGCGAACGGTCATCGCGGTGACCTTCTTCACGCAGACGCTCCTCGTCTGGGGTTGGCGCCGGGCTGCGGCCGGGCTGCTGCGGGTGCGCTGGCCCGAGAGACGGGTGGTCGTGGTGGGGGATGCCGAGGACGTGCGCCCGGTGTTGGAGCGACTCCAGTCGGTTGAACGGTGGGGATACCGGGTCGTGGCGCTCGTGTCGGCGGGCGCGGAGCCCATGGGCGGCTTGGGCGGGTACCCCGTGTTCGCCTCGGTGGAAGACCTGCCCGCCCTCCTGGAGCGAGAGCGGCCGCATCAGCTGATCGTGGCCACTCCTTCGCGCCATCGGCGCATCCTGGAACAGTTGGCCACGAGCACCTTCTTCCGGGGCGAGATACTGGTGACGCCCGAGCTGTACGAGATGCATCTGGGCGAGATCGACTTCACGTTGCTCGATGACTTCCCGCTGTTGAGGCTCAGCGCCGGAGACCCTCCACTCTGGCAGGATGCCGCGAAGGTGGCCCTGGAGAGGGCCGCCGCCGCTCTGCTACTTGTGGTGCTGTCGCCGGTGTTCGGCGCGGTAGCTCTTGCCGTGCTCGTCTCGAGCGGCCGACCCGTGTTGTACCGGCAGGTGCGGTCGGGTCTGGCGCAGCGGCCGTTTGCGCTGCTCAAGTTCCGCACCATGGTGCCCGATGCTGAGACCGAAGGGCCTGTGCTGGCCAGAAAAGACGATCCCCGAGTGACGAGGGTGGGGTACTGGTTGCGTGTGTCACGTCTGGATGAATGGCCGCAGTTGTGGAACGTGATGCGCGGCGAGATGAGCTTGGTGGGCCCGCGGCCCGAAAGGCCCGAGTTCGTACGCGACTTCATCGCTGAGGACCCGCTCTACGCCGAACGATTCCGGGTGCGGCCGGGCATCACCGGCCTCGCCCAAGTGAGTGGAGGATACGGAACGGAAGCCCACGTGAAGATGCGGTTCGACCTCATGTACATCTACCATCGCTCTCCGGCTCTGGACCTGCGGATCCTGTTGCGCACGGTCAAAGTGGTTCTCGTGGGACGGGGCGCGCTTTGATCCGCCGCGCACGCATGACGCGCGCATGACTCTTCTGGCGCGCTGCCCTGGCCGCCTCGTGGACGGTTGGCCTTGGTTCGACCATGCCCTATACTCTGCGGGCCGCCGACGCGTGCGGCTCCAGTGGCACGAACGAAAGGCGTCTCTTGATGCACGATCTCGATGACCCGGTAGCGAACGGAATGGAATCCATGGTGAGCGATTCGGCGGCCGGTGATTCGGTGCCCACGTGGATGACTGCGGCTGTGATCATTCTCATCGTGGCGATCCTTGGAGTGGTGGGGGCCCTCGTGTACAGCGTTTTCACGCAAGACGAAGTGCCGATCACCATGGCCGAGCGCGACCTGGTCTTCTACAAGGACGCGGTGGCCAAGCGGCCCGACTCCGTGAGCGACCGGATCGCACTGGCACGGGCATACGCCGCGCTCGGAGAATACGACGACGCTGTGGCCGAGGCCGATCGGGCGATCGCGCTCCAGCCGCTCGACCTCGACGGTCATATCGTGAAGGGCATCGCCCTAAGGCTCATGGGCGAATACGACGCGGCGCTCGCGGCCTACGATGAGGTGCTGAAACTTATACCCGAGCACCCTCCGGCCCTTGTCGAAAGGAGCATCGTGCTTGAGGCGATGGGCGATCTCGCCGGCGCTACGGAATCACTCGAGGCCGCGGTCGAGGCGCAACCAACGGCCTCTGACGTGATGGTGGAACTGGGTCGTCTCTACGAGGCGCAGGGCGAGCGTGACATGGCGATAGAACAGTACCGGGCCGCCCTCGAGTTCATTCCCGACTATGGGCCGGCGTTGGCTGCTCTGGCGCGCCTCGGCGCCGAGTAGGAGGCTATACCTGTGCGCAAGAGAAGACTCTTCTTCCTCGTAGTCCTGATCCTTCTTCTGCTCCTGCTGTTCGGCCTCGTCTACGTGTACGTGTCTCTGGACAGAGGCGATTCCACTGCCGATCCCATCGACGTGGCGCCGGGCCTCAAGCATATCCGCAGCATATATAGCTTCGGCGAAGGTGCCGACGCCCTGCTCTCACAGCCATACGGCGTGGCATACGGGGACGGACTGCTCTACGTGGGCCAGATCACGAGAGGCGTGATCGTGGTGTTCGACGATAGGGGTGAGTTTGTCCGCACGATCGGCGTCAAGGGTCGCGGGGAGGGTGAACTCGACAGCCCGGCGGGCATCGATGTCGATGTTGCGGGCGACGTCTACGTCGCAGACTCGGCCCATGCCAAGATCGTGGTGTACCGACCGGACGGAAGCTTTCTCACCGAGATCGACGTCGAACGACCGCTCATCCCGAGGCTCATGGACGATGCCCGCCTGTACGTGGCCTCGTACGATTCGATCAAGGTCTTCTCCGTCCCCGGCTATGAGGAGCTCTCTTCCTGGGGCCGCCGTGGGCGCGGCGAAGCGGAATACGATTTCCCGAACGGCTTGATCGTCACCGATGAAGGGGAGTCGGTCTTCGTCGCCGACGGCAACAACATGCGCCTGAAGCGCCTCGACAAGGATGGCGAGAAGGTGTGGATCGTGGGGGCGCCTCCAGCGGACATGAGTGACGCCGATCGGCTCTTTGGCCTTCCCGGTGGGATGGCCCTGGCCGGCGACGTCCTCTACATCGTCGATCCGCTGAACTCGTCCATACACCTCTATCGCTTGGACGGTACGAAGGTGGGCGAGGTCGGGGAGCCCGGCTCGGAGGAGGGGTTCTTCAGCTACCCCTCTCAGATCGCTTACATGGGCGGCACCCGGTTCGCCATAACCGAGTGGGGCAATGATCGCGTGCAGATCGTGGAGATCGACGCGGCCGCCGTGGAGCGCGCCGCCTCGACGGCGACTCCGGAGATGGGCACTCCCGACACCACCCTTCAGTGATGCACGCGGAGCCGCAGATTGGGTCAATCTTGCTCCCCGCAGGGGAATTCGGGGTTGACCCCACAGGAGCGACGCCGATATAATGCTGCGCGTTGCCCAAAGGTATTCGACACAGAGTGGAAATGGGGTCTAATGCCCAGATCGACTCCTGCCGATACCCTAGGTGACATAGGCTGTTGTCGGGCCACAGGCGTCTGGTTGTTTGTGATATCAGGCACTTGGATCCCGTAGAAGCGGCATACTCCATAGAGGGAGGAGGTGATATCGATATGAAGAAAGCCATCGTAATCGGCCTCGCCCTCATCTTCGTACTCTCGATGACGGTTGTGGCCTTCGCAGTACCGGGTATCCCGTCCGCAGGGACAGGCTACCAGACAGGCTACCTGACTCCTGCTGCTGGTGTGAACCCGCACAGCCTGTACAGCAACACCTCCAACAAGTGCAAGACGTGTCACGCTGTCCACGCCGCGGGTGTTGGTGGTCAAGCCCTCCTGCGGAGCAGCAAGGCGGACGCCTGCGTGTTCTGTCACGTGAGCGCCACGTACACGATCAAGAAGCCGTACGGGCCGGATCCCGCGTTCTACACGACCGAGTACGAGAACAACCACGCTTCGACGCACCAGGGCTCAGGGTACAACGGCTGCGTGAGTTGCCACTCGGTGCACGGCGCCAACACGTTCGTGGCTGCCGGTGACGGCATCACGGCCGGCAAGATTCTCAAGAACAACCCGGGTGGTGCCCCTGTCGGCGTTACCACCGGCGCACTCGCTGCGCCCGCCGCGACTCTGGACGAGTTCTGTCGTGACTGTCACGACAACCTCCAGGTCACCGGCGGCGGAGTCTGCGCCAACTGTCACGTTGATGTGATGCTGGTGTCGAGCTACCAGACTCGCGACCAGAGGTCGCACATCCAGACCACGACGCTCACCAACGCAGTTGGTGCCGTCGTCGCAACCGCTGCTTCGACCAAGTGTCGTAGCTGTCACAAGGGCGCCGCGGTGTACGCGGATGCCAACAGCTTCCCGCACCTCACTTCGGGTGCTCAGTTCCTGACCGATACCCACACCGCTACCAGCCCGCTGGATAGGGTGTGCTTGCAATGCCATCCCGACGTAGGCTCGACCTTCTAGGCCGCTCCTTCGCTGGATCGTCAGGTCCAAGTGGTACACTTCGAGGGGCCCCGCAAGGGGCCCCTCGTCTTGTTACGGCCATCCTCTCTCGTGACGTGGGGGGCACGTGTCTGAAGAGTCGATCGCGCGTCGGGGTGTGGCGTGGACCCCGGCGGATATCATTGCGGTGGTCGGTTGGTCTCTCCTGGTCGTGGTGGCCCCCCTCGCCTTCTCCTCATCCGCCGCCGCGACGTTCTTCACCGCTAAGCTCCTGCCGGTGTACGCGGGTTGTGGGCTGCTCGTGCTGGGTGCCGTGCTTCCGAGAGCGAAGGTCGAGGTTGAGAGGCTGAACCCGGGTGATCGGCCCGAGCCGGGTGGCGTTGGGTTGCGGCGGCGTGCATCGGAGGCCCTTGCGGCCGCGTTTCTTGCCCTCGGACTTGCGAGCGTGGCTACGGCCTCCAGCGTGGCTACGGCCGTTCTTGGCACCTACAACCAGGGCACCGGCTGGCTGTTCTGGGCGGCGGCGGTGGGTGGGTTCTTCGCTCTTCGTCGGTCGCGACTCGATGGGCGCCTGAGGCGTGCGCTTCTGATCGGATTGGTGGCGTCAGGGGTCGTGGTGGCTGCGCTCGCGGTCCTGCAGGCCGCGCATTGGGAACCCCTGCGCTTCCGCCTCGGTTTTCGGGTGGACGGACGAGCGGGTTCCACTCTCGGCAATCCCTTGTATTCGGGTGCGTTCCTCGCGCTGGCCGCCATCCTGTCGCTGGATCTTGCGCGTAGAGCCCATTCCGGCGTTGGAACCGCACTGGCTGCAGGGGCGGCGGCGCTGATCGTCCTCGGTCTCGGTGTGTCGTGGTCGCGGGGCGCCTGGCTGGCCTTGGCGATGGGGGCCGTTGTGTGGGCGGGGAGCGCACTACTCGACTCGGAGTCGGGGTCGCGTGCGCGCGTCGCTTCGCTGTTCGTCGCCTTGGCGGGCTGGAGTCTCATCGTGGGCCTGCTCGTGGTTCCCGCGCTCGCCCCCGCCCGAGGCGTCGGCGTCGGCGCACAAGGACAGGAAGCCGCGATCGAGGCGGGCTCCAGTGTCGAGACCCGTCTCCTAATGTGGGGCATCGCCGCGGAGGCCGCTCTCGATCGTCCGCTGCTGGGCTGGGGCCCCAACAACTATCGTTTCGGGGCGCAGCAGCACATGACAGCTGAGAAACTGGAGTTGGAGCCACTCACGCGCGATGCCGACGCCCATTCGCTCTTCCTGGAGATCGCCGCGACGTGGGGAATCCCAGCCGCAGTCGTCCTGTTGGGCTGGTTCGTGACCATGGGCCTTGCGCTATTCCGTAGGAGATTCGAAGAAGATGGTGCAGCGGCCGCCGGTGTGCTCGCGGCCTTCTTGGCGGGGTCGCTCACCATGCCCCAGAATCTTGTTGTGACGCCGGTTGCGCTCGTGGTGGTGGGGCTCGCCCTCGCAGGTGCTGCCGGTGGCCGTGGGGCGAAGGGTGTCGAGGGTGTCGAGGGCACGCGCCGCTCGGGTCGCGCCGCTCGGGTCGCGCCGCCGGTGATCACCGGCGCCGTTGTGCTCACGTTGGCCGTGGGCTCCTGGGCCTGGTACCAGGCCGATCGCCACTACCTGGTGGGCGAGATCAGGGGCGACATGGGCGAACTCACCGAGGCGGCCGAAGGCTTTCCCCTCGTGGAGTCCTACTGGCGTTCACTCGCGCTCGCGGAGACGCGGGAGGGGATAGCCCAGGGGCGGCCCCTCCTGGTAGCGGACGGGGAGACGCATCTTCGGCGGGGGCTCAGCCTCTCGCCTCGTGACATGGATCTGCTCGCGGCCCTCACGGCGGCGCACCTGCAGCGCGGCGAGTGGAAGAAGGCGCGAGAGAGCGCGCAGCTTGCCACATCGTACTCGCCGGTGGAGCCGCTGCCGCACGCGCAGCTGGCATACGCCCTTCTTCGGTTGGGCGAGACCGAGCGGGCGCTGGCCGAGGCGGAACGTGCCCTCGCTGTGGATGTGCGGAGCGCGCGGGTGCTCCACACCGTGGGCCTCTACTTCAGGGATTCCGGCGACGTCGAGCGCGCCCGCGCTACGTTCGAGCGGGCCCTACTCGTGGATCCACGGTTCACGCCGGCCCGGCAGGAGCTCGACCGGCTGCCCTGATCAGCCTCCCAGGCTTTCCAGGGCGCTCTCTGCATCGCGAAGAGCCGGGTCGAGGGTGAGGGCCTGTTCGTACGCTTTGCGGGCCTCTGAGAGCCTCCCCTGCGCTTGGTGGGTCCGGCCCAGCAGGTACCAGGCCCCGGCGTCTGCCTCGTCGTAGGACAGGATGCGCGCGGCCAGGGGCTCCGCGCCGGCGGGATCGCCCAACTCGAGGCGGATGGCCGCCAGGTTGAAGAGGGCCCCCGTGTGGAAGCGGTCGCGGGAGAGTACCCGTTCGTAGGTGCGCCCCGCCGCCTGGAGCCGGCCGCGCTGGGCCTGCACGCGGGCCAGTGAGAAGAGCATGTCGGGGTGGTGGGGGATGCGTTGCTCGGCGTCTTCGTAGGTGAGGATAGCCCGCGAGAGGAGGGAGGAGTCGGCTCGCTCGCGGGCTTCCTGCTCCAAGGCGCGGCCGTACCCGATCACGTACTCGGCGTCGCGAGGCGAAAGACTCACTGCCCGGGAGGTCGCCTCCACCGCCGCCGCGGGTTCGCTCAAGCCGCGCCTGAACTCCCGGTCGGCCCAGGGGTCCCGTACCGCCGGCGAAAGCAGGGCGAGGGCGAGGGCGAGGAAGGCGACGCCCGCGACCCGTGCGGCCCAGGTGGGCGCGCGGAGGGTCGCCGTGAACTCCCCATGTCTCATCAGGGCGAGCACAAGGCCCGCAAGGGTCATGGCGGCGGGGGTGGTCCAGACGAGGCTGAAGCTGAACAGCGCCTGCACCTCGTAGGCGACCGCGCCTCCGAGAAGGGAGCACGTCGCAGCCGTTCGCTGCCACGAGGGGTGTGGGCTCCGGAGGAGGGAGCGGAGCGCCAGGAAGGCGATTGCGAGCAGGAACCCCACGTACAGAGCCAACCCGGGGAGCCCTGTCGCGTACGCCAGATAGAGCCAGTGATTGTGGGGGCGATCGGGGTAGGCGGCCGCGTCCTCCACTTGGACGAGCCGGAGGGGGCGCACCCGGGGGAACTCCCCGAGGAACGTTTCCGGGCCCGCACCGAGCAGCGGGTGCTCGGCGACGAGGTCGAGCGTCGCCCGCCACATGATCAGTCGCGTCTCGGCCGAGCCTCCGCCTTGACCCTGCGCCACGGTGTCGAAGGCCTCGGTCAAGCGGGTGCCGCTCTCGGCCACGCCGGGCGAGAGGGCGGTGGTGAGTGCCAACGCCGCCACCAGGATGACCGCGGCGGCCGCGCCTCCGAGGAGCAACCGGCGAGGCAAGATGGCTCCGCGCGTCCCCGCTCCCCCGGACCTTCCGGACCTTCCGGGCCTCCCGGGTCTCCCGGCGGCCAGTCGCACGAGAAGCAGAAGCGCGCCCGCGACCGTCAGGCCCGCGACCGCACCGAGCCACGCCCCCCGCCCCGCGCTGAGATAGAGGCCGCCGGACTGCAGGCCGAGTGCGACGATGGCCAGCACGAGTTCCGAGCGGTGGCGCGTGAGGCACATGCCTGCGAGTGTGGCGGGGATCGCCATGGCGATCCAGGCTCCCAGGAACACCGGGTTTCCCATCGGTGACGTGGCTCGGAGCCCGAAGGCCCCAAACCCGGGCGGGCGGAACGGTCCGAGCATCTCTAGGAGCGCGGCGAGGCCCAGAAGCGCGCCGCTCAGTGCGATCGCCCGCACGAGGAGCTTGGCCTGTGCGAGTGAGGCCCGGGAGGCCGTCCAGAAGAAGGCCGCATACCCCACGAACCCGAGAGCTCCTTCGTATCGCGGAGAGGTGCCGAGGAGCGCGACCGGCGCCCATCCTGAGACGGATGCGGCCAAGGCCACCCAGCCGAGGAATCCGAGGAGCAGCAGCTCGGGTACGCGGAGGACGGGCCGCCCTGCATCCCTTCCAAGTAGACGCATGAAGCCCGCGAGGAGCATGAGCACCACGGCGACTCGGAAGACCGTCGCCTTGGGCAGGGCGTACACGTGATGTGCGTCGGGCAGGTAGATCAGCGGCAGCGCGAGCAGGGCCGCCGCCGCGGCCCACACCGCCAGAGAGGGGGCCGCCCTCGCGGAGGGCGCCTGGACGGGCGGTTCCTGGCCCGGTGGCGCCCGGCCAGGCGCCCGGTGCGGTGGTTCCTCCGTGAGGGACACCTCCGCGGGATCGCTCATGGCTGGTGGCAGAACTCGCAGATGGGGGTGGTGGGGATGTCGTCGTGACAACTCGAGCAGTTGGCCGCCGGCGTACCTTGGAGGAGTCCATGGCGGGTCTCCCAGTCAGGCCCGTGCGCGTCGAAGGCCATGTGGCAGTCGCGGCACTCCTCGGGCTCGTGGCAGCGGTAGCAGAGGTCGTCCTTGCCTCCGAATGCGGCCAGCGGAGCATGCTCGACCGTGGAGAACGTCGGTGGGTGGGGCATGTCGAGACCATGGCATTCCCTGCACGGCTCCAGGCTGTGGCAGCCCTCACACGTGCCCTTCTCTGCCAGGTGGGCCTTGGGGTAGGAGTCGGGGATCTCGAGGACCTCTGCGATGTCGGTGAGGTGGCAGGTCTCGCATGTGGCGGCCGCATCCTGATTGTTGTGGCACGCGAGGCACTTGTCCATGCTCGGCCGCTCGACGAACCCCTTCGTGACCAGGTGCCCCGGTTTCCCGTGGCACCCGAGACAGCTGATCCCAGCACCGAGGAAGTCCTCATGGCGCACCTGGAGCGAACCGAATTGGGCCGTCCCTGTAGTGATGTCACCGTGGCAGAGTAGGCAGCGCGAATCGCTGACGCCGGCGTCGAGCCGAGGCGTGCCCCCCAGGTAGTGCGTCGTCAGGTTGCTGAGTCCTCGCACGCGGGTGGCGACGAACCCCATGACTCCCCGGTCGCCGTGGCAGCGCAGGCAGTCGTTCCCTGCGTGGTCCGATTGATTCCAGGAGGTCACGCTCGCCGCGATCTCGTGACAGCGGCTGCAGGTGGTGGGGGCGGTGGCGAACTCGTCGCCGGCCAGAGAGAGACCCAGGAACACGAGCAGGATCCCCGGCACCAAGAGGGGCGTGACGAAACGTTCCCGCCACCGGCGCTTCTGCTCTCGTTCACCACGCGGCCCCCAGGAGACGATCAGGAGGAGCACCACGAACACGAGAAGCAGTGCGATGGCCGCCGCGGCGATGAACACCACGGTTCTCTGCGGGTCGGCTTGAGGGTCGGCCCATACCTGGCGCAGATCGGTGAGTAGGGTCCGCAGGAACGACATCATGCCGGCGCCTCGCTCATCCGGGGCCGCGCAGTTCTTCGAGGGCTTCGGGAGGAAGCCCCGGATGGATGTGGGCGGTGTGGCAGTACTGGCAATCTTCGGGCACGTGGCAGCGGTCGCACGTGGCCCGGTCCAGCTCGCGCATCCGCTCCTCGTGTTCGGGGAGGAAGCCCTCGGGATGGGGCATCTCGATCTGGTGGCACGAGTCACAGAAGCTCTGCTTGTGGCAGTCGGTGCAGGCTCCGCGGGCTTCGATCGCCTGGGCGCCGTGGAGGTGCGGGAATGCGTTCGGGTCGTGAGGGAGCTCGACCCCGTGGCAGCTCTTGCAGAAGGTGCGGGCGTGGCAGATGGTGCAGGCGCTGAGATCACCCATGCCGTGGATGGTGCCCACTTCCGATCCGTGCACTATCGCCTCGATGCCGGGGAGCTGGGCGACTCCGCCCGTGGGCTCTGTCATGTGACACACACTGCACGCCGTGCCGGCGGTCGTGCCGTCGTGGCAGAAGGAGCAGCTGGCGTGAGTGAGCCCCCCTGTGACCGGACTATCGCCGTGGAGTGCCCGCGTGTGACACGAGGCGCACGGGATGCGTGCGTCGAGTACGTCGGAATGGCGCATACGGATGTTGTTGGCCACGGCCAATCGCCCGACGATCTGGCTCTCGTGACACGAGAAGCAGGTGGAGGAGGGGACGAACGCTCGGGAGGCATCGATGTCTGAAAACGGGCTCATGTGCACGACCAGGTTGCGGACGGCCCGGACGTTCAGCTCCAGCAGGTTGAGCGAGCCCTGGGTCCTATGGCAGTCGAGGCAGCGCACCTGCGCGTGGCTGCTCTCGGAGTTCTCCGCGAGGACGCGCTCCGGCACGTGGCACCACGAGCAGCCCCGCTGAGTAGTGGCCTGAACAACGAAGCCCACCTCCGCGACGGCGAACAGGAAGACCACCACGATGAGGAGAGCCTTGAGCGGAAGGCGGCCGAGCAGCGCCATGGCCCGTTTCGCGGTTTCTGCGGGTTTGAACACCTGCTCCCTTGGTGGTAGCCTGCCGAAGGCGTCTTTGACCTGTCGAAGGCGTCGTGTGGCTGCGAAAAGCCGTGTCGCTCGGTCGAAGGAACAGTATATCGTGCGTGAGGAGTGCTTCAACCGCCAAGTGGAGTCGCCGAGCGAGGAGCGGAGCACGCCTCTGCCCATCACCGGCGGATCGTGTTGCGGGGGCGAATGAGCTCATCGGTCTCGGCGGCTCCTCGACGCCTGTACATCGCTCTGATCGTGGTTCTCTCGGTGGCCCTCGTGAGTCTGCTCGCGATCTACCTGCGGGTCGACGGCGCGCCTCCGGAAGTCGGGTCCACCATGACCACACTGGGGCCCGGCGAGAACGCCGGAGAGCCTTCGTTCCTCTACCCGGTGCAGGTGCCGGCCGACCGCCCCTTCCGTCCGCGCAATTCCGCCGTAGCCGGGAGCCGCGTGTACGTCGCGGATAGCGAGGGCCAGCGTGTCGCGGTACTCGATCTCGCCGAAGGCCAGGAAGCCCAGATCGGTTTCATCCCCATCACGCCCGACAGTCTCGATCAAGAGCTGCCTCGCGATCCGCAACCCACAGCCGTGGGAGTGCTGGCCGACGGCACGCTCCTCGTTGCCGACGCCGCCAATGGACGCGTATGGCGACTCACCCCGGACGGTTCGTTCCTCGGTGATTTCATCTCGGAAGACGAGCGCACCCGCTCCGAACTCCTCTCCCCGGTGGGCCTCGCGGTCACCCCGACCGAGGTGCTGCTCACCGACGTGGGAGACCAGCGAGTGAAGGCGTTCTCCACCTCGGGCTCATACCTGCGGTACTTCGGGGGCGAGGGGTTCCATCCCGGTGAGTTCTCCTTCCCGAACGCGTTGGCGGTGGACCGTGACGGGCTGGTGTACGTAGCCGACAGCAACAACAAACGGGTGCAGGTGATCGGCGCCGAGAGCGGCGTGGTCACCGTGATCGACAAGGCGGACACCGAAGAGGGACTCGTTCTGCCTCGTGGCTTGGCGTTCGACAGATTCGGCCGCCTGCACGTGGTGGACACCTTCGGGCAGGCCGTACAGGTGTACGGGTCCGACGGCGGCCTCCTCTACACGTACGGGCGCGGCCCCGGCGATTCCAGGCGGTTGACTCTCCCCGAGGGCATCGCCATCACCAACGACCGCATCGTGATCTCCGACGGCGGCGCGCGCCGGCTGGTGGTCTACTCCTATTAGGCATCTTCCGGTCGCGGCGCCCCGCCCGCGTCCGTAGGCCCAACGAGAAGCGGGCCCCCGCAGGGACCCGCTTCTCTTGGACCACTGCCCGGGACCAGATCGCGGACGAGCCGATCGTGCCCGGAGCTACCTCGTCAACACGTAGCGTGCTTCAGAGATCTTGTAGTCGTCGCTGGCGCACGTGACGCGCAGCTTGAACCACGTGCCGCTGGTGGCCTTGACCAGGGTGGTGACATCGAGGTCGATCCAACCGGTCTTGGACACCGTGTACTGGGAGTAGCTCGACTCCAACGAGTTGCCGTCGCTGTTGTAACGGTAGACGCGGATGGTCTGCGTCTTCCCGTCTCTGAGCGAGTTCACGTAGAGCCTCAACACGGCCGTCTTGACGGTGCTGCCGCTCTGATCGAGCCGCAGCGACATCATCTTGCGGTTGCGGTTGATCTCGTACGAGTCGCCGTAGCTACTGTCACTCATCTTGCTGGTGACGTCGTACCGCTTATCGGCTCGGCTGTCTGAGTCGCTGTTGTTGAGGTTTTCCAGGTACTCGGCCTTGGTCACCTTGTACTCGGTCGTCGCCGGCGGCACCGTGGTGCTGGTGGTCGACGTGGTGGTGGTGGTCGACGTGGTGGTGCTCGACGTTGTCGTCGTGGTCGTCGTCGGCCCCGTAGTCGTCGTGGTAGACGAAGTCGTGGTCGTCGACGAGGTGGACGTCGTGGTCGTGGAGGTCCACGCGGCGTACCAGCCCAAGTAGAACTTGTGGCACGTCCCACAGCTGGTCATCGTGTTCTTGCTGAGGTCGTGACACTTGCCGCAGGCGTTGCGATCGGCCACGTGCTTGCTGTTGGCGAGGTGCACGTCCGTCTTCTTGTTCGAGGCGGGGCCGTGGCACTTCATGCAGTCGCCGCTGCCCATGTGCGACTTGTAGTCGTGGCAGCCCGACGACAGACACGGCGTCCGGAACTGCGACGGCGTGAACCCGTACTTGAACGGCGTGGGTCCGTGACCCGGCACGCCCGACTTGTGGCAGAACGTGCACGGCTTGGCCTGGTGCTGGCTCTTGCTGTGGACCTGTTCCACGCTGTGCTCGTGGCACGTGGCCGTGGCACAGGCGGGCGGCTGCGGCGGCGTCGCGTTGACACCGCTGTGGCAGGAGATGCAGGCCACACGCTTGTCGATCACGTGCTTGTCGTGCAGGCTCTTGCCCGGGCCACCGATGCTGTGGCACCCGGTCGAGGCACAACTAGCCTTGTACGGCTCGCGCATGGCGTGCGGACCGCTGCCGTGGCAGACCTTGCAGTCCGACGTGGTCGGATACTTGGTCGTGCTGTGGCAGACGTTGCAGCCAACGGGCGAGTGGACCGTCCGCAGATCGGTGGCGTGGCATCCGGACTTCGCGCAATCGGTCTGAGACGACACGTGTTTCGTGGTCTCAGCCAGATGGCGCACCGGAGCCAGACCGCCGGTCTTGTGGCAGTCCGCGCACTTGTACGTCCACACGAACGACTGGGGCAGCGGATGGCAGTTGCCACAGCTGCGCGAGTTGCTGATGCTGGTGCTCCGAGCGTGTTCCGTCGGGAGCATCATCAGGTGGCAGCTCTGGCAGTCGGTGCCCTCGTTGGCCGTGTGCTTGGCGGTCGCGCCCGCGTGATACGCGGTGTGACAGCTTGTGCACAGCGGCAGCGCCGGATTCGCACCACCGTACGTGGCGATCACCGACTTCACTGTGGCCGACGCCCCAGCGCCGTGGCACGCGTCACACCCGAGTGGGTTGTTGACGGTGTGCTCGGTCACCAGGTTGTTGGAGTGGCACAGCGAGCAGTCGGATGCGGCGAGCTCGTGCTGCTGCACGTGCTGGCCGGCCGTCGGCCCGTGGCACTCGGTGCACGTCGGGTTCATAGCGGCCTTGGTACCGCCGGTGCGGTAGGTCGCGATGACCTGCTGGACGGCGGAGGAACCGCTGTGGCAGGTGGCACAGTTGAGCGCGCGACGATCGACGTGTTCGGTGACCAGGTTGGCCACGTGACACGAGGAGGACTGGCATTCAACAGGCGGCTGCACCGGATTGGTGAGCGTGTGCTGGTTCAGGTGCTGACCGGCGCTGGCGCCGTGGCACACGAAGCAGCCCTGCTTGACACCCGTTGCCTTCCACGCCACGATGGCGTTCTTGGCGACCGCCGGAGCTGTCGTTGCGTGACACGTGTTGCACGAACCGACCGTGCCCGTCTTGAACGTGCGTCCCACGTGCTCCGTGGAGATGTTCAGGACGTGACAGCTCGGTGCGTTGCACGAGGCGTACGTGTTCGAGAGTGCCGCGTCGGGATCGTGAGTCGCGGTATGACCCGCGCCCGCGTTCGCGCCGTGGCACGCCTGGCACGTGCGGTCGCCGTTGTCGATGGCCGTCAACACCAAGGTCTTCGACAGGGCGCCCGTGTTGCCGAGGTGGCAGCGTGCGCACACACCGTTCGTAGGTGTCGTGTCGTTCTGCACGTCCGTGGCCGGTTGCGACCAGCGGATCTCGTGCTCCACCAGCAGGTTCGCGTTGTGGCACCCACTCTGACCGCAGCTCTGGTCAGGCGCCGAAGTCGGCGACTGGTGCTCCAACGTGGGCGTACCGTGGACCGTGTGACATTGGTCGCAGTTCGTCAGCTGACCGGTCTTCGCCGCCGCGATGGCGGCCACCACTTCCGCGCGCGTGCTCTTGTGGCACGTGTCGCAGTTGAGCGGTGAGCCGTTCGCCGCGAGCCAAGCCGGGCGACCCGTCGTGGCGTCACCGGTGTGCTCCAAGATCACGTTGTTCGTGTGACAGATGGCGCAGTCGGTGGTGCCAGACGATTGGTTCGAGTACTTGTAGTAGCCGGAGCCGATGGTCTTACCGGCGGGCAACGCGTGCTGATCGAAGTGCCCTGACATGTGGCAGGCTTCGCACGAGGTGTTGTTCGCGAGGATGGCCTCGCGTACACCGGCGCGCGGAGAAGCAGTATGACAGGTGTCACAGCCTCGGCCGTACCCCGCGTGGAGCGTGGCCAAGTTGGTGCTCACGTGACAACCGCTGTCGAAGCATGCCGTCGAGGTCGTCAGGTGACGATCGACGTGGATGCTCGTGACCGTGTGGCAGGTCGCGCAGGTCGGGTTGGCGGCGGTGTTCGCCGCGAACGTCGAGACTTGCGACGCCACCCTGCTGCTCGGCGCGTGACACGTGTCGCAGTCGTACACGCCCCAGGTGCTGCCGTTCACGTCGGCCGGGAAGTCCGGATCGATGTGCACGGGCAACAGGTTGGTGGCGTGACAGTACTGACACTCGGCCGGAGGTGCCACCGGAGCCGTCAACGCATGGTCGTCGGCATGGCCGGACACCGGGCCGTGGCAGTCTTCACACGTCGGGTTCATGGCGGCCTTCAGGCCACCCGTGCCGTAAGTCGTGATCACACCCTGAACGGCGGCGGAGCCGGCGTGGCAGGTATTGCATGTGAGCGCGCGACGATCGACGTGTTCGGTGACCAGGTTGGCCACGTGACACGAGGCCGACTGGCAGGTGAGCGGCGGCTGCACCGGGTTCGTCAGGGCGTGAGCCGGAGTATGCATACCGGCATCGGTACCGTGACATACGTAGCAGCCTTGCTTGACGCCACCCGGCGCTGAGCCGGCGGCGATCGCCCCGACAACGGCCGGATCGACCGAGTCGTGACATGTGCCGCAACCAAGCGGTTGGTTCGTCAGGTGCTCTGTGACCAGGTTGAGGTCGTGGCAGTCGGCGGCTCCGCACGAGGCGTACGTGGCCGTGAGGGCCGCGTCCGGCTCGTGCGCCAGCTCGTGCGACTCACTTGCGTGACATCCGGCTTGGCCGCAGGAGGGCACGAGGCGGATGCTGGGCTGCAGCGAAGGCGACACCGGCGGTTGGAGCGCATGGCACCGACTTGCGAGGCAGGTGAGCGACTTGGTCACGGCCGTTGTGCCGAGTCCTCCGCTGACGACCTGGGTGGGTACGCCCGGCACGATTGTGCCCGGGAGCGAGCCGTTGCCGTGATAGGGAAGTTGGTGCGTGACCATGCTGCCGTGGCACCATTCGCAATCGACGACTCCCGAGTGGCATCCCTCACAGATTTGACCTGTGCCGGCGTAGATCGTCATGTTAGTGCCGTCCGACCGGATCCCGTTGTGTGACCGGTGGATCTTGGCGACGTCCGTCGTGGTAGTGGGCGCTATGTCATGGTCCGCTAGCCACGCCTCCGAGTGGCACGGAGCGCACTTGGTAGTTGTGTCCACCGGCGAAGCTGTGAAGCTCACCAGCTTGCCCGTTGCCGTCCCGCCGGGGGCCTTGTGGCACTCGAGGCAGTCGAAGTTTGTGAGTGCCAAAGCCGGCGAGGCCGTGGCGAGAAGCACGGCGGCGATCAAGATGGTGAGTACTACGAGTTTCTTCATCTTCATTTGCGATTCACCTCCTTTCCACATTGGTCTATGGAGGAAAGGAGTTTGTGAACTTCGGCACTACTACGGCAGGTAGTAATGCCCCTGAGACGAGTCGACCGGAGCCTAGGCTCCGGTCTGAAGTAACGTCGTCTCCTGTTCTTGAGATGAACCGGAAATGAAAGAAACCGGCCATCCCCACGGCCGGTTGCACTACTAGCTCCCCCCGCCCCAAGTGCCCAGGTACGGAAACGGGGATCGATGCCTCCAACTCCTTTTACTCTCAGGCAATAGCGTATCGGCATCCTAGGGGCCTGTCAAGGGGTATTCCTGCCCGTGGAGGACCCGCTTTCAAGCAGGGAATGTGCCATTTACAGCGAGTCTTAGAGACGGGCAGAATAATTCGCATGCAACCAAGACTTTCTACTAGGAGAAAAACCACCGATTTCAGACGCATGGATTCTGAGGTGTGGTCCGCTGCCGACGGGACATGCGGTGAGCAAAGGAAAAGCCCGGCTGGAAGGCCGGGCTTTTCACGGTGTTCGACGCGCCGGCCCCGAAGGGCCCCGCGATAGCTATTCGACGTTCAGTGACAGGATGAGCAGCTGGTCGGAACCCTTCGCCTTCTGGATGATCTCGAAGGTGACAAGTTCGCCCATGTCGGCGATCAGTTCGCCGGAGGGGGTCTCGATGCGGCGGAGTACGCGCTTCCCAATGAGGAAGTGCTTCTGCTGCGACGTGAACGCATCCTCGGCCGGGGCTTCCGCGGTGGGAGCTCCCGCGGCTGGGGCCTCTACCACAGGTGGTTCTTCGACCGGCGCCTCCTCGACGGCAACTTCGGGCTCCGATAGGTCGAGGGCGGGTTCCGAGGTGAGCGTGTCGTCGGCATAGGCGGGGGTCACGGCCGCAAGCGGTGCGATCTCCTCGGCTACCTCGACCTCCGGCTCGACTTCCTTGAGCTCTGCCACCAATTCGACCGGCGGTTCCTCGATGACCTCCACGACTTCTTCGACTTCGACCGCGGGCTCGACCACCGGTGCCACGGCTTCGGCGACGGCCGGTGCTTCGACGGCCGTCGCTTCTTCGGGAGTCGTGATGGCCTCGAAGGCTTCCTCCAACTCCTGAGCCGGTTCGTGCGCGGGCTCTTCGACGGGAGCGGGTTCGAGCGCGACCGGGGGCTCCGGCTCGGGCTCGACGACCGCGATGGGCTGTACGGGCTCGAGTTCGGCCACTGCGACCGGAATCACGGCCGGGGCTTCTGTCTTCGCCGGCTCGACCGTCTGCGTCCTGGCCACCCGCTCGAGCGAGCTGTCGTCCTTCTGCAGGTGTTGGTCGTAGTCGGCCTCGAGGACTATGATGTCGCGCCCCAGGCGGTAGACACTGGAAGCCGGGATCACGGCCGTCTCACGGGGGTATACCGTCTGGTCGGCGGCGATGAACTCCATGCCGACCACTTCGCCGGTCTTCGTGTCGATGAAGTAGTCGCCGATGGTGCCGACCGTGCGACCCTCACGCGTGATCGCCTTGGCGTCGGTGATGGTGATGTCCTTCTCCGCGAGCGCTGCGAGCGCGGGGTTGGCGGAGATGGCGGCGATCTTGGAGCCGCTTTCCACGATGACCGCGTCGAGTCCTACCGAATGGGCCGAAGCGTACGGCAATACCGACGCCTCATACAGGCCCAGATCCACGAGAAAGCCGGCCACCTTGACCGTCGCGTCGTCGATCAGAAGGCCGTCCACTTCGCCCACGACGGTGGCCGTGTCCAGCGCGACGATCTGAAGACCCAGGAGATCCGTATCAATCCTTGCCATAACCTCATTCCTCCTTTGTTGATCCGGACGTGCCCTGGGTAGACGTGTCCGATTCCATCATGTCCGAGATTGTCCTCTCCAAATGCTCCAGTAGCATCGGGTTCTCCGTGTACGAGGTAGCCTGCATGTAGGAGGCCGCCGCCGGACCGCTCATGCGCTGGGTGCGGAAGACGTTGCCTATCTCTACGTAGAGCTTGAGCTTGGCGTCGCGGTCGTCCGTGAGGGCGAGTGCCTTCTGGAACTCGGCCACTCCGTCTTCGTAGAGGCCGTTCTGCAGGAACTTGAATCCGAGCTGCACCCGGAAGTTGAATCCCACCAAGTTGGCGGCCGGCGTCGGAGCCGCGGCTGTCGCCGCGGGCCCGGCCCTCTCCTCGGCCCTCTCCGCGGGAGCTGCGTCGGCGGCCTTCGTCTCGGCCGCCTCGGATGCGGCCGTAGCCGCGGCTACATCGGACGTGGCAGTGACGCCGGCAGCGGCGCCTGCGGGGGCGGTGGTGGCCGAAGCGGCTGCTGCTACGGCCGGCGTAGGCACGGCCTTCTTGCGATCGCCAAGATCGTCTTCCATGTCTTTGGCGAGGGGTTTGTCGATGAAGGCGGCGGCGTTCTCAGCTGGGGAGGCGTCGACGGCAACTCCGGTCCGCGCAGACTCTGCCACCGGTTTCGTGCGCCCCACCAGGAACGAGAGGACGATGAGCACCAGGCCCGCAAGCACGAACACACCGGCCACTGCGAGCACCAGCGTGTTCATATGGTGTGCCTTTCAGAGGTCATGGCGCTCGTCGAGTCCCTCCCTTTGGTCGGTCAGAGAGATTCCTCGGAATCGACCGCACGATCTTCAAACCCCGCCTTGATCATGACGAGTTCAGCGCTCATCGTGATGAGGTCCGACGCGGGAACGAGGTACGTGGCGGCGACATCGTCGTCCCCCATGTCTTCCGGCAAGACTTCGATGCCCTTGATGACACCGGTGGCCGAGTCGAGATAGTAGTCTCCAACCACGCCCACGAGATCGCCGTGGTCTGTCATGACGAGGGTGTCGGTCACCTGCACGTCGCGCTCGGCGAGCGCTTCAAGTGCGGTGTGCTGGGAGATGGGCTTGACGGCCGATGAGGCGCCGATCATGACCGCGTCTTCCCCGATGCTCAGAATGTCGCTGAAAGAGAGCGCCTTCGCTTCGTACACGCCCAGGTCGATAACGAGACCGACGACGGCGTTCTTCGTGTCGTCCACGATGAGCGCGTCCACCTCACCCACGACCGTCGCGTCTTCGAGGCTGACTACCTCCAGACCCAAGAAATCCTTATCGCTGCGAGCCATGTAGCCCCACTCCTCCTTGTTCCGTCGGACGTGTCGTGATGCCTATCGCGTCTCGCGCCGGTATCGCCCGCATCATAGCAGAAGGGGGGTAGGATTTGTGAAACTCTGCCCGGGCCCGTGAGGAGCGCGGACGGACTCTTGTGTCATACTATCCTCGGCTCGGAACGTGAGGCCGGGTCGTGGCTTCCTGCACGCACGACCAGCCGTTGGCCTGCGGCGAGCATCGGTCCAGCATGAGTACGGAGGCGACTTCGTGTCGGTGAGACAGCTTCTTCTGGCACTCGGGATAGTCCTGCTGCTCGGCGGCGTCGCGGTCACGGTCGTGGCTTCGTTGCGGAGTGAGCCCGTCGCCAGCACCCCCACCTCCATCGTCGCGACCACCAGCCCTGCGTTGGGGGAAGCGATCCCGGGCACCTCGGACATCCAATCAGGTGATCTTGCGGCCGCGCAGTCGAAGCTGGAGGCGCACCTTGAGGCCAACCCTCAGGACAAGCAGGCCCGCTACCTTCTGGCTCTCGTGCACGAGCGCGGGCTCGACTGGGACGGGGCGATGCAGGTGTACGCGGACATCCTCGAACTTGACGCCCGTGATTTCGAAGCCCACTTCCGCATTGCGAATCTGTACCGGCGCCTCGAGCAGCCTGAGGAGGCGGCAGCAAGCTTCGAGGAGTCCCTCCGCCTCAACAGCGACTTCACGGCGGCGCGCGTGGCGCTTGCCGAGACGGTCGCCGGACTGGGCGACGCCGATCGCGCCATCCGACTCTACTTCGAGGTGATCGAGATGCGCCCCATGGGGGTGCAGTTCGACCAGATTCGCGTGGCGCTGGCCGAGCAGCTGGTGGCGGTGGATCAGGCCGACAACGCCGCCCTGCAACTCGAGAAGGCCCTCGCCGAGAACCCCGACAATGCTGAAGCGAGGGCGTTGCTCGACGAGTTGCGGGGAACGTCCACGACCACGACGCAGCCCGGGGCCGACGGGACCACCTCAACCACGGTCGCCAACTGAGCGGGCCGGCATTCTTGTGTCCCCGATGACGCCGCCCTTTGATAGCATGCGGACTGGACAAAGGTGTGGCGGCTTGGAGGGGTGATGTGCACTCTAGCGAAACACTCCTCGTGCCGATAGAAGATAGGTTGAGGTTGGTCGAGGGAGGCATCGATCGGACGTCCAAGTGAGAGTGTGAAGAAGGCCACAAGCCTGCGGATCACGGGGCTGGGTGCGCGCGTCCTCGTGGGCTTCATGCTGCTCGCGCTCTTCTTCGTCTTCAGCGCGGTTCCTGCGCAGGCCGTTGTTCGAACGTACCACCTCACCGCTTCGAACGGGCAGGCGTGGCCAGGCGGGGCGGTAACGACGAACTCGGCGAACAATACCGACTACAGCGTCCCGCAGAATCCGACTGCTACGCAGTACGGCCGCACGTACCTTCAGACGACGACGCCCGCCGGCAGCCAGACCAGATGGCTGTACGAGTTCGCGACGACCGGGACGCGCCTCATAGGGATGGCGGTCCTTCCCAGCGACTACGCCACCGCGGTGACCATCGCACCGAACTCCACAGCGACGTTCGGGTACAGGAACGAGGGCGGCACATTCACCTTCGACCTCGTGGATGTCGACGGGGCAACGGGCTCGTTCGTGGTGATCGGTAGCTATTCGACCAGCACCCTCGCCGCCACCGCGACAGCCCTCAGCTTCACCTTCAACAACTCGACGCCAACGGTGATCCAGGCAGGCCACCGCCTTGGGGTGCGCGTCAGTGTGACGAACCCTTCGAGCCTGCGACACAGGATCCACTTCAACATGAATGCCGATCCCGATCGCAGCTTCATCACCGTGGATGAGTTGACCGACTCTACCGCCCCCACCACCATGCTCTCCACCAGCCCCGCCGCGCCCGACGGGGACTCCGGCTGGTTCAAGACAGTTCCCACGATCACACTTAGTGCCACCGACCCCGAGGGCTCGCCCACCACCACCCGATATGCCTGGAACAGCGACCCCGCCCCCGGCACGGGCACCCTCTACGCTGGTACGTTCCCGGCCCTCACGGGCACCAACACCCTCTGGTACTACTCGCGGGACGCCATCCCCAACGAGGAGACGCCGCACAAGAGCCAACTGTTCAATGTGGACGCAACCATCGCCGCCCCTACCATCACCACGCCCACGGGTGCGGACGGCGCGCCGCCGCCCACCGGCATCCGGGGCACGGTGAACTACGACGCCACGGCCACCGACGCCGGCTCGGGCGTGAACTACGTGGCCTTCTACTACTATGCGTGGAACGGTTCTTCCTACGACGCGGTGGGCACCCAGGTGGGCGTGAACCAGACGACGCCGGTGTCCGGTTCGACCTACCGAGTGTCGTGGAACACGGCCCTCGTGGCCGACGGCAGGTATAAGCTGCAGGCGCAGCTTCGCGACGTGGCCGGCAACACCTCCTTCTCTCCGGCCCAGTACGTGCGGGTGGACAACACCGGCCCGACGGTGGCAATCACCGCCCCCGCGGCCGGTGCGACCATCAGGGGCACGGCGTATCAGATCCGCGGTACCGCCAGCGACGCGGTGATCTCCAACTGGACTCTCTCCATTTCCGCAGTGTCTCCGGTGTCATGGACCACGTTGGCCACGGGCACGAGCAATGTGACCGACGCCGTCCTCAACACGTTCAACACCACTACGCGCTCCGACGGGCAGTACCAATTCCGCTTGACGGCCACTGACGCTCTCACGAACTCGTCCACGATCACGGTGTCACCCGTGACCATCGACAACACCGGCCCGGCTGTGGTCGCGGCCGTGGCCATCGCGGCCACCAACGTCGATGTTCTCTTCGGCGAGAACCTGGCGCCCGCCTCGGTGCTTCCGGCCTACTTCACCATCCCCGGCCTCACCGTGTCCGGCGCCACCCTGCTTCCCGACAATCGCACGGTGCGGCTCACCACATCGGCCCAGACCGTGAGCGCCCCCTACACGGTGAGCGTAAAGCTCACGACCCCTTCGGTGACCGACGTGGCCGGGAATCTGCCGCAGGCTCCGGGCACCGCCGGCTTCCTGGGCTACAACCCGGCGCTCGACGTGACTCCGCCGGTGCAGCTGACCGGGCTCACCGCCTTCTCCGGCCACGCCCGCAACCGGCTCTCGTGGGATGCGTCGATAGCCCCCGACCTCGCGGGCTACAACGTCTACCGCGACACCTCGGCCGGCGGCGCCTTCGCGACGAAGGTCAACGGCGCTCTGATCGCCGCCACTACCTACGACGACACCACCTATGGAGCCGAAGGGGTCGTCTACTACTACAAGGTGACGGCGGTCGACACGAGCGCGAACGAATCGGTGAAGTCCGATGTCGCCGACACCGGGATGGTGCTGGTGAACTCGAACGTGGGTTCGGGTGGGGGCACGCTTAGCTCCTCGAGCGGTGAAGCGCGTATCGTGGTACCGGCCGGTGCGCTGGCCGGGGTCACCCCCATCGCCATCACCGAGCAGGTCGCCGCCCCGAGTTCGCCGCCCAAAGTCTTCGTGACCCCGAGCTATCGGTTCACGCCGGCGGGGCAGCTGTTCACCAACCCCGTGCAGATCACGCTGAAGTACGTTCCGGGGGCTGTGGACGAATCGACCATCAAGCTCCTCTACTTCAACGGCTCGGCGTGGGTGCAGGTGGAGGGCGGCTCCGTGGTGAACCAGGCGGCCGACACCGTCACCGGCACCGTGAGCCACTTCACCGAGTTCGCGGCCGCCAGCCTTGACGTGACGGCTCCCACCGTCTCGAGCGTCACCCCGGCGAACGGCGCCACCGGCGTCCCGGTGAACGGGTTCGTCACCATCGTGTTCAGTGAACCCATGGACCCGAGCACCCTCACCAACGACAAGGTGCAGATCCGCATCGGGGCGACGCCCATCTCGGCGGAGACCGTCGTGCTGAGTTCGGATCGCACCCGGGTCTACGTCTATCCCGACGCCATGATGGACATCAGCACGGTGTACACCGTGTGGATCTCGGGGGCTGTCACTGACCTCGCGGGCAACCCGCTCGGCTCCGCGTCAACCACGACCTTCACCACGGCAGCCACCGGCATCACGGCGCACGGGGGTTACACGACGGCCAAGAATCTCTGCCGCAACTGCCACTCGGTGCACGGAGCCGCTACCCGGGCCGCCACGGGCGGCGGCAAGCTCTTCCCCGCCGCCACCGAGAAGCAGGTGTGCTATGCCTGCCACGACGGGACCGGGTCTTCCTACAACGTGAAGACCGCCGACAACGTCTCGCCCTTCTCCTGGGACTTCCGCGAGAACCCCATCGGCACGACCGTGATGACCTCGTCGCATCCGGTGGCCCGCGCAATGACGTACTCGTGGGTCAACGCGACCACCACGAACACCGGCGTGACCATGCGCTGCTCCAACTGCCACAACGCCCACAACATGACGGGCACCGGCGCACGCTTCCTCGTCAACAAGAAGGTCGACCCCAGCTTCTCCGGGGCGTACGTGGTCAACACGGGCAAGGACTTCTGCTGGACGTGCCACAATACAACGGCCGCCACCTCCGCGGGCTACATCTCGAGCGCCTCCTGGAACGCCAGCACCGGCTCCGACCACAAGACCTACTACCCCACCACCGACGCGGGCCACAACAAGACCACCGGCGCCGTGATCATGACCAACAACCAGCGGGTGCCGTCGAAGCAGAACATCGCCTGCAAGGGCTGCCACAGCGAGCATGGGAGTTCGAACAGTAAGCTGATAGCTGAGCAGGTGAACGGAGCGGCGATCACGTTCAACAGCGCGACGGTAACGGGCTACAACACCACCTACAATCCCCTCTGCTTCAGGTGCCACTCCGCAGCCGGGCTCGGAGGGATCTACTGGCCGGGCACGAGCGTCTCGACGGCGGCCTACACGAGTTCCGGTCACGACGTGACTGCCAAGAACCGCAGCCTGACCTACTCGCCGCCCGTGCCGGCGGTCGCGCAGAACCTGCGGGTGGGCGTGTGCAAGCAGTGCCACAACCCCCACGGCACGCAGTTCGCGAACTACACGCTGGCGTTCGAAGAAGACCTCTGTTATCAGTGCCACGCGGCGGCTGGACCGGGGCGTCTGCTCGGTCCGGGCAGCTACAGCGTGCAGCGCCAGTTCACCCAGGGGCGCGCGGGTGGTTCCACGACGGTTCCGGACTTCACGCGGGCCTACAACCGGGCCGCGGCGGGGGCCGCGGTTCCTCTGAGCCGGCACCCGGTGCTCGATGCGGAGCAGACCAAGACATTCGACACCATCAAGAAGAACAACAACGGAACCGTCACGACGGTCACCGCCACAACCGGCGCCATCGAATGTCTGAACTGCCACAATCCGCACGTGAACGCAGGCGCCAATCCGTCTAGCAACTATTGGAAGGTGCTCGATGCCGACGTGCAGCCGGGGCAGGTGGGTTATCCGACGGCTCTGCGCGTGTATGCCACTACCAACACCCTGACCATCGGTGCGACCACCTACAGCTACAACTCGGGGACCGCGGCTCCCAACGCCGACGCCAACCCGGATAAACCCCTGGGCACGAACCCCTCGCCGGTCGGTGGTCATCCCTACAACCCGGCCAGCGGCTCGGCCGACGCCACCGCCGACTCCATCAAGTTTTGCTTGGCCTGCCACGACAACACGGTGCCCACGGGTACGTCGCCTGCAGTCAGCATGGGCGCCGCGAACCCTGCCGGGCTCCCCATGAATATCGCGACTCGCTATCTCGCCACCGGGAACACCGGCATCGCACACGGCAACGGCCGCGGCAACTACATGAACGAGAACGACCAGCGGCCGCGTTATCCGTTTCAGAGCTCCACGTACAGCAATACGCCGCCCGCCCGAGCCTACGCCGCGATCCAGTGCACCACCTGTCACGACCCCCATGGTTCCCAGAACGTCTACTTACTCCGCGAGTACATCGTCGTGGACGGGATCAACATGAACGCCGGCCGCACCTATCTTCCCGGAGCGGCGATCAGCATCCCGGCGTGGCCTATCGACGGCAACGGCCGTCTATACGACGACTTCTACGGCAAGTTCTGCGGCACGTGTCATTCCGGCTCGGGTGACTGGCGCGACCACAAGGGTGGTATGGGCGGCACGCCCACCACCAGCACACGCTGCGACAACGAGCACCGCTGGTCGCGCTACCAGGGCGGCACGGATGGTCTTCACGACAACGACGTCAACCGCGGAGACAAGCGATCCTGGTAGCTCGGTAGTGTCCAAGCGCGTTCGGTTCCAGCATCCGCATAGGCCTGCCGCACCGCCACGTCCTGTAGGATGATTCTTCGATGCGATCCTCCGCACTACTCCGTCTGACTCTGTTCGCAACGGCGCTCGCCGTTGCGGTGGTGCTCGGGGTCTTCCTCTTCGAAACGTACTGGGGCGACGCGCGCCGAACCGCCGCCTACGGCATGACCCGGGAGGCGGGCGCTCTTGCCGGCGACGCGCGCACAGCCGTACTCGAGGACGCTCTGACGGTGGACGAAGGCAACTGGCTTGCCGCCCTCCGTCTCGCGGAGGAGTACCTGTTCGCCAATCGACTTGACGATGCCGAGCGATACCTTGATGTCGCCGTGCGCGGGAATCCGCAGTCGCCTTTGGCAAACTACATGATGGGTGTGGTGCAGTTCCGGCTGGGAGCGGCGGAGACCGCCCTCCCCTATTTCGAGGCGGCCGCGCGGCTCGATCCGGGGAACCGGCAGTACGAGGGTATGGTGAAGCAGGTGCGGGAGAGCCTCACGGGCGGGGGGGAGAGTGCGCCGGATTCCCCAGGTTCGGAGGCTCCGCCTGGTGTGTTCCATGGGGGTGAAGTGGCGCCGCCCCCGGTCGACGACGGCTCCTCCGGCGGACCCGCCACCCCTCCAGCCGAGCCGCCCGGCGGGGTTGACCCCGGCGCAACCACTCGATGAGCACCGGCCGGGATAGGAGCGCTCGGCGGTGGGGAGCCCGTCTCATGGCGCTCTTCATCAGCCTGCGGGTGACTACCGTTGTGCTCCTCCTCGGGTTCGCCGCGACCCTCCTCGGCGCAATC
>Ga0180009_10000680_pt1 | contig 45134 bp, 32 predicted proteins | sample OS_PC_MetaG_FD_123537 | JGI IMG/M metagenome (GOLD analysis project Ga0180009, IMG submission 123537) | Groundwater microbial communities from the Aspo Hard Rock Laboratory (HRL) deep subsurface site, Sweden - OS_PC_MetaG | ecosystem: Environmental > Aquatic > Deep subsurface > Groundwater...
CACATCCCCTTTCAGACGGGGATTACGGGAATGTTTACCTCAGCCACGATATGCAGATCTCCAAATTTCTTGAAAAGCCGGAGGGAACCCGCATGTCGAACTATATCCTGGGTGGCAGTTTCATCTTGGGCAGAGACTGTTTTGAATACCTGTCCAGTCACAACTTCGATATGGTTGCCTACTATCAATATCTGATCTCCGAGCACAAAATGAACGCTTCCCTCTGGGAGGATTCCTGGATCGATATCAGCAGACCCTGGCACATTCTGGCTGCGAATCAAATGATGATGAAAACATGGAACCACACCATCATCCCGGACAGTGTCTCCATCGATCCCAACGTCAATATCAAAGGTATCGTTCATTTTGGAGAGAATGTGCACATCTGTGCGGGCACTTCGATTGTCGGTCCCTGCTATATAGGCTCCAACGTTTTCATTGGAAATAACTCCCTGATACGGAAGAACTCATCCATCGGGTCAGACTGCAAAATCGGGTATGGAACGGAAATCAAAAATGCGGTCCTTTTTGGCCATTCCACGGTTGGAAGGCTTTCATTTATCGGCGACAGCGTTCTGGGAGAGAACGTGCAGCTGGGATCCGGCAGTATGACGGTTAATTACGATTCTCTGGGAAAAGAGATTGAATATCAGCCGCCGGGCGAAGCCGCCATCAATACCCGGCTTCCAAAGCTGGGCGCCTTCGTGGGAGACAACTCCATTATCGGAACTGGACACACCATCGCACCCGGGGCCTATATCGCTACGGGAACCAAAATATCAGACAGGATTACGATTTCGAACTCAAAAGTCAGCTGAGTTTTTCGGGAGCATGTCACGTCTGCAACATATGGGAGATGCCGAGTGCGGCCCGTAAGTCAACAATCATAACATCAATAGAGATATGTGCGGAATAAGCGCCATCGCCGGGCACAAACCTGTAGCAAAACTGCTGCTTAAAAGCCTGCAAAATCTTGAATATCGTGGATACGACTCCTGTGGAATGGCTCTTTTTGATGATGAGGAGATAAAACTTCGTAAAAACATTGGGAATGTGAATGAGGTTAACGCCATTGAACACTTTGAGGAGATGAAAGGACATCTCGGCATCGCTCACACCCGCTGGGCAACCCATGGTGGCGTGACACCGGAGAATTCACATCCGCACTTTTCAAGTGACAATAATTTTGTCATTGTTCACAACGGCATTTTTTCAAATTTTCAGTCCATCAAAACAGACCTGGAAGCCAAAGGATACCGGTTTCGTTCCCAGACCGATACCGAGGTCTTTGCCAATCTGGTTCAGGATGAATACAAAGCCGAAGCGGACGTGGAAACGGCTTTCTGCAATGCCCTCAACAAGCTGGAAGGGTCATACGCCATTGCCATGATCTGCGTTTACCAGCCCGATACGGTTTTTGCCGTGAAAAAAGACTCCCCGCTGGTACTGGGAATCAACGATGGTGTCAATTTCGTCAGCTCCGACATGAACGCCTTTATTTCAGAAACCCGGGATACGGTACTCATCAATGATTATGAATATGTGATGATGACCAACGATAGCTTCCAGGTAAAAAGGCTTTCGGACAGACAGATCCAGACCAAGCAGATTATCCACGTACAATGGGACAGAGAAACCGCCCAGAAAGGCGGATTCTCCCATTACATGCTGAAAGAGATCTTTGATCAGCCACAAACTGCCCGACAGGCGTTGCACATCCCATCCCAGGAAATCGAGGTGATTGCCAGGAAGTTCATCGAGAAAAAGCAGTCATTCTGCGTTGGGGTCGGAACTACCTATTATGTTGCCATGATCGGGACCTACCTGTTCTCGAAATACGCTGATCTCTATGTGCCCAGCATCTCTGCGGACGAGTTTCCAACACTGATTCCGGTTAATGCGGACCAGCATGTCCTTTTTTTCTCCCAGAGTGGCGAGACATATGATACCCGCATGGCCATACGCGCAGCAACCCAGGCGGGGGCCGCCACTTCTGCAGTTGTCAATGTTGTGGGGTCTTCCATCAGTCAGGAGGTCGATGACTGTATTTTCCAGGGTTCCGGCCCGGAAATATGCGTCGTCTCCACCAAAGCAGCACTCTCCCAGATTATGATACTCTGGCTGATCGCCCTGAGAGTCGGCGTCCTTCGAAACCGGTTGAGCGAAGCAGAGGCAGAAGCCCAGCGCAAAAAACTGTTTGACTTCTCCAGACTCATTGAAAAGGTGATCAATGAAGAGTCCGGCTTCATCCGAGACCTCGCCAAGAAAACCAGTCACGTCCGAAACTGGCTCTTTATGGGCCGGGGTATCTATTACCCCGTTGCACTGGAATCAGCCTTGAAAATGAAGGAGGTGACCTATCTCCATGCAGAGGGTCTTCCGGCCGGATTTTTAAAACACGGAACCCTGGCAATGGTAGATGAAAATATGTATAGCCTTTTCTTTCTCCCCAACCGCAAGGATGTCGAACTCTATCACGCCACGCAGATGGCCATCCAGGAGGTCAAAGCGCGACAGGGAAAAGTGATCGCTTTCTGTACCCAGGATGACAAGGAAGTCCAACAGGTTCTGGATCACTATTTTGTCATCCCGGAGACGGATCCCGAAGTGACGCCACTGGTTGAGATGGTGATGGCCCAGCTGTTCTCCTACTACAGCGCCTTGAATCTGGGACTCAATATCGATAAACCCCGAAACCTGGCCAAATCCGTGACGGTTGGATGATAGAACTGCCTGAATTTGATCTTTACCTCTTCGATCTGGACGATACCCTGATCAATACGCGTCAGGCTTACACCTCTGCGCAGGCAACCACCATCCGCATCGCATTTCCCGATTTGACCGGAAATGAGCTGGCTGCCGGTCTGAAAGATCTGAGCTGGCTTTGCCGGATCTTCGGCTCGGGCAACCCCGAAGGGTATTTCTCTGCTTTTTTAGCCAGCCGGTCCGATCTGCGACGCAACGGGAAGACGACTGTGTCAGCGCTGACCGCATCCTATCGGTCCACCTTTGAGAACAATCTTGCACCCCTTGCGGGAACTGAAGCCTATCTGCTTGCACTCGCGAACCGAAAAAAAAGAATGGCCCTGGTGAGTAACGGAGTGAGCCGATCCCAGTTTAAAAAACTGCAGCTCTCCGGCCTCGATGCTTTCTTCCCGGAAAGTCACTGCTATATTTCAGAGTCGTATCACCCCACGCAGAAAAAGCCCTCCCCTTATATGATCCGTCGGGCCTGCCAGGAAACCGGGATTGATTCCGCACAGTCTGTTTTTTTCGGAAACAGCCCTGAAGATATTCTGGCCGGAAACCTAGCGGGGGTTGCAACAGTGCTTGTTGGTGACAATATGGAATTAAAGAATGACACACCGGACATCGCCCTGCCCGATTATCAGATGGCTGGCTGGCTGGATGCATTGAAGGGGTGACCGAAGGAATGTTGTTTCTGTCTGAGAAGAGGGGACAGGGGCAGGAGCAACAGTCTCTCCCACCCACTATCAATCAGGATATAGCCGGTCTAATCAAGCAAGCGCATGACCTTTTGAGGGATCTGATTGGCCTGTGCCAACATCGCCGCACTGGACTGCAAAATCAGATCATTCTTGGTGAACTCGGCCATCTCAGCCGCCATATCGGTATCCCGGATATTGGACTCGGCAGCGACCATATTCTCCTTGGCTATCTGCATGTTGGCGACATTAATCTCCAGGGTATTGTTCTGGAATGCACCAAGCTCAGCCCGGACTTTAATTACATCATTGATCGCCTTGTCTATCAGGGTCATCGAATCCTGAGCCCCCTGGGACGTTGTCACATCCACATCATAAAGAGACTCAAAACCGCTCACATTCTCAACCCCTCTGGCCAGCGTGCCCGATGAAACGTTCTGCAGGGCTATTCTGACCTTCTGACCTTGTCCCGGACCAATCTGGAAGGTCAATGCATTTTGGGTCACATTGACTTTCCCCACATTCAGTCCACCATCCCCTATCACCAGATTTGGATCCTCAGTATGATAGCGAACGGACAATCCGTCGGTTTTCTTATTACCGCTGATACCGGTCATGGTTTCACCTTTACCAATGGTTGCTTCGCCATTGATGGTACCTCGCAGGTCTTTACCCCTGACCGCAGTCTGAAAAACACCACCCTTTTCCGACAACACACCCGCCGTACTGCTGGCTGCAGAGAACGTGTGCTCGCTACCGTACTGATTGTGTTCAATCTGTATGGCACCACTGTCGGTTTTCGAAATGGTAACATTCAAACCAGCCTTTTTCGCAGCTGCCGCGAAGTTCAGGATCGCAGCATCGATTGTATCCGTGCTCTTCGTCACATATTGGGCTGTCTTTCCGCCCTCAGTCACAAACAACTGCTCATTGGCACTGACCATTTCCTGTGACAACGGGGTTGATCCCAGCAATACTGCCTTGGTCGCCGTTCCAGTAACCACGACATCATAGCCTTCTTCCCCACTTGACTGGGTTTCCGTCATTGCGCCAACATACTGCAAGCCGTCTCCAATTGCCAAACCAGACACCCCGTTCGAGCCATCCAGCAACTTCTTCTGCCCAAACTGGGTAAATTCAGCAATCCGATCAATTGAGGCGACCATGTTCCTGATGGATGTCTGGTTGGCTGCCAGCATCACCGCATCGTTGGAACCTTCGTTGGCTGACTGAACAGCCAATTGCCTCATTGCGACAAGGGTATTGTTAGCTTCCGCCAAAGCACCTTCTGCTGTCTGCACCATAGAAACTGTTGACTCCGAGTTACGAATTGCCTGGTCAATACTGGCAACTTGAGAACGCAACTGTTCCGAAGCCATTAAAGCGGCAGCTCCGTCTCCCGCAGAGTTAATCCTCAAACCGGAAGACAGCTTCTCAAGAGATTTAGAAACCCTCTCGTTGGCCTTCTCTAAATTTCTATGGGCATTCAAACTGGCGGTATTATGATTTATTCGCAAACTCATAACATTTTCTCCAATTAGAATGTATACGGTTTATTAAAAAACCGCTCAGTCCCGTCAACTTCCGATGTCAACAGTCCCAAAGTGTCGTTCAAAAAAACGACAGGACAGCTCATCCAAAAAGCGTGGTGTGAGTAAGCATGACGCTTCCACGCTTTCTAACAAGCGGTTCCCGTGAACCACTACCTAATGGGTTTCGGGGTTCGCGGCAACCGCTTTTGCACTACTACCCCTTCTATACATTCCGAGAGCATATCAAACACTGAAATCCGTGTTTTCCTGTTATGCGTTCATATACCCAATCAAAATCAAACCTGTCTGTCCAGGCGGGGTCACTTTCGAAAAACTGGTTCGAGAAATGAATTCACCTTTTACAGGGACAAACCGGTTGAATAAATACACCTGTTCATGCGTCACTGTCCCCGACCGTCAGATACCCGTTTCCGGAAAATATCTTAAGCTCAACGATGTGACGCTGGAACCGACATGAGGGACTTGGCATACCGTCCCCTGGGGGTTCCCCGGCAGATCCGGAGGATTGAACTCTCCAGACCTGCCGGGGAACCTCCAGAGCGCCAGCCTCTTTCCCCCATGAACGATATCCTGTTTTTCTCGTCATAGCCTCCCATATTTAAGGTTAACATTCCATGAAACAGGACAGCCACTTCGCATGACTGCACCTCTCATAACTGGAACAATAATTACCTACTGTCAGACCAGCACATTGCTGGAACCCTCATTTTCAATCTCTTCAAGAGTCACAAACAGCGGTGGATCCTCCATGGCAAAAACCATTTTCAACCCTGGAGAAAAATTGTTGATGGAATTTTCATCAAAACACAATTGAATCACTTTTTCGCTGACCAGATCCCATTGACCAGGTCGGGATATAATTTTTGTTTTCATATCAGGCTCCGCAAAAATAGTGCTCTGGGCACAATTTTAGCATTACTTCTATTATCATGAATTATTCGCAAACTCATGACCTCCGCAAAAAATTCAGGGTTGGGTGATCCGCTTCACCCAGCCCTGGAAAAAGAAACACGCCACCTGTCCACATCCCATGTCAACAGGACGGTGAGCCGCCGCACGCCTGCCCAGTTCAACCCTGCAGGCCTGCAGCTTTATTCAACCTGGGACCCCAACCACACATTTGGTTCAATCCTGTGCGTCAATTCAGGGCCGAACGGTTCTATTGCCGATCCAAACACCCCGCTGAACCCGTCTGTTCTCCATTTCCACACTCATAAGAACCAGACAGACCGCTTCTGGAATTATCCCATCATATTCAGTGGTTTAAGTTCACTTCGATTGTTGAACTGATTATTTTTTGCTGCCTGCTTTTTCTGATTAACCACTGCCAGCCAGCCATCACGCAGCTCGGACATCAACTCGCAGACCTCATCAATATAAGACGCGTTCTTCTGGATATTGGCATCAATCAGACGGTTAAACATATAGACATACAGCGATTTAAGGCTCGACCCGACTCTTCCGGAATCTTCCGTATTCAGAGAGGTCATCAGTTCCGATATAATGGCTTTCGCCTTGGAAATAGCATTATGGGCCCCTTCCAGATCTTTCTTCCTGATCTTATTGGAAGCAATTTTCAAATATCGGATTGTCCCATCGTAAAGCATCAGGATGAGGGTTCCCTGATCTTTTGTTGTTACCGCTGCTTTTTTATATGCCTGGTTACTTTTTGTATATGGGTTCATTGGTCCTTTACTTGAAAGTAATATTTAAAAAATGATCCCGGACAGGATGTCCCGGTGTATTACAGACCCTATTCTGGGGTCAGCTGCTGTTACAACTTGGCCAGTTCGCCGCTCAGGTATTGCTGCTCTGATTTCAGCTGCCCCAATTGACCTTCCATTTTTGCAAACTTGGCGGATAGTTTTTCTCTTTTCGAGGTGATACGTTCCTCAAGGGTTTTCAGCTCCTTGTTATAGTTCTCAAGCTGCTTTTCCACGTTTTTGGTATAGATATCCAACGCCCCTTTGTTATTTTCCATCACCTTGTCAATATACTCCATCACCTTGGTCCCGACACCCTTGGTGAAGACCATATTGGCCTCACTGCCGGGTCCGACCTGGTTTGCTGACAGCGAAACATACAGTTTTAAGTCTTCAAAAGGAGAATCCGGCGGGCCTGTCAGGATCTGTCCACTGCCCTGCATGGCGACTCCCTTGATACTTCCCTGCACATCTGTTCCGATTTTCGACTCACCGTTCATCAACGGATGGTTCAGTATGTTTTCGACATTTTCAACCCGCAACGAGACTGCAGATTTACTCCCGGTCACATTGGAGCGGATGGTCAATTTCCCGTCTTCCGATGTCACCACCACGTTCATCTTTCCCAGACTCTTATCATTGATGATTTTCCGCTGTAGATCCTTGGCAAGATCTTCCATCTTCATGGTACCGGTTTCCAGGATGATCTTGTCAGATTCCCTTCCGTTGACCGTGACATAGATCTCCCGGTTGTTCTCATCTATCGTTACAGGCCCCTGAGCCTGCCGGGTCGTATAACTCCCCTGGGTAGCGGCAGCTGTAATATCAATATCATACCCATCTTTACCGCTGATTTGTGTTTTTTCCGAAGAACCGAGATAGATAATCCCACTGTTCTCCGATGTGCCATGACTCCGAAAGAGATTGGCCACTGTCGTCAGATTATCATTAATGGCATTCGTCAACTTCTCCTCATCAATGTCAATCATTCCTTCCTGGGTGATTTTCAACCCAATGGAGACCAACATGTTTCTGTCATTATCCAGTCCGATAATCGGGTCGATAAAAATGCTGTTGGCTTCCCTCTGAATCCTCGGCAGGTTCCGGTCTCCCTGCAGAGGAGCTGCTTCGTTGGTCTCCTTATCATATTTGGTCACATCCTTAAAAAAGAGCAGCATCTTGTTATAGGCATCTGCAAATTCAGCAATACCCTCCAACGCCTTTTCGGTGTCTCCCCGGATACTGATTGTGACCGGCTTTTCATGGGTGGAGAGCAGATTCAGCTTGACCCCGTCGATCACATCCTCCAGTGTATTCGTGGGATTGGTGATCAGCAGACCACCTCCCAGTTCCGTTGCTCCCAGTCGGATCTCAGCGTCCTGGGGCGGCTGAATAACCGGAGTAAAGGTCCGGAAGGTAAAACTGTCCGTTTCAAAAATACTCCCTTCACCCAGCACCAGGGATAATCCTGAATCAAATTCGATGGGTGTTCCCATCTGGTATGCATCACCACCTACCTTCAGTGTTCCAGAGTTACCATCGTCATCTTCCCAGCGCAGTTCCAGTTCCTTGGTAACCCCCACACTACCGCTTTTCAGCGCGGTAAACGTATAAACCTTGGGGTCGAAATCGGTATAGGTCCCGACAATCTGTTTCTGGGCGTTACTAACCCGTGCCCCGACTGGTTTCTTGCCAGCGGGAACACCAAACCCCTCCTCCTCCGTGGCAGTCGATATCCAGTTTGTGAGGTTGGTTATTGCTCCGCCCTCATGCCGGTCCTCATCATCAAGCCACCAGTAGTTTGCCGTTGACTCTGCCTGGTATTCAAACGTCGCATAGTCTCCATCATTCAAAAGACCCGGCTTCAGTTCCAACTCCAGCCCTTTTCCCAGGGAGAGCTTGGTCCCCGGCTCGTAGCCCTTGCCCACAAATGCGGTTCCCTTGATGCCATTTTCAGACTCATATTCGATCTTCAGATCTTCTGCCTGACCAATCTGTCCGCTCCCGACAACTTTCAGGGTAAAAACATCATCTTCCGTCCCATCGAACTGACCGGTGATAATCGGTCCCCCTTCCGTGGCCTGGCGCTTCCAGGATGTGGGTTGTGTGATCTTTGGCGCCCGTTCCTCATCGCTCTTCCACCAGTACAGTTCCGAATCCTGGTTTTTTGCTCTGGATGTAAACACATCGTTCACGATGATCTCGCCTTCACTGAGAATCAGGCTGATGCCATCCACAATTTCCAGGGGCTCTCCCGGGGTATAGTTAAATGACCCGAGATCCAGATAGCCGTATCGCCCGGTGTTGTCTTCCCAGCGCATGCGAAGGTTTTCGCTGACACCAATGATACCGGTATTGACAGCGGTAAAAGTCAGTTCCAGGGGGTCTTCCCCCGTATAGTCGCCAATCAGCTCCGGTATGGCCGTCGATGCCCCGGTGCCTGTCGGAACAGGCTCTCTTTGCTCTCCTCGGACAACACCTTTCCATTTACCCGGCTGCAGGTAGTATGGATCAAAAGTCGGGGCTTCCCCTTCTCCCTTGAGATAGGAGACCACCTTGATTTCACCTTCCCGGCCAGTTTTCTTGCTGGTCAACACGACCTGGAATGGCTTTTCCTTGTTGCCCGTCTTAATCACATTTGCAGAGACGTTCGATTCCAGTGCATTAATGGCGTCAACGTAACCCTGCAGGCTATCATTGGTTTCATCGATCACAATCTTTTCGGTCTGCTCATCCCCGACGGTGATCACGACTTCGCCACGTCCGATCTGATCCTCTTTGGCAGCAAATCCCTGGGACGCAATCTGGTGATTCAGTGCCAGTTTATCGACAACCAGAGTATGTTTGCCGGGCTTTGCCCCGGATGTGGCGATCGCCTCGACAACTTCCGGATTGCTGGAACTGACGATTTTCCCTTCCCACAGTGTTTTTTTAGACAGTTTGTCGGCGACTCCCTTCACAGAATCCAGATAGACCTTGGTCTGCTTCCAGGCATCCAACTCCAGTTTTTTTGCTTCCTTCCGTTGTTCAACAGGCTCGATCTTTTTTCGCTCTGCAGCGATCATCTGCTCCACGATACCCTTGGTATCCATACCGGAAGCAAGGCCTGTTATCACATTTGGATTGGACGTTATTTCACCTGCCATTCTATCCTTGAATAAAGGGCTCATTCGGCAAATTTTTCCACTCTTTTGCCGATGATAGGGCAATATTCCACATCAATCCGGCCAGAGGGGTTACAGGTACAGATCGTCCTTTTCAGATGACGACACCACCAACGACCCTGTTTGCCGAAGAATACCGCTGTATTGATACTTCTATCCAAGAATAGGATTACAATTATTATTCCATGTTCCCCATTTCTCTAAATTTACTCCGTTCTTCATTATTTCCTTATCGGAATCGACGGAGAAAACTTTAGCCCGAAACCAAATTTATATAACAGAAAACGGGTCCATCAACCCCTTTTCTTTTCCTTTCCTTCCTTATCGGCAGAACAGGGCAAAACTTTAGTTTTTTATTGAAGCGTCACGCAGGGAGAGGGGTGCTGAATTGACCTGATGAGGGGGATTGTGCTTGACAGACAGGGCCTGAAGAGCCCCACAAGGGGGGGGTCAGGATTCTTCTGGATCTTCAGATGCAGGCTTTATTTCAATCTGATCAAGAAGTCGGGAAATGCGGTCAGCATGATCAAAACCGCTGTCGAATACAAACCTCAACCTGGGGGTATTTCTTGATGTGAGGGTTTTGGACAGTTTGGCCTGAAAAAAGCCACTGGCATCATTCAATGCCCGCGTGATTTCGTCCGTTTCCACAACCGGATCGAAAACCGAGTAGTGTATGACGGCAGCTGCCGAATCAGGGCTCAGATTGACATCAACAATCGTTACACCTTGAAACTTCGGATTACTGGATGATTTCTGAAGGATGGTTGAGAGCTTTATCTTGATCAGTTCTCGATTGCGGTTACCGCTGACCTTTGCCATTTTTTTAACCTGATAGCATTCCCAAAAATAGAACGGATGAAACTGACAAAAGCACAGCATTGACCTTTTGCATAGACTCGATTTCCAGAACAGCCGTCGGGTGATGCAGAATCAACCATCGGCTTCACTGTTCAGCCGCCTTGAAAAAACAGCGTTATAGTTTGGCCGCTGTCTCGAGTCTTAAATAGGATTCCAGTTCGTCACCCACTTTGATGTCTTTGTATGACTCAATCCCAATCCCACACTCGAAGCCGGACAGAACCTCTTTGGCCTGATCTTTAAAGCGCTTGAGTGACGCCAGCTTTCCATCATGAATAATGACATTGTCTCTGATAACCCTGACCGGACAATCCCTGACAAATTTCCCTTCAGTGACTTTGGTCCCGGCGATAACACCCACCTTGGGAATATTGAATACCTCCAGTACCTCGGCTTTCCCCTGGATCTCTTCGCGAACGATGGGCTCCAGCATCCCCTCCAGCGCCTTTCTAACATCATCAATGACTTCATAGATGATGCTGTACAGCCGAACATCCACGTTTTCCTCATTGGCCAGTTTCTTGGCAGTGGCATCGGGGCGGGTATTAAATCCAATAATCACGGCATCACTGGTCGCTGCCAGCAGAATGTCGGTACTGGTAATGGCACCCACCGCACCCCGGATGACACGAATGGCCACCTGTTCGTTCCCCAGTCGATAGAGCGCATCCGACAGGGCTTCAAGGGATCCGATCACATCGGTCTTGATAATCAGATTGAGCATCTGCTGTTCATCTTTGCCCATGGAGTCCAGCAGATTTTCCAGCTTCCGTTTCTGCTGTTGAGCCTGCTTCCTGGCTTTTTCCTTTTCAGAGCGCAGGGTGGCGATCTGGCGAACCTGTTTTTCATCCATCCCCACATTGAAACGGTCCCCTGCCATGGGCAGGCCGTTCAAACCCACGATCTCAACCGGGACTGAAGGGACAGCCTCGCTCAATTTTCTTCCACGGTCGTTCCACATGGCCCTGACACGGCCATATTCGGTCCCCACCACATAGTTGTCACCTACTCTCAATGTCCCCGTTTGAATCAGAATCGTTGCCGTATTCCCGCGACCCTTGTCAATCTTGGATTCAATGACCACCCCCTGGGCCAGACGTTCCGGATCCGCTTTCAGTTCCAGGACCTCAGCCTGCAGATGGAGCATTTCCAGCAGTTTATCAATGCCCTCGCCTGATTTTGCCGAGACCTTGATCATGGGCACATCTCCCCCAAACTCCTCAGGGACCAGCTGGTATTCCATCAGCTGCTGGATCGTTCTTTCGGGATTCGCATCGGGCTTATCGCACTTGTTGATCGCAACAATCATCTGCACACCGGCCGCTTTTGCATGATCGATCGCTTCCACTGTCTGGGGTCGGGGACCATCATCCGCGGCAACCACCAGAACAACGATATCCGTCACATCAGCTCCCCGGGCTCTCATCGCAGTAAATGCCTCATGCCCTGGTGTATCCAGAAAAGTAATATGACCATTCTCCGTCTTGACGTGATAGGCACCGATATGCTGCGTTATTCCACCGGCCTCACCGCCAATGACATTGGTACTTCGTATCTTATCCAGCAGCGAGGTTTTACCATGATCCACATGTCCCATAATGGTAACCACAGGAGACCGCAGTTTAAGATTCGCTTTTGTATCGGAGATCTGATCGATGCTGTCTTCAATGGATTGAAATTCAACCTTCAGGTCGACATTGTGTTCACCGGCCACTAGAACAGCTGTTTCTCCATCGATCGATTGGGTAATGGTTGCCATGATGCCGAGAGACATCAGAGTCTTGATAATCTGTGGCACCTTGATCCCGATCAAACCGGCCAGATCGCCAACCGTTATGAATTCTCCTACCACGAGATCTTTTTGTCTGGGGTTAAACGTATGAACCTCCTTTTTGACTACTTTCTGTTTTCGATTCCTGTCCTTTCGTTTGCTTGATTTGGAGAACCGTTTTTTAGGTTCAAATTTGGACGGTCCGCCAAACGGAAGATCAGTCGATTCCAGATCATCTCCGCTTTCCTCCAGGGGATCCGGAATGATGTGTTTATCAATTTTTACTTTTTCCTTGCGTAAAAAATCCTTCGGTGGTTTTACAACACCATCTTCATCGTATTCTATTTCCGGCTCGATTTTTTTTGGCTTTGCCGGCTTCACAGTTTCCGCTGCCGGCTTCTCGTCATCTTTTGTCGCCACTCTGGGCTTCTTCTCATCAACCTTCTCAGTCGATTTATCCCCAACACTTTCCTGAACCGGTTTTTCTTCTCTTTCAGCTTTTGAACCCGCTTTCCGAACCCTTCTTTGCTTTACTTCAACCTTCATTTCAGGTTCTTGATCGATACCCGCCGCTTTTGCTTTCTTCTTTTTAGCAACGGCCACTTTTTCAAGTTCTTCAGCAGCCTCTTTCTCCTTTTTCAGCCGTTCCTTTTTCTCCTCCTGAGCAGAGACTCTTGGTTCAACCTTTGAGCGAGCAGCCCTGCTAATTCTTCTCCGGATATCCTTGGCCGGCGTTTTTTCCTCTTTGGCCTCCTCAACCGGCTGCTTTTCCTCCGCCGCTTCAACTGCCTGTTCCTCGGGCTCCGGCTCCGGCTTCCGTTCCACCGCTTTTTTGCGACTAACCTTTTTCGGTTTTTTGACGGGCTCTTTTGGCACATCCTCTGCTGACGCCTGTTCCCGGGTTTCAACATCCTCTTCCAAAGGAGCGTCCCCCAGTTTGAGGGACGCTTTGATTTTTTTGCCCTCCGTTGCCTTTTTAACCGAAATAATTCTTCTACGAACCTTCTTCGGACCTTCCACACTGGACACTACCGTCTCTTTTATCCGTGTGGCAGGCTCCAGGAAATCCTTCCTGATAGCGGTGATCTGTTCATCGGTCAGGGCAGAAAAATTTCCCGAAATTGCTATTCCCAAAGAATTGATCCGTTTAATCAATTCTTTTGTGGGAATATTCAATTCTTTTGCCAGCTCAAATACTCTCAATGACATGAACAAACCTCCGGAAGTTTTCTTTACAGTTTCATTAAACTGACAATTTTAAATCATCGATCACCAAAGCAATCGATTTCTCACTTTAAAGGATCTTGCACTCACGCGACGTCCGTGTCTTGTTTAGGCTCACTTTTGACTTCAGCGACAGATGGTTCGGCATCATCGACCTGTTCAACAGCCGTATTTTCCTGAACTCCTGCCCCCTTCGGGGTCACCTCAGGCACAACGGCATCCCCATCTGTTTCAGACAGGGGGAGGGGTTCCAAATTCCCATCGACCGGTACACTTGCGCTGTCTGCCTGAGGAAGATCAACTTTCACTTCATCCTGCTGAACAGACGCTTCTGGAATCACGCCTTCTTCCAGCACAGCCGTGTCTGCTGGTATCACGCCTTCTTCCGACACAGCCCTGTCCGTTGTTGCCCCAGCTTCTTCTGGCACAGCAATGTCCTCTGTTGTCCCGGGTTTTTCTGCTTGGGTATCATCTGCCAGGGCCGCTTTCTTTTCTTCACCGGCTGCGTCTTTATCTGCCATCCCTAATTCAATACCGGATACCCAGGGGTTGATATTGATCATGATGCCCGTCAGCTTGGACGCCAGACGCACATTCTGACCCTGTTTCCCGATCGCGAGTGATAATTGGTCCTGGGCAATTTTGATATCCGCTGAACGATTTTCTGCATCCAGGTCGATCTCGACGATTTCAGCAGGCGCCAGGGCGTTGGCAATAAATTGTTCCAGCCTTTCCGACCACTCAATAACATCGATTCTCTCACCACACAACTCGGAAACAATGGACTGCACCCTGGATCCGCGCATCCCGACACAAGCCCCCACCGGGTCGATATCCGGATCGTTGGTAAACACAGCGACCTTGGCTCTTTTCCCGGGTTCCCGGGCAGCCGCCACCACCTCAATAATTCCGTCATAAACTTCAGGTACTTCCACTTCGAAGAGCTTGACCAGAAAATCCGGATGGGTTCGTGATACAATCAATTGAGGCCCTCGACCGTCTGACAGAAGATCGATCAGCAGCACCCGGACATTTTCCCCTGGCTGCAGCTTCTCAAACGGAATCTGCTCCCGGTAATCCAACGCAGCCTCGACCGAATTTCCGATAGTGATGATCACTCTTCCCCGTTCGGTCCTGGAAACGGTTCCATGAATAATTTCACCTTTCTTTTCCTGGTATTTCTCGATCACCGATTCCCGCTCCGCCTCACGAATTTTTTGAAAAATCAACTGACGGGCTGTCTGTGCAATCACACTTTTAAACTCTTTGGCGTCAATTTCGTATTCCACTTCATCACCACATTCTGCCAGCGGATCGAACTGAATCACCTCATCGAGCAGAATCTCATTGTCCGCATCCTGAACATGCTCCACAACCACCTTGTAATGCATCAGGTCAACATCTCCGGACTGTGGATTCAAAACGGCTTCGATGTTTTTGTAGTTCTTGTACTTCCGATACGCCGCGCCCACAATGGCATCCTCGATTGCTTCGATGATCGCTTCCTGATCCAGGCCGCGTTCATGACTCAGCTCCATAATTGCTTCCAATAAACCACCAGGTTTCATGTAATACTCCTATCGGTATAATTTAAGTCCTGGTCAATAGCTACCCTGTCCCGCTTCTGACCTCACCTGCCACCTGTATTTCGCCTCTCAGCGACAGCTAAATGTCAGGAAACAACTGAATTGTTTTGATTTGCTGAAGATCTGCCACCAACTCTTCATTGTCCATGCGAATATAAACACGATGTTCTTGAAATCGGGTTAAGGTCCCAACACATTTTTTATGACCTGAAACCGGCTCATGAAATACAGCCTTAACCCTTTCATTGACGTGCTTTTCAATCTCCTTTTCAGACTTCAGCCTGCGAAAAATGCCAGGAGACCCCACTTCCAAATGATAGCTGAAAGGGATCGGATCCTCGACATCCAACGCTAGTGAGATCTTCTTGCTGAGAGTTGCACAATCATCAATCGAAACACCGCCTTCCTTGTCAATCGAGACATCAAGAATCGTATCTCCGCTTTCCTTCCTCAGACGAATCTCCACCAGCTCCAGACCTGAAATATGAGCCAGCGGCTCTATTATTTCCGTCAATACTTTGGAAAGATTTTCAGAAAGTTGCATCAATTGTCTGCCTGCTTCTCTAATGGCAATAAGAAATCTTTACATTCCTGCATATGCAAATTATATTAATTTTTTAAAATATCATTTCCATCTGTCTTATGCAATGTCCTTTTTCCAAAAAGCGCTCTGAACAGCGTACCGCCACTCTATTGGCCATTATCTTTATTTTATTAAGGATACCGTTATTTTCAGATCAAAACCGGTGATATCCAGATCCCCGATAAAGTCCTGAACCGGTCCTGTGAATGGCGTACAGGACCGACTTTCGTATTCAATGCAACAGGGTCCCCGTATTGAAGCGCTAACCCTGTCATTATCGCCATAGATGGTTCCGTTTCAGGTTCGGACAGAAGTCGAGCGGTTCGGTCAGAACAACAGAAAGTCCTTTTTTTTATTGAATTATTATTTTACAATTCACACTTATCAGCTGTGATTAACGTTGTCGCTTTTCGATTTTCAGACCTGGAAAGCTGAATATGAGTCAATCATAACGAAATTTCAGGTGTTTGCATACGGACAGCTTTTAATACCGGAATCCAACTCATGTCAAGAGGGAACCATGAAAAGAGGAAATAGAATCATTGCCATCATCGTCTCATTACTTCTGGTTTCGTGCAGTTTCGGTTCGAAACCGGAACCCATTACCGAAGCAAACTTCCTGACACTGGCAGATGTGACAGGCAGGGGAACCCTCAGAGAAGACTCACCGGATGTGAGGGTCATTAATGTCAAGTCCAAGGCATTTATCAAGGTGAATGATATTCGGGCAGCCAAGCAGAAAGCAATGGAAAATGCCGCTGTGACAGCGGTGGAAACCATGGTCCGGGAACTGATGTCTGCCGAAGACTATAATCGGCGGTATGAGGAAATTGAGCGGTATTTTTCCAAGAACATTGATAAATATATTGTTGATCGTCAGGTTAACGGTGAAAAAAAGATCTATCTGGACCAGTTTTATGGCGTCTCCGCTTCGTTTAAGGTCAACCGCCAGGAGGTTCTGGTCGCGCTGCAGAAAGACCTGAGAATTATTGATGCCAGCGGCAGCGCTCTGGTAACGGTCGTGACCAGTCGCAAGGACCTGGATCTGTCGTCCATTGGATTTCGTTTCTCTGATATTGAAGATTCCCTGATGAATCAGATTCAAACCGATCTCAATCAGCGGGGACTCAAAGCACTGGACTACAGAAACGCAGTCGCCTCTATGCAGTCGGATCCGAAGATGAAGGATGCCTTATCAAAACTATCCAAACAGCAGTTTATGGCGATGGTGGCCGGCAGCAAGGCTGGTGACACAATCCTGGACAAACAGTTGCAGGATGCTGAAGCGTTCTATTCAACCGGCCTGACGATGTTGAAACAAATTGCCAAGATCGTGGTGGAAGTGAATATCATGTCTGTCAGCAAAACCGGTGACAGCATGGTACTGAACCTTAATGTCACAGCCAAAAATATCTCGGTGGGATCCGGGGGTGCATTTGCCAATACCATTGTACAGGTCGCCAGACGCGCTGGTCCCAACACGGATGATTCGGCCATGTTGACCGGTCTGATCAAGGATGCGTACGAGGATATGAACCGATCCTTTATTCCCCAGATCATTAAGGAGATGTCAAGCATTGATGTGGGCGGTGACAAGCTGGTTCGGTATGAACTGGTCATGAAAGGATATACCAGCTCCGATTTCCGGACGATCAGAAAGCTGATCGAAAATGCACAGACGGATGGATTTCGCTTTATCAATTTCGATAATACCCTCAAGGACGCCAAACCATCCATCAATCAGATATTTGTGCGCTATGCCGGCAAAACATCACGCCTGTCGGATACCGTTCTTGATTTACTGGATGGCAGCAAACTGTCCGCATCAGAACCGATTATTGCACCTGGTCTGACCGACCTGGTTTTTGAGAAAGTTATGCCGAAATAGGCTGGATTGCTCCATTTTGACCACTGAACTCACGAAGAGACCGAGGCCGCTATGAAAATCAAGTATATGAAAAAAATCCTGATCCTGATTCTCGCATCACTGGTCGTCATCACCGGATGTTCCAGTATCGACAAAGCAAAATCCCTGTATCAGAAAGGGCAGACCGAAAAAGCACTGAAGATGGCCCAGGGTCTGCTGGATGATGATGAGGACCAAAAAACCCGTCTGTCAGCCATCGCACTGATTGGGGAAATCGGTGGCGACAGGGCCGGCGAAATTCTGATGCCCGTTCTGGATGACCCGGATATGCCTGTTAAAAACGCCGCCATCAAAACCATCGGGAAAATAGGGTATGCCCCTGCTTCTGAAAAACTGCTGAGCATTGCTCTGTCTTCAAAAGGGGACACTTTTGAGGCAGCGGCCGGCGCTATCCGGGATATTGGCTCTCCCGCCATCGACCTGTTGGTAAAAGGGTTGACCCTGGCTGATGATGCTGCTGAAAAGGAACGCTACAAAAAGCTGATGCTGGCCGTTGGACCCAGTGTTACGTCGAGTATCACCAAAAATCTGCGAGGAAAAACCTATTTTGAAAATCGGACCAATTTTGAACTGCTGGTTGCCTTTAAAAGCCCTGAAGTGGCTGAATGGCTTTTGAAGGAGATTGGCAACGATGAAGTTGCAGATAATATCATGGAAGGGTTGGTAAAACTGGGCAGTCGTGCTGTTTCCCCTGTGACTGAGAAGTTGAGGGATTTGCCACCTGGAGAGGAAAACACGACCGTGCGGATTCGACTGATTGTTGTTCTCGGTCAACTGAAAGCAAAAGAGGCTGTGGGGTTACTTGAAAATCTGACCCGGGATAACAGTGATAGAGTCCGAGATGCAGCTGATTTGGCCTTGAGGAGAATCAGAGGCTTCTAGACACCTCCTGATGGCAATATCGTTAAAGAGAAGAGGAGAGCGCAATGAGATTCAAAAACGGATACCGGGCAATCGGCCTGCTGCTTTTGTCGGTTTTTTCCATGTTCGGGGCCCTGCAGGCAGCTCAGTTTCAAGTCCAGAGACCTGGAAAGCTCAACATCCCGCGGAACATAAAGAAGGTATTCATCGATCCGGGGAGTATTAACGACGCTGCGGACAAACTCGGTTTGAAATCTGAGGTCATCCTCACGCTGAAACGCCGACTGAATGAAATGGGACGCTTCGAGTTGATTGTCGGTCCACCTCGGGATATCGATCCAAACCGGGAAACCATCGCGATCATCCAAGGGGATGTGATCAGTGGCGGTGAGATTGATCAGGGACAGTTAACGGAGAAAGCGGAATGCCGCGGGGGCGTTTCAGGTCTGGTTGGCGCAGGGACCGCTGGAAGCACTTCCAACCAGGGAATCACCTTCAGTCGCAGGGGGATGTTATGCAAACTCCCGACGATGGAGTCCAGACTTGTGGAATCCGGACTCTCCGCCGGTCTCAGTCTGCTCGGGGTTCAGGAGTTCCCCCGCTATGACGAGGTCATCCGTGTATACAAATTCAAGAACCTGTCTCTCTTTGCACAAGTCAATCTGAGTTTTACCCAGATCGGCACTCAGCGGGAAACCCTGACCATTCGCTCTGATGCGGCCAGTTTCAGCCGGCATGCAGTCGCACCTGGTTCCTATCACAACGTCAGGGAGTCCGGCGACAATGCCCCGCTGATCTGGCTCTGGTTCCGTATCACACCCATTGCACCGGTTATTATCCGGGAAATCGGGGTGGTCAGAGCAACCAATCCCGATTCATTTCCCGCTCAATGGTATGACATCGTAGCACCAGATGTTCGGGATATTGATCCGAATGAGAAGAAAGCCGTTTTGTCAAAACTGGTCAACAAATCCCTGGATCAATTTATTCAGACAATATCCCCCTATCAGGTTGTCATTGAGACAGAGCTGGCCTCCGGCGGAAACAGTGCCGCCCAGAAAATGATTGCCGCGGGCCGCTATCTGGAAGCCAGGGAAATTCTCGGCAGGCCCTCGAACGCCGATGACCTTTACAATCTCGGTCTGACCTACGAAGCAGGGGCCGTGACCGTTGAAGATTATGAAGATGCACTGCGGTTCTACAGCGACGCGTTGGCCAAACAACCGAATTCCAGGTTATTTGCCCAGGGGATCGGCCGTATGGAACTTCAGTTGCGGGTATACAGAAACGTCAGCAGGAAGGTGATCAATTGAACCCATCCCCTTTCTGCAGATTGCAGGCACCATCCATGTCCTGCACGACGGAATGAATCAAGGAAAACGGAGTGATACTATGTTCTGGCAGAGAAAAGGGAAACCCTCCATTCAGAAAGGGTCAGGGACAGGAGATGTCAACCTCGGGCGAAAATGTCTGAAACCTGCCCTGATCATCGGCCTGCTGCTCATCCTGATCTCAGGCTGCGCCCCCAAGGTTCGCTTGACAGTTACCCAGCCCGCAGAGGTCGACACAACCAGAATCAGAAAGGTTGCGATCGGCAGTTTTGAAGTCGTATCCGTCAACCAGGTGTTCAAGGTGGAGCGAAACGGACAGTGGCAGATAAAAAATGTCGGTCTGAACCAGGAGCAGCAGCAAGCTCTCAGCAATCAGATCCGGGCCAGAGTCGTCAACCTCCTCTCGACCACACCTTATTTTCAGTTGGTTTATACGGACGAATTCAGAAAGCTGGAAAATGACGAGGCCTTGCAGAAACTTATCGCGGCAGGCGGTTACCGGACATCCGAGATCGATGCCGTGATCAACGGCCGCATCTGGCTGGATGTGACCCGGATCGACAGCTCGGAAATCGACAAGGTAGAACTGGAGTTCGTCGAGGGGGGACGGGAAAATTCATTTAACTATACTTTACAGACGCTGGTCTACTGGCCGTTTAAAAGCATCAGCGGAACACTGGCCCTTGAGATGAAACTGACACGATTGAATCCAAATGAAATTGTCTCTGTCAGCTTCGACACCCGCAAAGCCAGTTATAAACTGGGCGGAAAGCCTGCCAGCCTGAAGGAACAGGTTGCAGCCGGGTTTCAAGCCGCCGGTTCAACGCTGGCTGGCGCTCAAACAGACCAGAAGGAATCGTCTGCCATTGAAGAGTCGAGTCTTGTTCTGCCAAACTTTAACCAGCTGGTCGCGGACCTGTCCGAATCGATCGCCGCCCAGTTCGCGCGCCGAATTGCTGTAACCCAGATGGATGTTTCTTACCCGCTGGCCACGGGAGGAAATCCCACGGCCAGGCTTCTGATCGAAGCTGGGGCCTATGAAAAGGCGATCGAGATCCTGAACAACACGTTGAACAGGGCCAGGGAAAAGAACCCGGACGATATTTACAACCTGGGGCTCTGTTATGAAGCCACCGGCGATTTCGGTATCGCACTGGTCACATACAACGAAGCCACCGCCATCGACCCGAAGAACCTGATATATGCCCAGGGAATCGGTCGTATCGAACGCTTAAAAAGAGAGAAACGCCGGGTAGCAGATCAACTGGTCCGGAGAAATTAGATGCATTTCTGAAACACCCATTTTTAGAAGTGGTTGATCAAGGGTGGTCCTGGTTTCAACGTGAGGAGGATCACCTAGAAAATAAACATCTCTGGACAACAAATCGGTAAATTGAAGGAGTTTCCAATGAAATTTTCATCCTTGTTCCCTTCCAGAAACCTACTGGTCACCGTTTTATTTTTTCTGGGAGCCTGTGCACCTGAAACCACATTTTATGTCAGGCGGCCAGCACAACTGCCAATAAAGAACATCGACAACATTGCCATCGGGAACTTTGCCGACGCAACCGGGGAGGAAATCCCACTCCCGGCAGGCCTTCAGCCTAGCCGGTTAAAGTCTCGGGGAGACCTGCAACCCGAAATAACGCGATTTACAGCCAACAAAAAGACGGCCGAATTCATCAAGTCCATGGTGACTGCCGGTCTGGCAACTTCCGGACAGTATCGGCTGGTTGATCTCGGTCCCGGTAATGCCAGCAGTGGCGGCGTCCTGCCAGATCCCGACCGCACCGCCATTGTTCAGGCAAAGGTCAAGTACTATGAGTTCGATGTCGAGGATGCCGAGAAGGTGTTCTATCTTCTTCTCGCAACAAAAGGGGGACTGAACCTCAGGGATCAGGCGATCCTGATGGCCACCCGGCAGGGGATCATTGCCGCAGCGGAACGGGACCAGAAAGGATTTCAGGTGAGTACCCCCTATATTGAAAAAGTTGCCGCACTGGAAGTGGAGTTTGATATGATCCGGCAATCCAATGGGGAAAAAATAGTTGAAACCCAGCGCTATCGGGCATACGAAACCCGGAAATGGGGGGGTAATCCGGACACCTCCCATTTACCCCCATCACTGAAAGAGATCATTATTGTCGAGTATCAGAAGAACGAATCACTGGCTGACACGCTCAAAACCAGCGTTGCTGACCTCAAGCTGGCGTTGCTGGACCCCGAGGTGTACCTGGCCCGAGGCGGTAAACTCAGAAGCGACAAGTCGGTCGTTAAAAATCCGCTTGAGATTCAAACAGACCTTGCCAGCCATGTTGTTGATCGCTATCTGCGGCAGATCAGCCAATATACAGAAGAGACGACACTGAAGATCGCATCGGGAGACCCCATTGCCGTCAATTATTTAAAAGGTAATGCCTACGAGAAAGCGATCAATCGTCTGGAAAATATTCCCCGCTCGGAGGAGGACGCCTTCAATCTGGCACTGGCCTATGAGTCAATCGCGGAAAATAACCAGGCGGCAAAATATTATCAGGAAGCGCTGAACAAAAACCCGGGTAATAAAACATACCAGGAGGCCCTGAAAAGGGTTCGGGAATAACAGGAACAATGGGAATAAAACCGTATCAGACCTATCTGTTCGATGCAGATGGCACCTTACTGAACACTGCCGAACTGATTTTTCAGACCTTTTTGTACATATGTGAAAAATATGGCGGTTTTACGATTGAACGATCCCGGGTTACAGGCGATATCGGGCAACCCCTTGTGCGGCAGATCCAGCTTTATCTGGGCCAGCTGCCGGAAGCTGAATTGACGCCCATCCTGGCAGACTACAGAGATTATCAGCTGGGAATTTACCAGGACTATCTTTCCGTTTTCCCGGGAGTTGAGGAGACCCTGCGGCAACTGAAGAAACGGGGAAAGGGGCTGGCCATTGTGACGTCACGAAAACTGGAAACCACAGAGATCTATCTCAAAACCGGCAGACTTTACGACTTTTTCGATGCGATCATCACGCCCGAATCCACCCTGGATCACAAACCCCACCCGGCGCCCGCACTCAAGGCACTGGAGATGATCAACGGAAACAGCCGGGATGCATTGTTTGTCGGCGATGCCCATTTCGATATTGAATGCGGCCAGCAGGCGGGGATGGATACCGCACTGGTTTCCTGGAGCCTGAACAAACCGGATTCGATCCAACCGCCCCCCACTTATATTATTCAAGAGATGACCGATCTGCTGAACTGACGGCGATCTGTGGATTCATGACGGATGGCTGATCAGTCCTCTCGACAGTCGGTCACCCGATCCCAGGGGAACAAGACGGCAAAACCTGTGGACAGCAGGCAGGTTGACCCTTTCCAACCGGTAATGCCTGTTCAGAAGACCGGGAACGATAAATAGAGGGTCTGATCAAGATTCTCCGGAACAGGAGGCGTTTCAAATTTGAAAAAACGATGCGACTGGGCGGGAAATGACCCGCTCTATGTAGATTATCATGACCGGGAATGGGGCGTGCCAGTCAGGGATGAGCAGAAACTGTTCGAGTTCTTGACCCTGGAAGGTTTCCAGGCCGGGTTGAGCTGGCTGACGATTCTCAGGAAGCGGGAAAATTTCCGGGCGGCACTGGATGAATTTGACTACCACCGGATTGTTCATTACGATGAAGCAAAAATAAACGCCCTGCTGAACGATGCCGGGATCATCCGTAACCAGGCCAAGGTCAGGGCCGTGGTGAGCAATGCCCGGGCCTTTCTGGAAACACAGCAGACATTCGGCAGTTTCAGCGAATATATCTGGCAATTCGTCGATGGCAAACCGATTATCCATCAGTGGACATCAACCCGGGAAATTCCGGCAGAGACAGCACTGTCCAAAACAATCAGCAAAGATTTAAAACAGAGGGGATTCAAATTTGTGGGACCGACCATTGTGTATGCGCACATGCAGGCAACCGGAATGGTCAATGATCACCTCACCGATTGTTTCCGTTATCGGGAGTTGACCCAGACACAATAAAACCCTGCAAATTCAGACGACATCACTCCCTGGCGCTCTATCGGTTTTAATCCTTACGCGAGGTCTTTATGCAAACTTGGATGATTCTTCTGGGATGGATTCTTTTTGCCGGCACCCATATCGGTCTAAGCACCCAGAACATTCGGTCCGGCTTAACCACCAGAATGGGTGAAAAGGGATTTCAGGGTTTCTATTCCCTGATTGCATTGGTCACATTTGCATTCCTCATTGCTGCTTTCTATTTCACAAAATCCACCGGGGAGCGCTTCCTGGCAGCCGGCAGCGATCATCCGGCAGCGGTTTATATCTGCAATATCCTCATGCTCTTTGCCTTTATCCTGCTCTTCTCCGGGTTCACGGACCGTACGCCCATGGGTATGGTCCCCACCGAGGCCAAAGCCCGTGGCATCATCCGTATTACCCGTCACCCCATGAATATGGCATTTGCACTGTTCGGGCTGGCTCATCTGCTGACAAACCGCTTTGCGGCCGACTGGTTTTTCTACAGCGGGTTTGTCCTCTACGGCTATCTTGGCTCATATCACCAGGATAGAAAAAAAATGAGAACCGCCGGTCAACCCCTGGCTGATTTCGTAACAGAAACATCGATTTTGCCATTTGGCGCTGTCATCAGTGGCCGGCAGCCTTTCAAACCGGGTGAAATCTCAAAAATCGGGCTCTTGCTGGGAATTATCGTTGCGATTATCGTCAGGATTCTTCATCCGTCCGTTTAAACAGCCAGTCTTTGTCAGTTCCGGGTTTCCAGCAGGCATTCCGCATTCTCCAAACGAGACGCATGCATATTGTTTTTGATGGAATTGATCGGATTTCCTATTCATTTTGAATCTGCTGCATGAAATGCTGCGGATCTGTGGTCGGTTGGCGACAGGCTCCTCTTTCACAGACATAGGCGGTCGCCTTGCCGGCCTGTGCTGTTTTTCCCGCAACAATGGAGACCCGTCTGGCAGCCTCATCCAGCTCTTCCCCCTCGGAAACAACCACCAGCACTGAATTGGGTATGAACACCTGACGCAGGGTGTTCAAAAACGGATCAGCTGTTTCCGGCTGACCTTCAGGGGTCACAATCACGATCTCCCTGGGACGACCCAGGAAAAAATCCGCTGCCAGCAGCATCTCTGAAAGGGCAACCGGGTTTTTTCCGTCCGTACCCAGAAACAGGATGAACGCCTTTCGAAACCGCTCGTGGAAGTGGGCTTTGCCCGTCAACTCTCCCATCCTCAGCAAATTCAGCAAAGCAACAGAATTTCCCGAGGGAACGGCCCCGTCATAATTCGGTTTTTCCCTGGCAATCAACTGCTCGTGATCATCAGAGGTCATAAAAAATCCCCCTGCCGGGCTGTCCTCAAAACGCTCTTCCAAGATCCGGTCCAGTTCAAGAGCTTTATCAAGCCAGGAAATAGCCTGGGTTGATTCATAAAGATCCAGCAATGCGCTGATGAAGAAGGCGTAATCCTCCAGGTATCCATTGAAACGGGCCCGACTATCATTATAGCTCCGAAAAAGCCGGCCATCCCGATAAAGATGAGACAGAATAAAATCAGCTGCCGTTTTTGCCCTTTCGGTAAACCGGTCTTCACCCAGAATCCTTCCTGCTTTGGCAAAGGCGGAGATCATCAAACCGTTCCAGGCAGTCAGCACCTTCTCATCCCGAATGGGTTGCGGTCTCTTTTTCCGGGCCTCATATAAGCTTGTATTGATCTCCTCAACCTGTTTTCCAAGTTCCTCCGCGCTCATCCCCAGGGAAGATGCAATGGCTGACAGCGGACTGGGGGTGTTGAGGATGGACCGTCCTTCAAAATTACCCCCTGGACGCACGTTGTAGACGCGTTGTGCAATGTCTGCCTGTTCGCGCCCTAAAACAGATGCCAGCTCCTCCGGCGTCCAGGTGAAAAAATAGCCCTCTTCCCTGTGACCCGAGGGAGTCAGGCTGTCAGCATCGGTGGCAGAATAGAATGCCCCTGACGGTGTCGTCATATCCCGGGAAACATAATGCAGGATTTCAATGGCTGTTTTGCGATACAGCTCTTTGCCCGTCAACTGGAAGGCTTCGAGATATGCCACTGTGAGCAGGGCATTGTCATACAGCATTTTCTCAAAATGGGGCACCTGCCAGCCGGCATCGACAGAGTAGCGATGAAATCCGCCACCTGCCTGGTCATACATCCCCCCGGCAACCATTTTTCCCAGTGTCTGTTCCGCCATTTGCAGAAATGTCTGGTCCCCGGAACGAAGATAGTACCGAAAAAGGAACCGCAACGGCAGACTGCTGGGAAATTTCGGAGCCCCCTGCAACCCGCCGTTCTGATGATCGAATCGCTGGCGATAGAAATTGGCCGCCTGCTCCAGGATCTCAGGTTCTGGCATGTCACTCCCACCTTCAGGGGTCAGCATGGATGTGATCGCCTCTGTCAACTGCATACTGGTTTGCACCAGTTTATCACGGTCCTCAGTATAAACCTGATGGATTCGTTTCAGAATGCTCAAAAACCCCATACTCACGCCCCGATCCCCATCCCTGGCAGGGAAGTATGTCCCCCCCCAGAACGGTCTTCGCTCCGGCATCAGCATCACGTTCAGAGGCCAGCCGCCATTTCCATTCAGCGCCTGAACAGCGGACATATAAATGGCATCCACATCCGGCCGCTCTTCCCGGTCGACTTTTATGGTAATATAATGGGTGTTCAGATAAGCCGCAATCTCCTCATCTTCAAAGGACTCCTCTTCCATCACATGACACCAGTGACAGGTTGAATATCCGATACTGACCAGAACCGGCCGGTTCAGTTTCTTTGCCGTTTCAAAGGCCTCATCCCCCCAGGGATACCAATTGACCGGATTATGCGCATGCTGAAGCAGATAGGGGCTGGATTCCAGGAAGAGGCGGTTTGTAAACCTAGCCTGCCCGTCATGCGCCAGATGACGGGTTCGTGGCCTGTATTCGGAACCACGCTGGTCGGCTTTTTCCCTGAACAACGTTTGCAGAGTGGTCTCAAACACGATATTTCCAGGAAGATGAAAACCGGACTCCGGGTTCGACTTGTGGATATCTGAGTTCATGGGATTCCAGTGAGATCGGGTTAACATTGATGAGTGATTCGGCCTTCGCAGAAAACACCGAAGTTTTTGCAGCACCCTGTTAATCAATTTAACAGGGGTCGCATCTGTTTTTAAACCACTCTAGTTTTTAAACTTCTGATATTTTTAGGGATCATTTTTCAAACACCCTCATTCGGTTAAACAAGAAAATAGGGCAGCATATTCCATGCCCCGTTTCAGGTTTGAATCGTATAAGGATTGTCGCCTGGTTTCTGCCGTATCACAGCTTGATATCACTGGAGATGAACCGGGAAAATCGCTTCCCGGTCTTCAGAGGACTGATGGCTACTGCTTGAGGAAGGGGTTTGACATTTTCTCCAGACCGATGGAGGTCACAGCTCCGTGGCCGGTATGAACCACCAGGTTCTCATCCAGCGTGAAGAGCTGGCTGCGAATCGATTCCAGCAGCTGTTCGTGGTTTGATCCGGGGATGTCTGTGCGGGCGATACCCCTGCAGAACAGGGTGTCGCCGACAAAAACGTGCTCATCAAACAGAAAGCAGACCCCGCCCGGTGAGTGACCCGGTGTTTCAAGAATTTTGAAGGAACAGGTACCAAAGGTATAGGTCTTCTGAACATCCAGCCAATCATCGACTTCAGGCGGAACGTCATCCGGGAACCCGAATCGTCGGGCCCCCTGCGGATATGACGCCAGCACCCCCTTCTCCTTTTCATGCAGATAAAACGGGACGCCTTTCCGCCGTTTGATCTCAGCAACAGCGCCGACATGATCCACATGGCCATGGGTGGCGACAATGAACTTTAAATTAAGCTGGTTGGTATCTATATATTCCAGAATCGATTCTGCTTCGGCGCCCGGGTCGATGACAATGGCCGCGCCAGTTTCCCCGCAGCTTAAAATATAGCAATTGGTCACAAAAGGGGGGATGACAATCTTATGAAGATTCATATGACACTCCGAAATGTTTCAGCAAACAGACTCAGCCGTGCTTTTCCAAATACGGTGACAGTGACTGTGCAGGACGGCTGTGCGCGGTCAGCAACGCATGCTTTCCATGCCAGCTGCGCAATACCGGGGCCATACGCCTGCTGTCCGACAACCCGGTCATTTTAAAGCCGAATAGAAAAAATAACGGTAACTAAAACAACACCTAACCAGATGGTCTCATGCAGGCAATAAAAAACCATCCTGGTTGCTTGACCACTACTTCCCATCCGAATATCAAGAAACGCGACATTCCTTCGGCTGCCGATGGTTGCCTGGTTGATCTCTCCCTTGGGAAAATGAAGCCTGATCGAAAAACCGCATTCCGGCGCTTCGCAGGTTTGCCAGCCTGATATTTCTCTGCGCCTGATATATCCAATTTTCCGGGGTGTGACAACCTCGGATCCGCGAGAACTGGATTCTGGAGATACCAGTCTGGCAGTTAACAGGACCAGTTCACCACAGATTTTCACCCAATCGCCCAGTTGATCAACGCTTTTTTTAAAGCTGCTGTTTTGCGGTTCGTCATCCCAACCGATATCGCCCCTTTCTGGCAAAGGCAGTTGCTCACAGGCAAGCATCTGCAGCACCCGCTCATTGTCCAGGATTCTCGCATAGTAGAACGACAAAGCCACTTTTTTGGAGCGCTTGATCTGGACGAGGAGCCGCTCCTTCTCCCTCACGGAGAGACCACTAAATCCCGTTTCATGGGCAATTTTACACAGAAGCCGTCGGGTTTGAGAATCAATAACGGTCTTTTCCAGGCTGGCTGCGTTTACTTCACGGATCAGACGGGAGATATAGGAGGTCCACTTCTGCGGTTGATCCCTTTTCAGATCCGTCTCCATATGCTGCTGATCTTTCTGGGCCAGATAAGACTGCCAGGAGATATAGTTAATAATGGCGCTGCTGCGGCCCATTTTTTCCTTCAAACATTTAATGGGCCAGAGCGGTTTGTCCCAATCCAGAAAGGTTCCTGTTTCTGCAAAGATTTTTGTCCTGTTTTGGTGCAGATAATAATTACCGTCTGTTCCATAAAAATTCTTCCATAATTCCGGCTCGGTAAAAACATACCAGAAACCGACTGATGCATCCGGATTCAGCGGCCGGGCCTTGACAGGGAGGAATGAATTCCCACTGGTCCTTTTTAAATAATGCGTATCACGATACTCAGCGCGGTATTTGTCAAAGGCCTGCATGGAAAAGTCCAATGACATATCCTTAAAAAAGCCCATCACTGTGCATGGATTGTGATTTTTTAGCTGGTGAGCCTCAATTCGGTGTTCCACCTGCTTTTCCAATTCACAAATCCAGAGTTGAGCCTCCAAATAGCCCCTGAAATAGAGCTCCTGTACCAGATTCTGTCTGAGAATGTGTGGGACGCTTTTCATTGCACCGAGGAAATCATCCAGTATTTTACCACCCTCTTTTCGCAACTGTTTCATCAGGAAGGTATTGTTGTTCTTCCACTGATCAACCAGTTTGGGCGGGATATCATAGTTGATGGTAAACAGGTTCCGTCTCAGATTCCTGATCCTGGACCAGGTAACAGGTTTAACAAAGGGGAGTGACGGATTGATGCGGGCTTCAAGCAGCGGTCTCACAAATCGTTGTTCGAATACAAACATTTCAAGGTATATTAACTCCTTCCGTTCCCGTTCCACATATCTTGCGATTTTGTATATCTCCTGATCAATAATAAACCGGGATTCCAGATATGGGTTTCTGTTCCGTCGAGCCTGATTTTCAAAAATCGCCCTTCGGACCTCAAGTGCCATAATCTCCTGCAATCGTCTGATATCATCATCATCCTTAACTCCAATCAGCTTCTTACCTTCAGACATTCCACACCGTTTATCCTGTTTATCCGCATATGATCAGACCCTGAACTCTCAATAACGAACCTAATATCTAGTCAGGGTTGACTGTATTGTCAACTCAACAGGATAGCCGCGTGTTCAAATTTTATTTTGACATTATAGGTAAAAATCCCGAAAGGGCCACCAATATTCGGTTTCCGATATTCTCTTCCTGAAAATGAAATCTGAAAATCTGAAAATTTTCAATTCTGATTCTAATTCCGATAATTCTGATTCAATTTATTGAATCCTTGCAAGACTCCTATTCAGTATGATGTGTGGAAATTCGTTTGATAACCATCATCATTCAATATTTTATTGGTCCATGACAGTTTTTATTAAGGCCTCTCTGTATCGTCCAGGTTTGAAATGCATGCCCTATGAAAAACATACCCATTGTCCGCCGACTAACTGCAGAGGAAATGTCGGAGTCCATCATCCAGGAAACCACGGATCTGTATATGGAGGTATTCAACTTCCACCACTATCTCTTGTTTTCGAGCACATTAGAGATTCTGGGAGTCAGAGATGTTTTCAGGTCGACCCGCTATCCCGACCTGAAAACACAGCATGCCATCAAGCAGATGCCGGTTCATGCGGAGACAGGCGAACAGGCCATTTTCTGGCATCATCCCGAAACCACATACCGAATATTAAAAAAAAGACTCATGAGGGATAGCACCAATTCGACATTTCTCATCGACCCGCAAACTGAGGAAATCATCGGAGCCATCATCGGAGACAAAACATCACTGTGCGATCTGTTTGATGACAACGGTTGGACGAATCCAACCCTTTATGCCGGTATTGAAGCCAAACAACATTGCCGCAGTCCCGAAAGTCTGCTGCAGCAGATCAACGATACACTAAAAAATTTAAAGCCAAACAGAGCATCCAGTCAGATCCTGAGGCACATAACACAATTTCGACCTGGGGAGAAAGTATTGTCACCCAACTGTATCGCTCTGAAAAAAAAGGCAAGGCATAATGACAGCCTGAGTCTGCTTTTTTCTGGATTCCTGGCATCTCTACCAAACGAATCAAAAACAATCCCTTTCGTTTTTGAAGCGACGTGGCAATCCGGTCTGACAAAAATCTGTCTGCGCTCCGGCATGATTCTGATAAATGGAACATTGCGGGATCCTGATGCTGAAAAAAAAGACGGGGATTCGGTCATTATCGTCGGGGATTATGATTGCTTCTGCAAGGCTGGCCAGATTCTCAACCGCCTTAATTCTATCAACATGAAAAATCAATTTACCGGTCGAAGCCCGTTTAGACCTAAATTTCAATAGAATGTTTGAGCTAATTCCAATTGCATAGCAGGAGACCATATGACACATCGTTTTCTCATTTCCGAACCTGAAACCAATTATGCATCCTATTCAGAGTTTGGCACGATCGAATCTTCGTTCCCATTGAAACGCAAAAATGAAAAAGATTGCTGGGAAAAGAACTATCTGGAGAACTATTATGACGAAGTGCTCAATGTCACCGGATGCCAGAGAGTTAACCAGAGGATCACCCAGTGCCTGGACCCCACGGTGCAAAGGGTTCATATTCCCGGTTGCGGGTCCAAACCCCATTTGCAGCGTTATCTCATAGAAAACTTTCCCAACCTTGACAAAGTGATCTGTACAGACTGGTCTGAAACCGCATTGACGTTGGCCAGGAGAAGCTTTGACCACCCAAAACTGGTCTATCAGCAGGCAGACACGAGCCAACTGAACCCTGATGATGGTCCATGCGATTGTGTCATTGTCGTTAATTCGATCCTCTCAGCGAGTGATATCCTGAACCGTCAGATGATCCGCGCCTGCCACCGGGTTTTGAAACAGGGGGGGCTGTTTATCGGCTTGTTCCCTGATGTTCTCTGTTCTGTCGAACTGTCCAGTATCTCATCCGAGCTTTCCGAACTGCTGGACGGAACGATTGATGTGGGTAAAAACATGGTCTATGAAAGACGGCAGGGAATGAACCAGATTTTTTACACGCCCTTGCGTTTGAAACAGATCTTTATCGAAGCCGGCTTTGAGATAAAATTCGACCATATTCAACGGATTGCTTTTGATTCTCCTTTTTTCCAGGGCGAGTACCTGCGTCTTTACGGTCTCCAGGATCCCGATCTCTGCATCTGGGAAAACATAGTCGAGGTAAAAAAAAGCTGAACCATCCATCCACTTTCCCCGTCACGACGTAATGAAACAGCCGGTTTCATTACGTCCCCACCCACTCCCGACATTTCCTGCCGAGTGGCCCCATTTGGTTAATTCCCGACTTAAACCCGTCAAAAATCCAGTTCTTAATACCAAACATTGAAGGGGCTGGAAGTACGAGGCATATGACGAGGATCCATACAGGCAGGTCTTGCTTTACTTTCGATTTTTATGTATAACACCCGTCTGGATCAATGAAGTCAAGCTGTGATACAGTCATCATCAGGAAGAGATTCTGTCTGTTGACATTCCCGTTCTTTGCAGCCGAGAACCATACATTGATAAAGCTGGCGGGAGGTCTGGCTGTCCTGAAGATGGACCCTTCCAACAGTCATAGGTGATGTCGGTTTGTTAGATATAGGAGACCCTTTGCAACCTTGGTGGAAACATCCTGTTATCATGCTGATCGTCGGCTTGCTGGTGCTGGCAGGCTGCCGGTCAACCCTCTCCGAAAAGGCACCACCCGCCATCAGCAAGGGCGTGCTGGATCTGCGGGGGTGGGATTTTGAAACCGATGGCATCGTTAATCTCAAGGGGGAGTGGGAATTTTACTGGGACGAACTGCTTCAACCCAGCGATTTCAAAGAAAAGTCCCATCTGTCAGCGGATCCCGTCTATTTTAATTTACCCGGCCTCTGGACCGATATCGATCTTCCTGCCCATGGCTTTGCCACTTTTCGACTCAGCGTAAGACTGGATCAACGCCCGCAGCTGCTGTCCCTGAAGCTGCAGGATGTCTATGCTGCATATACCGTATTTGTGAACGGAAGAAAGATTGGCAACAGCGGCATCACAGGAACCAGCAGGACATCCTCAAAAGACCAGATCATCCCCCAGGTTATTGATCTGCCTGAAACAAATCAGACAGGGCAAATGGAAATTCTTTTCCAGGTGTCAAATTTTTCCATGTTATACAGCGGCTCCCCCCAGATTATCAAGCTGGGGGAAAAGAAACAGATTCACCGTCTCCGGGAAAGGAACCTGGCGTCTGACCTGTTTCTCATTGGCAGTATATTGATCATGGCGCTGTATCATCTGGGTCTCTTTATCCAGAAACGGGAAAACCGGTCAGCACTCTATTTCTCCATTTTCAGCTTTGGAACAATTGTCTATACCATGATCACCGGGGAGTCCTTTCTCTATTTTTTGTTTCCGGATATCGATGTCATTGACCTGTTCAAGATTCTGTTGCTGTCGATTTTCTCGATTGTCCTCTTTTTTTCCATGTTTATGAATGCCGTATTCCCCGATGAATACGCTTTCAAACTGGTCAGGATCAATCAGATATTCCTGGGGACAGGAGCACTTGTTGTAATATTTGCGCCTCCCGCCATCTTTCTACATACCCATTTCCCCGCGCATATCTTTACGGTGCTCACACTGAGTTATGCCATTTACGCTTTGATAAAGGCAGCATACCGCAAACGAATCGGGGCCTTCAGCATGCTGCTGGGATTTGCTTTCTGGTTCCTCACGGTTATCAATGATATCCTCTACTATTATTTGATTATTGAATCGATAAACTTGATTCCGGTCGGTCTGTTTGTCTTTATTTTTTCCCAGGCCTTCCTGTTATCATTGAGGTTTAACAGCAGCTTCAACCTGGTTGAGACCCTGTCCGGACAGCTGGAAGTAAACAACCGGGATCTCTCCCGACTCCATCGGATAAAGGATGAATTCCTTTCAAATACTTCCCATGAACTGAGAACGCCGTTAAATGGTATTATTGGACTCGCCCAGTCCTTGATGGATGGCATCGGGGGGAAAATGTCCGAATCAGCCTTGAAGAACCTGTCGTTGATTGTATCCAGCGGAAGGCGGTTATCAAGTCTGGTCAACGATATTCTCGATTTCTCCATGCTGAACAACCGGGAGGTCACCCTGCACCGAAAAAAGGTGGATATCCGGCAGCAGGTGGACATCGTGCTTACCTTCGTCAGGCCCCTTGTCGAAAACAAACCGGTTGAGCTCGAAGATAGAATCCCGGAGGATATTCCACTGGTTTTTGCAGATGAAAACAGGCTCGAGCAAATCCTGTTTAACCTGGTAGGCAACGCCATTAAATTCACAGAGTCGGGAAGCATTTCCGTCACGGCCGAACGGCAGGGAGAGCAACTCGAAATCAGTGTAATGGACACGGGTATCGGAATACCGGAAGAGAAACAGGCCGATATTTTTAATTCCTTTGAACAGGTAGACAGTTCATCCGACCGGTCCTACGGAGGTTCCGGTCTGGGACTGTCCATCACCAAAAACCTTGTGGAACTGCATGGTGGCCAGATTATGGTCAAATCTGATCCAGGTGTGGGGTCGGTATTTTCATTTACCATCCCGGTGTATTCCGAATCCCTGGAATCAACAACCACTGACTTGATATTGCAGCCGACACCCCCAAACCGGCAGCTGGAACTACTGGAATCGAACCGGTATTTCCCCAACGTACCATCGCAGCCGGATCAAGAGATCATTCAACCCCATCTGCCCATTCCCACCGAAGGTCGTCAGGATCTCGATCTGACCAATATCTCGATCCTGGCTGTCGATGATGATCCCATCAACCTGCAGGTAATAATCAACTACCTGAGTCTGGCCGGTGCGAAAATAACGACCGCACAATCAGGCTCCGAATGCCTGGACCGGCTGCCTGAATTAAAACCTGACATCGTCCTGCTCGACATTATGATGCCGGATATGAATGGATATCGAACCGCTGAAAAGATTCGACAGTCTTCGGCAGTGGAGGAACTTCCCATTATTTTCCTGACCGCTAAGAATCAGAGTGTTGACCTGATGAGTGGGTTTACGTTTGGGGGGAACGATTATATCACAAAACCATTTTCCCGGGATGAACTCATTACCCGCATCAAATTTCATCAGAAACTGGTCGAATCGCGAAAGAAGCTGGAGAAAGCTGAGAGGAAATACCGCCAGATATATGAATACGCCGTTGAAGGGATCTTCCAGGCAAGACAGGATGGAACCATTCTCGATATGAATCCATCAATGGCATCTATCTTTGGATACGAATCCAAGGAACGTATGATTTCTGCAAATGTCAAAATACAGACACTGCTGACCGACCCTGAAGAGCGCCAGGCTGTTGGAGCGATACTGGCTGGAAAAATTCATGACTTGGACTTTGATGCCTGGTTCAACCGGAAGTCCGACTCAAAATTCTGGGGATCGACCTTCATGCGGATTGTCAAGCATCAGCCGGATGAGGACGTGTACCTGGAAGGGATCGTACTGGACATGAGTGACCGCAGAAAACGGGAAATCGCAGAGAGAAAAAGAGAGATCGCGGAAGAGGCAAACAGGGCCAAAACCGATTTTCTGACGAACATTACCCACGAACTGAAAACGCCGCTGCAAGGTATTCTTGGATACTCCAGAATCGGTTCCGGGAGAATCGGCAAAGTCAGCAACGATAAGCTGAATGAGTTCTTTCAGAATATTTTTGCCAGTGGGCAGCGACTCCTTAAACTGGTAAATGATCTGCTGGACCTTTCCAAACTTGAGCAGCAGAGAATGGAATACACTTTTCAAAAGGAAAGACTGTCCAATATAACAAGTTATGTGATTAAGGACCTGATAACCATCATCCAGGATAAAAACCTGACCATTGACTTTAATCAACAGGAATTTGTTGATCTTGCAGAGATGGACATCACACGAATCACCCAGGTGATTATCAACCTGTTTTCAAATGCCATTAAATTTTCCCATCCCGGTGGAAAAATCAGGATTCAATTGGATGATCACCCGCATGAACTGACATTCTCCATCATTGACAATGGAATTGGGATTCCCGAAGGTGAAATGGAAACCGTTTTTGAAAAATTCAACCAAAGCAGCAAAACGAAAAGCATGGGCGGGGGCACCGGTCTGGGTCTGGCCATCTCCAGGCAAATCATTTTGGACCACAGTGGAGAGATCTGGGTAGAACAGAACCCGGATGGCGGCACCATTTTCAGATTTCAAATTCCCAAAACCCAGCCTTTGCCAGACAACCAAAACTGATCCATCCCCACGGAATTGCGCACAAACCATCATTCCCGCGGAGCGGGCACAACGAAACATGAGAATAGGTCTCTGTAACCATCCGTGTCTGCTACAAATCTCTTTCAGACGGAGACTCGTTTAAAGATGCTCTGGAACTCATTTCGCTGAAATCCCAAAACTCGGACTGCGTCCTCAGACAGTTGGGATTTCGGACACTCAATTTCGTTCAGATCATCTAAAAACTCGTCTAATCGTCTGAAACAGCTTCATACCAGACACTCTGTCAGGATTGTTGAGTGATATTCGCATACAATTGCAAAACCATCCCCGACATCAAACAGACAAGACCATCCCAGAGCCATTGCCGGGAGATGTTTTCCAACGGCTGCAGTAAGTCCCTCAGGGCTGATTCGTTCTGGCCCGCAATATCACTCCCGCGGAGGCGGGAGTCCAGTTGTGCACACCCTAAAAACCACCTGGATCCCCGCCTTCGCGGGGATGACGCGTTCTCTGAAAGCTGGATTCTCAGCAAGTCATCAGGTTTTCACCCCAAAGCCAATCATAACAGGACTTACAGAAATAGAACAAATTAGCCCTGGTAAGTCCCTCAGCGGGGTTGATATTCCCCTTTGAAACTGCTAAAAGGACTTGAAACCATTCGACTGGAACCGCGTTTTGACCATCAGTCCGTTTTGTAACTATTCACCTGTATACGCCCCGAAGGTATTGTGTTTCAAGAAACGCATGCATCCTCCTGGAGCTCCTGGAAGCCATCCATGGCTTCCAGGGTTCTTGAAACACAATACCTTCGGGGCTGAGCGGAAATCAAACTGAATAGATACTCCGTTCTTATCATCATTTGAGGATCCATCATGGAAGTCAACCAGGATTTTTTGGCCCCCTGTGGCCTCTATTGCGGTGTCTGCGGCATGTACTACGCTACGCGGGACAATAACGAGCCATTTCTGGAGAAACTGGTCGGCGTCTACCAGGGCAACCTGCCCGGGGTGAAACAACTGACCCCGCAGGATCTGAAGTGCAAAGGGTGTCTTTCAGACACGGTCTCCGTTTTTTGCCAGGTCTGTAATATCAAGACATGCGCACGGGAGAAGGGCATTGCCGGCTGTCACGAGTGTGATGATTTTCCGTGCCAGGAGATCGACCACTTTCCGATCGCGGTTGGCAAAAAAGTCATCCTGCGCGCTGTTCCCTATTGGCGGGAACATGGCACAGAGAAATGGGTGGCCGCTGAAGAGGCGCGGTATACCTGCCCTGAATGCAGCCATAAACTGTTTCGGGGGGCAAAACGCTGTAACCATTGTAAAACGCCAGTAGACGTCGATTAAAAAATCGAGTCCCAGATATCCGCTATTTTATATTGCAGGCCTTTGAAGGTGTCCTCCGGCACGTGAGCCCCTTTCTCCTGCAGATTGAGCCGATGAACCTCTGAACGAAAGGTCAGGTAAGCACTTCTCAGGGTGTTGGCTGTCTCATTCTCCAGGATCCTCGTTTTGTTCAGTGTCCCGAGCAAACGCACATTGTCCGTCCAACAGGCAAACTCGTCAAAATCATGGGCATGGCGTAACGTGAGGTACTGGACAATAAATTCAATATCGATAATCCCGCCGCGTCCCTGCTTGATATCAAACCACCCCTCCTTTTTCTTTTCCAGTTCCTTGCGCATCTTGACACGCATGGAACTGATATCCGCTTTCAGTGCTTCCGGATCCCGGTATTGGGTGATGATCTCCTTTTTGATCTCCATATAGCGGGTAAACATCCGCCCGTCTCCGCAGATGGGGCGGGAACGGATCAACGCCTGGTGTTCCCAGGTCCAGGCCTTTTCCTTCTGATACTCCCTGAAACTTTCCAGATTGCTGACCAGGATGCCGGAACTGCCGTTTGGTCTGAGTCTCATGTCAATCTCATACAGACGACCGGCTCTGGTCGTGGCTGTGAGCAGATGGACAATCCGCTGACCCAGGCGGACGTAGAATTCGGAATTCCCGATTTTCTGATCACTGCCGGTTGTCTCACCTTCCACAGCAGCATTCAGAAAGACCAGATCCAGGTCGGAACCATAACTGAGTTCCAGCCCGCCCAGTTTCCCATATGCCACGATCAGAAATCCCAGTTCACACCGTTCACCGTCCAGTTCCGCCACCGGCTCCCCATATTTCCTGACCAGGAAATCCCAGGAAAGACCAAAGGTCTGGGACAAGACCGTCTCCGCGGTATGGGAAAGATAGTCGCTGACCTTCATCAGCTGGAAGGCGCCGGCAATATCAGCTGCGGCAACCTGGAACACATTGACATTCTTGAAGATAATCAGCTCCTCCAGCTGTTTCTCCAGATCGTGCTCCGGGATCTGATTCAGACGCCGATGCAGCGATTTTTCAAGATCTTCCTTGACCGGGGGTTTGTATAAGGTTTTCAGATCAAGCAGCTCATCCAGCAAAAGGGGATGCCGGGTCAGGAAGGAGATAATCCAGGGACTGACGACGGAAAGATGGACCAGGTGGGTCAGGGCATTCGGGTTCTCCAGCAGCAGCGAAATATAAATGGTACGCTGCTTGATGGCCTGTATCAGGTCCAGAATCCGCTGAAACGCGGTTTCCGGTTGCCCGGATTTCCCAATTTTTTTCAGCACGATGGGAATCAACTTATCCAGCCGGCTCCTGCCTTTCGAACTCATTCTCTGGGTAGCGGAATCCTCCCGCAACCAGGACAGGCGCCGGACGATTTCCCCAACATCGGTATAGCCGGCTCTTGTCAGGATGCTCTCAGATTCAGCCGCATCCAACTGCCCCAACCAGACTTCACTCAGATCAGCTTCCAGTTGATCCTTGCCGTTGCTCCCCTCTTCATAAGACAGGAGCTCATTAAAATGGAAATGAACCCTTTGGGTATGAAATACCAATTCCTGGTAAAAAGTATCCCAGCTGTCATACCCCAGTGATGCTGCCAGGCGGATCTGTTGAACTCCATCCGTGGGCAGCTCGTGAACCTGCTGGTCGCTGTACTCCTGCAACCGGTTCTCCGCCAGCCTCAGGAAATAATAGGCCCGCGTCAACTCATCACAGATCGCCGTCGAAATATAATTCTCCCGGGCGAGTGCGGCCAGAACCTTGAGAATGCTTCTTTCCTGCAGATATTCTTCAACACCACCCCTGACTAACTGGAATATCTGACCGAAAAACTCGATTTCGCGAATACCACCCGCACCGATTTTAATATTGTTCTCAAGCCCCTTGCGCTCGATCTCAGCTGCAATTTTATACTTCATCTCCCGCAGGGAGTCATAGACCCCATAATCCAGGTAACGCCTGTAAATAAAAGGCCGCAGTCTTTGTATCAACTCACTGCCAGCCTCTCTGTCCCCGGCGATGGGTTTGGCCTTGATCAGGGCATACCGCTCCCATTCCCGTCCCTGGCTCTGGTAGTAATCTTCCAGGGCGTTGAAACTCATGGTCAATGGACCTGAATCCCCAAACGGGCGCAACCGCATATCGACCCGGAAAAGAATCCCTTCAGGCCCCTTTTCATTGAAAACCTTGAGAAAGGAGCGGCAGAGCCTGATAAAGAATTCATCGTTGCCGACAGATTGCGGGCCACCTGTTGTCTGACCCGCTTCGGGAAAAGCGAAAATCAGGTCAATATCCGAAGAATAGTTCAGCTCACGGGCGCCCAGCTTCCCCATACCCAAAACAACAATTTCGAGGGGGGTGTTGGCTTTCCCCACCGGGGTTCCCAGTTTCAGGCACTGCCAGGCATGAAGTTTCCTGAAGGCAACATCCACACAGGTTTCGGCAAGATCAGACAGGTTCTCCAGCGTCTCATTCAGCGACGCCTGACCGTTGATATCCCGCCAGGCGATCCGGACCATCTCCCGGACACGAATCCATCGCAGGGCCTGTCCCAATTCCGATTCGGTGGTGACTTCTTCCAGGGCAGATTCGATCTTGGTTTCGTATGCTTTTTTTCCACAGACAGTCTGCAGATCACCGCTCCCAATCAACTCAATCATCAGCCCCGGATTGAGAATAAAGGTCTGGGTGATGAATTCGCTGAAAACCAGGGCGTTGGACAGTGACTCCGTCAGCGCCTCATCAAAAGAAAAGCCGGGCTCGGCTTCTGTAACAGACTTCATTACCTGTTTCAGTCTTTCTTCACATGTATCCCTGAGAATATCGGGGATTTTGGCTGACCTGTTCATGGGTTCCCTTGATGCCATAGGATTGCATTCCTGGAATGCAGTGATTCACCATCGTTAACGACCCGTTCACCACCGTTACCGACCCGGCTGTCAACTTTGTTTTCTTGTGTCATTTTTGTCGTTTTTGTCAAACCAACTGACGTCTTATCCTACTGTAATAACGTACTTATTTTATGGCACTTCCTTTGCAGACTTAAACAACAATATAGACAACACGGCTTAACCTTTCCAGCCTGGCTGCAACCGGGGAAGTGAGACCGCCGTTTCATTTTTTAAAAGGATATCGGGGCTTTTGATAAGAAAGCCACCTCCCCAGGTGATTTACCGTTGACTTATATTATAACCATATTTAGTCATATCCGGTCAGTTTTCATTGTTTTTCATCATCTATTGAGCGAAACAGACAGGACTGCCCGGAATTCCAGAGCACAAAAGTGATCCCCCGCCGAAGAGGAGTTGACTCTCGATTGAGATGGCGCTCTTCTCCGACACAACCTCAATCTTAAGGAGATAGTGTTATGACACCGTCAGAAGTTCTCGCGTTCGCCAAAAAGCAAGGCGCCAAAGTCGTAGACATCAGATTCATGGATTTCCCTGGAGTCTGGCAGCATTTTTCAGTCCCCATTTCCGAACTCGACGCTTCCAATTTTGAGGATGGATACGGTTTTGACGGATCCAGTATCAGGGGCTGGCAACCGATCAATAACAGTGACATGCTGGTTGTTCCCGATCCGACAACCGCCCTGATGGATCCTTTCTTTAACGTACCCACACTCGTTATGATCGGGAACATCGTTGATCCGATTACCCGCGAGCCATATACCCGCGACCCCAGAAACATTGCCCGCAAAGCCGAGATCTATCTGAAATCCACCGGTCTGGGAGATACCTGTTATATTGGCCCGGAAGCTGAATTTTTCATTTTTGACAATGTTCAGTATGACACGACGCGGAACATGTCTTTTTACGAAATCGACTCCATCGAAGGCACCTGGAATACCGGGCGGGATGAGGGTCCAAACCTGGGCTACAAGCCGAGAGTGAAAGAGGGATATTTCCCGGTCCCCCCCACTGACAGCCAGCAGGACCTGCGGACAGAGATGATGTTGACGTTGATATCGCTCGGAATTGATATCGAAGCCCAGCATCATGAAGTCGCGACAGCTGGACAGGCTGAAATCGATATGCGGTTTAAAACACTGCTGAAAATGGGCGACCAGCTCGCCTGGTTCAAGTATGTGCTTAAAAACGTGGCCCATAGGAACAACAAGACGGTTACCTTCATGCCCAAACCGATTTTTGAAGACAACGGGAGTGGCATGCATACCCACATCAGTCTCTGGAATGGCGACAAACCACTTTTCGCCGGAGACAAGTACGGTGGCATGTCCCAGGAAGCCATGTGGGGTATTGGCGGAATTCTGAAGCATTGTTCTTCACTCTGCGCTATCACCAACCCGACCACCAACTCATACAAACGATTGGTCCCGGGTTTTGAGGCACCGGTAAACCTGGCGTATTCCAGCCGGAACCGCAGTGCGGCTATCCGTCTGCCCATGTACTCCACATCACCGAAAGCCAAACGGATTGAATTCCGGACACCGGACCCCTCATGTAACGGTTACATGGCCTTTTCCGCCATAATGATGGCAGTGATCGATGGGATCCAGAACAAGATCGATCCGGGTGACCCTCAGGACAAGAACATCTACAACCTTCCACCAGAAGAGCTGGCAAAGATGGGAACCGCTCCGGGATCACTCCAGGAAGCGCTGGCTGCGCTGAAAGAGGATCACGCATACCTGTTGAAGGGGGATGTTTTTACCCAGGACGTCATCGATATGTGGATTGACTATAAAACAGAGCACGAAGTCAACCCCATGAAATTGCGCCCCCATCCACACGAGTTCTATCTGTATTACGACATTTAGACTCTCCCCATGAGGCCGGCGGCTTTTTTCTTCATCCTCCTCGAGCTGCCGGTCTCAGCTGATACGCCTGAAAGAGACCCTGTCCCCTGACAGGTTCTCTTTCCTGTGCCGCCAACACCAGCCAACTCGCCCGACACTGAAGTCGTCGGCTATGTCCCCGATGAATAAGGCCGGGATTGCCGGGATCTGACGTTTCACTGAGTAGCATGGCCTCAAGAGAAGCGTCAACCAGCGCAGCCCGTTCAGCCTGGAAAGCACGTTTTTCAGGTAGATCCCAATTGATGAAACCCGACGGGCATGCTAGTCTTGGATCAAAAAAACAGACCCGCCCCGGGGTTTTTTCAAGACCGTTTGACGATTGGGACTGACGATGATTGACACTCATACGCACCTCTGTGATCCGATTTTCAGCAACGACCGGGCCCTGGTTCTGGTCAGAGCGCGTGAAGCAGGAGTAACTCACGTGATATCCGTCAGTGAAACCATGGATGATGTTCGGATAAACCTGAAACTGGCTGATATTCACCCCGATTTGTACCCGGCTGCAGGTCTTTATCCCGCCAATCTCGATCTGCAGGAAGCCGCGAGCATCGCAGCCCTGATCGAAAAAGAGGGCGACAGACTGATTGGTATTGGTGAGGTCGGCCTGGATTACTGGATAGTGAAGGAAGACGAAGAAAGGGAAATTCAGCGTGAAATTTTCAGAATTTTTATTGATCTTTCACGGTCGATGAATCTGCCTTTAAATGTTCATTCCCGGTCTGCAGGAAAGCACGCGATCGACATGCTGCTGGACAGGGGCGCCCGCGACGTTCAACTGCACGCCTTCGATGGAAAAGCGGCTTCAGCCCTGCCGGCAGTCGAGGCAGGCTATTTTTTTTCCATTCCCCCCTCCATCGTCCGGTCGGTGCAGAAACAGAAACTGGTGCGCCAGCTGCCGCTCAGTGCCATACTCCTGGAGACCGACAGCCCGGTCCTCGGGGTGGATCCCGATGTCCGTAACGAACCGGCTAATATCACACTTGCCCTGGACGCCATTGCTGAAATCAAAAACGAACCCAGGGAGGCCATCCGGGAAGCGGTCACAGAAAATTCATTCAAACTGTACAAAGGGTTAAAACGCAACGGCTATCATTGAAATCACCTCTCCCGCGATTATGGGATTGTCCGCAACACGGTTGTCAACAGATTCGCCTGATGGGGTAAAACCGTGCGACAGTCCAGAATAACGGCCCCATCCTGAATCCGACCGATGACCGGGGGATCGGCCGCACGCAACTGGTCCAGAAGCTGGTTTTCACTGATGCCCGATGCCTCAATCAGAATCCCCCAGGATGCAATCGCTTTCCCGGGAAAAGAGCCTCCCCCGGGGGTTGATACACATTTCACCAGTTTGAAGCGGTTGGGGTTGAGATCGGAGAGGATTGTTTCCGCCCTTATTTTCACCTGGTCTTCGCTTTCATTGAGCATTTTCTGGGTGGGTACCCGGTCCCGATGTTCGTTTTTTGAATAGGCAACCAGGGTTTTCTCCAGCAGCAGCATGGTCAGCTTGTCGCAGCGCAGTGCCCGATAGAGGGGGTGTTTGCGGATCTTATCCAGGTATGCTTTTTTCCCGACAATGATACCGGCCTGGGGGCCGCCCAGCAGCTTATCCCCGCTGAAGGTCACGATATCAATCCCGTCTTTCAGAATTTGACCCACCAGGGGCTCCGTATTCAACTGGGGATGACTGAAGCTTGTCAGAGCACCGCTGCCCAGGTCTTCCACCAGGATTATCCCTTCCTTTACGGCCAGTTTTGCCAGCATCGGCGTAGGGACCGATTCGGTAAACCCCAGGATCTGGTAATTGCTGGTGTGGGCTTTCAGCAGCATGGCCGTCTTTTCCGTGATGGCGTTTTCGTAGTCAGACAGACGGGTGCGGTTGGTCGACCCCACCTCCTTCAGGATCGCTCCAGAAACACTGATCACTTCGGGAATGCGAAATGACCCCCCGATCTCCACCAGTTCCCCCCGTGAAATGATCACCTCCCTTCCCGGAGCAAATGTAATCAGCGTCAGGAGAACCGCCGCGGCATTGTTATTCACGATGACAGCCTCTTCAGCACCCGTCAGGGTCTTGATGAGATTACCCACACTGCTGAGACGCGCCCCCCGTTTACCCGTTTCCAGTGAAAACTCCAGATTGGTATACGACGTGGCAATATCGCTCACTTCCTGAAACACCTCCCGTGAAAAAACCGACCGCCCCAGATTGGTATGGATAATGGCACCCGTGCCGTTAATAACCGGAATCAACTCCTGCCGGTCCTGTTGGAGACGGTTTTTGATAAGCTCCAGGATCGTGTCCCGGGTAGTGCCCTCGGCTGAAAGCCATGCGGTGTCCTGGCGAATCTCCAACAGGAGGGTCTGGACCTGGTTGCGAACCTCTTTGCCATGCTTCATGTTCTGACTGGCCAGATAGGCGTCGATATCCTGTACCGGGGGGATTTTTGAAAAAATGGTCTGTCTCTTTTCCATCATGGTTTCGGATCTGTTGTTGATGAAACTGTAAAAAGTCCGAAAATCGGCCCATCGGCGGACACCGGTGTCCAGATGGTTTTAATAACCCGGGATTGCGGCTGTCGCCGGAATGACAAGTCGTGCCGATTTTTGGGTTGTGACGGTTTTATCACTGTTAAATCAATGCCGTTAACTTCAGAACTCCTGAATTGGGGGACTTTAATTTGATACCAATTCGAAGTTCAGCTTAAAATTTGTCCCCGGATAGATCGTCTCCGTTTCGTTCAAACGGTTACACAACAATTGAACTGCA